>Ga0315291_10009019_pt1 | contig 12237 bp, 9 predicted proteins | sample YL17G12_20_MG_FD_203070 | JGI IMG/M metagenome (GOLD analysis project Ga0315291, IMG submission 203070) | Sediment microbial communities from Yellowstone Lake, YNP, Wyoming, USA - YL17G12_20 | ecosystem: Environmental > Aquatic > Freshwater > Lake > Sediment | place: USA: Wyoming | collected... | reverse complement strand
AGAGGGGCGTAGCCCCTCTGCACGCCCCGATGGGTGGCACGGGCGAAACGAGGCCTGCCCGTGATGCGAGGACACCCCCAAAGCCCGGGCAGCATCCTGCTGCACCTAGTCTGTCATTCCCGCGGAGGCGGGAATCCACGTCCATCCTTCGGAGGGCCACGCTTTGTCGTGGCCGCGGAACCATGCCGAACCAGAGTCTCCTTTCCCCCGATGGGAGAGGATGAAGGTGAGGGTGAACTGAGTCCGTGGGGTGGGCATGGCCCACCCCAACCCGCCGGAAGACTTCGCCGCTAGCCCGCCGACATGCGCAGAAAGGCCTCGAGGTTCGTCGGCGGCACGTCGTCCGGATCGATAAGGACATCCACCACCACCGGCCCCTTCGCGGCCAGCGCCGCATCCAGCACCTGATCCACCTGCTCGGGAGAGTCAAGGCGGTAGCCCGCAGCGCCGAAGCACTTGGCAAGCTGAGCGAAGTCGGGGTTGTTGTGCTCGGTGCCGATGATGCGACCACCGAACTGAAGCTTCTGCCGGATGTTGAGCACCCGGTAGCGGAAGTCGTTGAGAATCACGATCTTGATGTCGAGGCCTTCGCGCACTGCGGTCTCCAGGTCCTGCATCGTCATCATGAAGTCCCCGTCCCCCAGCACCGCCACCACCGTGCGGTCAGGATGCACCGACTTGGCCGCCATGGCGGCCGCCAGCCCGAAGCCCATGGCGCCGAAGTTCACCGTGGACAGGTAGCTGAGCGGGTGTTTGCAGGGCATGTAGACCATCGGGTAGAGCAGGTGCGTCCCGGCGCCCACGCTGACAATGGTGTCCTCCGGCACTTTGCCGGCCAACTGCTTTATCACGTGGCCGGGGCAGGGCAACTTGCCCTGGCGGCTGGTGCACGACCACACGATGAGGTTCCAGAGTTCTCTGGCCTCGGCCAACGCTTCAGTCCAAGGCGGGCGCGGCAGTTCCCTTCGTCCACCCAACTCAACGAGCGCCTGATGCAGAAAATCGGCTACATCGCCCAGCACTAGTTTGCTCTTGGGAGCTTGCGGCGGCTGGCAATCCGGCGAAATGTTCACCACGATGATGTTCTTGGCTCCGATCGGCGCGGTGAATTCATAGGCGGTCATGTCGCTTATGCCAGCGCCGAGGCAGAGGAGGGCATCGCATTTCTCCAGCGCCTTGTCCGCCACCACGGTCCCGCCCCCGAAGCCGACGCGTCCCAGGCAAAGCGGGTGAGTCTCCGGTATGGTTCCCCGACCGTTGCCCGTGGTGATAACCGGCAGAGAAAGCGACTCCACGAACTTGACCAGGTCCGCCGAGGAATGCGAGTAGGCCACCCCGGCCCCGGACAGGACCAGCGGCAGCTTGGCCGCGCCGATCATCTCCAGTGCCGCTTTCACGTCTGCCCGGCTGATGGGCGGAGGAGCATCAATGGTCAGTGCCATCCCCTCGATGTTCACCTGCGCCTTCTCGGTCCAAACGTCTTCCGGAACCTCGATCAGTACCGGTCCACGAGCGCCGCTCATTGCGGCGCGGTACGCTTGAGAGAAAACCTGAGGCACTTCGACGGCCGATTCCACGCGGAAGGTGCCTTTGCACAGCGGCGCAAATAGGCGCCGGTGGTCCACCTCCAGCATGCCGTCGCACTTGACCAGCCGGCGTTTGACCGCTCCAGTGATGATTATCATCGGCGAGGAGTCTTTGTAGGCGTTGCCGGCGGAGATCATGGCGTTGAGAGCGCCTGGCCCCGAGTGCACCAGGACGGCCCCCGGCCGGCCGGTGAGCCACCCCTCGGCGTCGGCCATGCTGGCGGCCACCTGCTCGTGGCGGCATGAGACATACCGTATCCGGTCGCGGACGTCGAAGAGCGCATCGACGAAAGCCACGTTCGATGTCCCGATAATGCCGTAGAGCCTGGTGGTGCCCATCTTGAGGAGCGCTCTCGCCAGCGCCTGTGCTCCGGTTAGCTGCTGACTCATGAATCACCTCCGCGTCTGTGACTGGCGGCTGCTTGTTTCAACCCCCTGGCCCCCACTCCTCCTGAGGCGGATCTTCGATCTTGGGGGATAAGTAAGAAGAATCTGGGGACACCCCCAGACCCCGGTCCGCCTCAGGCGGACACCATCACGGCCTATCCCCGTGGGGGCACGTTGCATGCGCATGGCACACCCCTACCGCGAGTACCGTGGCTTGACTCCGTTGACGATGTTGATGGGCTCCTGCCCCCTCAGAACGCTCACCACATTGTCGATGGTCATGTCTATGATGCGGGCCCTGGACTCGTTGGTGGCCCCAGCTATGTGAGGAGTCAGGATGATGTTGGGCGCATCGAGCAGCGGATTCTTGGCGTTGATCGGCTCCTCCGCGTACACGTCGAGGCCGGCGCCCTGTATGCGCTTCTCCTTCAGCGCCTTGGCCAGTGCCGACTCGTCGACGATGGCCCCTCTCGAGACGTTTATGATGACGACGTTCGGTTTCATCCTGGCAATTCGCTCCGCATTGATCAGGTTTTCGGTTTGGGGAAGCAGCGGCGTATGAATCGTTATAACGTCGGACTGTGCTGTGACCTCGTCCAGAGAACGGTATGTCAGGTCCAGAGACCTCTCCATTTCGGGAGTCAGTCGCTCCACATCGTAGTAGATCAGGCGCGGGCCGAACGGCTTGGCCCTCCTGGCCACTTCTTTGCCAATTCGCCCCATCCCGATGATGCCGAGCGTCGTCCCCCAGAGTTCGAATACTCCGTATAGCGGCATCTCGTCCTGCGCCCACTCGGCCCGTTTGGTCTTCTCGTGAGCCAGCAACAGCTTCTTCAGGCAGGCGAGTATGAGCATGAGCGTGTGCTCAGCTACCGCGAAGGTGTTGGCGCCGGCGATGTTGGCCACCGGGAGGCCTTCCCTGGCGGCGGCATCAACGTCGAGGTGCTGATATCCGGTGGATGGTTGCTGAATGAGGACGCAGCGCTTGGCCGCCCGCATCACATCAGCATCCATGGCAACATTGTTCGTGTAGTCGCCAATGATGATGTCGGCGTCGGCCACCACCTGAATGAGATCAGACTTCGTGGTGCCTTTGTAGGTGACTATGGACACGCTTTCGAGTTCACTGGGAGTTGCTTTGCTGGCGATGAGCATCTTGCCCGCATCTTCGGGCAGCGGAGAGAGAATGAGCACTTTCTTCTTTGTCATGTCGTCCTCCCTTTTGCTCTAATGGTCGCTTGAGGATGGTCTCTATCGGATGGCCGTAGTATAACATGCCTGGTGGGGGCAAGAACCCGAAAGGTTTGATTCTGGTGCTGCCAATCAGGTGAAACGAGCTGGAGCACCGGCTACTTCGTTGTCAAAACGCATTGACAAGGTTTTCATAGGGTGGTTACTATCAAGGTGTGCGACCCAGATGCGACGGGGCCCAACCGGTCGCTGTGTGGCAAAGGGGGAAGAGGATGGCGCTGAGGGACCGCTCATGTACTACAAGATCGAAGGGCCCAAGATGGAGGCCATGAAGCATATAAAGGGGCTCAACTCCTGGAACAGGGCGTGCCAGGAGATACCAACAGAGGAATGAGAGGGGGGCAATGAGATGGCGGGGGCAGAGGTAGCAGCGGCGGAGAGAAGACTCGATCGTTTCCCCAGGCTGGCGCGGCTCCACAGCGAGCTGCTAGCGTCCAAGAAGGAAATCTGCGTCCAGAGGGCGCGGTACCTGACCCAGTACATGAAGGGGCCCGACATCTGGTTCGAGCCGGCCGTGGTCAGGCGGGCCAAGGCCGTGGCCCACATTCTGAAGAACCTGGACGTGAGAATCTACCCTGACGAGCTGCTGGTGGGGAGTCTGACCAGCAAGCGGGTGGGGGCCATCATCTACCCGGAGTTCCTCGGGCTGTTGATCTGGCCGGAGTTGGGCAATCTGGCCAACCGGGGCGGGAACTCGCTGCAGATCAGTCAGGCCGAGAAAGAGGAACTGGAGAAGGAGATTTTCCCTTTCTGGCCGGACAAGGTTGTGGCGGACTATGCCGACGATTTCACTTCGCCGCCGATGCCCGTGTATCTCCTGGGCCAATTCGGCTTCTTCCTCTTGACCGAGGCCGGCGGCATCTCCCACACGGCCCCTGATTTCGAGAAGCTCATCAAGGTGGGGCTTAACGGACTGATAGCGGAAGCCAGACAGCGGATCGCGGATATGGATGGTCCCATGGGGGCTGACCCCGAAGAGCTGAGAAAGCGCTCCTTCTACAAGGCGGTGGAGCTGACATGCCAGGGCGTCATCGAGTTCGCCCACAGGTACCAGAAGCAGGCCCAGGCTCTCGCTGAAGAAGAAAGCGATCCGGCGAGGAAAGCCGAGCTGCTGGAGATAGCCCGTATCTGCGGCAAGGTCCCGGCCGAGCCGGCGGAGACATTTCACGAGGCACTCCAGAGCCTGTGGTTCCTGGAAGTGGCACTTCACCAGGAGAACTACGAGCAGGCATTGTGCCTGGGAAGGCTGGATCAGTATCTCTATCCGTACTACAAACGGGACCTGAAGAGGGGCGTCTTGACTAGAGGGCGGGCCATCGAGTTGCTGGGCTGCCTCTTCGTCAAGCTATCGGAGTTCGTGCCGCTGTTCAGCGACTACCTCGCCCCTTTCTTCACCGGCTTCCCGGCCAACCCCGCTATCACCTTTGGCGGTCTGACTCCCGATGGTGAGGATGCGACAAACGAACTCACCCATGCCATCCTCGATACCCGGGAAGTCTTGAAAACCAGGCACCCCAACCTGCATGCGCGTATTCACCAGGCCTCACCGGAGGCATATCTGCAGCGAACGGTCGAAGTCATCAAGAGCGGCGGCGGAATGCCGGCCTTCTTCAATGACGAGGTCATCGTTCCGGCTCTGGTCAAGAAAGGCATCAGTGAAGAGGATGCACGCGATTACGTGGTCATCGGCTGTGTGGAGATATCGGTGCCGCGCAAGACATTCGGCTCGACGGATGCCGCCCTGATGAGCCTGCCCATCTGTCTGGATATGGCGCTTCGTGAAGGCTATTGCCCGGTGATGCTCAAGAAGATCGGGGTGGAGACGGGCGATCCGCAGAGTTTCACGGACATGGACGACGTTGTCGAAGCCTTCCGGCGCCAGGTGTCCTGGGTGGTGGACCAGATGGTCATCGGGCTGAATGCTCTGAGCCTGGCTCACGAGGAGCTCTACCCCAGTCCGCTTCTGTCGGCTCTCACCGAAGGCTGCCTGGACAAGGGGAAGGACGCGACGGCGGGCGGGGCGGTCTACAACTTCACCGGCGTGCAGGGGGTGGGCACGGCGGACGTGGCCAATTCCCTGGCGGCCATCGATCGCCTGGTGTTTGCCGAGAAGCAGATCACCATGGAGCGGCTTCTCAAGGCGCTAGAAGATGACTTCCAGGGGCACGAGGACGTGTACCGTTTGGTGAATCGAATGCCCAAGTATGGCAACGATGATGAGTTGGCTGACCGGTATGCCAAGCTGGTGGCGCAGATCTTCTGCGAGGAAGTGGCCAGACATCGCAACACGCGGGGTGGTGTATACCTGCCGGGGTTCCTGAGCATGACCACCCATGAGGGGTTTGGCAAGTTTGTGGGAGCGCTCCCCAGCGGCCGGAAAGCCTTCCAGACCTTTGCCAATGGTCTCTCCCCATGCGACGGATCGGACCTGAAAGGTCCCACGGCCTGCCTGAAGTCGATCGCCAAGATAGACTATTCGATGGCTGCCAGCGGCGTGTCGGTGAACATCAAGTTCAGTCCGGTCGATCTCAGCGGGGAGGAAGGCACGCGGATCCTGGGTGCGCTGATCCGGGGCTATTTCGAGCTGGGTGGCATGCACCTGCAGATCAACTTGGTCAGCCGGGAGACGCTTCTCGATGCCCAGCAGAACCCGCAGAAGTACCCCGATCTGATGGTGAGGGTGTCTGGATACTCGGCGTACTTTGTTGACCTCACGAAAGAGGTTCAGGACGAGATCATCGCCCGGACCGAGCACTGCAGCGCGTGATGGCGGACTGTCTTGCCCGGGGTCAGCCGCGGAGGCTTCTAATCCCAGGGGGTAGGCAATCCTTTGCCGACCCGACACGACTCTGTTATACTGTTTACTCAATGGTGAAAGCACCCGCCAGGCGCCTCAGGTAATCTGATCGGCCTTCTGACCAGGAAGGGCGGTAACTGCCGGCACAAGCTCACTCGGATCACCAGACCCCTGGATAATGCAAATGAGTAACCATACCGTTATGAAAGCCAAGAGGAAGTCCTCGAAACAGGGCGCACCTGAGATCGTGGAGCTGTTCCTTGACGGCAGCCGATGCAAGGGCTGCCGCTACTGCGTGGAGATATGTGCCAGGAAGACGCTGGCTATCGGTGAGGAGATGAATGCCAAGGGGCACCTGCTGCCGAAGGTGGTGGAAAACGGCGAGTGCGCGGCCTGCGGCCTGTGCGCCATGATCTGCCCGGACTTCGCCATCTGGCTGTCCTCAGAGGATGAGGAGGCTTAGGGATCGATGGCTGAGGCGGCAGTTCTTCAGGGGCAGTTCTTCATCACCGGCGACGAAGCCTGTGCGGAAGGCGCTATCGCCGCCGGCTGCCGGTTCTTTGCCGGCTATCCCATAACGCCGGCCACCGAGATCGCCGAGCGCATGGCCCGCCGGCTCCCCCGGATCGGCGGCGTCTACGTCCAGATGGAAGATGAGATCGCCTCCATGAACGCGATTCTGGGGGCGGCATGGGCCGGAGCCAAGTCGATGACGGCCACCTCGGGCCCCGGGTTCAGCCTGATGATGGAAAACATCGGCCTGGGCGTGATGCTGGAGACGCCGTGTGTGGTGGTCGATGTGCAGCGGGCAGGGCCTTCCACGGGCCTGCCGACGCTGGTCGGCCAGGGCGACATCATGCAGGCCAAGTGGGGTTCGCATGGAGTCTATGAGATCATCGCTGTTTCGCCGAGCTCTCCGCAGGAGATGTTCGATCTGACCATAACCGCCTTCAATCTGTCGGAGAAGTACCGGGTGCCGGTGCTGCTCATGGCTGACGAGACCGTGGGGCACATGAGCGAGAAGGTGGTCATTCGACCGGTGAAGCCGGAGGAACTGGTGGAGCGCCGCCGCCCCACCGCCCCGCCCGGCAAGTACCTCCCCTACCAGCCCGACGCTGACCTGGTACCACCCATGGCCCTCGCTGGCCAGGGTTACCGTTTTCACGTCACCGGCCTGACGCATGACGAGAGAGGCTATCCCGTGATGACGGCCGACGCGCACCAGAAGCTGGTGCGGCGGCTGGCGGACAAGATCCGGGTCAACCGGAAGGACATCATTCGCTACGAAGAAGTGGGCATCGAGGACGCCGATGTAATCGTCTGCGCCTACGGCATCACCGCCAGGGTCGCCCGGAGCGCGGTGCAGCAGGCGCGGGAAGAAGGCATCCGCGCCGGTATGCTGCGGCTGATCACGATCTGGCCCTTTGCCGAAGACCGCATCCGGGAACTGGCGCGGCGGGCCAGAGCCTTCGTGGTGCCCGAGATCAACTACGGACAGATTGTGCTGGAAGTCGAGCGCTGCGCCGGCGGCAAGAAGACGGTGCTCGTGCCGCACATGGGAGGCGGCATGCATCTCCCCCAGGATATTCTGGCAGCCATCAGGGAGGCGGCAAAGTGAGCGAAGCGGTGCGCCAGCAGCAGAATCCCGTTGATGCTTATTTGCGGGTGGACCGCCTGCCCAGCATCTGGTGTGCCGGCTGCGGCATCGGCACGTCGCTCAGCTGCTTCATCCGGGCCATCGAGCGGGCCAAGCTGGACGCCGACAAGATCGCTCTGGTGTCCGGCATCGGCTGTTCCGGCAGGGTCGCGGGCTACGTGAAGCTGGACTCCTTCCACACCACCCACGGGCGGGCCATTCCTTTCGCCACCGGGCTGGCGCTGGCCAATCCCGAGCTGAAAGTCGTGGTCTACTCCGGCGACGGCGACCTGGCGGCCATCGGCGGCAACCATCTCATTCACGCCGCCCGCCGCAATATCGATATGACGGTCATCTGCGTGAACAATTTCAACTATGGCATGACCGGCGGCCAGTTGGGGCCCACCACCCCACTGGAGGCCCGTACCTCGACTTCGCCATACGGCAACTACGAGCCGCCCTTCAACCTGCCCCGGCTGGTGGCCGCCTCCGGCGGGACGTTTGTGGCCCGGTGGACGGTGTACCACCTGCGGCAACTGGAGCGGTGCCTGGCCGAGGCGCTGGTCCGGCCGGGCTTCAACTTTGTGGAAGTGATCGCCCATTGTCCGACGGTGTATGGCCGGTTGAACAAGCAGGGACAGGGAACCGACGGACTGCGCTACTTCAAAGAGAAGAGCGTGGTCAAGAACGGCGCCGATCCGGCGGAGGCCGATATTGCGCTGGACGGCCCCATCATGCTGGGCAAGTTCGTGGATATCCAGCGCCCCAGCTTCTGCGGCAACTATCAGCAGGTGTGCGTCAAGGCCCAGAAGAGCAAGTGATCTCCGGGAGAAGTATGGAAAAGAGCGCCGCCAGAAGAGAATTGCGAGTTGCCGGATTCGGCGGTCAGGGCGTGGTGCTGTTTGGCGAGATCGTGGGCAAGGGCGCCAGCATCTTCGACAAAGGCTTTGCCACGCTGACCCAGAGCTACGGCCCGGAGGCGCGCGGCGGGTCCTGCACCGCCGAGGTGGTGGTCTCGCGGGAGCCGATAGGCTACCCGCGCGTGACCAGCCCCGAGGTGATCGTGATTCTGGCCCAGGAGGCCTACGGCAACTACGGCCGCAATGCTCCCAAGGGGACGGTGGTCATCGTGGATCCGGACCTGGTGAAAACCGATCCGGCGGTCCAGCCTCCGCCGCTCTCCGTTCCGGCCACCCGCATGGCCCGGGAGATGAACCGGCCGGTGGTGGCCAACATCATCATGCTGGGTTTCCTGGCGGCAGTCAGCGACCTGGTGTCGCACGACGCACTGCGCGAGGCCGTGCGGGCCTCAGTGCCCGAAGGGACCGAGGACCTCAACCTCAGCGCCTTCGACAAGGGCTATGCCTATGGCCGCGAGCATTCCGGCCACAAGGGCAAGTAGGCTCAACAGGGGAAGCGGCGTAGGCTATTCTCCCCAGCGTAAAACAGCATACCCTGCTTCGCATGACGTACAAATCACCGCGCGCGGAAGGCGTCCGGTGCATCTGTTGGTTCGCCCTGAGAGACCACGGTGTTGATGGACACGGGCCTCAATACTGGTCCTCAAACTGCGGATGCACCCACAGGAACTCTTGGCGCTTGTTTTGCACCCGCACCAAGCCGCCGAAGCCCGGATCCTTTTCTTTCAGCCAGGCCTGGATCTGCCTCAAGACCGCGCCACGCGCCTCGATCGCGGCACCCCGTTCCACGTCCGGTCCATCGCTCCGACCGAGCCATTCTCCCACCTTTTCGCTGCCTTTGAGCACTGATTCGAGGCTCTTCTGACCGAGATCCAACTGCTTCTCGATGCCCCTGTAAACCGCCTCGTCCAGCACGAGCTTGGTGGCCGATGACGCGACGGGCACCACCAAGCTGAGCGTGGCGGTGAGCACCTTCAGGAACGGCGCGGCCTTCACGAACCAATCGCGGGGCACGCTCAGTTCATAGACCCCGCGCTTGTCGCCTTTGCCGTTGAGGACTGGCAACGGCAGCCGGGAGTGCTCGCACCAAATCGTGATTCGGAACTTCTCGCTGATCCACTTGGGTCGATCAAGGAATCCAGGATCAACCGGCTCAAAGCTGAACAACCGCGGCCCCTCCTTAGCCTCATCTGTAAGGGCGGTCATCAAGCCGGTGAACGCATCGTCCACCCTGCTCAGAATCCGCTGGGTTCCCAGGTCCAGCTTGTCGAAGCGGCCCATGGCCTCGCCGCGCAGGGCCACCAACTGCTGGCGCGCTCCACTCACTTCCGCTTTCACCGCGGCGAACTCGGCGAGCAACTCCGCCACCGGATCGCGCCGCGCCGCCGGGGCGTTGAGAAGTAGCGCATCAATACTCTGCCACTCGGGGCACACCGGACACGGATACTCCGATCGGCCATGCCGCTTGCTCTCGATCAGCTTTTGCACCTCGAACAGACCGGTGCCCGCTGCGTTCCGTCCACACGGTTTGACGCACGGCACCATCACGTCGCAACGCATTCCTTTCCAGAAGCTCTCCACCAGCCACTTCACCTCGCGGGTCAGCACAGCGAGGAAGGCCTGCGGATACGGGGCGCGCACGGTGATGCGGACGTCGTTGCCGATATGCTCCAGCAGCGCACGCCCATTGTAATCGTCATCCAGCACCAACCCACGCTGCCAGTGGACGCTCTGCTTGTAGTCCACGCGCCCCAGCGAGTATTTGTGCAGGCGCACGACCAACTGGAAGAACAACCCTTCCGCCGTCGCCGACTGCCCGTTCTTCGTCTCCACGATCCGGCAAATCTGGACCTGCTGGCCGTCCCCGTCGAGCACGCACTCCGGCCATTAGCGCGCCAGATCCGCCTCCGGCCGAACGTCCGGCACCAGTTGCGCGATCAGGCTCGTATAGTGCAGTTCGGCTGGTGCCCGCTTCGTGATTCCGTGCGTCCTTCCCACCCGCTGCCAGAAGCTCAGGGCATTCTCCGGCTCAGCCGGCACGGCCACTTTGTAAGACAGGTCAAAGGCTCCATCAATCGCAGGAAGAGCGGATGCAGGCTCGCGTCGTAACGCGATTCCACCGGTCGGGCTGGATCGTTCCATACCTCACCCAGGCGCGCGAACTCCACCAGACCATGCGCATCGCGCGTCTGCTTGTCGTCCAGCACATAGCTGATGGCCGTCGCCAGCCAGTCCGGCTTGAGCACCACGATGTCGCGCAGCGCCGGGTCGTGCTCGTAGTGGATCAGGTCGCCCACGCGGCGGCAGATGCGCAGCAACAGCTGGGCATCCTCTTCTTCGATCTTGTGCTCCTTGCAGAGCGCGAACACCCGGTCCAACGGCAGATAGGTTTCCTGGCTCTGGCACAACTTCTTCCTCGCCTCATGCCAGTGCTTGGGAAACGAGCGGCCCATCTCCGGCAGACCCGCTGCCACGCGCGCAATCGCGTCCTTCAATTTCGCGATGCCCTCACGCTCGCCTTTCTCATTCGGCTTGCTCTCAACGGAGAAGAAATCAATCACCGTCTCCTTGCCGAACAGGTCCCAGATTTCCTGCCGATCAATGTCCGGCTGGCGCTCCTTGGGGCCGCCGTGCGTGGCGACGACGAGGATTCTGGCGTCCGGCTCGCGGTGCTTCACCAGCTTGATCCACTCCTTCACGAAGCCCTGCTGCGGACCTTCGCGCGGTTTCCACACCACCAGATAGACCGCCGGAGCGCTGAAGAACAACTGGTGCGTGGGCCGATAGACCCGCTGCCCGCCGAAATCCCAGCCGTTCAGCGTGATCTCCGTGCCCGTGGCGGGATCGTTCACCTTCACCGGCTTGATCTCGATGCCGTGCGTGGTCGGTTTACTTTCTTCCCATGGATCGCCCCGCAACGCGCCGAGCAGGCAACTCTTCCCCACCTCGCCCTCGCCGATCACGATCAGCTTGGCCTCGTTTAGCACCACCTGCGCTTCCGCCTTTGCGCGCAGGTAGCGTTTAACGGCGTCGAGGCCCTCCTTGTAGGCGGCGGCGAGTTCGGGATTCAGTGGATTGCCCGAAAGATTTAGCTGTATCAGGCTGTGCAAATTCAAAATCCCTACGGGCAGTGTCTGTAGAAGGTTCCCATCCTTCTGATTGTTTAGTGAAGGCGTATGATCCGTTATGTATGAGTCAAATACTGGATAAGCTTCTTCAATGAATGCTCCCCCCCCTAGAATCAGGACTCTCAGACTCTCCAGATTCCGAATCCCTTCAGGTAGAACCGCAATCTGGTTCCTTGTGGCGGCCAACACTTCGAGTTGGCCCAGCTCGCAGACAACTTCAGGAAAGGCAGTAAACCGATTTTCAGAAAAACCCAGCACCCGAAGGTGTTTTGAGGCCCTTATCCAATCAGGTAAGGCGCTCAGGTGGTTGCTACTCAGCAACAATCCTTCCAAGTTGGTCAGCCTTCCAAGCGTCGCTGGGAGTGCCGTCAGTCGGTTGCAGGAGAGTTCTAGTGACTGCAACTGCGTGAGCTGGCCTAGCGACTCCGGCAGCGCCGTCAGTTGATTGCTGGAGAGGCGAAGCGACTGCAACCGCGTGAGCTGGCCCAGCGACTCCGGCAGCGCCGTCAGTTGGTTGTGGGAGAGATCCAGT
>Ga0315291_10009018_pt1 | contig 12238 bp, 10 predicted proteins | sample YL17G12_20_MG_FD_203070 | JGI IMG/M metagenome (GOLD analysis project Ga0315291, IMG submission 203070) | Sediment microbial communities from Yellowstone Lake, YNP, Wyoming, USA - YL17G12_20 | ecosystem: Environmental > Aquatic > Freshwater > Lake > Sediment | place: USA: Wyoming | collected... | reverse complement strand
CAGAGCCAGGTCCGTGGCCTCGCGGCAGCCGTAGCAGCCTAAAGTGAAGTTCAAACGCTGCTTCAGATAGGGAATGATGGTGGCATCGACGCAAGTGGCCTGCAGAACCGCGGTATCTCCCACCCGCCGCTCCCCGCCATGAACGTTGAGATCTGCGAGCAGGAGCCACATCAGAACCTCCGGCGGACCTTCGACAACCACAATGTCGGGAAGATATGGTGCAAGACGCAGGGGACACAGCGCGATACTCCCGATACTACCCTCGGCAAGCCGCGGCATGCCGGCAAACATTCGGCTGCCCACGGCCTCGTCGGCGACGATGCCGAATCCCACCAAACCCTTTCCATTAGCCAATTGCGGAGGCAATGGCCGGAAGCCGAAGGCGGCAGCCGCGGCCGGGCAAGACAAACCGGCCGCTTCCAACAGAACCGATTCGCCATGCCGCGCCTTCATCAGCGCCTGGCAATACCGGTGGCCTCGCACCGGCTCGAACGCGGCGAAGACGACATTTTGCTGGCCTGGCGCCAGCAGGAAGACTGCAACCGGATCGGTCCCATCGCCGAGTAGGTCCCGAAGCAAAGATCCCTCTGCGGCCATCTGCGGCATCGCTACGCCTCCTGTTCGCGGCACGACGTGACCGTCTCAAACCGGCCGCCGAAGTACCGGCGATTGATCCAGAGGGCGGCGTTCACCAGCGAGATCAGGACGGGAACCTCGACCAGCGGTCCGATCACCGCGGCGAATGCCGCTCCGCTGTTGATTCCGAAGGTCGCGATGGCCACGGCGATCGCCAACTCGAAGTTGTTCGACGCCGCCGTGAAGGAGAGAGTCGTGGCTTCCGGATAAGTCGCGCCGACGCGCGCGCTCATCCAGAACGACACGAAGAACATGACCACGAAGTAGACACTCAGAGGAATGGCGATGCGAACGACATCGAAAGGCAACTGCACGATCGTTCCGCCCTTGAGCGAAAACATCACGACGATGGTGAACAGCAAGGCGATCAGCGTGATCGGACTAATCTTCGGAATGAAGCGGGTCTGATACCACTCCTTGTCCTTCACGCGGACCAGCACGAACCGTGTCAAGAAACCGGCTATGAACGGGATGCCGAGGTAGATGAAGACACTCTCGGCGATGTCGCGCATCGAGATGTTCACCCGCACCGCCGTCATGCCCAGCCAGCCCGGAAGCACGGCAAGAAAGAAGTACGAATACACGGAAAAGAACAAAACCTGGAAAATCGAGTTGAATGCCACCAGACCGGCGGCGTACTCCCGGTCGCCGCGAGCCAGATCGTTCCATACGATCACCATGGCGATGCACCGCGCGAGGCCTATCATGATCAGACCGGTCATATACTCCGGTTTGTCGTGCAGGAAGAGGACCGCCAGCCCGAACATGAGAAGCGGGCCGATCACCCAGTTCTGGATGAGCGAGAGGGCAAGCACCTTCCGGTGCGAGAACACGCGGCCCATCTCCTCATACTTCACCTTGGCGAGCGGCGGATACATCATCAGGATGAGGCCGATCGCGATGGGGACGGAGGTCGTGCCTACGTTGAAGCGGTTCAGAAAGGGGACAACCCCCGGGAACAGGTAGCCCGAGGCGACGCCCACAATCATCGCCGCAAAGATCCATACGGTGAGAAACCGGTCCAGGAACGAAAGCCGGGAAACATTCTGTCCGTTTGCCATAATCTCCTCTCTTAATGTTCTGTCCGGCTCGCAGCCGGTTCGTTCATCCGGGCGGAGCGCGCCAGTTCCCTTAGGCGATCCGGACCCACTGGCGCTTCGGGCTTCCACGACACCAGCGCAAACCGGTCCGCCAACTCATCCCGGACCTCGGCTATGAACGGCAACTCCCGCGCCCCGCGCTCGACGAGTACCGGATCGCGGAACCCATTGCCCGTAAAGCTCTGGTTCACCACCCAGGCAAAAGGCCTGATCCCAGCGCGAAGCAGATCATCTTGCAGCCGCGCGGCCTCGTGAACCGGAGTCGCCTCCGGCAGAGTCACCAGAAGCACACGAGTGAACTGCGGGTCACGGAGACGCGGCAAAAGCTGCTGCACCGCGTCCGGCATGTCGCTCATGGTGCGGGTGACCTCGCGATGGTAGGCTTCCGCCGCGTCGAGAAGCAGAAGGGTGTGGCCGGTGGGAGCCGTGTCCAGCACCACGAAGCTATGCTCGCCGCCGGCGACCGTCTGAGCGAACGCGCGGAACACCGCGATCTCTTCGGTACAGGGTGAGCGCAGGTCTTCGTCCAGAAGCGCCTGGCCTTCGGCGTCCAGATACGGCGCCGCCTTCGCCTTAACTTCTTCGCAGTACTTCTCCGTCTCGACGGCGGGATCGATCCTGCTGACCTGGAGTCCGGGGACCGTTTTCCCGATGGTCGCAGCCAGGTGGGCTGCGGGATCGGTCGTGCTCAGGTAGACCCGGTGACCACGATGCGCGAGATCGATGGCGATGGCCGACGCCACCGTGGTCTTGCCGACGCCGCCCTTGCCCATGGTCATAACGACGCCCCGGCCGGCCCTTTCGATTTCGTCGATCAACTCGGATAGCGGAGAAACGAGCGCCGCGAGGTCCACATCCGGATGATGGGGCGCTTCTCTCTCGACTTGCGCATCGCCCAGCATCCCGTGAAGCTTCTGGATCCCCATGGGTGCATACGGAAGCAGTGGCACTTCGAGGCGCGGCAACGCTGCCAGCGCGGCCGGCATTCCCTCGACCGCCTGCCGCCCCCGAGCTTCCAGTGCACGTGCAAAAGGATCATTCGGCTCGTGCGTGACGAACAGCCCGTTCAGGATGACACATTGATTCAGCACGCCTATCTGGGCCAGCTCCCCTCGTGTGCGGTCAGCTTCGGCGAGCGCGGACGGTTCAGGCCGGCTGACGAGGACCAGGGTGGATATGGAGCCATCAGAAAGCGCGCGCACGCTGGATTCATAGAGTGATCTTTGGGCCTGGAGACCCGAGAGAGGCCCCAGGCACGATGTGCCGGTGGTGTTGGTGGCCATGAAGCCGGTCCAGGCGCCCGGGAGCTTCAGCAGCCTTAGAGTATGCCCGGTGGGGGCGGTATCGAAAATGATGTGGTCGAATTCCGGCGTGGCGCTGTCATCGCCCAGCAACTTCGTAAACTCATCGAACGCCGCGATCTCCACGGTGCAGGCGCCGGAGAGCTGCTCTTCCATGCTCTCGACCGCAGCTTCCGGCAACACACCGCGGTACGGCCCAACAACACGCTCTCGATATGCCTTCGCGGAAGCCTCGGGGTCGATGTTGAGCGCAGACAGTCCATTCACTCCCGGCACGGGTGTCGGTTCGCCCGACAGATGAACACCCAACACTTCGTCAAGATTGGAGGCCGGATCGGTGCTGACCAGCAACACCCGCCTGCCCCGTTGTGCCAAACCTGCCGCCGTCGCGCAAGCCAGCGACGTCTTGCCCACGCCGCCCTTCCCCGTGAAGAACAGCATTCGCGTCGCGCGATTCAAGAAGTCTGCTCCGGTCATAGGACCCCTCTCTTCTCAGCGGCCCCACTGAATCACCGGAAGAGATACCGGCTCTTCATATTCGACGCCAACAAGGCCTGCCAACTCTCTGCGCGACGGATACCGGCCCTTGCTGGCGATGACGCCGTTGACAACGATCAGAGGAAGGCAACCGTTGCCGTCCTGAACCAGCGCCGCCCTCACGGTGGGATTCGCAAGGTAGGCATGCGGCTGCTGCGCCAGGTTGTAGCGCTCCGCCGCGATCCCTTGGCCCGCCAGCCAATGGCAATCTGCGGTAAATCGGACCAACGCCGGATCGAGGTTTGGACCACAGACACCGGTGGAACAGCACATCGCGGGATCGAACACTTCCAGCTTCGTCATGAATGCGTTCTCCTATTCGTTATTCGTCGATAGACGATGCATTGATAAAAAGTCAGATGATAGCCACCAGGGCCTTCAGTCGCCGCAGCACTTCGTAGTTGATGCAGTAGCCGACACGCGGAGCATCCTCGCGGCTGCGAATCAGGCCGGCCTCCTTCAGAATCCGGAGGTGTTCAGAGACCGTCGATTGGGCAAGCGGCAGTTCCCCCACGATCTGACTACAGACTCGCGCTTCCTTGTGGGACAGCAGCCGCAGAATGCGAACGCGGGCCGGGTGGCCGATGGCTTTCGCCAGCATGGCGAGTTCTTCGTCAGCCTTGGGGCCCTCGATGGGCCGTGAATCTTCGTGCCACTCAGGCTCCTCGGGTGGGCAACACACTGTGTCTTGCTCAGGGGCTTGTTTCATCGTAGATCGTCGATTAACGATACCACGCCCCGCATCCCCCTGTCAACCCCTAATCCTGATCTGCCTCTCTCGTTGCTCGCGTCTCACCTTCCTTCAGACGATTGGCAGGCTCTCACCGGAAGCGACGGCTCTGCCGAATATCGGTCTGGTCTACCGGCGCTATTTGCTTACTGCGGCCACGGAGACGTTGTGCTCAGCAAGAAGGCTTCCTTGAGCCCGGGACAGTACTGCGCGTGCCTTGGTGTAACCGGCCTGTGCCGCGGTGTCGGCCGAGCGGGCTTGCGCGAAATCGCGCTGGTACTGGATGACCAGGAACGTTGTAGAAGCACCCACGGCGAGTTTCTCTTCCTCGGCCGCGAGCGCCTGCTCCTGAAACTCGCGCTCGCGCTCGGCGGCTTCGAGCGTCGCCCGTGCTTGCTCGAGCGCAATCAGCGCATTCTGGATTTCGACATGCACCTGCTTCCTGAGCTGCAGCAGGCGCAGTTCCTGTTGCCGGAGCGCGAGGCTGTCCCGTGCGTAGTCAGCTTTGGCTACGCGATTCTTCAGAGGGATGGTCAACTGAACGCCGACGCCGTAGTCCGGGTAGTTGCGCCGGAACAGTTGTGCGAGCGCGGTTCCGTAACCGCCGAGCAGCATTGGATCCGGATTGTGGGGAGCCGCACCGGAGAGCGTCAGCGGGTTGACGTCGCCGGCCAGGGCGTTGTTTCGCGCGCTGGCAACCAAATCCAGCGATGGCCGCAAGGCGTCCTTGCTGCCCTGGAGTGCCAGGCGGGTACTCTCGATCTGAACTCGGGCCTGAGCAATGTCCGGCCGGTCTTTCCAGGCGCCCTCCGCCAGTGCCTCGGCAGCCGGGATTTGTTCGTTTCGATCAACGCTCAGTGGATCGGTCGGGATGATCCTGACGCCCGCCAACAGGGGATCGCTGACCGTCCTCCGGCTCAAATAGTCCTTGAGCACCGTTTCCTGCTGGCGCACGAGCGCCTCCGCGGCGATCAAATCACGGCGGCTTCGAGCTACCTCCGCCCGAGCCCGTACCACCTCGATCGGTGCGCGAGTGCCGGCCTCCACCTGCACCTGGTTGTCGCTCAGTAGCTTCTCGGCGCGCGCAAGCGCCTGCCGTCGCACCTTGAGGTCTTCATTCAGGCTCACCAGGTCCCAGTACAGGCGGATCACGGCGGCGACTGTGCTGATCACTTGCTGCTGAAACACCAGATCCGACTGTCGGCTGCTGTTCTGGGCGATCCGAATGAACCGGGAGTTCAGCGCTCTTCCGAAACCCCGCAGCAGGGGCTGCGTAAAGGTGACGCCGAACGAAGATGTGTTGTAGGGGGTCAGGTCGTAGCGGCGGTGGTTCAAGGTTTGGTGGCTGTTCTCAAAGCCGGCCGAAAGTTCCCCGCCCGAAAGGAAGCCCTTTTGCCAACCGAAATTCCAGGTGCTTGCGTCCGTAATGAGCGCGGGCGTTCCGACCAGGAAGGAGTTGAGTTGCGGAGCCGTAACATGGTTCCGGAACACCCTGCCGGAAAGCACAGGATCCAGGGAAGGCGGCAGGCGGCCGTTCGTCAACGGCGTCTGGCCGGCGATGGAAAGGTTCGTCTCGGAACCCGGGCCGAGCACAGGCGCGAGAACGTCTGCGCCCGCCCCGCTGACACTTTTCGGGCCCTCGCGGACGGAGAGTGGCACCCCGCGCGCCAGCGCGCCCGCGCTCGTCCGCTTGATGTCCGTTTCCGCGAACTTCGGACCGAAGCGCTGCAATTCCACATCCAGGTTGTTCTCGAGTGCAATCGCGATCCCGTCGTGCAGGGAAAGATACAGGTTTCCCCCGCGAATCAGCGACCCCAGGCGCGGTGTGTCTTCCATCGTTTGGCCTGACACAGCGGCCAGCAAAAACGGAGCGAGCACAAAGATCCTCTTCATTTCGCCTGGCCTCCTCCCGCGGGCGCCACCGGCTTCGCAACCGCGACGGGTTTCACCTTGATCCCTTCCCGCACTTCATCTGTCAGGTTGGTGATCACCTTTTGGCCCGCAAGCAGGCCATCGACGACCTCGATCTGCGCGCCATAGTCCCGCCCCAGTTTCACGGGCTGCAGGTGAACCGAAGCCCCTTCCCGCAGTACCGCAACCATGGGACCTTTATCCGTGTTGCGGAACGCCGCCGAGGGGATCAGCAGCGGCGGATTCGCCCGGCGAATCTGGAAGCGCACCGTGGCGTACATGCCTGGCAGCAGGGCGGCGCTCGGGTTTGCCACCTGGACCTCTGTGAGCAGCGTCCGGGAGGAGGCGTCCAGCGAGTTCGCGGTCCGCGTCACTCTCCCCTCGAACTTCTTGCCTCTGTGCTCCTCCACTTCCATGCTGCAAGACAGGCCGGGCTTGATGCCGGCGACTTCGCTCTGCGGCACGTTGACGAAGACCCGGAGTGTGTGAATCTGGGCGAGCCGGAAGAGCTCCCGAAGCGAGGCGCTGCTGCCAGCGCTGACCAGCGTCCCCACATCGATGTTGCGGGCCGTGATCACGCCGGCGAAAGGAGCGCGCACCTGCCGGAACGACTGCAATTCAAGCAGTCGCTGCACGGTCGCTTCATTGGCGGCCACACTATCCCGAGCCGCCTCGACGGCAGCTTCGGCCGCCGCCACATCCGCCTTGCGGGCATCAAGCGCCGCCTGCTTTTCGTCGCCGTCTTGCTTCGACAGCACTCCCTTGCCCACCAGCGTCTGCCACCGGCGGGCGGTGACCTCCGCCAGGCCGAGGTTGGCTTTCACCTGCCCGACAGAAGCGTCCGCCTGGCGCAGGTTGGACCGGGCGCGCTGAAGCGTCGCCTGGGCTTCGCGGATCTGCTGATCGAGCTCGGGCGATTCGATCTCCGCAAGGATCTGCCCGCTTTTCACTCGGTCTCCGATGTCCACCAGTCGCCGCCTGATGTAGCCGTCCGCGCGGGCGAAGACGGCTGCTTCGGTAATCGCCTGGATGTTGCCCGGTAGTTCCAGTTCGGCCTCAGCGGGCGCCTCTTTCACGGGGGCGACAGTCACGACGGGGAGTGTGTGCTGCTTGGCCTGCGTGGCGGCCGTCAGCTTGCGGACTTTCGCGACGCGCGGCCAGTAGCCGAGAGCGAACAGGCCCGCCAGTGTCAGAACCGCTACGGCAGCCGCGGCCAGTATGCCCCGGTGCGAACGGCCTTTCCCTGCGGCCGCGGCCGCCTCGGCGCTCTTGATGTCTTGTTCAGGTGTCATGCCAGCAACTCCGAATCTTCTTCCCGCGGCTTCCGGCCCACTCTGCCGCGCAGCAGACTGTAGGCCACGGGGACAAAGAACAGCGTGGCGAAGGTCGCCACAAGTAATCCTCCGATCACTGCCCGGCCGATCGGAGCGTTTTGCTCTCCACCTTCACCCAGTCCGAGCGACATGGGGAGCATGCCCAGGATCATGGCGCCGGCTGTCATCAGCACCGGCCTCAGCCTCGTCACCGCCGCCGAGAGCGCGGCCTCCCGGATTCCGGCGCCTTCCGCGCGCCGCTGGTTGGCGAATGTGACCAGCAGGATGCTGTTCGCCGTCGCCACACCGATGCTCATGATGGCGCCCATCATCGACGGCACATTGATGGTCGTCTGCGTGACGAACAGCGACCAGACGATCCCCGAAAAGGCGCCCGGCAGGGCCGTCAGGATAATGAACGGGTCCAGCCAGCTCTGGAAGTTGATCGCCATCACCAGATACACCAGCGCCACCGCAAGGATGAGGCCGCCGGCCAGTCCCTTGAACGACTCCCGCATGGTCTCCATCTGGCCCCGGACCTGGATGAAGGAACCGCGGGGAAGCTTCGCGCTGGCGTCCTTGACGATCTGGTCCACCTCCGCGGCGACGCCTCCGAGGTCGCGGTCCTGGACGCCCGCGTAGATGTCCAGCACCGGCTGCACGTTGTAGTGGCTGGACGCCATCTGGGTCGTGGTGCGGTCCACTGTGGCGAGATTGCTTAGCAGTTGCGGCGTGTTGCTCCGGGCGCCCGCCAGCGGAGTGCCCCGCACGTCGTCCATAGAGGTGACACGGTACTCCGGCGTCTGCACAGCGATCAGATAGCTCACACCACTAGTTGGGTGCAGCCAGTAGTTGGGCGAGACCTGGCCGCTCGAACTGAGTGACACCAGCACATTGCTGGCCACGTCCCGCTGCGTCAGACCCATCTGGCCGGCGCGCGTGCGGTCCACGTTGATGCGCAATTCCGGCGCGTCCAACACCTGGTGCAGGCGCACATCCACGGCGCCTGGCACGCCAGCCAGCCGTCGCTCGATCTCTTTCGCGATCCGGTAGTTGGCTTGCTGATTGCGGCCCACTACCTGAATGTTGATCGGTGCCGGAATCCCGAAATTCAGGATCTGGCTCACCATGTCCGCCGACCGGAAGAAGAAAGTCGATTCGGGAAAAGCTGCCGGCAACTCCTGGCGCAAACGCCGTGCGAATTCCCAAGTCTCGCCTCGCTTTCGATCCCGCTTCAGAGAGATCAGGATCTCGCCGTCGCCCGAGCCGATCGTTGCCGAGTCGGTGTAGGCCATGTTGATCGGCAGCACCGGCAGCCCGATGTTGTCGAGGATAGTGTCCAGTTTCTGGGGAGGAATGATCCGGCGGATGTGGTCTTCGACCCTGGCGAACATCTCTTCCGTGGTCTCCAGGCGGGTCCCCACAGGCGCCCGTACGTGGAGGCGCAACTGCCCTGCGTCCACTTGGGGAAAAAAGTCCTGGCCCAGTTGCGGGGCCAGGAGCCCCGAGCCAATACAGAAAAGGGCGAACAGCGTAACGACAGTCCAGCGTCGGGCAAGCGCCCAGTCCAAGGCGTTGCGGTAACCCTCGCGGAACCTCTCGAAGCCTCGCATGAACGCATGGTGAAGGCGCCAGATCGGCCCGGCGCTGCGCGCCGCATCAGCCTGACCGCCCCGGTACAGGTGCAACTGGGACTTCAGCATGTAGCGCACCATGGTGGGAATCAGCGTGCGGGACAGCACCCAGGAAGCCAGCATGGCGAAGACCACCGCCATGGCCAGTGGCTGGAAGAGATACTTCGCCGTGCCGCGGAGCAGAACCACCGGTGCAAAAACAATGGAGATGGAAAGAGCGGAGACAAAGGCCGGAACGGCAATCTCGCCGGCACCTTCCAGCACGCTGCGGATCATAGACTTGCCTTGCGCGAAGTGCCGATGAATGTTCTCAATGGCCACGACCGCTTCATCCACCAGGATGCCGATGGCCAGCGCCAGCCCGCCCAGGGTCATCACGTTGATCGTCTGGCCGAGAAAGTAGAGCAGGATCAGGGACGTCAGAATCGACAGCGGGATGGAGGTGCAGACAATCAGCGTGCTGCGCCAGCTCCCGATGAACAGCAGGATCATGAGCGAAACCAGGGCGGCGGCCAGCAGAGCCTCGTACAGCACCGCGTTGATCGAGGCGCGGACGAACAGCGATTGATCGAGCAGGAGGCGGACGTCGAGTTCCGGAGGCAGAGTGGAGAGAATGCGCGGCAGTTCCTTCTTAACGCGGTTGACGATATCGAGCGTGGAAGCCCGTCCCGTTTTTAGGATCGAGACCAGCGCGCCGCGGCGACCGTCCTGGCGCACTACATTGGATTGGACTGCCCCGCCGTCGCGAACCTGGGCCACATCGCGAATGTAGACCGTGGCGCCTCCCTGCTGGCGGACCGGTACGTCATTCAAGGTTTCGACAACATCCGGGCTGCTGTTCAGGCGGACGTTGTACTCCCGGTCGCCGATCTTCGCCGCACCCGCCGGAAGGATCGGGCTCTGGGCGTTGATGGCCGCCGAGACATCGGACGGCGACAACCCCCTCGCGTAGAGAGCCTTGGTATCCAGATCCACCATAATCTGCCGCGCCTTGCCGCCGGCCGGCATCAGGACAGAGGCGCCTTGCACCGTCGCCAGTTGCGTTCGCAAGAAGTTGGCCCCGATGTCATACAGGGCCTGCTCGGAAAGGCCGCGCCCGCCGAGCCCCAGTTGCAGAATCGGCACGCTCGACGCGTTGAACCGGATGATCAGCGGCGGCGTGATTCCGGGCGGCATCTGCCGGGTCACCGTCTGAGAGATGGCGGTCATCTGGGCCACCGCCGCCTCTACCGGAGTGCCGGGATGGAAGAACACCTTGATGACGCCCAGGCCGGTCAGCGACTGCGATTCGATGTGCTCGATGTCATTGACGGTCGTTGTAAACGAGCGTTCGGAGAGCGTCGTGACACGCTTCTCCATCTCGTCCGCCGATAGGCCCTTATACTGCCAGATGGCGCTCACAACCGGGATGTCGATATCCGGAAGGATGTCCGTCGGCATCCGGGAGATGGCGATTCCGCCGAGAATCGCGACCAGAATGGCGGCCACCACGAACGTGTATGGCCGCCGCAGGGCAAGCTTTACAATCCACATTGGGCACCACCCAGGGTCGGCCCGGGACGCGCCCGGACCGCCGGGCCCTCAGGCTTCGACAGCGAACCAAGAAGTTCCCGTGCCTTGGCCGCGACTTCCTGGATTCTGTCATCCGTGACCGGCGTCTCGCCTTTTACCATGCCCACGTCGATCACGCGCAGGTGCGCGAAGTCCGAAAAGCCGGCCTGCTCCAACGTCTTTTTCGCGCAATCGGCATCGCAGCCATCAATGGCAAGGATTGACAAAGCCCTTTGGCAGTTCTGGATGATTGTATCCACCTGCCCGCCGATCCCGGCCAGGCAGGACATCTTTGCAACACCCTCGCGATTCAGCAGGCGCGCGGCACGGTCGCCGATTTCTGCCGTGTCCGACACCCCGGAACAGCACAGCACCACGTTCGGGGCTCCACTGCAACCACACTGGACTTTAGGTCTGACTTTCATTTCTCTTCTCTCCGTGGACTCTTCAGTGCTGGCCAGGGTTGACCTGAACTGGTTCCGGCTTCTCCACTTCGCGATAGGACTCGGAAATCAGTTGACGCATGATTCGGCGCAGATCGTCCTGGGATGGGAGGCTGATCGCCTCTGAAGGGCAGATCTGCTTGCAGGCGTCGCAGCCCAGCACGCAGTTGTAAGGATTTACGACCTCCCGGACGCCCAGCGCCTCGTTCCAGCGAAAGACGCTGTTCTTGCAGAAGTTGAGGCATTCCTGGTCGTGAATGCAGGCGTCGTAGTTGATCCTCGGGAACCAGGGAATCTTCTCCCGCGGCACTTTGGGAGTTGGCCGTGTACCTCAAGCACGTGTGTTCGCGCCGCACCCTGACGAGATTTCTGCTCTTCAGCTTCTCCAGATGATGGGAAAGCGTGGAGGCGGGGATGCCAAGCCTCCTCTGGAGGTCATTGACTACCATTCCGTGCGGATGTGCTCCGAGCAGAAGCTGCATGATCCGAAGACGAGCCTCGGAACCCATGGCAGCGAGGATGCCGGCCAAGCGATGGACGTTGCCTGCGACAGACTCTGACCTCATGTTTCCCCGCTAGAACAAGACCATGTCTTACCGCGTACATGCTGTCCTACGCCATCTTGGCCTCCCGCGGCTGCTCCAGTGCCTGCTTGCACGTCTGGCATAGGAACAGCCGGGCCTTCCGGGGCAATACGACCGTCAGGCAGACGGGATAGCGCGCTGTGACAGGATCGTTAACGCCACTGGCATGATCCACACACAAGCCTGCCGAGCAGTGGTGACAGAGCGCCACGGCCGGCCGCTGCACACCGCGGCAGGAACACTCATAACACATCATGGCTCTTCCTCACGCCTGTGCGGCACGATCTTCCAGAACTTTCTCAGCCCTGCTTCTTCACGAGCAGCGTCTTCAGCTCGGCGACCGTGGGAACGCGGCCCGAGATGACGATCTCCCCGTCCACGATCACCGCCGGGGTTCGCATGACGCCCAGTTTGGCGAATTCCCGGATGTCGTAGACGTGCGAGATGTCGGCGTCCAGGTTCAGCTCCGCGCAGGCGTTGAAAACGTTCCGTTCGGTG
>Ga0315291_10009017_pt1 | contig 12239 bp, 6 predicted proteins | sample YL17G12_20_MG_FD_203070 | JGI IMG/M metagenome (GOLD analysis project Ga0315291, IMG submission 203070) | Sediment microbial communities from Yellowstone Lake, YNP, Wyoming, USA - YL17G12_20 | ecosystem: Environmental > Aquatic > Freshwater > Lake > Sediment | place: USA: Wyoming | collected... | reverse complement strand
ATGAGCCACCCAGGCGCCTAAAACAGAGCCAGCCATGTCTTGCAACATTATAGCCGGACTATCCTGGACTTTTAAAGTTATCCAGCGCGATTCAAAGCGGCCAGAAGTATTTCTGACAAAGCGCGGCTGTTTTTCATCTGCTATCCCTAGCCATGGTACCCAGCCTAAAAGGCCCATTAACTGACAGCCGTTGCAAACGCCCAAAGAAAATGTGTCTGGCCGGTTATAAAAATCGTTAAACATCTTTTTCAGATGGTCGGAAAAACGGATAGTGCTGGCCCAGCCTTTGGCTGAACCCAAAGTATCAGCATAGGAAAAGCCGCCCACAAAAACCACGCCTCTAAAATCAGCCAAATCTGCTTGCCCTGCTAATAAATCTGTCATAGTCACATCCCAAACTTCAAAACCAGCAAGATAAAAAGCACTGGTCATTTCCCGATCTCCATTACTGCCTTCCTCTCGAATAATCGCCACTTTTGGTTTATGATTTGAATTTAAAATTTCCGGCGCAGTTGGTAGCGGACTAAAAGTTAATTTATATTCAGGAGATTGCTGGTCATAAGTATTTATTTTTTCCTGATCAGCGCAAGGAGGATTTGTTTGCAACCTTTCCAATTGATAACTTGTCTCTTGCCAAAGTTGACGCAAGTCTCGCATATCCTGATCTAAAACCACTTGCTGATTATGGGTAATAATAATTTGAGGATGTAAAATTGTCCTGCCTAAACCATGTGTTAGTTCAATCAAGCTATATTTTTCAATTATTTCTTTAAATCTTTCTGTTTTCTCAGGACTAACTTCCACCACTAGCCCTAATTCTTCATTAAAGTAATATTCTAATGCAGAAACCCCTGGCCAGTCAAAATCTATTTCTAAACCACAATTTCCACTAAATGCCATTTCTAAAAGAGTCGTGATTAAACCTCCATCTGAACGATCGTGGCCAGCTAAAATAACTCCCTCGCCAATCATGGTTTGCACAGCATAAAAAGCTTGTTTTAAAATTTCAGTATTATTAACATCAGGGGCCTGATTGCCAATCTGTTTTAAAGTTTGAGCTAAAGCAGAACCGCCTAAACTATGATTGCCCTGCCCCAAGTCAATTAGCCAAAGACTGCTTTGGCCAGGTTTTTTAATATCAGGCGTAATAATTTTATTTATATCAGGCACTGTGGCATATGCGGAAACAACTAATTGGCTCGGTGATTTAACAATTTCCTGACCGACTTTGGCAGCCATGGATAAACTATCTTTGCCGCCATCAATAGCAATACCTAATTCAATCATAAGTTCGCTCATGGCTTTGGCCGCATCATATAAATTAGCTCCTTCGCTTGGCAATTTCGCTGCCCACATCCAGTTGCCTGAACATTTAATATCCTCTAAATCGCTTATTTTTGCCCAAACAATATTGGTTAAAGCTTCAGCCACAGCCATTCTCGCCCCAACTTTAGGATCAATCATAATTTTATTGGGCTGTTCGCCAATAGCAATAGCGGCTCCGGTCTGAGAAAAATGACTTTGGGCAATGACTGAGACATCAGCTACGGTCAATTGCAGGGGGCCAGCGCATTGCTGTTGGGCAATTAAACCAGTGACACTGCGGTCAACTTTATGGGCTAAAAATCCTTTTGAACCGACTCCCACTAAACGCAAAACATTATCTAGGGCATTTGCAAATGATAAATCTTCAGGGATTTCTAAGGGTTTTAAATTTAAATCAAAATGTTTGTCGCTAAAAGTTTTTTGCGGCATTTTGCCTAGAATTTTCTCTAATTCGAGGTCAACAGGAGTTGAATCATTGTTTTCATCATAAACAATGACTTTACCGTCGCCAGTTATTTTACCTAAAACTTCATAATCAGCTCTTTCTCTGTGGCAAATTTCCTCAAACTGTTTAATTCTATCTGGTTTAATTAGAAGAGCATCGCGTTCCTGATATTCAGCTCCCCAGATTTCTAAAACAGACAAGGTTTTGTCACCCAATCTTATTTTTCTAATTTCAATTTTACCACCCACTGGTTCTATTAATTCAGTCAAAACATTGCACGGTCCGCCCGCTCCCTGATCATGAATAGAAATAATGGGATTATCATTACCCATTTCCACGCAAGCCCTGATAACACGATTCATTTTCTGTTCCATTTCCGCATCGCCTCTTTGCACAGCATTAAAATCAAGTTCAGCCACATTCTCACCCTGGATCATGCTAGAAGCAGAACCGCCACCCATGCCAATGCGATAAGCAGGTCCGCCAATCTGCACAATCAGCATGCCTGGCTCGGGTTTATGTTTCTCTGTGTGGAGAGCGTCAATCTGGCCCACTCCGCCAGAAAACATAATTGGCTTTAGCCATTCCCGGCGTTCGCCATTAGGCAATTTTAAACCAAAAGATCGAGTAAAGCCCTGAATTAATGGTTCACCAAATTTATTACCGTAATCAGAAGCGCCATTGCTAGCCTGGATTTCAATATTTAAAGGCGAAGCCAAATTATCAGGATAAACAAAAGATTTTTCTTCCCAAGGCAAGTCATAACCAGGAATATGCAAATTGCCAACACAATAACCTGCTGTACCAGCTAACACCAAAGAGCCTTGACCAGTAGCATTAACATCACGAATACGGCCACCGCCGCCAGTTTCCGCGCCAGGGAAAGGGGCAACGCCGCTGGGGAAATTATGGGTTTCGGCTGTAAAAATAATATGATAAGTCAACTTTTCTTTTTTGAATTTAGAAAAATAACCTGGTTTTTCCGGAATGATCGTTTCAATCTGGTAGCCTTCAATGGCGCTCGAATTATCCTTGAAAGCAATCACGCTATTTTTTTGATTAGCTTTTAAGGGTGCGGCCACTAATTCCATCAAGCTTTGGGTCATTTCTTGGCCATCAATCACTAATTTGCCTTTAAAAAACCAGTGGCGCGAATGTTCGCTATTGGCCTGGCCCAATTGAAAACATTCAACATTGGTTGGGTTGCGGCCGATTTTATTCACAAAGAGATCATAGTAGTATTTAATATCCCAGTCATCCATGCCCAAACCCATCTGCTGGTTGATTTTCTTTAAAGCGTCCGGGCCTTGTTCGATTAAAGGCACAATAAAAACAGGTTCTGGCTTTAAACCTGTTTCAAAACTGGTTAATTTATGCTGATACTGGAATTCTGTCATCCTGTCATGATTTTCCCGAACAAATTTATCAGCCTCAATATCATCAGCTAATTGATAACGTCTTGATCTTTCAATTCTGGTAATGCTATCCAGGCCACAAGATCGGCAAATCGCCACCGCATTAGTGGAAAAAGCCGTGGCAAAATTTAAACGCGGTCCCAACTCTATTACCATGCCATCATTTTGATAATCTGAATGATCCTTAACTGAATCAAAAATAAAGCCATCTGCCAAGAGTTGCCTTAAAACGCTTAATTCTTTATCGCTTAATGGCTTTGATGTTTCTATATTAAAACAATATTCGGTTTTTTTATCCCCCTGACCGTATAAATGATACATAAACTTGTTATCTAATTTTATAAATTGTCTAAAATATAATTCAATCTCTTAGCTATTTCTTCTTTTGGCAAAACTGGTACTTCAATAAGGGGGAAATTTAAATTTTGATATGTTTTTTTTAATAAATGGTGCAACCTGATTTGTTCTTCGGGCGTTTCAGTCCTGGCATAATCTTCTTGCCAAGGAAAATATTCCAGTAAAAAAATCTTTTTATAAACCGAATTTCTTATCGCCTCATCCAGAACAGGATCGCTTTCTAAACCAAATAATTTATAATAAGCTAGGCTGTCAGGTATGCCTCGGTCAAAAAAAATAATTGATTGGGGATCTAATTTTTTTTCATGATCAATTTTAACCTGCAAAATTTTTTTTTGGAAAGCTAATTCATCTTGTCTTAATTCAGCCAAAGTAATTCCTTTAGCCAATTGTTCATCAATATAAACCCTAGCCAGTTCAGGCACTGTCTGATAGCCCTTTTCCTGCAACAATTCAAGTATAGTTGTTTTCCCAGAACAAGGCGCTCCAGTAATCACATACCAATTATTCATATATTTACAGCTTAGCACAAGTGAAAAATTTTTCAATAATCACAATTTATTTGACTTATTAAATATATTATAGTTAGATAGTAAATAGCAATTGATCTTTCAAAAAGTTAAACATTTTAACCTTGATGAATTGGTCAAAATACAGCGACTGCCTAGTCTAAAAAAAGGAGGAAACCATGACAAAGCAGGACTTTCAGCGATTCCTGGAATCGCTGAATAAAACAATGTTTTTCTTTTTCGATTTTGACGGTACTGTTGCCCACACTTTCTTGCACATCCCCAATGAGCCAGCCAATATCGTGGTAGGCGCTTACAGCCAGGCTCTTAGTACGATTTGGGGAAAAGAGGCCTTTGAGCTGTTACATTCAGTCAATGGATTGCAAAACCGGGCGCCCGGGGAACTGATAAGAGCGATTTTGGAACAGGCAGAAAAAGAATTTTCGGGTAGCCGTCAATCTCTGATCGTCAAGGCAAAAGTAGCTTTCCATGAAAAATTCATGGGGAAACCCATGAATGAAAGGCTATCTGCTTGCGTGGCTCAAGGCAAGGGATTTCCCTGGGTGTGGAATGACAAGAATCCTGAACAAACCATTACAGAATTTCTTGTTCGGGCAAAGTTAAACACTCTGCTTGTCAAAATCGGGGAACACTATCCGACCCCTTGTCCAGGCTTTTTGCATTTTTACCAGAAACTGCGTTGCCAGGAACCAGGGAGCTATAATGTCTCTGGAATTATTTCCTCTGGACACGAGGTATTTATTCAGCAGACTTTCGCAACTTGGAAAATCAAATGCCCGAACCTTCTTCTAACCGACGATGATTTGCGCGGCTCCCGTAAAATTGACTATGTCCAGGCAGCCAAGCCAAATCCAATCCTAGTGGATATGCTTTATCGCCTTTGGCTGAAGAGCCAGTATTCCTCATTATCCACCAGGCAATTTCAAGAATTCAAAGAAGTGGCCAAAACCAGAACTATCTATTTTGGGGATGATCTCAAAAAAGACGGCGGATTAGCCCAAAATGCAGGCGTTCGCTTCGGACATTTTAATCCAAACCACGATCCTGAAAAAGACAACCAAGCTGGTGAGCCAGACAATTTCACTTTCTATGACTGGAGACAAGCCAGCGAAATACTTGGTTTGTAAAGAACCTAAAAAATAAGCCCCGAACTTTCCGCAATGCGGAATTGTCCGGGGCTTTTCTTTTTCACTATTTTGGGTAAGTTTGGCAGTTGTCAGGACAAAAAGGCATTTTTTTGTACCAGTCAGGCACAAGTACTGCGCCTTCTTGAAAACGGATTTGGCGTGTTACCACCAAGTTAGTAATGACTGACTGCCAGCCGTGCTCAATCTTATTCACTCTTTTGCCCAGGCTGTCAGCGTCATCATCCGGCCTGATCAAGACCGGATACTTAAAGAAAAGTGCATTCGGATCGTCAAATATTGGGGTCGCAAAATGCATGCAAACCGCAGAACTAGCGATTTCCCCTTTCCTATAAGCTTCCATGACGCGCACATGGACCTCGTGCCCGTACCAATCTTTGCCGCCAAAGCCAGGCAAAGGCGCCGGATGGATATTAAATACATCCCGAACTGGCAATCCTTTAACAAATTTGATCCAGCCAGACAGCGCGACCCATGGCTGGCCAAAGCTTTGCCAGATTTGCTGATAGGCGTCAGCAGTGAATGGGCCGTGAAAATGAAGGAATTGAATTTCCAATTTCTTGGCCTTTTGGGCTACGCCGCCATTTTTATGTTGGGAAACTACAGCAACGATATGTGCCTGTAAAATTCCGCTTCTGGAATTTTCCACCAGTTCTTGAAAGCCAGAACCGCCGCCTTCGCCTTCTGCATCTCCAGATGCAAAGACTAAAAGTTTTTCTTCCATTTCTTCCTCTCCTTTTTTGATATTTTTTACCCCGCAATGCGGGATTTTTTCAAAGATCTTTATAAAATTAAAAAATTGTCCCCCAAAGACAATTTCTTGTTGCTTTAAAGATATTAAATTTCCATTGATTTGTCAATAAAAATAAGCTACAATATATAATATAATAAAAAATTATGCTTTATATTCTCTTTATTATCTCATATTTTATTGATGTAATAATTTTGATCCTCTTTATTTTTCTGCTTATTACACTGCTCCGGCTTATAAAATCACTAGGGAAAAATTATAATTTTGCTGATTCATTTAATATCGCTCCTGACCTAATTACTAATCCGTCTCATCAGACTTTTACTGACTATGCCGCTAAAAAGAAGATTGGGGTTTATACATCTTCTTATCATCAACATAAAAACATTCACAAAAGGCTTAAAAGGATTGTTAGAAGCGCCTTGAGCTTTGTGGCCTTAAAATTTATCATTGTAATCTTAATCTTTTTAAATATTCCCCGGCCTAGCGTGGCGCAACCAGAGCAAAACTTTTTTCAAGATCAAGATTATCTTAGTTTTTCCAAGGGATATTACAATTTAACGGCCTGGGATCAGGATGGCATCACTCTGCAGCCAGGCCAATTAAGTGGCAGTTTTATTTCCCAGCCAATCGGCAATGGTAATATGAATAAATGGCAAACTCTCTCCTGGAAGACAGACGGGAATTACAACCAAAAGCCAGAATATCCCAAAGAAACACTGGCTGTCTGGGGTATGGATGCTTTAGATAAATGTGCTGAAACTAAATATCAAAAATATAACTGCATACCAAATAAAATTACCACGACTAAAGGCATTTATAATTCTTCTGGTTATGCTTTTGATGGTTATACCACAAGCGCTAAAATCCCTGCCAATATCACTTTCGGCGATACTTTTACTATTGGTGCCTGGATCAAGCCAGCAAAAGATATTTTAAATGGCAGCCAAGATATAAATTATACAATTTTTAGCAAGTCTTTCGGTGACTACACAGCTAAAAAACCCTATGAATTGACCAATAATATATTTTTTGGCATCAAAGAAGGCTCACTGCAATTAATCTATTGGAGTGATGACAATCGCGCACATTGGGTCAGGGCTAAAGATATTAATTATGATTTTTTGGCTGACAAATGGGTTCATGTGGCTGGTGTATTTGATAAGAAAAAAAATAGCTTAAAAATATATATTGATAGCTTTGATCATACTGATATTGTTGAAGATTATGATGGTGGTGCAATTAATCATTACCCAGCCAATACTAGCTATCCTTCCTGGCTAGGCAGCAATGGCTATTTATGGATGGATAAAGAAGAGAAAATAATTGATATCTTCAATGGGGGCATTGATGAGGTCTTTATTATTAACAAGGCCTTAAGTCCGATAGAACTTAGGAATTTTGTTACCCAGGCCGCCGAGGTTTATTTTCAAGTCAGAACCGGCGACTGGCTGCCGCTGAACGGCACCTTTTGGGGACCTAATGGACAAAGTAATTCATACTTTATTAAACCAGCTGAAAAAAATTTAGATTTTTTAGCTGACAGCAAATATCTGCAATATATTGCTTTTATTAATCGGCCCGATACTTATTTTTATCCCAAAATTACAAGCGTCAGTGTTAATTATTTAGCTCCAGAATCTACTGATTTTAAAATCACAACTGCTTTTGAGCAAAAAATTGCTGTTCAAATGCCGGCTCAAAGGGATCTTAAGAAAGAATTAAAAGCCATTGAGATATTTTTCAGCTATTTTAAAACCAAACCCGAAACCGAAACTGATTGGGATTTTGTTCACCTGGTTGCTTATAATAATGTTTCCAAAAGAAATTTAGACAAAGAAATTCCAGCCATAGTTGCCTATATTAAACACTTTAAAAAAATACCAAAATCAGATACTGACTGGGGCTTTGTTAAAGCTTTAGCCTACAATCTCAGAGGCGGAGAATTGCTGGCTGCCTGGCAAAAGAAAAAATAACTACTGATCAATATTAAGAAGCGATTGGCCAATAAGTACTCTCAGCCGGACAAATCGCTTCTTGTTTAATTTAAGATTGACAATTATAGAAAAATCGCTTAAAATGATTATTATAAATATTTAAATTCATAACCTCTAATATCATGGCTAAAATTATCTTAAAAAATTTTTTAATTTTTTTAATAATCTTTTTGGTTATAGCTGCTTTATTCAATACTTATAATGCAACTACTAAAAAAACAGAGGTTGTTGGCATTGAAAAAGTTCTGCAGCAAATTGATAACGAACAAATTAAACAGATTGTTGTCAAAGAAGATAAACTGGAGATCCTTTTGAATAACGACGTAAAAGAAACATCACAAAAAGAAGCTAATGAATCATTGAGCGAAATTTTTAAAAATTACAATGTCAATCCAGATAAAATCAAAAAAATAGAAATTGAAATTAAAAATGCAGAAGGCTGGACCTTTTGGTTAACTACTATCCTGCCATTTTTACTGCCCTTTATTTTAATCGCGGCTTTTATTTATATAATGCTGCGCCAGGTACAAGGCGCCAATACTAAAGCTCTTTCTTTTGGCCAAAGCCAGGCGCGCGAATTGCACCAAAAAGGCAATGAAAAAATTACTTTTAAAAATGTAGCTGGCTGCAAAGAAGCTAAAGATGAATTGACTGAAGTTGTTGAATTTTTAAAAAATCCCAAAAAATTCTTACAGCTTGGAGCACGTATACCTAAAGGCGTTTTATTGATGGGTGCGCCAGGCACTGGGAAAACCTTACTGGCCAAAGCAGTGGCTGGCGAAGCTAATGTGCCATTTTTCTCAATTTCTGGTTCTGAATTTGTGGAAATGTTTGTAGGTGTCGGCGCTTCTCGCGTCCGCGACTTATTTAAAAGAGCGAAAAAAACCGCTCCTTGCATTATTTTTGTTGATGAACTAGACGCGGTTGGCCGTCAAAGAGGCGCTGGCCTAGGCGGTTCCCATGATGAGCGCGAACAAACTTTAAATCAGATATTGGTAGAAATGGATGGTATGGAAACAAAAACTAACGTCATTGTCATGGCAGCAACTAATCGCCCGGATATTTTAGATCCTGCTTTACTGCGGCCTGGCCGCTTTGATCGCCGAGTTGTTTTAGACTTACCTGATATTAATGATCGAGAAGCTATTTTAAAAGTCCATGCCAAAAACAAGCCTTTAGCCAAAGAGGTTAATCTGCGCCAAGTTGCTGAACGCACACCTGGTTTTTCAGGCGCTGATTTAGCCAATCTTTTAAATGAAGCTGCTATCTTAGCCGCGCGCCTCAATAAAAAAGATATTAATCAAAAAGAAATTTTAATTAGTGTAGAAAAAGTCTTGCTGGGCCCGGAAAGAAAGAGCCACATGTTAACAGACAAAGAAAAAAAGATTACTGCTTATCATGAGGCTGGACATGCCTTAGTCGCGCATCAGCTGCCTCATGTTGATCCAGTACAAAAAGTTTCCATTATTTCTCGCGGCCAGGCCGCTGGCTATACTTTAAAACTGCCTGAAGAAGATAGACACTTGCATTCTAAATCAGAATTTATTGAAGAATTAGCCGTCTTATTAGCTGGCCATACAGTGGAAAAAGAAATCTTTGGCGAAGTAACTACTGGCGCTTCTAGCGATCTGCGCACTGCCACGAAATTAGCTAAAGAAATAATTACTGAATATGGTATGGATGAAAATTTAGGGCCGAGAACATTTGGCGAAAGAGAAGAACTGATCTTTTTAGGCAAAGAAATCCATGAACAAAGAGATTATAGCGAAAAAACTGCTGAACAGATTGACCAGCAAATTTCATTCTTAATCAACCAAGCCCAAACAACTGCCAAAAATATCCTAACAAAAAAACATGATCTGCTGGAAAAAATAGTTGCAGAGCTGCTAAAAAAAGAAACGCTAGAAAAAGAAGAATTTGAAGCGCTCTTCAAAACAAAAAAATAAACTAAGAAAAAATACTGAGTAACAGCAAGTAAGATTCACTTTCTAAATTTTTAAAATCGCATATTAATGAAATTTATAAGTAGAGGCCAGCCTCTGCTTTTAAATTGAATAATATATAAAATTCGTGTATAATTTAAATAAGATTAAAACTCAATGAATTTATCAAATTTTATTTGATAAATTAAGAAAGGGGTAATAAAAATATGCACATTTCATATAGGGCGATTTTTAAGTCTGCCTGGCAAATAACTATAAAAAATAAAGTTCTCTGGCTCTTTGGTTTTTTTGCTTCCTTCATTTCCTTAGAAGCTGTGTACGAAGTGACCATTAATCAAATTCAACAAGCACAAAACCTGCAGTCTTTGCAGCAAAAAATTCTCAATCTCTATCCAAGCCAAGTTGCTTTTATTAATGCAAAAATTTACTTTTTAAACATTATTAGTGAAGATTACCGCTCATATCTTTTCTTTATTTTTTGTATGACTGCCTTTTTCCTATTGCTTTGGGTAATTTTCACTTCCCAAATTTATATTATTAAAAATGCCGTTTCACTTTATAAAAATAAAAAAATTGCTAGTTCAGAAAATTTCAGGCAAAGCAATGAAAAATTTTGGTCAGTCTTAGGAATTAATGTGCTGTCAAAAATATTTCTATATGTTGGCTTTTTAGCTTTAAGCCTACCGCTACTTTTCCTATTTCTAACTCAAAATTTTACCGCCAGTGTTTTTGCTTATATAATTTTCCTAATTCTATTTATTTTATTAGCTATTGTAACCGGATTTCTGACGGCCTTTGCCACTAATTTTATTATTTTAAAAGATCTTAATATTTTAGAAGCCATCAGATCAGCCTGGCAACTCTTCTCTCGCAATATACTAATCAGTCTAGAAATTGCTACATTATTATTTTTATTAAAAATTTTTAGTTTAATTATTGTTCTTTGTATTTTTGCTTTATTTTTAATTCCGCTTTTACTAGTTTTAATGGTTGTACTAATGAATCAGTCAATTTTGGGCTTAATTATGTCTCTAACCTTAATTATCCTGACTCTATTGATAATCTATTTCTGGGCAGCAGCAGTCTATACTGTCTTTTATTTATCGAGTTGGGCAATTACTTTTATAAAATTGACGGAAGAATCTTTAATCGGCAAAATTATTTATTTAATTCAAAGCATTCCTAGCCTTTTCAGAAAAAAAGCCAAAGAATACAATATAAAACTTGATAAAAAAGAAATAAAGCAACAAGCTATTAAATTAGCAAAAAAGGCCCGTTTGGAAACAAAAATTATTTCAAAAAAATTAGCAAAAAAATATATTGAATTAGAACCTCAGGTAAAAAAACAAAGTAAAAAAATAGCTAAAAAATTAAATTCAGCTTATCTGAGATTTGAACCAAAAGTGGAAAAAGAAATAAAAAAATTTATCAGCCAAAAGCAAAAAAGTCTTAAATCAACGAGAAGAAAATCCACCTCCCTTAAACAAAAGAAGACTAAAAAAAGAGTGCCTAAAAAATAAAAATTAGATTTGTTATGCCTCAAAAAACAGACGATCCCAACCAAATAAAAGGCTTAAACGAACTTATGGCTGAAACTCAGAGCCAAAAAGGCGAAATGCCAACCGTAGCAGAAAAAAAAGTTCTGGAAACTTTCACAGAAAAAATGTCAGCCATAAAAGTCAAGGAACTAGAAGCAGTAGCTGAAAAACAGGCTGCTTCTCTTGGTTTTCCTTATATTAATTTGGTAACCTATCCGATCAATAGCGATACTCTTAATAGTATCCCCCGTCAAATTGCTCAAAAGGAAAAAGTTGTTTGTTTTTATAAAACCGATAGTATGGTTAAAATAGGCTCAACCAATCCTCAAAATTCCAATTTGTCTGGTCTTTTAAAAAATTTGACTGTAGATACTTTTACTAACCGAGGTGAAATATATTTAATTTCCCAGCATAGCTTAGAAACAGTGTTTAAACTTTATGATAAATTTCCGCCTCCCAGGGAAGTTGTTTTAGGCATAAGACTAACAGGCGAAGAATTAGAAAGTCTAGGCAAGGAAATTAAAAATTTTGGAATCTTAAATGCTAAATTAAATACGGAAAAAAATCTAACCACGCTTTTTAAAGTAATTTTAGCAGGCGCTATACAATCTGATGCTTCAGATATTCATATTGAGGCAGAAGAAAATAAAATTACTTTGCGCTATAGGATTGATGGCGTTCTGCACATTGTTTCTACCTTGCCGAAAAAAATCTGGCAGCGTTTGGATTCTAGAGTGAAAAACATTGCCGGTCTTAAAATCAATATAACAGAAAAACCCCAAGATGGCCGCA
>Ga0315291_10009014_pt1 | contig 12239 bp, 13 predicted proteins | sample YL17G12_20_MG_FD_203070 | JGI IMG/M metagenome (GOLD analysis project Ga0315291, IMG submission 203070) | Sediment microbial communities from Yellowstone Lake, YNP, Wyoming, USA - YL17G12_20 | ecosystem: Environmental > Aquatic > Freshwater > Lake > Sediment | place: USA: Wyoming | collected... | reverse complement strand
TGAGCGCGTCCTCGTGGACGACCTCTTTGTACGCCTCGGCGTAGCCCTTCTTGTTGTCGACATCCCAGCCCATTGCCGCGAAAAGGGGCTCGAGGAACTCCTTGCGCAGGGTGGCCTCGTTGTACGAGGCGGAGAGGTACTCGTCGCGGTGTTCCCGGAAGCGGTCCACCAGGGCGAGGATGGCGCGGGGCGCTTTCATGCTGGCGCTCAGTCTAGCGCGGGCCTGTCGGAGGAATCAAGAGACTCCACGCATCGCCTGGGAATCCGCGTTCTGTGGAAGGGAAGCAGCGACACGCCCTGCTCGTCTCCGCCGCTCCGCATCGAGCCGTCAGGATGAGCTGACGAACGTGGCCGCGGCGCGGTCCCCATCACCCCGAGCCAGGGACCCGAAGCGCGTGGCTCGGATCGAGGATGTGGAGGCCGAGGTCGTCGACGTCCTCGTACGTGTTCGTCAGGACGACGACTCCGAGCTTCTTCTCCACGATGAACCCGACGTACGCCCACGAGCCCCCGGTCGCTCCGTGGTGCTCGACAACGGTCCCGGCCTCGGTCCATCGCAGGTGCCAGCCCATCGCGACGTGCATCTCCCCCGCCTCGAAGCGCGGGTCGTGGGTCGAGGCCATACTCTCTGCCAGAGGGGTCTCGGAAAGCCCGAGGTTCGCCGCAAGGTAGATTGCGAGATCGGTCGCCGTGGATACGCCCCCGCCCGCCCCGGCGAGCGTCGGGTTGTCCCAGCGGGGGAAGGCCTCGCCGCCGCGGTACCCGGTCGCGAGCCGGCTCGCCATGGCCGTGGTCGGGGTCATGACGGTGTCCGGCATCCCGAGGGCGCTCGCGATCCGCGTTGTGAGCAGCTTCTCATAGCTCATGCCGGTCCGAAGCTCGAGGACGTGTCCCAGAAGCCCGAAGCCGAGGTTCGAGTACTCGTACCTCGTGCCGAGGCTCGGCAGGCGGTAGCCCGCGAGGAACTCGTACAGGAGTGCGACGGTGTAGTCCGCATACGGGTTCAGCTCGTCAGCGGGGGCGAGGTTGTCGGGAATCACCGGCAGGCCGGACGTGTGCGTCACGAGGTGCAGGAGCGTGATCTCTCTTCCGAACCGCGTTGGGACCGTCACCGTCTTCGGGAGGTACTTCCGAATCGGATCGTCGAGCCGAACCTCCCCGCGCCCCACGGCGTCAGCGAGGAGGAGCGCGGTGAACGTCTTCCCCACGGAGCCCGTCTCGAAGACGGTCCGCTCATCCACCTTGTCGGCACGCGACGCGGACAGGTAGCCGTCCGCGTAGAACTCCACCCCGGACGCGGAGACGACGCCGACTACGATCCCCACGTTGAGGCCAAGGTCGATCCGGGCGCGGATCGAGGCCTTGACGTCCTCCGGGATGGAGTCCGTCGACTGGGCGATGACGCCTCGTGTCATCGTCACGAGGACCAGGAACAGGGTGGCCCGTGCGAGCCAGGCCGTCCGCATCACGGCCGCTTCCCGATGTACTCGTCCACCAGCTCCTCGAGGATCGAGAGGGGAAGCTCGCCGTGGCTCAAGACGACGTCGTGGAAAAGGGCGAGGTCGAAGGCGTCGCCGAGGGCGGTTTGGGCGCGCTCCCGGAGGTCGAGGATCCTCTGCATCCCGATCTTGTACGTGACAGCCTGCCCTGGGCTCACGATGTAGCGCTCGACCTCGTCGCGGACGTAGGCCTCGTCGAAGCCGGTGTGGTCGCTCATGTAGTCGACCGCCTGCTCGTAGGTCCACTGTTTGGCGTGGATCCCTGGGTCGACGACGAGGCGCACGGCGCGGAAGAGCTCGTCCTGGAGCCGACCGAGGTTCCCGTAGGTGTCGTTGGTGTACGCGCCCTTCTCCCAGGCGAGGCGCTCGGCATAGAGGGCCCAGCCCTCCGAGTAGGAGGTGAAGGAGAGGCCGGTGACGTAGGGCGGGAGGTTGGCCGAGTAGGCGTAGGCCGACTGGAAGCCGTGCCCGGGGATGGCCTCGTGGTAGGTGACGGTCGGAAGCTCGTAGATCGGCTGCGGGTCCTCGGTGTCGGCGAAGAACATCCCAGGGCGCGAGCCGTCGAGGGTCCCGGCGGAGAAGTACATGTCCCCGCCTCCGTCGACGACGACGATCTTCTGCGTCGGCATCCGCACGAAGGCCGACGCGACGCGGGGCCCGATCCCGTCGATCAGGGTCTGGCAGCGGCGGATCGTCTCCTCTCCGAGCAAGACCCCGGCCCTCTTCTTGACCTCTTGGTACAGGGTGGGGATGGAGACGCCTCGCGGGAAGCCAAGGGATACGGCGGCCTCCTGGATCTCGGCCTCGATGCGCGCGACGTCCTTGAGGCCGAGCTGGTAGATCTCCTCGGCCGAGAGGGCGGTCGTCGTCTGGCTCTCCAGGCAGTAGGCGTAGTAGCCGGCGCCGTTCCTCTCTTTCCAGACGCCGGCGTCGTCCGTGGCGCGGGCGGCCATCTTCACCACGTAGTCTGCAAGGTGAAGGTAGGCGGGGAGGACGGACCTCTCGATCACCCGGGCGGCGTCCCGCAGGAGGGTGTCGCGGCCCTTCCGATCGAGGCCCTCCATGTCGGAGAGGGCGTCGTCCAGAGTCTTGAAGAGGGAGGTCTCCTTGGGGGGCGTCTTCCCCGTGGTCCGGAGCTGCTCCACGGCCTTCTCGAGCATGAACTGGGGAGGGACGGCGCCTATCGCCTCGCTCCGCGCGAGACGATCCTGGACCTCGATGAAGCGGGCCGGGATCTGCGACAGGCGCGCGAGGTAGTCCTCGGCGTCCCTTCGTGTGCCGAGGGGGTGGATGCTCGTCATGAACCACTCGATGTAGGTCGGGTAGCTATCCATGTACGAGCTCACGAGGTAGGCGTTGTCGGCGTAGGGCTGCGACCGGAGCGCATCGCAGAGGGAGGTCGTGTAGATCCTCGCGTTCGTCCGGTCCACCTCGCTCTCGCAGGCGAGGTTGTAGCAGCCCAGGCGCTCGAGGATCCGGCGCACGAGGGAGTAGTACTCAAGGTCAGCCTGCACGGAGAGGGAGTCGAGCTGGTCGTTCCGGACGCCGTACTCGTCGGCAAGGCCGAGCCAGGTGATCGTCTCAGGCGAGAGGAGGGTCAGGGCGCGGTCGGCCTCGATCAAGAAGTCGTTCAAGGCGAGGCCGAGCCAGGGGTCGGACGCGCTGACGGGCGCGATCCACGGGGTTTGGATCGAGGATTCGGCCGGTCCCGCCCCAGGGGACGTCGCGAGCTCCTGGACGGGAGCCTGCTGAAAGAGCCCAAAGCCAACGACGACGAGCGCCGCAAGGAGCGGAACGATCCACTTGGTCATGAGGCCTCCTCCTCGCGCGGGCGCTCCTCTGGAGCCGAAAGGCGGCCGCCTGGGTCCTTCCCGGGCGGGGACGACTCCCCTCGCTCCGCGCAGGCCTTCCGAGTATGCCGGTTCGCCCCTCCGCAGGGAAGTCCTCTCGACGGTCGCGTCTTGGGGTGCCGGGCCGAGGCGCGGCTTGGACGGTCTCCTCGCCCTCTTGCCGCCTATACTCTCCCCAAGGGCGATCGAACGACGTGGAGGAGGTCAGAGGTGAGAGAGGTGGTCGTGAAGGAGGTCGGGCAGGTCCACGTGCTCGCGGTTCGGCGGACGGTGGCCGGCCAGCGGGACGTGGTGGAAGCGATCGCGACGCTGCGGCCGTCCGTGGCGGACGTCCTCGCCGGGCCGCCGATGGGCCTCGTGCTCGGCTTCCCCAAGGACGGGAAGCTCCCGGTCGAGATCGCCTTCCCGACGCGGGCCCCGATCTCGCGCGAGGGCTTCGCCACGAAGACCCTCCCGGCGCTGCGGATGTTCACGATCACCCACGCCGGCCCCCTCGAGGGAGGGCCGGAGGGCGAGACCTTCCAGGACACCCAGCGGAAGCTCTCCTCCTTCCTGCGGGACCGGAAGCTCCTGCCGGGCGATGACCCGGAGCGCTTCCTCTACCACGAGGGAGCCGAGACGCACGGGGATCGGACCGACCGGTACGTGACGGAGGTCCAGTACCCGGACCACCTCCCGATCTGGCTCGACGCGCTCGAAGCGGGAACGGAGCGGGCTGCAGGCAAGGCGGCCGCGGCGCGGGTGATGGCCGGGAGCGAGGATCTCGTCTCGGCCCACGAGGGGGAGAGGACCGCGGCGTGGGTGCACGGCGCGATCGGTCGCCTGGATCGCGAGGTGGAGGGCGAAGAAGGCCGCGCCTCGATCCTCAACGCCTGTGCGCACCGCTACATCGTCCAGAGCGCGGATGTCCTCCGGCAGGCCTGGAAGGAGACCCCGGACCTGCGCACGCTGGTGCGGCGGATCACCGACGAGGCGCTCCTCGGGAGCCGGTATTGGATCGACGAGAGCGGACCCGAGCCGCTCCTCCTGATCGAGCGGCGCCCGGCGCGCGCTGAGGCGTACGCCAAGGCGACCGATCCGGCGGAGAAGCGCTATCAGGCCTGCTTCTGCCCCCTCGTGCGCGACGCGATCCGCGCCGGGAAGAAGGTCTCGCGGACCTTCTGTCACTGCTCGGGTGGTTGGTACGTGCAGGAGTGGGAGGTCGTCTTCGGGAAGAGGCCGCGCGTCGACCTTGTGCGGACGATGCTCGAAGGCGCCGATAGCTGCGTCTTCGCGGTGCACATCCCCGAGGGCTTCCTGCAGACTGCGTCCAGTACCGCGGGGCGGGCCGCCCGAAGGCGTTCCGCGCGCGGTTCGAGGAAGGCGGTGCCCATGCAGAGGCCGAGGCTCCTCAAGAAGGGGGACGTCGTCGGCATCGTCTCGACCTCGTCCCCGGTGACCCCGGAGGCCGTCGACGAGATGAGGCGCTACTTCGAAGAGCGAGGCTACCGGGTGAAGCTGGCGCCGAACGTCCTCGCCCGGTTTGGGTTCCTCGCCGGTTCCGCCGAGGTGCGCGCGAACGACCTCAACCTTCTCCTGCGGGACCCGGACGTGCGGATGATCGTGACCGCGTCGGGCGGCGCGGGCGCGGCGCACCTCCTCCCACTCGCCGACTACGACGCTCTCGCCGCTGACCCGAAGATCGTCGCCGGGCTGAGTAACCCGTCGGTCCTCTTGAACGCGATGACGGCGAGGACGGGTGTTCCGACCTTTCACGGGCCGAACGGGGTCGAGTTCGGCGGGCTCGCCCCCCTGACCGAGTTCACCGAGACGAACTTCTGGCCTCTCGTGCGCGACGACCTCCGCCTGCCTCACGCGTTCCCGGTGAGCGAGGGGATGCGAATCGTCCGGCCTGGGCCGGCTGCCGAGGGGCCGCTCTTCGGCGGGGACCTGCGAGGCGTCCAGCTTCTGATTGGAACCCCGTGGGAGCCGGAGTGGGAGGGAGCCGTCCTCTTCGTCGAGCTCTACGAGGTCGAGCTCTTCCGCCTGGATGCCTTCCTCTCGCACCTCCGGCTTGCAGGGGTCTTCGCCGGGCTCCGCGCTCTCCTCGTCGGCCGGCCGGTCGAGTGCGACGCGGTCGACGTGGAAACGCTCGATGACATTGTTCTGCGGAGCTGCGAGGGCTACGGCTTTCCGATCGTGACCGACGTCCCGATCGGCCACACCGACGACAAGATCACCGTTCCGCTCGGCTGTCGCGTCCGCTTGGACCCGTCGCGGCGGTCTCTCGAGCTTCTCGAGTCCCCGACCCGGTGACGTCGGCCGAGGCCCTCGTCTCCTGCGACCCCGGGTGCTCCTCTCCTGTCCCTTGAGCGGGAGGCTTTCTCGGCCGCTCGCGAGAGATGACCCAGACGGCGATCCCCATCAGGGCGAACGCCGCGAGGAGGGTGGCCGGCGGGCGAGCCGGGAAGAGGGCGGAGGCGAGAACGACGCCGAAGAACGGCGCGGTGCCGAACAGGGCGCCCGTCCGGGCGGCTCCCAGGCGAGCCAGGGACCGCACGTAGAAGACGAGTCCGACCCCGCAGCTTACGGCACCCAGGAGAAGGGTGATCCCGACCTCTCGCCCGGCCGGAAAGGGGCGGCCGAGGAGGAGGGCGATGGCGAGGGTCACGCAGGCGGGGGCGAGGTTCTTCGCCGCCGCCACGTGCCCCGCGTCGCGGCCCGAGATCCGCCGGGTGAGGTTGTTGTCCAGCCCCCAGAGGACGGCGGCTGTCAGCACCAAGAGGCTCCCGAGCGAGAGGCTCCAGCCGCTCTCGGGGTTGAAGGTGAGGAGGGCGCTCGCGACGAGCATCAGGGCGACCGCGCGCCAGGTTCCCCGACTGACCGCCTCGCGGAAGGGCCACGCGGCGATCCCGGTGGTGGCCGCGATCTCGAAGGCGAGGAGGAGGGACGCCGTCGCGGCGGACGTGGTTCGAAGCCCGTAGAAGAGGAGGACCGGGGCGACGACTCCGCCAGCGAGCGCGGCTCCCGCGAGCCAGGGGAGGTCCCTGCGTCGGAGCGGGGCTCGGGTTCGTGCCCGGCCGCCGAAGAGCGTCTCCGCGCCGAGGTAGCCGTAGAGGGCGAGGCCGCCTCCCAAGTACAGGAGTCCCGACAGAACGAACGGGTCGACGCCGGAGAGGAGGAGCTTCGCGATGGGCGGGCTCATCCCGAAGAGGGCCGCAGCGAGAAGGGCGTCCAGTCGACTGTGCAGCGGGTCGCGCGAGCCGCCTTGTGGGGAGGGCATGGGCCATTCTCCCCTGATGAAGCCCCGTCGCCAAGGGCGCGGCGTCAAGCGCCGGGCCGGGATGCGCTCGACGACGAGGTCGCGGCGATCCTCTCGACCGCGGCCGCGAAGCGTTCGACTTCGTCCTGCGTGTTGTAGTAGTGAACCGAGGCGCGCAGGAGACTCTCGAGGCCTCGACGCTCCATGTCGAGGCGCGTCGCGCCGATGGAGGTGACGCTCGTGTTCATGCGCTCTCTTGCGAGCCGGCGCTGGACAGTCTTCGGAGGGATCCCAATGTGAGGAGCGGACCGGACAACTCGTCGGAAGGAGAGTTGCCACCACGGGCAGTTCGAAGCTCGCTAGGAGCAAGTCGCTGCCGACGGGGTAGCCACCGTCCCCTGGCCGACGAGGGCCGCCGACGGACTGAACGGGAGTTGTTGGTGGACGCTCGTCGGGAAAAAGAGAGAGGCCTTCACCCACTGGGGCGGGGAAGGCCTGGCACCCGGACGACGGGAGAATCGGGGTGACGTCCTAGACCAACATGAGTCGGGCCTGCTCCGCCCCGTCCCCCTTGCGCGGCCCGAGCTTGACAATCCTTGTGTAGCCCCCGGCCCGGTCCTTGTACTTGGGGCCGAGTTCGTCGAAGAGCTTGTCCACCGCCGCCTTGTCCTGTAGCCGGGAGAAGACCGTCCGCCGCGCGGACAGGTCCCCGCGCCGTGCAAGGGAGATGACACGCTCCGTGTAGCGTTGGCTCGCCTTGGCGCGCACGAACGTGGTCTCCACAAAGCTATTCTCGATCAGCCCGCGAGCGAGGTTCGCCAGAACGCTCTCCCGATGGCTCTTCTTCATTCCGAGTTTCTCGACGTCCCGCCGGTTTTTCATCGAACCTCACCTTCGTCCTTGAGCGCGTAGCCGAGCTCGCGGAGGCGATCCTCGACCTTGGACAGCGTCTTCACCCCAAACCCATGGATGTCCAGTAGCTCCTGTCGTGGATGGGAGAGGAGCTCGCCGAGGGTCGTGATCTCGGCCTCTTGCAGGAGGTTCACGGCACGCTGGTCGATGTCGAGCTCGGCTAGCGGGACCGCCAGTCCGTCGGACTCTTCGGTTCGCTCCTCCTCCGCGGCAAGCCCAAACGGGTGTTCGGCAAATCCTCCGAACAGGGAGAGGTGCCGCTCGAGGATCCGCGCCGCCTCAGAGAGAGCCTCCTCCGGCTTGATCCCACCGCTCGTGGTGAGGTCGAGGACCAGTCGCTCGTAGCCCGTCTTCCCTCCCACGCGGGTTGGCTCGACGAGGAAGTTCACCTGGCGGACGGGGGAGAAGTCCGCGTCGATCGGGATCACGGAGAGGGGCAAGTTCTCGAGCTTGTTCTCCTCCGCTGGCCGGTAGCCGTACCCCGACTCCACCTCCATCTCGATCTCGAGGCGCCCCTTCTCGTTCAGGGTCGCGATGTGCAGATCGGGGTTGACGATCTCCATGCCCGGCGGCAGATCGATGTCCGCCGCGGTGACCTCGCCGGCCCCCCTCTTCTCCAGCGTAAGCCGCTTCAGCTCGTCGCCATGGAGGCGAAGGGAGAGCCCCTTCAGGTTGAGGATGACCTCCAGGACGTCCTCCTTGACCCCCTCGATGGTGTCGTACTCGTGATGCTTGCCCGACCCCGAGAAGTTGACCCGCACGACGGCCGCTCCAGGGATCGAGGACAGGAGGACGCGGCGGAGGCTGTTCCCCAGCGTCGTGGCGAATCCTCGCTCCAGGGGCTCAATCGCGATCTTGCCCCGGGTGGGGGAGAGCTCCTCGACCTTGATCTCTTGTGGGAAGACCAGCTCGCGCATCGCCCCCTCCTAGCGGGAGTAGAACTCGACGATCAGGTTAACCGCAATCTTGTGCCCGACCTCGTCGAGGTTGGGGGCCGCGACCATCTGGAACCTCATCGTATCGAGGTTCTTCTGGATCCAGCTTGGGATCTCGCGCTTCTGATTCGCCTCCGCGAGCTTGCGGACGCGCGCCCGGCGGCCCTCCTTGACGGCCACGGCGTCCCCCGTGCCGAGGAGGATGGACGGGACGTTGACGGACCGGCTGTTCACCTCGAAGTGGCCGTGAGAGACGAGCTGCCGCGCCTGGTTGCGCGAGGAGGCGAACCCGGCGCGGAAGACCATGTTGTCCAACCGCCGCTCGAGCGACGTGAGGAGCGCCTCGCCCGTCACGCCCTTCTCCCGCTTGGCGTCGTCCACGTAGCCGCGGAACTGACGCTCGCCGACCCCGTAGATCCGGCGCGCCTTCTGCTTCTCGCGCAGATGGAGGAGGTACTGACTCCGCCGCGGGCGACGCTTCTTCGGCCGCTCCCCCGGCGGGGCATTCCGCCGCGTCACGCCGCAACTCGGCGTGTAGCAGCGCTCTCCTTTCAGGAAGAGCTTCTCCCCTTCCCGCCGGCACAGCCTGCACTTCGGCCCTGTCTCGCGTCCCATTATGGTTTCCCCTTGTTCGCGCTGTGGGAGAGGGGCGTCACGTTCTTCACCTCGTCGATCCGAATCCCGGAACCCTTGATCGTCTGAACCACGGACTGCCGTCCGGACCCGGTGCCTTTCACCGCCACCATAACGGAGCGGATCCCGAAGTCCTTCATTTCGCGCACCAGCGCCTCGGCGGCGACCTGCGCGGCATAGGGCGTCCCCTTGCGGGACCCCTTGTAGCCGACCACACCAGGGCTCTTCCAGGTGATCGGGTTACCGTTCATGTCGGTCAGGGTGATGATCGTGTTGTTGAACGTGGAGTGGACTCTGACCACCGCTCGCTCTAGCTTGATGTTCTTCGCCATTCCCTACCTCTTCTTCCCGGCCTTGGCGGGCCGCGGCCCCTTCCAGGTGCGAGCGTTGGATCGCGTCCGTTGCCCTCGGACCGGGAGGCGCCGCTTGTGGCGGGTCCCGCGGTAGCAGTTGATGTCCTTCAGTCGCTGGATGCTCGATTGCACCTGCCGGCGCAGGTCCCCTTCCACGACCTCCTGCTCCACCTCGCGCCGCAACAGGGCCACCTCCTTCTCGGTCAGGTCTTTCACCCTGACGTCCGAGGAGACCCCGGTCTTCTCCAGGATCCCGGCCGCGCGCGACGGCCCAATCCCGAAGATGTAGGTGAGGCCGATCTCGACCCGCTTCTCGTTCGGTAGGTTGACCCCTGCAATACGCGCCATCCAGCTCCCCCTAGCCCTGCCGCTGCTTGTGCTTCGGGTTCCGACACAGGATCATCAGCCGACCCTCCCGCCGGATGACCTTGCACTTCGGACAGATCTTCTTGACTGAACTCCGCACCTTCATGTTCGTTCGACGCGTCTAGCTCTCTCGGTACACGATCCGCCCCTTGGTCAGGTCGTAGGGTGAGAACTCGACCACGACCCGATCGCCGGTCAGGATGCGGATGTAGTGCTTGCGGATCCGTCCTGAGATGTGGCACAGGACCACGTACCCGTTCGCCAGCCGCACCCGGAACATCGAGCTGGGAAGACTCTCGATGACCTCTCCCCGCTGGCGGATGACCTCGGTCTTCTTCGGGCCTTGCTCCCCTGTGGTCGACACGACGCGCCTACTCACCTCCTCTTGTCAGGACATCCACTCCGTCTTCCGTCAGGGCGACCGTGTGCTCGAAGTGAGCCGCTGGACCGCCGGTCGCCGTGACCACGGTCCACGCATCCTCGAGCACCCGGGTCGGTTCGGGATCGGTCTTGACCATCGGCTCGATCGCCAGGACCATTCCCACTCGCAGCCGCGGCCCTTGCCCCGGAGGGCCGTAGTTCGGGATCTCCGGATCCTCATGCAAGGCCCGTCCAATCCCATGCCCTACGTACTCCCTCACGACGTGCAGCCCTTGGCCTTCGACGTAGGAACCGATGGCGTGCGAGACGTCGGAAAGACGGTTTCCGATCTTAACCTGTTCGATCCCCCGCCACAAGCCTTCCTCCGTCACGCGAAGGAGGCGCTCCGCCGCCGCATCGACCTCCCCGACAGGGACGGTCGTCGCCATATCCACGTACAGCTCCTCCCGGCACAGGCCGACGTCGATCGACAGGAGGTCTCCTGCGCGGAGCCGTCGAGACGAGGGGATTCCGTGGACCACCTCGCGGTTGAGGGACGTACAGATCGATGCCGGGTAGCCCCGGTAGCCCTTGAACGCCGGCGTCGCCCCCGCGTCGTGCATGAGCCCCTCGGCCAGATGGTCGAGAGTGGCGGTCGTCCGGCCTGGCGCCACGCGGGTGCAGACCTCGCGAAGGATGGAGGCGAGGAGCCTTCCATTCTCGCGTAGGATCCTGAGCTCATCTTGGGTCTTCAAGCGGATCATCCTCGGACGAGCGTGAGGACCCTCTCCAGGATCTCGGCCGAGGGGCGGCTCCCGTCGGCGTCGCGCAGAAGGCCGCGGGCGCCGTAGAAGGCGACGAGCGGGGCAGTCCGTTCGGCGTAGACGTCGTAGCGGTTCTCGATCACCTTCGCCTGGTCGTCGTCCCGCTGGAAGAGCTCTCCGCCGCACGCCGGGCACCGCCGCGTGTCCGGAGGGGGATCGAAGAGGAGGTTGTAGATCCTCCCGCAACTCCGACAGACGCGCCGCGAGGAGAGTCGCCGGATCACGTCCTCCCGCGCGAGGCCGATGTTGACCACCACGTCGAGAGGCGTGATCCGCGCGAGGGCTTCGGCCTGAGCGACCGTGCGCGGGAAGCCATCGAGGATGAACCCACTCTTCTGGGCAATCCGCTCGCGGATCATCCCGATGATCAGGTCGTCCGGGACAAGGTCCCCCCGATCCATGTACCCCTTCGCCTGCGTCCCAAGGGGAGCTCCGCGCGCGACCTCCTCGCGAAGGAGGTCTCCGGTGGAGAGGTGCAGGAGCCCCGTCCGCGCCGCCAGGAGTTTCGCCTGGGTCCCCTTCCCAGCGCCGGGCGGACCGAGGAGCACGATCCGCTTGAGCGAGGTCATCGCCTGCGTCCCAGGAGCCCGCCGGACTTGGTCAGGCTCTCATAGTGACGCATGACGAGGTGGGCCTCAATCTGCATGATCGTATCCACACCCACGCCCACGACGATGAGAAGAGAGGTCCCTCCCAGGAGGAACATCCCGCTGATCCCACTCGCCGCGGAGAGGATGAAGGGCAGGACGGCAATCGCCCCGAGGAAGATCGCGCCGATGAGCAGGATCCTGTTCAGGACGGAGGAGATGTACTCCGACGTGGGATCCCCCGGTCGGACCCCGGGGATGAACCCTCCTGCCTCGCGCAGGTTCTTCGCCACATCCTGCGGGTCGAAGACGATCGCGCTGTAGAAGTAGGTGAAGAAGAAGATGAGGAGGACGTAGCCGACCATGTACGGCCACGTCCCGGGGTTCACGTACGGGGCGAGCCACGTGAGAGACGGGATCCACTGGGTGAAGGTCGCTGGAAGCGTGAGCAGCGCCGAGGCGAAGATGATCGGGATGACGCCTCCCTGGTTGACGCGGATCGGGAGGTGCGTCGTGTGCCCACCGTAGACCCGGCGTCCGGCCGTCCGCTTGGCGTACTGGATCATGATCTTCCGCTGTCCCTGCTGGACGAGCGTCACGCCGGCGATCACGATCACGAACAGGGCAACAAAGACCAGCCCCCAAAACGGGCTCGCCGAGCCGGTGGTGATCGTGTTGA
>Ga0315291_10009010_pt1 | contig 12244 bp, 7 predicted proteins | sample YL17G12_20_MG_FD_203070 | JGI IMG/M metagenome (GOLD analysis project Ga0315291, IMG submission 203070) | Sediment microbial communities from Yellowstone Lake, YNP, Wyoming, USA - YL17G12_20 | ecosystem: Environmental > Aquatic > Freshwater > Lake > Sediment | place: USA: Wyoming | collected... | reverse complement strand
ACCGGGAGCCGTGCATGGAGTTATAGAATCGGGGACTCGATAGAGTCCTCGCCCGCGATAGGTTCGGATGGGAAGGTGTATGTTGGCTCGTATGATGATTATAACCTCTACAGCATCAATTCAGCCGGGAGCCGTGCATGGAGTTATAGAAGCGGGAGCGCGATAAGTTCCTCACCCGCGATAGGTTCGGATGGGGGGGTGTATGTTGGCTCTTTTGATAATAACCTCTACAGCATCCAACCGACGCCGACAGAGACTCCGACGACGACTCCAACAGAAACTCCAACAAGTACCCCAACTATAACGCCCACTCCCACGGCGATACCGCCAATAGTTATTGATCCGGGGCCGCTCACGGCAGGCCAGCCATTCACGCTCAATATCGCGTTGAATGAGGATATCACCAGGCCATTCGACTTCTATCTCCTCGCCGAGACACCCGCAGGGGTCTACACGCTCTATCTGAACGGCAAGATTGAGAAGGGGATCACACCGCTCTACAGGAACGTGCGCCAGAAGAGTGCACCATTTTCCAAGACTGTGAGCCCGGCGGTCAAAATCCCCGCATCCATGAAGGGGAAGACGATCACCTTCTATACCCTGGCGACCGATGCGGGCAAGAAACCGCCGGTGAGGAAGCTCTCTGATCTCACGCCGAGCACCCAGTATGTGATCCTGATGGCCAAGGGCGCGGCGGTGGTCAACTGAGCGGGGTTGTCTTTCTATCGAAAACAAGGGGCCTCTAATCTGATCTATTCATCAACTTGTCATTGGACTGATTTCAATACTCAATGACACCTTGTAGTGTAGGGGCTTGATTCATCAAGCCCGCCTCAATGCGGGTTCGATAAATCGAACCCCTACAATCCAAAGATGAATGATCCAGACTAAAGGGCCCCTGTTTTTGAATCCACATCCACGCGCGCCAGTTTAGCAATTCCCACGCAACAACCCTGAAGTGCCCGCTCCATTATGGGGGCGGGCGCTTCTTTTTTTTATTACAATAAGCTCGTGAAGATCGAGGCGGAACAGAAGATGAAAGAGCCGCGGAAAGTGCGCCTTCACACATACGGCTGCCAGATGAACGAGTATGATTCCGAGGTAATTGCGGGCCTATTTGAGCGAGATGGGTGGGTCCTCACGGATGACGAGTCGGAAGCTGAGGTCATCCTCCTGAACACCTGCTCGGTGCGCCAGCATGCCGAGGACAGGGTGTGGGGAGCACTCTTTGAACTTCGCGAGCGGGCGATGCGGCAGCCCGGCCTCGTCGTCGGCGTCTGTGGCTGTATGGCGCAGGCAAAGGCGGATGAGATCGCGCGCAGGTGCCCCCACGTGAAGGTCATCTGTGGGACACGGGCGTTCAACAGACTCCCCGAACTTGTCGCGCGCGCCGCTCAGGGGAGGGGGAGCGTCATCGACACTGATATGAGCAGCGAGCCGTTCCTCGCCAATCTCCCCCAAAAGAGGAGGAGCAGGCTCAAGGCATTCGTCCCCGTCATGCGGGGGTGCGAGAACTACTGCGCCTACTGCGTCGTTCCTTATGTGCGGGGGCACGAGGCGAGCCGATCGCTGGAGGAGGTGCTCGCCGAGGTGGAATCGCTCGCGCGTGACGGCTGCCGGGAAGTAATGCTCCTCGGCCAGAACGTTAACAGCTATCGCGCGGCGGGGGTGTCTTTTGCGGACGTGCTGAGGGAGGTTGCGGCAATCAAAGGAATCGATCGGATCAGGTTTATGACCTCGCACCCGAAAGACTTCCCCGATGAGCTCATCCGCGCGATGGCAGACGTTCCCCAGGTGTGCGAGCATCTCCATCTCCCCCTCCAGTCCGGCTGCGACAGAATCCTCAAAATGATGAACCGGGGGTACACATTTGAATCATACCGTGGACTCGCACAAAAAATACGAGGAGCCGTTCCGGAGATCGCCCTCAGCACTGATATACTGGTCGGCTTCCCCGGAGAGACTGATGACGATTTCAAACAGACGGCTCGTGCGCTCAAGGAGATCGGTTTCGACAGCGCGTTCATATTCAAGTACTCGGACCGTGAGGGGACGAGTGCTTATGAGCTACAGCCCAAGGTCGGGGAAGAGATAATTATGCGGCGGCACGCCGAGCTCCTGAAACTCCAGGAGAAGATCGGCATGGAGAAGAACAGGAAGCTGATCGGGGCATCGCCTGAGGTCCTCGTTGAGGGATACAGCCCGCGGAACCCGGAGCGCCTCTTCGGCAGGACGAGGACGAATAAGCGCGTCGTCTTCGGCGGCGGCGGGGATTTGATAGGGAAGCTCGTTTATGTTATCATACGCGAGGCGACGCCGCTGACGCTCATCGGAGAAGAACTTTGAGATTTACCACGGAGGACACGGAGGAAACAGAGATTGACGTGTGACACAGATGCACACAGATAGACACAGATGAACACAGATTGTTCAGCGGTAAAAAGATCATCATGCAGTTTGAAAGACTTTCTCAAATAAAAAAGTTTTGCGCACTTGTAGTACGGAGGAGACACGGAGGCCGCGGAGATTGTTACAACAGCAACAACAGTTTCTAGTATCTGGTTTCTAGAAAAAAATGAATCTGTGTATATCTGTGTTCATCTGTGGTTAACATTAATCCGCGGTTAATCTTGTGAATATTTTTCCTCCAAGATTCTCAGTGTGCTCTGTGGTGAAACGGTGACGAGGTGGTTTGAAATGAGTTCCAGGATGCCGGAGAAAGAAATTGTCAAACTGATCGCCGCCCTCGTGATTTTTATTTTCCTGATAGTGTTCGCCATCCAGAACTTTCACGAGAGGGCGCGAGTGCGCCTGTTGTTCTGGCAGATTGGGAGGACGCCCCTCAGCATCATCATCTTTGTCTCTGTCCTGATCGGAGTGCTCATCGCCATCGCAGAGCTCCTGCCGCATGTGCTGCGGTTGAGGAAAAGAGCGCAGGATGCCGAGGCAGAGATCGCCCGTCTGAAGGCCTGTAGCGTAAAGAATCCCCCAAAGGAATCACGAGAATGACCAGTGCCTCCACGCCATACGCATTGGGATTTGGGATTTGGGATTTGGGATTTGCCAGATGAAACTCACGCCCATGATGCAGCAGTACAGGAGGATCAAGAAAGAAACCCCTCCCTCCATCCTCATGTTCCGCCTGGGCGATTTCTACGAGATGTTTTTTGACGACGCGCTCACCGCATCCCGGATACTCAACATCACCCTCACCTCCCGTGAGAGCGGCAAGGGGAACAAGGTGCCGATGTGCGGCGTCCCCTACCATGCCGTCCAGGAGTATATCGCGAAGCTCGTGAGGGCCGGGCACAGGGTGGCGGTGTGCGACCAGGTGGAAGACCCCGAGCTCGCCAAGGGGCTGGTGAAGCGCGAGGTCACGAGGGTAGTGACGCCCGGGACGGCGCTCGATGAGAGTTTGCTGCGGGAGAAAGCCAACAATTACCTCGCCGCCATCAACCAGGCAAACGGACTCTATGGTTTGTGCTACCTCGACCTCTCGACAGGGGAGTTCGTGGTGACGGAGGTGGAGCGGGAGGCGGATCTCTTCAACGAAGTCGGCCGCGTGGCGCCGAGCGAGTTCCTGCTGCCGCGGGGCCTCGCGGAAGATAAGGAATTCCTGCGCCGCGTGAAGGAGAGTTCCTTCGCGATGGTCAACCCGCTGGACGACTGGCTCTTCGAATACGAGAGCTCGTACGGCCGCCTGAAAGAGTTTTTCCGTATCCAGTCGCTCGACGGGTTCGGCTGCTCGAACCTCGGCCCCGCGATCGGCGCGGCGGGCGCGGTCATCCAGTACCTCAAGGAGACGGGCCACTCCTCCCTCGCCCACGTGACGAAGATCACCCGTTCGATTACCGCCGATCACATGATCCTCGATATCTACACGCAGCGCAACCTCGAGCTCGTGCGAAATCTGAGGAGCGGCGGCCGCGAGGGGACGCTGCTCTCAGTGCTCGACCACACCTCGACCTCAATGGGCGCGAGGCTGCTCCGGCAGTGGCTCCTCCAGCCGCTCATCGGCGTGGGAGAGATCGTGCGCCGACAGGGCGGGGTGCGGGAGCTCTTCGATAGCGCGGCAATCTCTGATACGCTCTCGAAAATATTGAGGGATTTCAAAGACATCGAGCGGCTCATCGCCAGGATTGACTGCGGGCACGCAAACGCCCGAGACCTCCTTGCGCTGAAGCAGTCCGTTGATCTCCTCCCGCCGCTGAAGGAGTGCATCGCGCCCCTCACCTCTGAGATTATCGGAGGCCTGCACGGGACGATCGAAAACATGAGCGATATCTCGGAGCTGGTCGAAAAAGGCATCGACCCGGATGCACCTCTGACGGTGCGCGAGGGCGGCATCATCAGGTCGGGGTACGACGCGGAACTCGACGAGATCCGGGGCATCGCGCGCAGCGGCAAGGGGTGGATCGCAGAACTCCAGAAGCGGGAGGCCGAGCGGACGGGCATCAAATCGCTGAAGGTGGGGTACAACAGGGTGTTCGGATACTACATCGAGGTGACGAAGCGGAACCTCGGCGCGGTGCCCCCTGACTACATCAGGAAGCAGACCGTGGTCAACGGCGAGCGCTTCATCACGCTCGAGCTCAAGGAGTACGAATCCAAGGTGCTCGGCGCGGAGGAGAAGGCCGCCGCGATGGAGTACGCAATATTCCAGAGGATCAGGGAAAAGATCGTTACCGAGACGGAGAGGATCCAGCACGTGGGAAGAGGGGTCGCCATCCTCGATACGCTCAATTCCCTCGCGGTGGCGGCCCGCAGGAACAACTACGTGCGGCCGGAGGTGAACGAGGGGGATGTCATTGAAATTATCGACGGGCGGCATCCCGTCCTCGAACTCATGCTCGTGGATGAGCGATTTGTCCCGAACGACACGCTCCTGAACACCGAGACCGACCAGCTGCTCATCATCACGGGGCCGAACATGGCGGGCAAGTCAACCTACATCCGGCAGGTGGCGCTCCTCGTCCTCATGGCGCAGACGGGGAGCTTCATCCCCGCGACCCGCGCAACGATCGGCATCGTTGACAGGATTTTCACGCGCGCGGGCGCGTCGGACGAGCTCACGCGCGGGCAGAGCACCTTCATGGTGGAGATGAACGAGACCGCGAACATCCTCAACAACGCGACGGAGAAGAGCCTGATCGTGCTGGATGAGATCGGGCGGGGGACGAGCACGTTCGACGGGATCAGCATCGCGTGGGCCGTGGCGGAGTATCTCCACAACAACGCCGACGTCCGCGCCCGCACCCTCTTCGCCACGCACTACCACGAGCTCACGGAACTCGAGATGAATCTCCCCGGCGTGAAGAATTACAACGTGGCCGTCAGGGAGTGGAATGACGAGATTGTCTTCCTGCGCAAGATCGTGCCCGGCGGAACGGATAAGAGCTACGGGATCCACGTCGCCCGGCTCGCCGGCCTCCCGGGGAAGGTAATCGAGCGGGCGAAAGACATCCTCAACGCCCTTGAGGAGGGCTGCATCCGCGAGGAGCGGCTGCCCAGGCCTGAGGGCGCGCCCGCTGACCGGGCGGGGGCGCAGCAGTTGACCCTTTTTGAAATGCGGCCCCATCCGGTCATTGAGGAGCTGAAAAGCATAGACGTCGACAAGATGTCGCCCCTCGAAGCGCTCTACAGGTTGAAGATACTTCAGGAGAAATGCCGTGAGCCGCATTAGGGTGCTGCCCGATGGGGTCGTGAACAAGATCGCCGCCGGCGAGGTGGTCGAGCGGCCGGCGTCCGCGGTGAAGGAACTTATGGAGAACGCGATCGACGCGGGCGCCTCCGAGATCTCCATCGAGGTGCGCACGGGCGGGAAGTCGCTGGTGAGGGTGCGTGACGATGGCTGCGGGATGGGGCGCGAGGACGCGGTGCTCGCGCTGGAGCGGCACACGACGAGCAAGATCACCGATGCCGCCGATCTCTTCGCCATCCGCACGCTGGGCTTCCGCGGCGAGGCGCTCCCCTCCATCGCCGCCGTTTCGCGCCTGGAACTCACGACAAAGGAGCGGGGAGCGCTTGCGGGGTCGCGCGTCACCGTGGAGGGGGGCGTGATCGGAGAGGTCAGGGAGACGGGCGCTCCGGAGGGCACCGAGGTCGTCGTCCGCGACCTCTTCTTCAACACCCCCGCGCGGCGCAAATTCCTCCGCTCCGAACGGGCGGAGAACGCGTATATCGCATCAGCAGTGATCTCTCAGGCGCTTGCGAGACCGGAGACAGGATTCACGCTCATCGCGGATGGTGAGGAGGTCGTCAAGGCGCCTGCCGCCGCGCAGGCGATCGACCGCATCAGCGCGCTCTTCGGCGCGGAGCTGGCGGACAAACTCATCCCGTTCGGTGAGGGAAGTGGTTCGGTTTCGATACGCGGCTTCATCAGCACCCCCGAGGTGACACGGGGCAATCGCACCGGGCAGCACTCTTTTGTCAACGGAAGACCTGTCCAGGACAAAATCATGAGTTTCGCGGTTGCGGACGCCTGCGAGGGGGTTGTTCCCGCGAAGAGGCACCCGGTCGTATTCCTCTTTCTCGAACTTGACCCCTCTGAGGTCGACGTGAACGTGCACCCAGCGAAGCGCGAGGTGCGTTTTCGAAACGGTTCACTCATACGCGACCTCATACGGGAAGTACTGTCGCGCGCCCTCCGCTCATCGGGACCCGCCTCGGGAGCGTGGTTCGCCGCACGCGGCCGGGCCGTCAGCGAACCGGTCGCCCGCTATGAGACGCGGAGCGAGGGCGGGCTGGTCTCGAGGATTCCTGCCCCACCGCTCACTCAGGAACCGTTGCCCTGGGAGGCAGCTTCGGGACCCCGGGCGGAGGGCCTCCGCCCTATCGGCCAGATCAAGAATCTCTACGTGATCTGCGAGACCCCTGAAGGGATGGCGATCATAGACCAGCACGCCGCGCACGAGCGTATCCTGTTTGAAAAGGTGATGCGCATCAGCGAGAAGGGGGAGGGCGATGTCCAGCGCCTCCTCATCCCCGCCGTGGTGCACCTCTCCGCGCCCGAGTATGCGCTCGTGAGCGACCATATCGGGACGTTTACATCACTCGGGATCGGCGTGGAGCTATTCGGCAACAATGACGTGAAGGTGGACCACCTGCCGGCCTGCCTGGGTGCCGTCGACGCCGAACGGCTCATGCGTGATGTCCTGGGCGAGCTCTCGGAGGAGGAGCGGAGCAGGACGGTGAAAGACGAGATGGCGGCGAGGGTGGCCATGGAGGTCTGTCGTGCCGCGGTGAAACGGAGTGATCCGCTCAGGCCCGAGCACCTCCAGCGTCTGGCGAGCGATCTCCTGAAGTGCCAGAACCCCTACACCTGCCCGCATGGCCGCCCGACAATCATCAGGATGAGCGCGGAGGAGCTGAACAAGAAATTCGGCAGGGCGTAGTTGCGTAATGCCTCACTCATGGGTGGCATTCAACAATGGTTTGCCGCAGATAAGAAAGCATTGTACGAGTAGGTAGGGTTTCTTGCCGCAGATACACGCGGATCGCATAAAGGTTTATCTGCGTTCATCCGCGTAAATCTGCGGCTACCCCCTATAACTGTGCCATTACGTAGTTGCAGACATTGTGCGTGATTTATTCGCTACGCAGCGGTTGAAAACAAATGCCCCTCATTGTCGAGGGGCATTTGCTTTACACTGACTTACCCGGAAACTTTATAACGTTTCTACTGAAGCTCCTTGCAGCAAATCTTGCAGAAGCTCGAAACGCCGGCGCTCTTGGCGGCATCGGCGGTCGGGAAGCACTTGAGGTTGCCTTTCGGGAAGTATTCGCAGCCTTTCTTGTGGCACTTCCCCAACTTCTCCACGTCGCCTTCTTTCTTTACCTTCGCGCAGAACTCGCCCTCTGCTGCCGCCGGAGCCGCTGCCGCCGGAGCCTCCTTCACCTCACCGCCAGCCGCTGCTGGAGCAGCAACCTCTGGTTTCTCGGCCTTCGGGGCATCCTGTGCCAACAGGACGCCGGCGATAGCGAGAAATACTACCGCAACTGCTAACTTCTTCATGATGCCTCCTCCATTCTTGAGGTTTATAGGTTGGCAGGTATACTATCGTATTTAGGATGGTAAATCAAGAATATTTATTGCCGCGGTGTAATGGGTCAGTTATGATGGGGTATATTATTAAGTGTGTCACTCCTGCGAAAGCAGGAGTCCAGGTTCTATGCTGGATCCCTCCCGCTTAGCGGGACGGGGATGACAAGTGCACTGAACACCCCTCCGTAACTGAGGCATTACGCCGCGGTGCGAAACTATTGTAATTATAGATTAGATATTCCCTTTCTACACGTCGAATTATACGGTATTTTTTTGAAGATTTCAATAGAATATCCTTGATTATCATGCCGGATATCGTATGTATTGTCGGTCAGACTGCTGTCGGCAAGTCAGCCATGGCGATCGAGCTCGCCCGGAAGATCGGGGCCGAGATCGTGTCAGCCGACTCCATGCAGATATACCGTGGGCTGGACATCCTGTCAGCGAAACCCTCTCCCGCCGAGCGGCAGGCGATCCCTCATCACCTCATTGACATCGCCGGTCCCGGAGAGCAGTTCGATGTCGCCCGCTACGTTCGACTCGCGCGGGAGGCGGTTGCGGACATACGCGGCCGCGGGCGCATGCCCCTCGTCGTGGGAGGGTCCGGCATGTATGTGCGCGCGCTTCTGGACGGCATCTTTGCAGGGCCGGGGAGGGATGCCGTCCTGAGAGATCGGCTGGAGAGGGAGGTTGCCGAAGAGGGGCTCGCTCCGCTCCACGAGAGATTGAAGAAACTGGATCCCGAAGCGGGGGCGCGGATTCATCCGCACGACAAGAAGAGGATCATCCGCGCGCTTGAGGTATATGAATGTTCGGGTCGGACCGTATCCTCTCTTCAGGCGGAGTGGGATGCGGAGCCTTCCCCCTGCGGCGAAGGAGCTTGCTTCAGTGCGGGGCTCCAGTGCCGGGCAGCCCTCTTCGGGCTGAGGAGAACAAGGGAAGAAATCAGACAGCGCAGTGATGAGCGTGTGGAACGCATGTTCGCCCAGGGAGCGGTGGAGGAGGTTAAAAGCATCCTCGGCGTGGGGGTTGATTCGAGCGCCGCTATCCTGCAGTCGCTCGGCCTGGATGAGATACGCGAGTATCTCAAGGGACGGTGCGCGCTCGCCGAAGCGAAGGAACTGCTCAAGAAAAATACGAGGGCCTTTGCGAAGCGGCAGATGACGTGGTTCGGGAGGGATCCGAGGATACAGTGGATAGACGTACGGGAGGGCGAAGCCCCGGATACAACCGCGGAGCGCATCATAGCTTTTATTAAAGAAATTCCGCTGTAGCCGAGACTTTAGTCTCGGCTGAGATTTTTTCGGCTATATTGAGTGATAAACATGAACAACAATTATGATGCCGCTCAAGACCGCGAGCGCGCGGTTCTGGTCGGCCTCGAGGCCGGCGGGAGCCGCCGCTGGCACGTTGAGGACCACCTCGCCGAGCTCGCGCAGCTCGCCTCAACGGCAGGGGCTCACGTGGTGGGCACGCTGGTGCAGAAGCTGGCCGCCCCGTGCGCCGCGTATTACATCGGGCGCGGGAAGGCGGAAGAACTGCGGGCCCTCTGCGCGAGAGAGGCTGTCGACCTCGTCATTTTTGATGATGAGCTCAGCCCCGCCCAGGTGAAGAACCTTCAGGATCTCACCGGCTGCCGGGTGATTGACCGGACCGAGCTGATCATGGACATCTTCGCACAGCGCGCCCGATCGCGCGAGGGGAAGATTCAGGTCGAGCTCGCACAGCTCCGCTACATGCTGCCCCGCCTCACGAGGGCCTGGACGCACCTCTCGCGGCAGGAGGGAGGGATCGGCACCAGGGGGCCGGGCGAGCAGCAGCTCGAAATTGACCGCCGCCGCATCCGGGGAAAAATCGACCACCTCAACGACAAGCTCACAGAGATCGGAAAGGAGCGGGGGACGCAGGGGAAGCAGCGGCGGCGCAGGGAGATTCCGGTGGTCACGATCGTCGGCTACACCAACGCCGGAAAGTCCACCCTCATGAACGCGCTCACGCGCGCGGGCGTGCTGGTTGAGGACAGGCTTTTCGCCACCCTTGACCCCACCACGCGCGTGCTCGCCCTGTCGAAAGGGCGGAAGATACTGCTCACGGATACGGTCGGTTTCATACGAAAGCTCCCGCACCATCTGATCGAGTCGTTCACGGCAACGCTCGACGGGGTAGTCAGCGCTGATATGCTCATTCACGTGGTTGATATTTCCCATGACCAGGTGGAGGAGCAGATGGAATCGGCGTGCGGCGTGCTCAAGGAAATCGGGGCGGGTGATAAACCTGTCATTGTCGCCTTCAATAAAATAGACATGCTGAGAGACGAATCCCGTCTCAGGCGGTACGGGAGGAACTTCTCGCTGCACGTTGCGGTGTCCGCGCTGAAGGGGCAGGGGATTGACAGCCTCCTCTCCCTGGTCGAGGCAGAGTTGAGCGCGCGGCTGGTCTCCTGCCGCCTCGTCCTGCCGCAGGGTGAGGCGTCATTGATCTCCCGGATCTACGAAGAGGGGAATGTCCTCTCGCGGACCTACCGGGGGAACAGCGTCATTATCGAGGCCGAGCTTCCGGCGGCACTCGCCGGCGAAGTGAAACCCTACATGAGATGAAGCTATCGGGATGTGAAGGTGGTCTCACTTTCTGGCCCTGCTGTGCTCCCTGCGACCTCGTAAATCACAATCCTTGCTGAAGATTGATCTGAGAATACCCATGGTGTTGTAATTGGCGCCACAGGTTTCTATCTTTCCTGCATGATAGTCACGGAGATGACGCACTGCAGGCTACCGGGGCGCTCTTGAGGTAGGTGGTATTCCACGTCTGAAGACGAGCGCCTGTCGGATGGCTCACAGGCCGATAGAGCCAGCGATGTACCACCCGTCCCGGTCAATGACGCCAGCATATGCCTCGGACCGGCGTGCCCTGAATGGAGGGAATTTGTTGATTATGACCATCTTCAAAGAGTAGCGACCCGGCGGGAGGGACGGCGGGAGCGCGATGAGGTGTGTGGCGCGTATCGTTTCTCCATCCTTCCATTCCCATGCAGGATAGAGGTGATAGCAGATGTTCCTTACCTGGTGTGGGAATATGTTCTTGCCCTCTGCATCCACGATCCGTATGATCATCGAAAGGTCGTCGTCAAGCTTCTTACCCGCGCGCCAGAGCGATACAAAACTGATTTGCCTATGCGGCTCTTCTCCCGTCAACTCTAGGCGTGCCTCGCTGAGCTCAAGTCCCTCGAACGCCGCAAGGGGTTTTGAAGACTTATCCATCCTGACGCGCTCATACAGGGGAATCACATCCCGCGCCCCTCTCCGGAAGAGCGCGATCCGATCATGGATCCTTATGAGGCCCAGCCGGTTGCCAGAGAGAAAACGCCTGAAGCGTTCCGGGCTTTTTACAGGATCATAATATCTCACGAAGGTCGTCGGGTCGCCGAGGTCGATTAGGGCATACTCTATGTTGGATCTCCCGCGGTAGGCGCCGGGAGATAGCCCTATTCTGCCATTCAGCAGCCAGGGGAGCGACTCAAGTTCTCGCCTGTTCGCGAGATAGGTAAAAAATGGAAATGTGGCGGTGACGGGGACGCGGGCCGGGACCATTGAGACCATCTCCCGCCTGAAGGGATTGAGATAATCATCCTTGGGCAGACAGTCGGTCAGTCCGGTCCAGGCGCGCGAAAAAATATGAAGTTGGGGGCCGATCATCCAACTGGTGATGAGGCCGGTTATAAGGATGGCGGACAGCAGGAGCTTGCGCGGCAACCTCCCTCCGATGAACTTCAGCAATCTGGCATAACCGGCGATCCCGGCGAAGAAAACAAATGGAATAATCGGGGAATTATAATGGCGAAGAATAGTGGCCATATCGGGGTGGGATGACAGCAGATTGAGAACTATAACCGGGGAAGGTATGAAAAGCACGCCGGGGCTAAGTAAAGGCAGGAGCCCTAACGGCACAAGCATCTGCAATGCGTACGTCAATTTTTGCGATTGTGCCACCAATGCGAGCGCATGCGAGGGATTGGTGATGAGATTCCACGCGATATCTCCGGCAGAGTGCCCCAGCTGGCTGTAAAACATGAGATACCAGACTTTCGAATCGGCCTGGAGATAGGGCAGGAGCAGGAAAAAGTAAACGGCGAACCAGGTAATACCTCCCAGCATGGGCGCCAGCCACCATTTTGCTCTCCTCTTCTCCCACAGGGCCGTGATA
>Ga0315291_10009008_pt1 | contig 12244 bp, 11 predicted proteins | sample YL17G12_20_MG_FD_203070 | JGI IMG/M metagenome (GOLD analysis project Ga0315291, IMG submission 203070) | Sediment microbial communities from Yellowstone Lake, YNP, Wyoming, USA - YL17G12_20 | ecosystem: Environmental > Aquatic > Freshwater > Lake > Sediment | place: USA: Wyoming | collected... | reverse complement strand
GGGTTGTGAGTGGACATATATCTGTTTAGCGTATAATCTAACTCGATACGCTCAGTTAATAAGAGGGACAGGGTGATTACGGGCGGAAGAGAAAAGCAGGAGTGCCGAAAAGATGGAAATAGCGGGAGGATATATTACGGTTGATAAGAGAAGCAATATAAGCAAGAACGGGAAAATTGGTTTATCATAAGGCTTAAGAGCTTTTATGACAGGATAAGAATGTTTTAATTTAATTTATGCACAGTCTCGGTATGCCCCCTATGGAGTAGGTTTTGGAGGGTTTTGGGGCTAAGGATTGGGAATTAGTTGTGAAATTTAGTTCATATACAGGTTTAATTTTCGGTTGATAATAATTTATCTAAACAATTATCTAACAGATTCTGTAAGTGATAATCTAACTGGAGTTATATTAGGAAATTTAATGCGGGTTCAAAGATGAAGTCTAATAGATTATTAAAGAGAATATAAAACGGAGAACGGACAAGCCATTCAGGGGAAATACTTGAAAAATTTGCAAATTTATTACCGGTCTGAATCTAAGAAGTTTTCTTATAAATTCTTTTACCCCGAACATATGTTTCTTTGATTAAACGGTCGTCTCCCCTGAATATTAACTGCGCCATAACTCTTTCGGTAGAGGCAGTCTTTGGACAACCGTGTGGATAATCAACCACAATAAAATCTGCTTCTTTCCCAATCTCCAAACTACCGATACGGTCATCAAGACTTAATGCTTTGGCACCGCCTAATGTTGCGTAGTAAAATGCTCGGGACGGCGGCATATGTCTTACATAGTATGCGTCGCGCATTACCGAAAATAAAGAGAACGAAGGTCCACCACCAACATCAGTTCCTAACCCAATCGTGATATTATACTTTTCCATCTTAGCAGTATTTGCATGGCCACTATGTAAGAAAAAGTTTGACGATGGGCAATGAGCAACCTTAGACTGAGTCTTGGACAGAAGTTCATACTCACTCTCTTGCAGATGAATTGCATGGGCAATGATAGTTTTAGGGCTTAAGATGCCGGTTTTATAATACAGTTCAGTATAAGTTTTATATTTAGGAAATAATTTTCTAGTTAATTTAACCTCTTCTTTAGTTTCCGCAAGATGAGTATGAACATAAGCGGAATGTTTAGTGCAATATTTACCGACTGACTTTAATAATTTTTCTGAAGTAGCCGGTGCAAAGCGTGGACTAAAAGCATAATATAATAAATTATTTACGCCATTCCATTTCTCATACAAATCGATACTTTCACTTAATGATTTTTCGGTCGAGTCGACTTCCATTTCCGATGATTTTTTGTCCATCATTGCTTTACCGATAATCGCACGAACGCTTAATTGTCGGGCGATAGAAAATGCTTGGTCGGTTACTGTCTTTGAGCTGGAAGAGAATATTAAACTTGTCGTTGTGCCGTTTCTTAACATTTCGTAAAAGAAAGTTTTGATATTCGATTCTAATTTCTCGGGATGAGTAATTGAACTCTCGGCCGGAATAACATATTTATTTAACCAATCTAAAAGGGTTTTACCATAATGACCTCGTAAAAATAATTGCGGCAGGTGTAAATGTACATCGATTAAACCAGGTAATATGGCGAGGTTTCTCTTATCAAGAATCTTACCTTGTTTGGCAATCTTTTTGTAATGTTTTTCTTTATTTCTATCCCATTTACCGTAATCGATGATTTGTCCTTCTTGAGAAACCGCTAAAAAGCCGTCTTTATAATCTTGAGGAAATTCTGGGTCAGGAAAAGAGAATATTCTTGCTCGATAAATTTTTACCACATCAAAAAATTTACTTGAGATTTGATTATTGTCAATAGTTGAAATAAGATTAATTTATTATTGCGTTCGAGGTCTAAAGAATTTAAGTTCTAAATCCAAAACAGTGAGTAAAGCGTGGACAATGCGTTAGCGAATCCAATCCTAAACAATATCTAATGTTCAAAATCCAAATTCCTAAGCACGTTTTGATATTTGAATTTGAGATTTGTTTGGGATTTCGAATTTCGCTTGCGGAGCGAGGCGTAGCCCATTTCGGATTTTACTTCACATATGAAGAGAATAATAATAACGTTGACAATATTAGAAATTGTAATTAGACTAACAGAAATAATTAATATTGGGGGATCGTCTAACGGCAGGACTGCAGACTCTGGATCTGCGTATCGGGGTTCGAATCCCTGTCCCCCAGCTGAAAAAACAGTTCCTCGGTGTTTAGGGATTAGGGACTGAAGAAAACTGAATGAATTATACAATATATTCTTTAATTGCATTGATCTTTTGGGGTATCTGGGCATATTTGTGCAAAGTTCTCACAAAACACCTCTCAACTGAACTTTTAGCATTTTATACAACGTTGGGTTCTTTAATCGCAATTACGATATATACATTATTTAGAACAAAGATAATTCTTAACGCTTACACTGGTTGGGCAATGTTGACCGGTATTTCCGCAATGGTTGCAACATTTGCGTTTTATGTAGCTTTGGCTAAAGGACCAGCTTCGGTCGTTGTCCCTTGGACCGGTCTTTACATAATAATCCCGGTGATTCTTGGATTCATATTCTTATCCGAACCGATTACAATTAATCATATCTTTGGCATTATCTTTGCCATCGCATCAATATTTTTTCTTTCACGATGATTAATAAATTCAGTAAATATATTAAGGAAATCTCCGCATCCGGTGCGGACACGGTAAAACTTATTGATACAACAAAAGTAGAAGTTGGAAATTGGGTGAGATTAAAATGTCAGTTTGGTTGCGATGCTTATGGTACAAGATTTACCTGTCCACCGTATTCCCCAACTCCAGATTATGCTCGACAGATGCTAAGTGAATATAGGGTTGCGTTGTTTTTCACATATAAACATCCCGCGGTCAAAGAACGCAAAGAACGAAGGTCGATCCGTAAAATCTTAGCACAGCTAGAACGGAAAATGTTTTTAGATGGTTATTACAAAGCATTTGCGATGGGCGCTGGACCATGTAATCTATGTCCTAAATGCGATATCACAAAAGGTTGTCAACACACCGAACAAGCCCGACCATCTTTGGAGTCATGTGGCATCGATGTGTATAAAACTGCTGAAAATGCTGGCATTACACTAAAAGTAGTAAAAAGTTATCAAGATACTCCTACTTATTGTTGTCTAATTCTCATCGAGTAGCGTCTAAGAATTTACCTTTTATACAGTTCGCTGTATTTATTGGACTAATATTTTCCTTGACAAATCGCTTTTTTTCTGGTATCATATATCAGTTAGTATTAGTATTTTAGTTGTTATAAGTATTTTGTTATAATATTTACAATTTCCTAGAAGTCTCACGTGATATATAGTTATTTTATTGTAATTTTTGCAGATTGACTGTATTAGGATTTGGTTGTTTGGAATTATTTTGATGGGGTAAATTAAAGATATTGTCGCTTGTAGATAATATCAAATATGGATGTTAGAGGTAAGACATGATAACGAATAGTAATACGCGGTACTTGCTAAAACAAACACGAAATCTCGAGTCGTCATCAATTATAATTAAACTTGACACTATCTGGAGATAGTAAAATGGGCTTTTTATCTTTCGGGAGAAATAAGTCTAATTCTAACGGTCACTTTGTATTTTCTCCCCAACCGTTTGGCCCAACTTTTACTGTACTCAGTGACGGCAGAATAAGAATCCTACAAGGAGAACTGACAAATCAAATATTAACCACAGCTCAAGATATTACCCATGATGATGCTCGACTGTTATTATATTTCAACGGTCATCGAATCGGACATTGTTTTGCTGAAACTGATAAACGTAATATCATTACGATCTGGGACATTGGGATTGAACAGACTTATCAAAGAAAAGGCCTCGCTTCTCTTATGGTAAGAATCCTTGCGCGGGAACTTATCTTCCAAAACAAAGTCGCTCGATTCAAATTCAGAATGCTCCAGCTTTGTAAATCAGCTGAACAAGAAATTCGTCTTCAAAATGTCGGGATTGGTGTGATGATGTACAAATTAGGGTTAAGTTGTGAATATAATCTCACCGAAGTGATTAAGCGTAATAATATCGTATCCATCGATGTTCTTCCACCCAACGATGTTACTCCTCCTGCTTACAAGATCGTGCTTGGTCACTACCCATTTGTTCTCATCGCTTTTATGATTGACTGGGACACCGAGAAACCGATTGCCAATTACGAAACCTATTTAAAGTTTAAGACCAGAACCGATGTTATTATGGACTGGTCGAAGACCAAAGCAATGATTGTTGGTAATGCTAATTATTTCTTGCGGGAGAGTGGTATCAGAGAATTTATTAATCATCTGGCAACCAGTAATGCCGAAGCCGAGCTGTTTTTTAAGAAAGTCCGCGGACTAAATGGCAACGTGTAATATGGAATAGTGGGGGTATGGGGATTAATTATATTAATTTATCGGAGATCTAAATTCCACTTTTCCTTAATAAACTTGCCATCTTCTCGCCAATCTTCTTTTACTTTGACAAATAGTTCCAAAAAGACGGGCCGTCCTAAAAAATTCTCAATATTTCCCCTTGCAATACTGCCCAATCGTTTAATTGCCTGCCCACCTTTACCAAGTATAATTGCCCTTTGCGTTGCCCGTTCGATATAAATTACTGCCTTGATATAATCTTTGCCTATTTTTCTTTCCTTAAATTCCTCAATCTCGACCAAGGAGGAGTATGGAATCTCTTCGCCATAGTATTTAAATATACTTTCGCGAATAATTTCTGCGGCAAAGAATTTTTCGGATCGTTCCGCTATCTGATCTTGCGGATAGAATGGTTGTCCTTCGGGTAAGGTTGTAACAATCGACTTTTTTAATTCATCGATACCTGTACGTTTAAGCGCGGAAATTGGATGTATCTCTTTAAAATTGAATTTTTGATATTGCCCAATTAACGGTAATAAAGATTCTTTTTCAACTAAATCAGTCTTGTTAATCGCCAAAATTATCGGTTTGGAGATTATATTTTCGATTAACTTTATTTCATCTTGATTAGGTGGTTCGAATGGTTCGACTACCAAAAGAAATAAATCCGCGGTTTCAATGGCTTCTGTTATCTCGTCTTGCATTAACCGTTGTAATTCGTATTTTGGTTTTAGAATGCCTGGCGTGTCAATAAATATTGCTTGAAAATTTTCACCATTCAGGATGCCTAAAATTTTATTTCTGGTTGTTTGTGGTTTAGATGTTACCGCGGAGAGCGTGAAATTTATTAGACTATTTAAAAGAGTCGATTTGCCGGCGTTCGGTTTGCCTAAAATTGCAGTATAACCGGAATGAAAATCTTTCATATTATTTTAGGCTTTATATATTAGCCGTTTTGGAAAATGCCGAACGACTGAAATTTCTCGATCCGCTGGCTAATCAATTCTTCTGGGGTCATACTTTTTAATTCGGCAATACTTTTAAGGATGGATTCTTTGATATATTGAGCAGCTAGTTTATGGTCTTGATGGGCACCACCCAACGGTTCTGGTACAATTTCATCAATGATACCAAACCGGTGAAGGTCAATAGCAGTCATTTTTAGCGCCTTTGCTGCTTCTTCCGCTTTACTGCTATCTCGCCAGAGAATTGAGGCACATCCTTCCGGTGAGATTACTGAGTAGACCGCATATTCCATCATCAACACCCGATTACCGACTGCCAATGCTAATGCGCCACCGGAACCACCTTCACCAATTATAATTACAACTACCGGCACTCTTAAGATGGCCATTTCTCTTAAATTTCGAGCGATCGCTTCGGCTTGACCGCGCTCTTCCGCACCTACACCAGGATAGGCACCAGGTGTATCAACTAAAGTAACGATTGGCAGGTCAAACTTTTCTGCCAGTTTCATTAAGCGTAGTGCTTTGCGATAACCTTCCGGATGGGGCGATCCGAAATTTCGGGTAACCTTTTCTTTCGTATCCCGACCCTTTTGGGTCCCGATAATAACTAAATTTAATGTCTTATCTTCACTAACAGTAAAATTAGCTAACCCACCAACAACCGCTTTATCGTCGCCAAAAAGACGATCCCCTGCTAACTCAATAAACTCGGTCGTAATTAAATCAATATAATCGAGTGTATATGGCCGCATTGGATGGCGGGCAAGTAGTACTTTCTGCCAGGGTGTTAGGTCAGAATAGATTTTAGTTTTTAGTTTTTCAATCTGGGTTTTTAACTTAGAAATCTCACTGTCGTATCCCTGAATTTGCGACAGTTCGTCAATTTTTTGCTGCAGTTCCGCAATCGGTTTTTCAAAATCTAACCAGCTTCCCGCCATATCTTAATAACCTACACCGAATGAAAAATGGTGTGTGCAGACTAAATCCAAATTATATGGATTATACGCATATTCTAACCTGATTTTTTTAACTATCACACCGAATCCTGCACTATATTGATTATTTGCAATATTATTGAATTTATAACCAACACGTAGGAAGTACTTCTCTTGAACTGAAAACTCTAACCCAGTGTTAAGATTTAGCTTCTTTTCATGCAACCAATATCCTAAATCTGAAGTAATCTTTAATCGAGGAGATCGGTTAGATTTAGCCAGATCAACATCATAGCCAATTCCGGTTAAAAATTTAGTTGGGAGTGAGAAGTGCTCCCGGACAAACTTCATCGATGTGCCAAAATTCGTAAGAGAAAACCCAACTTTTAAGTTCGGTGAAATTATAAACGCAAGACCGGCATCTACACCGAAACCAGTTGCACTATATTCGGAAATTTTTTGATAATAATATCGACCCGAAAAGCCAAACTGAGTCGTATAATTATTTTTTGTCACCGCACGACTAATATTTAAAAAGAAATTAAAATCGTTCGGTGTAAAGTAACCGGACGGATCTTCAGTCGGATGGTCAAGACGATATTCTAAATTACCGGCATTAAAATTGACAATTCCAAAGCCTAAATTAAAATAACTTAGCGGTCTGGTTATAAAAAGACTCTGTTCGTATGTATCCAATAACCATTTCGCATAGTTTATAGTTATAGCGAAAGATTTAAGTTCACTGCTCAACGCTGGGTTATAATATATTGCGACTGGCCCTGATGCTGCTACCACTCCAGTGCTACCCAATGCGCATTCGCGAGCACTCGGTGTAATTCGTAATGAAGAATAACTGGAATATATAGAAGTCGTCGCATGGACGCATACCACTACTGCTAACAATATTGCAATATACTTAATCTTTGTAATCAATTTTCTTTACTTTACTCTTCTATGATTTCAACATTTGCACGGGGCAGAAAGATTTTTTTACCGTCTTCAAGTTCAACTTCTAAGATTCGGCATTTAGATTCGGTTTCTATGTTACGAAGTTCAACCGGTAATGCGGTCACTTTACCAATCATCCCAAACATCGGCTCGCGGATAATTCTGACCATTGATCCGATTACCAGTCCACTTTCCAATTTTTTACTAGCACCTGCTTTAGCGACTTCTCTTTCTTCGTACGGCACAATCAGCTCCGGACGAATAACACCGGCACGTATTTGAGTTGCTCCATTCATTGATGCCATCTTGCCAACCAATGAATTAATTAACTTAAATGTGTGATTCGCCATTCTCATTCGACCAAACCCTTCTGTAACCATCACCGAGACACCGCAGTTTTCCTGACCGGTAATTGCTACTCCTATATCATACCCTAAAAATTTCTTTAATGTCGAATCTTCAATACCGCCGACAACTAACCCTTTTGCACCAACCGAACGTGCTTTTTCTAATGCCGGCGCATCGACAATCGAACCGCCAATCACAATCTTATCCTTACATTCCTCGGTAATATCTTTATCGGTTAATGGCTCGTTCGGATCTTTTGCGACGACTTTTATAATGCCGCGTGTCTCTCCACCAATGCCAAATATTCCTTGGATTAAACTCGCTTCCGCTTCAACTGCAACTCCTTCTTCCGGGAATATCTCGGTCACGGTACCGTCAATATATGCCTTGACCTGCACCGGCTTAGGTGCTTCGCGTAAGATAACCTGACCGGTAATATCCGAAGCACTCTCAAGCGAACCATCAATCGGCGATTTCACAGCGGATTTGAACATTCCGAAAAATCCTTTAGATTGAGCAATCGGCTCGTCTTTTTTGACTGTATCGCCGACTTTTTTAACCATCATCATCTTAATATCTTCTGCTGGAACTCCTAAAAGTCCTGCAACATTAACTGTCGTGACATTACCTGGTAACGAAGTATGCGCAACAATAACCTCACCACTAAGCTTTTCGTCTTTTTTTACTACGACTTGGCCTTTTAGAGGCAGCCGACGCTCCTTACGAACCAAAGTTCTTTCCGTCACTTTAAGTCCCGGTGTATAGACGTGTGCCATATTTAAAAGAATAAGGAAAATTTGTGAAAAGTCAATAAGGTAATATTGCACTGGTTTGTGTTAATGCCATTGTATAAATACATTTGTGGATAGGTGCAAAATATAAAAAGTAACGGAAGGAACAGTGCGACGGCCAAATTTACTTTAAAAAAGGCCGGGTTCATTCGCCCGTAACCTTCCGTCCTTGATTATTAGACTTCAAAAGTCGAGAAAGGTTGCATGAAATTATACAAATAATACAACCAATAATAGTTAGTATGCAAACAATAAACAGAGTCAAAAAATGTTTCTCGTGATAGAAAAATTCGATCTGACTACTACCAGCCGGTATAACACAACCACGTAAGAAATAATTAACCGGTATCGTCTGTCTTATTACACCGTTAATCTTTACATACCAATCAGGATAATAATTCTCGCTTAGAACTAATAATGCTGGTTCTTGCGTTTCGACCTCAACTTTAATTTTATTCAATGAATATGATACGACTCTTGCTGTTTCCATTCTTAAACTATCTGGTTTAGGATTAATATCAATCGGCTGCTCCAGTATCGCTTTTCTATCAAGTGGAAAGTCTGTACTATTAAGTCGTATTAATAGACTGTCCGAGTTATTAATAATTTCCCAATCATAAAAAAATTTTGCCCGTGGCAGATAAAAGTCTCTTGGCTTAATCGTTAAACGTTTGGTTGTTGAATCGACTGCTGTTTTATATTTTACATTCATCAAAGTAAAGAATCGTTCGTGGTCTAAAGCTTGCGACACTTTTTGGTATCGTTGTAAAGACAATGGATTATACCCGTCCGTGGTAGCAAACTCCTGCACATAGCCGATGTTACGTGGTAGGATTAAACCCTCTTTCGCTCGCACATTCACTCGAATAAGTTCTTTCTGATTTTCTGATTTAAAGAAATTAACGATCCGGTTCGTGCCCCAATATACTTCCGGGTCCATATTACCCGAATTATATTTGTAGCCAAATGTAAATATATCAACAAATGCTAAGATAATTACGATACTAATTAACCAGTTTCGTGCAACTTTATCCCGTAAATACATTCGGATAAACCAAACTCCCAGCATTATGATAATAACCGCTCTGAATGTATCTTTCACTGCGATCGTATGTCCTTGAGATGATGCCTGCTTCGGTAAAAATAAAATTAAGACAAGACAAAATATTGATAATATAAATCCACACAATAGCAACCGTTTTGCTTTCGGTTTTAATGAAATAATATTTTCAAAACCGATACCGCTCAGCCAGACGATACCAAATATCGTAAGATTAAGAAATTTCGCCGGGGTTCTGATATCTTTAAAGAACGGCACAAATTTATAGAGCAAGATATGCAACGGGAAAAATTTCCCTAAACCGATTAATAGTGATACGACAATTATTACTATAGGTGCTAATATTTCCCTTCTTGGTTTTTTATAAAATGCGAATCCTGCCAGAATCAATGGAATTATCCCTAAATACGCCATCTGTTCCCAATATTGGTAATACGGTCCTGGTCCATAATAAGTGCTAAAATCACCTTGTGCAGTCGTGCCAAAATAATTAGGTATCAGAAAAGTGATAAAACGTAAAGGATGAAACGAACCTTCAACAATCTCCGGATAACCATAAACACCACGTAAGGTTTGCTTAAATAAGAAATAAGTCGGGATGTACTGACATGCAACAATCAATCCCATTATGAGGAATAAAACAACAAAACTTAAGGTTAAATGTCCGAATCGTTTTGGTGTAATAATTAATTGATAGACAAAATAGAGAAAAACACCGGTTAAGATTATCACGACCGCTTGCGGGTAGCCGGCTAAACCAGCTAAACCCAATAACAACCCACACGCAACGATTGATATGAGTGCTTTTACACTATTGTCACGCAATCCTTTTTGCAGGAATAAGAATATAAATGGCATTAGAACAAAAGTCTGGACTTGCTGGGTATGAGTGACGTGGACAATAAAATGTCCATTGAGCATATAGACCATTCCCATAAAGAATGCAGTAGCTTTACTTAATTTATTATTTGTGCCGAAATAGAATATTCCGATACCCGCGATTAGAAGATGCAGTATCATAACAATCTCTACTACATAGCTTGAGAGCCAGCGACCAGCAACAAATAAAGTCAGAATTAAATTCGTTGGAAAAAGAATACCGGTTTGCACGTCTGCATAGAATGGTAAGCCACCAAAAATATACGGGTTCCAGAACGGAAACACACCGTCATGCAAAGCTCGTGCCGCAAAGAGACGGTACGGAAAGTTCTGCTCTAAGAAATCTTCCCAGAAAAATCCTTTTTTCAAGATAATCTGGATAAAGAATAACAGCAATAAAAAGAGAAGTAATATAAAATAAGTTTGGTTGTTATTAAAAAGTTTCTGAGTGGTTCCTGAGGTTTTAGCAGGTTTTGGTTGAGGATGTTTATCTTTATGCTTTGCCATCGTCCGATACTATATCAATAATATTTCGCTTGTCAATTTGTTGCTAAGTGTACCATCTACCTCGAGCAAACGTTCCTTACTGACATAGAGCATACTCTGGCAGGTATCATTTTGGTGGATAAGCAGCCGGTCTAAATCCCAAGTCATTATTAAAGTACGACGATGCGACTTTGCCGCGAGTCGCACAGCGCAAATCAAATGCTCCACCATACCACGAACCACCACGCATAACATAGAAATTCCCTTTATCCGGTCCTTGCGGGTTTTTTAAAGGAGTAATTATATAATAAAAATCACTGAACCGGTCATTACAAAACTCCCAAACATTTCCTGACATATCAAAACATCCATAATAAGATATACCAGCCGGGAACGAACCAACCGGTGAGGTATTTTTAAAGCCGTCATTTACAGAATAATCACTCCATTTGTAGTTGGTATTATTATCGGCATAATTAGCGCGGACAACTCCTTTAGCACCAGGTTCTTCTTTTCCCCAAGGATACTTACGTTTATCAATACCTCGTGCCGCTTTCTCCCATTCTGCTTCGGTCGGTAGTCTTAAATTAGCCCATTCGCAATATGCGTTCGCATCATTCCATGAAATACGAGCAACCGGATGCTTAGCAGTCTCTTTTGTGTATAAGGAACGCCAGCTCGGTTTGCTTGATTTTTCCGCCTCGGTCTTATATTTGGTCGCTTGGATGAATTTTTCGAACTGTTCGTTAGTCACTTCGAATTTGCTGATATAGAATCGGTCAACATACACTTTATGCTGTGGTCGCTCGATTTCAACTCCTTCTTTTGGGGTCGAACCCATCAAAAATTCACCTTCCGGGATTTCGACTAAGACCAATCCATCTTTCTTATTCTGATATTCACTGTAACCTTTGCTATTCGAACCGATATAAGTAATGTCAGCGGCAAAACTGACTACAAATAAACTCAAGATAAATGTAAAAATCAATTGATATTTAATGTTTTTCATAATTTTCTCCTATGGAATTGATAATACAAAAATTTTGATGCAGGTCAAGACACTATTTTGAAATAACGGGCGTGCCTGGGTACATCATGACCCCCAATAACAGATTTAGATAAAACTGATTCTACCCGATTTTCTAACGCTAAGTCAAGATCTATTACCGGTAACATTAAGATGCCCGGATTAATTTCAGGCGCAATCTCTCTTAAAATCTCAAACGGACTTTTATCACCACGATTACAATTCTTCCGTACACAGTTATACCATAACTGATAAGCAGTTACTTTCTGAAAAAAGTCAACCCGACTGGCAAATCGCTCTACCTCAAAAAACTCAAACTCGATAGTATTGTGAATCGTCTCAACCTCCGCATTGTAAGTCGTCTTACTAATCTGAATACTATTTATCCCGGCCTTA
>Ga0315291_10009007_pt1 | contig 12245 bp, 9 predicted proteins | sample YL17G12_20_MG_FD_203070 | JGI IMG/M metagenome (GOLD analysis project Ga0315291, IMG submission 203070) | Sediment microbial communities from Yellowstone Lake, YNP, Wyoming, USA - YL17G12_20 | ecosystem: Environmental > Aquatic > Freshwater > Lake > Sediment | place: USA: Wyoming | collected... | reverse complement strand
GGGCGGAAAAGGCCGAGCAGGTCATCTTTTTTCTGCACGGCGATGATATACCCGATCACCCCGCAGATGGCGTAGAGGATAAGGGCGACTATCCAGCCCGGGTAGGACCGGAAGAGTATCATCGAGGGCAGGAAAGCTATGAGGAACCCGGCGATGATCCCTATAGCTCCCATGAGAAGGTCGGTGCCCGGGATATCCTGGATGGCGACTTCGAATCGGTTGAGGAGCCTGGCGAGATAGCGTCCCGCCGCTCCTCCGATCACGAATCCCAGCCCTATGCAGACAAGAATAGAAACGATAAAGCCGATCAGATAATAACTAGCGCTGAGATTCTCCGGTAATTGCTTCTCGATCAGTTGCCCGAGCTCATAGCCCCCGACACCCCCGATGACCATGAAGATCAATCGGACGACAAGGACTACCATTAACTTTCAATACTCCCACTCAGGGTAGTGCAGCCCTCCCTTCCAGCTTATTTCCCCGGGCCGATGATAAAGATGATAAGACCCGGAGTCCATATATAGATTATAACTCAAGAGGAGGAAGAAAAAACCTCCTCGATCATGCGCACGGCCTCGTCTACCTCGACTTCGACGGCGTACATCAATTCGCTGGCCAATATATCCCGGGCCTGGTTGAGCATGCGCTTCTCTCCCGACGAAAGCCCCTTCTCTATGTCCCGGAGGGTCAGGTTCCTCACTACCTCGGCGACCTCGAAGATGTCACCGCTGCGGAGCTTGTCGCGGTTCTTCTTATAGCGGTGGTTCCAGTTGCTGGGCATCGGGCTCTGCTTCTCGCCGAGAACGCAGAAGACCTTTTCGACCTCATCCTTATCGATGACATTGCGCAGGCCGACCAGGTGGGAATTATCCGCTGGCACCATCACCTTGAGATTTCCCTGGCACATACGCAAGACGAAATAGGTCCTGGTCTCCCCTTCGACAGCTTTCGCGGAGATCCCCTCGATAACCCCCGCTCCATGGTGAGGATAGACTACTATATCTCCAACATGAAACATCCTCATCACCTCTCAGGTCTTGACGGAGTTTCTACGATATTATTCGCAGACAACATATTATCGGTTAAATCAGGGTGGTTATGCGTGAGGTCCAGTCTCACCAGGCCACGACTGACATATGCGATCAAAATCCATATTTGAACAATATCGTCCGTTCTCCCGAGGGACTATGCACAATATCATCCACGCGTTCAGGTGAGGCTGTAGACTCCCAGGGTATTAATGCGGTCGTTCTCCCTCTCCAGAACACATTTAAGATCCAGCCCTAACAGGCAGCAGATAGCCCCGAGATAGAAGATCGCGTTCCCCAACTCCGTCTCTATGACATCCGCGCAGTTTGGGCAGAGCTTCCCCTCGATATGGCTCTTGACGTAGTTGGCGACCTGGGAAAAACTTGCATCTTCTGGAAGCTCCTGCTTACTCGCTTCTATGCTCAGGCACCCGCAGCTGGTTACCGTCTTCGCCAGGGCCCGATTGACCCTGGTCGCGGCATCCTGGAGTTTGGTCATGACATCGAGGATACTGCGGTTGCGGACGAGGTACTCCGATACAGTCTTCTGGAATTCTGCACAATCAGCTTCCCGCATATCTATTACCTCCGTCCCTATTGACTAGGTTCATTATAGGTTCGGCTTTTCAGGGGTGTCAAACCGCGGCAGCCTCCGCATGCATACAAAAATGTTCATCTACCATATTATGGATGGATTTCCCGCACCGGTAGGGGTGCGACGGCGGAACGAGAGGTGGAATGCCACATGCAGCCCGCGTGGTCACATGTATCTCTCGACGAGGGAGGATTCGGCGATCCGCCGCAACCCTTCCTTGATGGCATGTGCGCGCGCCTTGCCGATACCCTCGACCTCGTCCAGCATCTTCTCCGAAGCCTGCATGATGTTCTGTACGGTCTTGAAGTTCTTGACGAGCTTCTCCACGACAGACGCAGGAAGGCGCGGGATACGCTCGAGTATACGATAGCCGCGTGAGGAGAGGGGGCGGTCCAGTTCATCATGGGCGCCCGAATACCCCAGGGCCTGCGCTACGCTGGTCAGTTGGAGGAGTTCCTCGTCGCTGAGGCGGGCCAGGCTGCGCTCCACGGCCTCCACCGACTTTCCCCTTTCCTCCACGCGGAAGTCGCGTATCACGTTTCTCTTCTCGCGCTCTACGCCTGATATGAGCTCCTCCATCTGGAGCCCTATAAGGCGGCCTTCTGTGCCCAACTCGGAAAGGTAGACCTGGATCTCATCGGCGATCCTCTGCATCATCTCCGCCCTCTGCAGTACGCTGACCACGTCCTGCAGGCTCACCAGGTCCTCGAATTCCAGGGCGCTCAAGGTGGCCGAGACCTGGTCCAGGCGTGCCTTGTACTTCTCCATCGTCTGCAAAGCCTGGCCGGACTTACTGATGAGCACGCGGACGGAGAGGATGACGTGGTGCCAGTCATCCTTGTATATGGTGACCCTTGTCATGCGTTCCGATATCGCTATCACCAGTTTGCCGGTCTGCCGCGCGACCCTTTCGGCGGTGCGATGGCGCGTGCCGCTTTCTATCGTCGGTACAGAGGGGTCAGGGACCAGATGCACGTTGGCGAACCGGATCTTGGATATCTCCTCGTCCAACACCACCGCTCCATCCATTTTGGCGATCTGGAAAAGGTTGGCGGCGGAGAACTCCCAGTTCAGCTCGACTCCCCCGTTCACGACCTCCAGGACGTCGCTGCTGTCGCCTACGACGATCAGGGCCCCCAGGTGGGAGGCCATCAGGCGGGCAAGGGCTTCCCGCAGCTCCGTGCCCGGCGCTACGAGCCGCAGAAAACCCAAGTATTCCCGGTCCTGGTGGTAGTCTTCCATGGTCAGGAACTCCCTCGCTCGCTGCAGTAGCCAGCTTTCCTCTGTTTTCCAGCCCTCTATATCATAAACAAAGAAACATGGCTGCACCAGCCGAACGGACGAGTCAGGGCTTCGGAGGGCGGTATCAGGTGATCCCGAAGGTGGCCAAGGCATGGCTCACGTCGCGCACTCCCACGAGCTCCAGCTCGCGCGGCCGCTCCCGCAAGCTTGCCTTGTCGGAGAGCGCAAGAGAGCGGAAACCCAAGCGTGCCGCCTCCTTCAGGCGCTCTTCCAACCTGGATATAGGCTGCACCTCGCCGGTGAGGCTGACCTCGCCCAGGAACACCGTCTCGGGAGGTAGGGTCCTGTCCTGCCTGGATGAGGCGATAGCCATGCACACCCCCAGGTCGAGGGCGGGCTCGTTCACCCGCAGCCCGCCGGAGATGCCGACGTATACGTCCCGGTCCGCCAGGCGCACCCTGGCCTTGCGCTCCAGCACGGCCACGTCGATGGCCAGCCGCCGGTGGTCCATACCCGTGGATACACGCTTGGGGGTGGGAAGCCTGGAGGGAACGACCAGCGCCTGCACCTCGACCACCAGGGAACGGCGTCCCTCCATGACTACCACCGCCGCTGTCCCGGGGACCGGTTCCTCGCGTGCTCCCAGGAAATGGTGGCTGGGGTCCTCGACTTCGGCCAGGCCGCCATCGGTCATCTCGAAGATCCCCAATTCGCTCACGGACCCGAAGCGGTTCTTCACCGCCCGCAGTATACGCAGGGAGTCGAAGCGCTCTCCCTCGAAATAGAGCACGCAGTCCACCATGTGCTCCACCATCCTGGGCCCGGCCAGCACTCCCTCCTTGGTCACGTGCCCGACCAGAAAAGCGACGGCGTCGGTCTCCTTTGCCAGGGACTGCATGCGGGACACGCATTCCCGCAACTGGTTGACTCCACCGGGAGAGGAGTCGAGGCCGGGGCTGCGCATGGCCTGTATGGAGTCCAACACCAGGACCTGGGGTGTGAGCTCACGCGCGGCCTCCACCACCGCCTCGATATCGGTCTCACACAGCAGGTAGAGGTCGGGATTGATAGACCCGGTGCGCCGGGCGCGGGAACCGATCTGGGCGGCCGACTCCTCCCCGCTCACCAGCATCACCCTGGCCCCTTGTCCCGTGAGGGAAGAAGCGGCCTGCAGGAGCAGGGTGGACTTGCCGATACCCGGCTCGCCTCCCAGCAGCACCAGGGAACCAGGTACGGCCCCTCCCCCCAGGACGCGGTCGAGCTCCCCTATGCCCACCGTGAGACGCGGCCGCTCCGCCTCCACGCTGCCCATACGGAGCGGTGCGGCCCTCGGGCCGGCGTCCCCGCTCCTGGGGACCTCCTTCCTCTCTTCGCGCATGGTGCCGAAGATGCCGCAGGCGGGGCAGCGGCCCAGCCACCGCATGGAGGCCTCCCCGCACTCCTCGCAGACGTAATGCGACCGTTCCGCCTTCACCACTTGCACCTCGCCGTTCATTTCCGAACTTCACCGTCGTTGAGATTATACTTCCTGCCACTGTCATGTTAAGGGTCTTGCATAGCCCATGGGTGTTGCGACAACGAGCCCGGGGAACTATGGGGTCGGTCGGAGCCAGGTTTTTCGGGAAGCGGAAAACCGTGTTGCGAGGAGTCCGCGACGAAGCAAGCCCGATTGAGTACTACTTTGGCGATGGAAATCGACAAGTCGCGGAGCGAGACCGTTACCCAGCGGCCCGGGCCACAGTGTAGCCTGTATAAAAACCCCTGCCCGGGCTCGACTGGGTCGGTCAGAGCTATCATCGGTAGAAAATACAGCGACGCGCGTATCCCACGGTTAGGGATGCAATGATTACGTCCCGCGCGTCGCCTTACTACATAAAAACCACGAGCCCGGTGAGCGAGGTGCTCGGAGGAGCTTGCGACGACGACCAGCCTTGTCACCGGGCCGAAAGCGCACCGCCCCGGGCCGAAAAAGTTCCCTCAGGTCGTCTGCAGCAGGTCGGCGCCGCTCTCCGGCGCTTCCACCTTCTCGAAGACTATACGGCCTTCGCGGTCGGTGGCGATGAGGATGGTCGAGCCGGGCAGTAATTCCTTGGCCAGGACCTTCTCCGAGAGGGGGTCCTCGATGAGCTTCTGGATGGCGCGGCGCAGCGGCCTCGCGCCGTACACCGGGTCGTAACCCTCCGTCACCAGGGCCTCCTTGGCGTCGTCCGAGAGGATGATCTCTATCTCCTGCTCGGCCAGCTGGTCTCTCACGCGCTTCATGAGCAGGTCCACTATCTGCTTGATCTCCGCGTGGCTGAGCTCGTGGAAGACGATGACATCGTCGATGCGGTTGAGCAGCTCGGGCCGGAAGGTCTTCTTCAGCTCCGAGAGCACCCGGTCCTTCATCTTGTCGTAATCCATGCCCACCCCTTTCTGGGTGGTGAAGCCGAGGGAGGTGCCCTTGCTGATATCCCTGGCCCCCAGGTTGGAGGTCATGATGATGATGGTGTTGCGGAAGTCCACCTTATGCCCCTGGGAGTCGGTGAGACGTCCGTCCTCCAGGATCTGCAGTAGCATGTTGAAGGCGTCGGGGTGGGCTTTCTCGATCTCGTCGAAGAGCACCACGCTGAAGGGTTTGCGGCGCACCGCCTCGGTGAGTTGTCCCCCCTCCTCGTACCCCACGTAACCGGGCGGGGAGCCCACCAGGCGGGATACGGCGTGCTTCTCCATATATTCAGACATGTCGATCTGGATGAGGGCGGACTCATCGCCGAAGAGGAACTCCGCCAAGGTGCGCGCCAGCTCCGTCTTGCCTACCCCGGAGGGTCCCAGGAAGATGAAGGAACCGCCGGGTCGCTTGGGGTCCTTCAGGCCGGCCCGCGTGCGCCGGATGGAGCGGGAGACGGCGATGACCGCCTCGTCCTGTCCCACCACGCGGTCGTGCAGGGCGTCCTCCATGCGCAGGAGCTTGCTGCTCTCCTCCTCGGTGAGCTGGCTCACCGGTATACCCGTCCAGGAGGAGAGGATATCCGCGATGTCGTCGTCGGTGACCTGCAGCTGGTGGGAGCCCATGGGTATTTTCCAATCCTCCTCCAGCTGGTCCATCTCGCCGATGATGTCCTTCTCCCTGTCCCGCAGGCCGGCGGCCTTCTCGAACTCCTGGCCCGCGATGGCGGCCTGCTTCTCCTGACGCACCTGCTGGAGCTTCTCTTCCAGCTCCCGGAAGTCGGGTGGCGCAGTCATGGCGTGGATGCGCAACCGCGACGCGGCCTCGTCGATGAGGTCGATGGCCTTGTCCGGTAGGAAGCGGTCGGAGATATAGCGGCTGGCCAACCTGGCCGCGGCCACCAGGGCATCGTCGGTGATGGTCACGCGGTGGTGGGCCTCGTAGCGGTCGCGCAGGCCCTTCAATATGTCTATGGTATGCTCCACGGTCGGCTCTTCCACCAGGATAGGCTGGAACCGTCTCTCAAGAGCAGCGTCCTTTTCCAGGTGCTTGCGGTACTCGTCAAGGGTGGTCGCACCGATGGTCTGCAGCTCACCCCTGGCCAGCGCCGGTTTGAGGATGGAAGCGGCATCGATGGCTCCCTCCGCAGCGCCGGCCCCGACCAGATTGTGCAGCTCGTCGATGAAGAGGATGATGTCGCCGCGGCTGCGGATCTCCTTTACCACCTTCTTTAAGCGTTCCTCGAAATCGCCGCGGTAGCGCGAACCGGCGACCAAGGCTCCGAGGTCGAGGGTGTATAATTGCTTCCCTCCGAGTATGTGTGGGACCTCGTTATTCACGATCTTCTGAGCAAAACCCTCGACAACCGCCGTCTTGCCCACGCCGGGTTCGCCGATGAGCACGGGGTTGTTCTTGGTGCGGCGGGAGAGCACCTGCATGACCCTCTCGATCTCCTTGTCCCGCCCGATGACCGGGTCCAGCTTACTCTGGAGGGCAAGCTGTGTGAGGTTACGGCCGAACTGGTCCAGCAGCAGGTTCCCCTGGGCGGGGGCCTCCCCCGCCGGGGCCACTTCCTTGGTACCCGCTGCTCCGGTGAGGAGCTGTACCACCTGGTTGCGTACCCGGTCCAGGTCCGCTCCCAGCTTGGTCAACACCTGGGCGGCCACGCCCTCGCCCTCGCGTATGAGGCCGAGGAGGATATGTTCGGTGCCGATATAGTTGTGGCCCAGCTGCAACGCCTCGCGCAGCGATAGCTCCAACACTTTCTTGGCGCGGGGAGTGAAGGGGATATGCCCGGTCGGGGCGGAGGTCCCTCTCCCGATTATCTCCTCCACCTGGTTGCGCACGGCCTCCAGGCTGATGCCCATAGACTCCAAAGCCTTCGCGGCCACCCCCTCCCCCTCCTGGATCAACCCGAGGAGGAGATGCTCCGTCCCTATGTAGTTGTGGTTGAGCATGCGGGCCTCTTCCTGGGCCAATACCACTACCCGCCTTGCCCGGTCGGAAAACCTTTGAAACACTGTCTTTCCCTCCAAATCCAATACTTCAGGATTCCATTATCACACCTATTCTCGTTCTTATCAAAGACGTTTCGCCATGCTCTATCTCATGTCCTCTGAGCGGCTAATACGCCTTCAAAGCCTTGCTTACGGAACCCTTCGTCTATCGTAATCGTCATCGCGCGGCCCTTTCTTGAAGACCCCCCGGCTAACGGTTCATACCGAGGTTCACAACATATATTATTCCCCGGGAGCGGTCTCGGGCTCTTGATAGGTAAGACGCTCTATCCCTCGTGTAAGGGTCCCGGCGTGCAGCGGTCACCGGCTCTTCTACATCCGCCGGCCTTGCCTTTCTTCCCATCAATGGACGACCTCGATGACCTGTCGGACGCGGGGGGCGCCGGGTCAGGTTTCGGAACGGAGGTGCGGGAAAAGGATGACCTCGCGGATGGAGTGGGAGTCGGTGAGGAGCATCACCAGGCGGTCCACCCCCAGGCCGAGCCCTCCCGTGGGCGGCATACCGTACTCGAGAGCGCGCAGGAAGTCATGATCGACGACATGGGCCTCCTCGTCGCCTTTCTCCCGTTGCCGGGCTTGCTCCTGGAAGCGTTCCCGCTGGTCGAGCGGGTCGATGAGCTCCGAGAAAGCGTTGGCGATCTCCCGGCCCGCGGCGATGAGTTCGAATCTCTCGGTGAGGCGGGGATCGTCCCGGTGTGCCCTTGCCAGCGGGGAGACCTCGCGCGGGTAGTCCATGACCAGGGTCGGTTCCCACAGGTTCGGCTCCACCAGTTTCTCGAAGAGTTCCGTTACGATCTTGCCCGGATCCCACCCTTTCTCCAGGGGCACTTCCCGCTCCTTGGCCAGGGCCAGCAGCTCTTTCTCCGGGGTGTCGGGGCTGACTGGCCGGCCCACCGCCTCGCTCACCGCCTCCAGCAGGGTTACCCTGCGCCAGGGGGGAGCCATGTCCAGGGCCATCCCCTGGTAGGAGAAAGCGAGGGTGCCCATGACCGCCTTCACGACCTCGGCGAGCATCTCCTCCAGGAAGTCGGCCAGGTCGAGATAATCCACGTATGCCCAGTAGAACTCCAGCATGGTGAACTCGGGGTTGTGCTTGTACGAGATGCCCTCGTTGCGGAAGTTGCGGTTTATCTCGTAGACCTTCTCCAGCCCGCCCACGATGCAGCGCTTGAGGTACAGCTCAGGGGCGATGCGCAGGTAGAGGTTCGCGCCCAGGGCCTGGTGGAAGGTGGTGAAAGGGCGAGCGGTGGCCCCCCCGGGGATAGGCTGCAGCATGGGGGTCTCCACCTCGACGAACCCGCGCGCATCCAGGAAGCGGCGCAGCTCCTGGATGGTCTTGACCCGCACCAGGAGGTTCTTCTTCACCTCCGGGTTGACTATGAGGTCCAGGTATCTCTGGCGGTAGCGCAGCTCGACGTCCTTCAAGCCGTGCCATTTCTCCGGCAGGGGACGGAGGCTTTTACTCAGCAGCTCGAACGTCGCGACCCGCACCGTGAGCTCGCCGCGCTTGCTCTTGAAGACCGTGCCCTCCACGCCGATCCAGTCCCCGATATCCAGTTCCTGGAACATATCGTATGGCTCGGGCCCCAGGGAATCCACGGAGGCCATGAGCTGAAGCCGGCCATCGCGGTCTTCGATATCCGCGAAGCAGGCCTTGCCATGGCGCCGCAGGGCCATGAGCCTGCCCGCCAGCGATGCGGTGAAGCCGCTATCCTCCCCGTCCGCGAGTGACGCGAAACGGTCGCGGATGTCCGAAGTGGTGTCGCGTCGCGCGTATTTCAGGGCGTAGGGCTCGATGCCATGCCCCCTCCAGTCCTCCAGCTTCTCCAGGCGCCTCTTGACCAGATCCCCTTCGTCCTGGAAAGCCGCGGGTCCCTTCTCATCGCCCACAAGATTCACATCCCGAAAAACTTCTCCCTGTCAGGCAACAGGCCGGAAACAACATGAAGGCGTCCGATCATGATCGCATCGAGTCGCCCTGTAGGTTGCGGCCATCCATGGCTTTAACCGGTAAGCTCCGGTCGTGACCGTGGATCAGCGCTCTATATGAAGGATACGGTATTTCAATACCCCCGAGGGGACTTGCACTTCCACGACCTCGCCCGCCTTGCGTCCCATTATAGCCCTGCCTACCGGCGATTGGTCGGAGATACACCCCTGGTCCCCCCGCGCCTCGGCCGCGCTCACCAGGCGCAGGCGCATCTCCTCGCCCCTCTCCACATCCTCCAGGCGCACCGAGGAGCCGATAGCTACCACCGAGAGGTCGATCTCTTCTTCCTTGATGATGCGGGCGTTGTCGAGGATGCTCTCTATCTCCATGATGCGGCCGTGCACGAAGGCCTGCTCGTGCTTGGCGTCGTCGTATTCGGAGTTCTCCATGATGTCGCCGAAGGACCTGGCCTGCTCGATGCGCTTGGCCACCTCCCAGCGCTTGACGTTCTTCAGGTGATCGAGCTCCTCCTGGAGCTTCTGGTAGCCGTGCTCGGTGAGGACGATGTCGTCCTCTTTCTCCTCCCGGTATTCGCCCAGGACCGGTTTATATGTGCTCTCCTCCATCTCCCATCCTCATCTCGGTCTGGCACGTAGAAGCGTGCTCGTATGTTCAGGGATAACAAGAAGCTATTATATGCCAGCCTGAAACACCAGTCAAAGTAGTCTCTGTGTCGTAGGTCACGTCCTATATGCCGCTCGCATGCCGCCAGCCTCCATAGTCGGTCATTCCCGCATAAACCATGAGATGCATGGGTATAATGGACACGGTAAAAGGTGTGGGAAAGCGAGGGCGAAGGAGAGATCAAACTGCTGGAGGAGCTGTTCCGTCCCTCCGCGCTGGCGGTTATAGGGGCCTCCGAGAAGAGCGGCAAGGTGGGGAGGGTGGTCCTCGAGAACATCCTCAACTCCGGCTATAAGGGCAAAGTCTTTCCCGTGAATCCCTCTTACAAGGAGGTATTCTCCCTGCCATGTTATCCCTCCGTTTCCGACCTCCCCGAGAGCCCGGAGCTGGCGGTGATCATTATCCCCGCCGCGGCGGTGCAAGAGGTCCTGGAGGAATGCGGCTCCCGGGGAGTAAAAGCGGCGGTGATCATCTCCGCCGGCTTCAAGGAATCAGGCAGGGACGGCTACCGCCGGGAGACTGAGCTGCGCCAGACAGCCGAACGCCTGGGCATCGAGGTCCTGGGGCCAAACTGCCTGGGGATCGCCGACACCTATACCCCCTTGAACGCCACCTTCGCCACCAAGGCGCCGCTGCCGGGCAAGGTCGCGTTCATGTCCCAATCCGGGGCGTTGTGCACCGCCGTACTCGGGTGGTCGGAGGATAACCACCTCGGCTTTTCACGCTTCATCAGCCTGGGCAACAAGATGGACCTCAATGAGAGCGACCTGCTGGAGGCGTTGGAGAACGACGAAAACACGTCTGTCATCGCCGCTTACCTGGAGGGAGTCGCCGAAGGCGAGCGGTTCCTCGAAGTGACTACCCGCGTGAGCCGCTCCAAGCCCGTGATAATCTTCAAGGCGGGGGTGACCCAGGCGGGGGCGCGCGCGGTATCGTCCCATACCGGCACCCTGGCGGGCTCGGAGAACGCCTATATCGCCGCTTTTCGCGCATGCGGGGCGCTGCGGGCCGACACCATAGAGGATCTGTTCCTGCTGGCCCAGGGTTTCTCCGCCCAGCCTCCTCCCGCAGGTCCCGAGGTGTGCGTGGTCACCAACGCCGGCGGGCCAGGCATCATCGCCTCCGACGCCCTGGAGCGCGCCGGGTTGACCTTGTCCGGCTTGAGCGAGGAGACCACGCGATACCTCCGCGAGAACCTCCCGGAGGCAGCCAGCGTCTATAACCCGGTGGACGTATTGGGCGACGCGGGAGCCGACCGCTACCGCCTGGCATTGGAGAGCGTGCTCGCAGATCCCGGGGTGGACGCCCTGTTGATCATATTGACCCCCCAGGCCATGACCAAGGCTTCGGATACCGCGCGTGTGGTGGCGGAATGCGCCGGCGGGGCGCAGAAGACCGTCTTCGCCGTGTTCATGGGAGGGCACGACGTAAACGAGGCCGAGGATATAATGCGAGAGGCGGGCATACCCAACTTCCAGTTCCCGGAGGAGGCCGTGGCCACCCTGCGCCACATGAAGGCCTACACCGATTTCCTCTCCCGGCCCCGGCAAACGCGGGTGCGCTTCGACGTGGACAAGGACAAGGTGCGCGGCATCTTCGGCAAGGTACGCGGGCAGCAGCGCAATGAGCTGGTGGAGGTAGAGGCCCGCGAGATCCTGGATGCCTATGGTTTGCCGGTAGCGCGCACCCTCCTCGCCACCAACCTCGAGGAATGCGTGAAAGCGGGGCGGGACATCGGATATCCGGTGGTGGTCAAGATCGCCTCCCCCCAGATCCTGCACAAGACGGACGTGGGGGGCGTGATCGTGGGGATCAACAACACCGACGAACTCATCTCCGCATATGAGCGGGTAACGGCGAACGCCCGCAAGTTCTTTCCCCAGGCCGATATCTGGGGGGTACTGGTGCAGGAGATGCTCCCTCCCTCGCGCGAGCTAATATTGGGCATGAACCGCGACAGCCAGTTCGGCCCCCTCCTGATGACCGGCCTGGGTGGCATCTATGTGGAGGTGCTCAAGGACGTAAGCTTCCGCCTGGCCCCGGTCAGCGAGGAGGATGCGATGGACATGCTGCGGGAGCTCAAGAGTTATTGGTTGCTGCTGGGAGCGCGTGGGGAGCCGTCGGCGGACATTGACGCGGTCATCGAGTCCGTGCTGCGCATCTCCCAGCTGGTGACCGACTTTCCCGAGATAAACGAGCTGGACATAAATCCCCTGAGGGTCATGGAGGAGGGAAAGGGTTGCCTGGCCGCAGACGCCAGGATAGTTCTAGAGGAGTGAGAGATATGGTCTGTCTTTACCTGACTTCGGAGGTCGGCCTT
>Ga0315291_10009003_pt1 | contig 12247 bp, 25 predicted proteins | sample YL17G12_20_MG_FD_203070 | JGI IMG/M metagenome (GOLD analysis project Ga0315291, IMG submission 203070) | Sediment microbial communities from Yellowstone Lake, YNP, Wyoming, USA - YL17G12_20 | ecosystem: Environmental > Aquatic > Freshwater > Lake > Sediment | place: USA: Wyoming | collected... | reverse complement strand
TTTAGGATGCATTGAGTGCGCAGGAAGCGCACTCAAAAGTTCTAAAGAGAAAGGCTGTTATGTGGTTTTGTGAGTTCTTTAAAGTAGCGATAAAGTCTTATAAAGAAACAGCTGCTTAATTTGTTATCACATCAAAATATATGGGCAGATATATCGTGATTTAATCAATTTCTGTAATTGGGGGACTATGGGGGTGTGTATATATATATATATATACCCGAGGGGGGAGTTGGCGAAGAGGGGGGAAAATAGAAAACTATATATACTTAATAGATATAAAATACTAATGAAAGTGCAAACTAATTTATCTATTGACAAAGATATTAAAGAAAAAGCTCAGCAGGTTGGAATGGATTTGTCAGAAACTGCAGAAAGAGCGTTTCGTGAGAGATTAAATATTAAAGAAATCTGGATTAAAGACATTTGTGAATTCTGTGGAAAAGCTGAAGAAAAAGCAACTGCAAAAGACCCGCATGGACTTTGCTGGCTTTGCCCTGATGAAAAATGGATTTGCGACGAATGCTTAAAATCAAAAATGTCGCATGTAACCTCTGTCCAATAGATTTAAATTCAGCCTTGCAGCTATAATCACTAAAATGACTAATTATAAAAAAGGCGTGAGATTAGAGCAAGAAGTAATAGATATCTTCAAAGAGCATGGCTGGGATGCATTGCGTTCTGCAGGCTCACATTCTCCTTTTGACGTTGTTCTTGTAAAATACACTGATCCACCAAAGCAGTTTAAAATTCAAGGCAATAAAAAAATCTGCTTTGTTGCTTTTGTTCAGTGCAAAGTTAAGCGACTAAAGAAAGAAGACACGCCAGAGCAAAGCCCACCCCAATCGTCACTCCAACAATCACAATAAAGACATAAATCAGTCTTGCTAGTCTTTCTACATAACTAAGGTTTTGTTGTTTCATTTTTAATATGCTCTCCACACATCTTGATGATAGCTTCTACAAAAACCACGTCTTTCTTTAAAACTTCAAGATTTAGCTCATATCTTTTCTTAGTTTCTATCCAAAAGGCTTCTTCCTTGCTTTCAGCCATTGTAAATTCTTCAGTTTCTATCATTGAAACTCCTTTTGGGCCTGCTTTATGCACAAGATTGCCTGAGCCATTAAAAGCCCGATATCAACAGGCTTTATAGTTGCATCACTCTGCATTGTAGCAGCGTTTGCATTCAGCATTGCTATGCACAAATCCTTGGAATAAGCGACATAAAAGCTTGAAGTGTCGTAGCTTTTCTTGCTTTCAAAAGGCTTAGACTCTTGAACCTCAGCCTTTGGCTTGCCCTTGTTAATAATCTCGTCAATCATCTTCGAAGCCTCTTGCTTTGACATTCCGTAGCTTATTTTTATGCCAGACTTCAGCAGAAACGCTTTCTGTTTATCAGTTATTTCGTCCATTTTTTTGTTTTAACCCCCTTACATTTTTGTTTATCATTCTTCAAATAATACCCTCTTGAATATTGCCCGTGCGATATCTGGGTCTTTGACTTCGTGCAAAATCTCCTGATATAATTCCTTAAACCATTTCACTCTGTCCTTAATTCTTTGGTGTATCATTTTTTTCTGTTTTACTTTTTAATTGTTCTTTAAATTTTCTTCTTAATTCTCCTATGGGAAAATCGTTATATTTAGCAAAGAACATTCCGCAATAAATGCAGTAAAAGACAGCCATTTCATTATCGCTGAATTTCTCTGACATTCTCCAGCCTATTCTATTGCAGTTCTGGCAGATTTTTCCTTTGTTCCAGGTTGTCCATTTATTCGGGGATTTTTTAAAAGGCACATCTTTAAAACATTTCATTTCAAATCCTCCTCGGTGATGTTGAAGAACTGCTTAATAAAAACAATAACTCTCCTTTCACTCTCCGCTCTATCTTTAAAATATTCTCCTCTATATTTAATAATATTTTCTAATTCTTTAACCCATTTTATCGCTTCTTGTTTCAAATCTGCATTAAATTCTAAAAAAGCCATCATCCAATATTGTTCGCTTTCTATTTCTCTATTATGTTTATTATAAATATCCTTCAAAGTTTTAAGTTCTGTCATGTTTTGATAATTACCCCTGTTTCAATAAACTCAAAATGTTTTTTATAACAATCATCACAGACAATATCACAATCTTCGGCATCAAATTCCTCACCAAAATTCTTCTTAACTTCATCTTCCATATCTTTTGTTGGGGTTGTTAATTCCTTTTTCTTTTTACAGATTCTACAATTATAAAATTTCATATCAGTTTTTCCCCCGCCAGTTTGTCATTTAAACAATCATCACAGATGTATCTTCTCTTTTCACATTCTTGTCTTGTTAGGGAGATTGCTTTTTCCCCTTTTTCTATTCTTTCCTTATGATAATCAATAACTTTCTGATTATTTTCTCTCATCTTAATTATTGCTTCTTTTGTCTCATTATCTTTTGCTCTTCTGAATAATTCAATATCTTCACCATCTTTTATCTCAAACACTTTTATTATCTTAAAATCATCAGCATAAACTTCTTTTAAAATATTATCATCGTCGGTTTTCATATTAAATCTTCCTCGGTTAAGTTGAAGAATTTTGTAAAGGCAAAAATTTCTCCATTCAAAAACATAACTGCTTCTTTATCATTATCATCAGTTTCTTTTAGATGTTCTTCACATAACTTAACCCATTTTATCGCTTCTTGTTTCAGTTCTCTTTCCGAAAAGATTTTTGTATAGGTATCTTTTCCAGTTGACATAGATGTTGAAAGGTTATTTCCCAAATCCTTCAAAGTTTTAAGTTCTGTCATATCAGCTTCTCCCCCGCCAGAGCGTCTATTCTTTCTTTAAACAATTCTACAATCTGTTTCTCCCTACTATTAATTGGCAGACATCCAGTATCTTCCTTCAATCTCCTCACAAATTCTTTTACATCTTCTTCAATTACATCTTTCCATACAGCATATTTTATTTCATTTTTACATCTACAAAATTCGGGAGAAGCTCTACAATAAACACAGAATTTCTTCTGTTCAAAAATATCACTCAAACAAAAATCCCCCGAAGTTTTGTCCTTTCTACTCTTAGCCATCTTTAAAGCATTATTAACAATATTTTTAGCAATTTCTTCATCAGTTTCATCTTCGGGAGTTTTAGCGTCAGCGTCAGATAAACTTTTCAGTGTGTGACCGTCTGTTTTATCCAAGGGCTGACTTTGAGGTTTAAACATTTGACAAACTATAAGATGCTTACCACCTAATTGTTTACAATCTGGACATTTTATTCTACTTTCGGTTTTAGTTTTCATTTTCAATCTCCTTACACTTTTTCTTATACTCTTCATAAGCTGGGTCTGTTATTTTCTCATACTCTTTCCAAGCTGGGTCTTTTATTTTCTTATACTCTTTCGAAGCTTCATCTTTTCTTTCTTGTTTAGTTTTCATTCCAATCTCGCCTCTTCTTGCTGTTTTTCCAAACACCATTTATGAACAAATTCAGGTCCTGTCATTATCATATCTTCAGCATTTATGATTTCCTCATCACATAAATAACATTTCATTTTTTTATATCCTGCAAGAATTTAGTTAATCTAAAAAACCACGATTGAGCTGTTTCGCCTTTGTATGCAATAAATATTTTTCTGCATAGTTTGTAATCAGCCATCCTTATTCTGATTGTTTGTGTTTCCATAAGAAACTAATGGAAACAGCATTTATAAACCTTATCTACCTAAAAAAACAGATATCATTTTTCTAAAGCATCAAGTCGTGCTTTTATTGCTGCAATCTCGTCGGGAATGTTAAAATAGGCTTTTATACCCCTGACTAATAAAGCCTCATTAATAGGTTCTTCTAAAATTGTTTCGTCTATTTCGTCTGTCATCTTGATGCTATCAAGGTAACTGTTCCTTGGTCTCCTTTGTAGAAAAACGAGCCGCCTGAAACGAAGAATGAACCTGAACAAGAAGTTAAAGTCAGTGTTGGGGCAGTTGTATTAGCCATGCTCCCTGCTCCTGCGATTGTTAATTTTTGGTCAGGACTCGTTCCAATTCCGACGTTGCCGCCGTTTTGAAGAGTCATGTAATCGTTATAAAATGAACCAGCAGAAGAATATCTACCAATGCGAAGATCACCAGTGCTCGAATCCACCCAAAACGATGTCCCGGCAACCGCGTTATCTTGTTCGATGGCAAATTGCTTGATATTTGTGGCGGGTTTAATTTGCAAAGTAGTCCATGGTCCCGTCGTCCCAATGCCGACTCTATCATTTGTAGCATCAATGAATAATGTATTTGTATCAAAAGTGTAATTTCCTGTCGCAGTGTCGCCTGTATTTTTTAAATAAACATCTGCAACTGCAACTGCGGCCACAGCATCAGCATCAGTGTAAATTATGTCTGTTCCAGAAGTCTTTAATGCCTCAGTTTTAACACCTGAATAATTTGGAATTTCAATCTGCGAAGTTCCACCTGTAAATTTTATAAAATCCTGACGCTGAGTTTCAGCCATCTTTATAACGTCGGGTTTTCTGCCTGAACCTTCGCCGCCCATTATATCATCACCTTTTCATAATCCATAAGCAGAGTTGCTTCCTGAGGCGTTAAATTGTTTTCCTGTCCGTCGTGCTTTTGGTTTGCTTCAAGCCCTTCAACAACTGGATAATTGGTTTTTAATTCAGCCTGTCCTATTGTAGCCATTAAAAAGGAAAGCGTCTCGGCTTTTTAGATTTTACCTTTTTTCTCTGCTTTTTCAAATAGTTCAAAGTTTCCTTTAAAAGATTTGTCATTATGATAGAATTAACAGCCTTTAATAGTGCATCCAGCGTTGATATTTGTAACTAAGATTTCTCCCTCTTCTTTGCATCTAATCTTTTTGCCTATTAATGGATTGTCAATAACCGCTGTCTGTATTCCTAAGAATGTCTTCCATGTTGCGGCCCTTTGAGGCACGAACATAACAATAGTTTTGTCATCACAATTTGCACTCTCAACAAGCCTGAAGTTTAGCAATCTCAATAAAACACCGGATTTAACTAAGTCAGATGAGAAATTAGGAATACTTGAGCCTTTGGTGGTTATCAAATAAGTGAGCAGTGTTTGTGTCTGATTAGGATGCATGAAAACAACAAGATTAGAAGTGTCATATCTTTGAGTTCTTATTAATCTTGAACCGCTTAATAAATCCTGAATAGGATTACCATTAGTTGCGTCTCCCCATCCGGTCCCTGCTGCATTTCCAGATAAAGCAAATGAGCCTGACATTTGTGAATAAATCCTGATGTCAATCTGATTTTCAACACCACGAACAGTATCCCTGACAATTGTAGTGTAAACATCTGGGTCGCTGTCGTTTATATCCTCATCTGAAATAAATGGGCTTTCAGCGAAATATTCCCTAATATAAGAAGTCATTCTTGTCCAGTTTGGCTGAATTACAACAGGTTGTGAACCTTCAGCTGTATTAGCAATCATTGAAGCTGTAATTCCAGAAGTGTCAGAACTATCCAAAAAACCAGCTGTCTTTTGATACCATCTAATCTCTCTCGCTGATGTTGGAGTAACTGTTAAGAACTGCTTAAAAATATTCTCTTCATCTGCGTAGCCTGTAGCCACTTTTTGAATGTCAATGCCTCTAATATTTGCCTGTCCTGTTTGTGTCATTTTATTTTTATACTGCTACGAAGCCGAAGCCTGGTCTTAATTCAGCCAGACCTGTCTGTCCGTCAGTGGCTGATTCAAAGGAAACCCCCCATATTCTGGAACCTGATAAAGTAAGGGTTCCAACAGCTGAAACTAATCTATTCGAACCTATAACTAATGCAAGAGGGTCGCCTGCTGTTACGCTTCCTGAAAATGTGACTTTGAAAATTCCACTTCTATAAAGTGATAGTTTTGTAATGCCGCTGGAAGCAACTTTATCCCCCCATGCAACTCCTGCAACCATTGCATTTGTAGCTGCTGGTGCAATTGCTGTAAATGGGTCTGATAATTGAAGATTAGCACCTTTAGTTATTGCAGTGCCGTCGGCAACTGTGAAAGGAATAGGAACAGAAGTCTCCCACATTAATTCACATTCGTCTGCCATTGATAGAATTAAGAAATCAATTCTTTAAATATCTTTCGTTATTCGGTATACCGAACAACTACTTATTCGGCTTACCGAATAACTGATATGCTTTAAGAATTATGCCGATTGTTGCTAAAACATTAAGATAAAACAACTCCCAAATCATATTCCCTCGTGCCACCAGCCTTCGTAAGAACTGCCTGCTTTCTCCTGAACATCGCCTAATTCATACCGAATACCAAGAGGGATTATTGAAACCCAGCTTTTAGAGAATATTAACCCTTGTGTTGAGTTAATTTCAGGTATAGGGTCAATCCTTAAAAATTTTCTGAGATATTCTATAGGCTTTATTTTTATGAATCCTAAACTAAATTCTTTCTCGATATCAAATTCTGCATATCCTATTTTTTCATGAAATCCTAAACCTGTTAAAACGATATCTTTATGCTCTTGTGGAAAAATAAATTCATAAATTCCACCTGGAAGCATTCTTAACTGGCACTCTGTAAAAATATGCTGTTCTTCTTCCAATCCTGTTTCTGGATTTTTCCTATGCAATCTAATGGTTAATTTTTGTGCTCTTAAATCATTTAAAAATGTATCTACCCATTCCATTTTGCCATATGGAATAAAAATTGCGTGCATTTTAAGTTAACTTTATTTCCCCTCTTTCAACTCTTCGCGCGTATTCAATAGGTGTTTCTTCTACGGCGACGGCAGGTTGAACTCCCGCGTCAGTCTTTCCGCCGAGTAAGTTCCTTGCTGCAAGTTCTTCATTTCTCTCGACGAGGGCACGCATTTCTTCAACCAGTTTTTTACTTTCGTTATTTTTTGCTTCAAGTTGTTTAAGAAAACTCTCTTTTTCTTCTGTTTTTGTGACTTTCGGGGTTTCATCTTCTGTTGTCATTTTAAAAAAACCACATCATAAATAAAATCCACAATATCATTCCAAGTAGGAGATTTGTTAAATCTTGTTTATTTTTCATAGGAAATAGAAATATATAGAGTTTATATATTTTACTCTGCTGGAAGCTCTGAAATTGCTGTTAAATCCGATGGGTCAAGTATAACTTTTGCAGGGTTTGGATTTAATATTGCCTGATAAAAATCTCTTTCAAATTGGGGTCTTAAAAAAGTATTAAAATCTTCAAATTTTGCGAGTTCAACCCTTGCTTCTACATTTAAAAATTTATTTAAATCATCTTGTGTTTCAAGATGTAGACGAGAATTTGCTTTATTTAATGCATCCATTTCTGTTTGAAATAAAGAAATAGCTTCATAAGGGTCCCCCCCTGTGTTCACATCATTTATAAGCATCCTTAAATTTTTAGAACTTCTTTGTAAGGTTATATATTGAACCTCTATATTTTCTTTTCTTTCTTCTTTCATTTTTCCTGTGTATCCTGTTATATAACCATGCAAAACGGCAGCTGTGACTGCAATAGGAATGCCTAATAAAGAAACACCCGCTGTAAATGGGGCAGCAGCAACGGCAGGAACAGCAGAAGCGCCTAAAGCAAGAGTTCCTTCAGTTATAGCTTTTCCCATAGCAACTTTTCCCGCGGATTCACTTGATAAAAAACCTTCTTTTTGAGTATTCAAATTTTCTGTAGCTGGTGTCATTTGTTGAATAGAATTTATAGCTTCCCTTCTCGCTTGCATTGATGCCGCTTCCTGAACAGAAATAGCACCTTGCGGGATTGTTGTTTCTTGATTATAATCTTCAACCATCTTATTAACATCTTTTGGATTTAAACCAAGATAGGTTTTCCCCCCTATTGTAACACCTGACAACCTTCCTTTTTCATCTTTAAAAACTTGTGGTTTATTCTCTGCAGGATTTGGAATATCAAATTTTGGTGTTGTTGCAGGTTTATTTAAATTGGCTTTCTCCTCTGGAGATAAACTACTAACCTCAGCTGGTGCTGTCTTTTTCTTTTTAAGTAAACTTATAGGATTCACGATTACCATTTTATTTTTTTATGAATTTAGGTGTTGGCAAAGTCCAACCTGCCAGTCCTGCAACAGCTGCTAATGAAGTCATTAAAAGCACGCCGTCAATTCCATTTAATAATGCGATGCTGTCTAAGACAACAATTCCAATGATGGCTGTTATAATAACTTTTCCGTCTTTTATTTTCATCCTGTCCTCGTCATTCCAACCTGTGCGTCATTAGGTTGGAAACCAACCTGTCCTGTGTTTGCAGCCTCGTTAGACTGCATTTCATCTTTAAGGCTTACAGGGCGATTGAATGTTATTCTAATTCCTAATTGATTCCAGATGTCCTGCTCTAATAATCTCTGCTCTGTCATATATGGCTGTTCAAATGTCATGTAACCGACTTTTGCGTTGGCTTCTGTCGTTCCCTGAACTCCGCCTGTTATAATTTTAGGCACACCGAGAACTTCGTAGAAATAATTATCAACATAATTTATCAAAGCCAACCATCTTGAAGTGTCGGGCGCTTCTATTTGCTCAACTTCGAAGTCTTGCCCTTTTTTTCCTGGCAATATTAAAACCTCTCCGTTCTTAATTGCCTCTTTATATTCTGTCCTTATTGTTCCTAATTTTGTCGTGTTATCCAAATCAACATAAATTATTCTGACAGAACTTCTGTGCATAAGCCTTCTAATATCGCTTAATAATTCATTCTTGAAATCAATTATCCACTTGCAGCTTTCTAAAACAGATATGCCGTGATTTTCATTTGCTATTCGGTCATTGCAAATATGAAATATCTTTGAAACTTTAAATGGCTTATATTCTCCTTTAGAATTAAGAACATCATATCTTAAAATAAGTCCATTTGGTTCTTGAACTATCCTAACTCTTGAAGGATTTAATTTTTGAAGATTAATCAGAGTTTTATCTTTATTATCTCCCCTTATGATTTCTGCATAAGCATCGCCGTTTGTTTTCTTGACGACAATCATGTCCTGCATTATGCTATCGAAACTATCTTCACCCCAGCCAGTAATATGCTCTAAAATTATTTTATCTCTCGTGCTTTGAGTTGTCCAGCCTTTTCCACAGGTCCATATTGCTAAACTTCTAACAGCCTGACGATATTCTGGAATTGTTTTAAGATAGCCTAAATAAGTTGTCCAGTTGGGATTTGTCCAGTAAGTTTCGCCTTCGCCTGTTGCTTCATCAAGAGTTTTAGCTGCGACTGAATAATTAGGCACGCCTGTTTTCATCTGCGTCGTCGTTAAATTTGCTAATTCTGTATCTGTCATGTTACGATTTTAAATGGAATGTTTGCGATTAGTTTAGTTGTTTCGAAGTTTCCTGCTGTAAACCAGTCATCATCTCTGTTCTGAGGGTCGCATGCAATAAAACCTCGCGGGGAATTGCCTGCATCTACGCCCATTATTCCCGCTTTTACTCTTATTTGTTCGCCTGCCTTTATTAAAGTTGGTGTAATTCCAGAGATTTGGAATTGTGTCGTTCTCATTACTCCGCCTGCCGAACTTATGGATGAGCCTGACATATAACCAATATTTGTATAAGTTGAGCCGTCATATTTGTCTAAACTTACAAAAGGATAATTGTTATTGCTTGAAGTTGAGTTTGTGACTCTCCAAGTAACATTAAAGACAGCTGTGCCTTTTATTATTCTCGGACGATTTAATGGTCCTGTAAGAAAAGAGCCACTGAAAGAAACAGCTGTTCCAAGACTTCCAGAAAGTGAAATTAAATGAGAAAATGGCAATGCTGTTGTTAAAAGATATTGCTCTCCTGCGACATTTTCAGAGGTGCATGCGTAGTAAGTTGTTATTCCTGTGCCTTCGTCTACATCGCTGTAATTATAGCTTGGAATTAACGGCTGAACTGTTTTAGGATATTTTACAGGTAGCATTATGGTGTTTGGATTGAATTTGATTTAAAGTTCTTTAAGAACTCTATACACTCCTTGTAATTATCATAATTTACGTTTATAAGTAACTCTGGTTCTCCTGGGAAATAGCCAGAGGGGTTTGATTTTATAATCTGATTTGCTATTGCGCTACTCGAAGCTAAACTAAGCATGTCCTTTATTTCCGATGGAAGTGTGCTATAAGTTGTATACCAATTTCTTCTCGTTTCTGCGTTAATTCTTCCCTGAATTTCAGAACTTAATATTGCTAAATTAGCTGCGTCAGCTATTGCTGTAGCGTCTGCGTTCTCGCCAGCTTTAAATATTGCGCTTCCGCTTGCGCAGTAAGTCCATGCTGTTGTTGATGCTGTCCATACCATTATAGTTTTCTCCTTAACGTGTCATCAATTTTTAAAAGGATTGCTAATTGCAGGAATTCGTAATTGCTAACGACAATTTTAGTTCCGGGGCTTGGGTCTGACGCAAACGTAACCTTTTTAAAAAAGTTCTCGGGCTTGATATCAGACAATTCCATTCAAATATAAGAAATGCGGAAGTTATTAATCTTTTCCTTTGAAGCCATAGCTGCGCGAACTATCGCTTCACAGATGTGCGACTGCCTGTGGTCTGGATGTGAGATTTTCATCATTGCCCCGCCGCGCTGATTTATATATTCATACTCAGCAGACTTCAAACTGAGCCATATATCTCCGTCGTCGAAAAGCAAAATCTTTCCTTTAGCCATTAAGAAATAGAGATTTGCATAAATTTCTTCTTTCATCCATTTGCTTTTCCTTTCTGAGCCGTCAGGGTTGTATTCAACAATCTTCTCTGCGTTGTTGATGCCTTTAACTCTTTTCTTAAATCCCTGCGTGTTGTAGAGAATATCAAAAACCCCAATTCCTATTCCGCCGTTGTCGAGATAAATTCTTTCGAAGTGCCAGGTCTTATCCCATTCGATTATTTGCAATGCTATCCTGTCAAGATATGCCTCATTCCAAATGATTTGCTCTCTTTGAATAAGCAACTCGCCGCGCTTTTCAAATATTTCAAAGACTGTTTTGTCACCGCCCATTCTGCCGATATCAACCCCAATGTAGAAACTCTGCCCTTCTTTGCCGTAGTCAACTTTCTGCTGAATCATCTGCTTCTTCAGGTATTCGTCAGGATAGAACTGCGTGAGGTCTTCTACGAACTGACCTAAATATTCCTGCGCAAATTCATTTTTAGACAGCCTGTATTCCTCAGACTTGAAATATTCCAGAGCCTTATCTCTCTGGAATTGTAACCAAGACGCGCCGACAGGTCTTTCATTCATAGCTTCGATAGTGTTGATGTGCCAGACTCTGAACTGCGGGTCGTTGTAGCATTTAAAGAAGAAGTTCTTTCTGCCGCAGGGTGTCGAGATAAGCACAATGTCCCCGCCTGTTGTTAAAAGCATAGGGGTGACAGCGGGCCAGACATCCTCAGGCATGAAAGCTGCCTCGTCTGCTATAAGCATGTCGATTGTAAAACCTCTTACGCCCATACCTGTCATTCCAACAGCTTTCGTCCTTATCACGGAGTTATTTGTCAGCGTAATCTTTTCTCTGTTTGTAAACGACTTGTTAGTCTTAATCCGCTTCTTGTATGTATCATCTATATACAAAAGGCATTTCATTAAAAGTTCTCTTGCCTGGTCTTCTGTTACGCTAACTATGAGGATGCTTTTATTTGGCGTGTTGATTGCGAACTCTGACGCTAAAATCGAGGCTACTGTAGATTTTCCAGTCTGTCGTCCAGAGCAAATCACTTTATTGCCTTTGTGTTGCAAAACTTCTTTTTGCCAGGGGTCGAGATTCAAAACCATTTTTTCTTTTTTTTAATTTTTTAAAAAAAGTTTTCCCTAATAGAAAACTTTTTAATTTTATTATTTATTTTAAAAAGAACTTTCCCATATAAAAATCTTTTTATTTTTTTAAATTATTTTAAAAATCTTTTTCCTAATAGGGTCTCTTTTTAATTTATTTTAATATTTTAAAAAGCATTTTTGCTAATAGAAGCCTTTTTAATTTTTATTATTTTTTAAAAAATGTGGGGGTTGTGACCCCCCCTCTCCCCCCCTTTTTGTAAAAGTTCTATTCGTCGGGACTAAGCTAACCTAAGTGCACACTCTCAAACCAAGGCAGTGGGGGCTTTGAATAGGGAACCTTGCTTCGTGCAAGGCTTATCCTATAGGATAAGGTCAGCCAAGAAGGCTGACTTCCCTATTCAATGGGGTACGTTTCCAGTCCAGGTACCCAAATTTGGGCTCTTTAAGGGCTAATGGGCTACTTTAAAGAACTCACAAAACCACATAACAGCCTTTC
>Ga0315291_10009000_pt1 | contig 12248 bp, 8 predicted proteins | sample YL17G12_20_MG_FD_203070 | JGI IMG/M metagenome (GOLD analysis project Ga0315291, IMG submission 203070) | Sediment microbial communities from Yellowstone Lake, YNP, Wyoming, USA - YL17G12_20 | ecosystem: Environmental > Aquatic > Freshwater > Lake > Sediment | place: USA: Wyoming | collected... | reverse complement strand
AATCGGAAAAAAGGTCCTCTTGCAAAACTTTTTTAATCGTCTTTTTCATCGTCCCTTTGGCCTTCACGTAATCTTTATTCCTTAAAAAAATGTAAAAAATATTCCTGGCGCTGTCTTTAAATCTTTGTAAGTGTTCGGGCGTAAGAATGGCGTTTCCGACCCTGGCCAGCCAGAAGATTATCATCGTTTTCAATCCGGGTTCAGGTCTGATTCCCGCCGAATCGCACAGAATCAAAGATTTTATTTTTTCGGGGTACAAAGAAGCAAATCTGACGGAAACTCTTCCGCCGAAAGAATGTCCCAAAAGAAAAAAGTCCTTTAATTTTGTTTCTTTAATAAAATTAAAAATAAATCCGGTATAATCATCGATCCCCCAGGGTTCGCGCGGAGTAATGCTTTTTCCGAATCCGGGAAAATCGGGAACTATCACCTTGTATCCTTCCTTCGCTAAAATTTCTTGGACTTTAATCCAGGAATCGGAAGAACCTCCCCACCCGTGCAATATCAAAAGAGCAGGACCTTCTCCTGCGATTTTGTAATTAATTCTCAAACCGTTAATTAAAATGTTTTTCTCCCGCATCTTCTTTACTTGATGATTTTGAAATGCAAATATTTTTGGAGCGCTTCCGGCACGATTATGCTCCCGTCTTTTTGCTGGTAGTTTTCGATAATCGCAATCAAAGTACGGCCCACGGCAAAGGCGGTACCGTTTAAAGTGTGGACAAAATTCAATTTTCCCGACTTGTCTTTGTAGCGGATATTCAACCTTCTGGCCTGAAAATCGGTGCAGTTTGAAGTAGAATGAGTTTCCCGATAGCGCCCTTCCGAGGGCAGCCAGGCCTCGATATCATACTTGGCCGCCGCCGGCCTCCCCAAATCTCCGGTGCAAATTTTAAGAACGTGATAAGGAATTTTTAAATCTTTCATAAGCCTTTTTTCCGTTTCCAAGAGGAATTCGTGTTCCTTTCGGGAATCCTCGGGTCGGCTGAAACTGAACATTTCAATTTTATCAAATTGATGAACCCGAAAAATTCCCTTGGTATCTTTCCCGTAGCTGCCCGACTCCCGGCGAAAACAGGTGGAAAAACCGGCGTATCTTTTGGGTAAATCCTTATCGTCAAAAATCTCGCCCGCATGCATTGTCCCTAACGACTGCTCCGAGGTAGCGGTTAAATACAAATCGTCTTTTGGCAGATAATATGCTTCTTCATCGTCGGTTTGCTCCAAGTATCCCATTCCCCGGGCCATTTCTTGTTTTAACATTACGGGCGGAATTACGGGACTAAATCCTTCCTTGATCAAATTATCGAAAGCGAAATTAATCAAAGCGAATTCGAGCAAAACAGCCTCTTTTTTTATAAAACCGAAACGCGTCCCGGTAATTTTAGCCGCCCGATCAATGTCGATTAAATCAAGCTTCTCGGCAATTTCCAAATAATCTTTCGGTTTGAAATCGAATTTCGGCTTCTCCCCTATTTCCTCCAGAACCACGTTATCTTTTTCGTCCCGTCCGACCGGCACGTCGTCCTGGGGCAGATTGGGAATTTGGAGCATCAATTCATTGAATTCTTTCTCTGTATTTTTCAGATTTTCATTTAATTTGTCGCTATTGCTGTCCAGCTCGCGCATTTTCAGGATAACGGCGTCTTTTTCCTCTTTGGACTTAGCTTGTTGAATATGAACCGTACCCGCGCTTTTTTGCGCGTTCATGTCTTCAAATGCCTGAATCAGTTCCCTTCTTTTTTTATCGACTTCCAAAAGCTTATCAATGTCGATTACGACTCCTTTCTTTCCGGCGCCTTCTTTAACCATCTGCGGATTTTTACGAATAAACTTAATGTCGAGCATAGTGGTAATACCTAATTAGTCGCTCGCCCTTTCGGGCTCGCTCTTTAGACCCCTCTCCGATAGCACCTACTTCTCTTTCTGACGCATCGTTGGAAATAATATTACTTCTCTTAAGCTATGGGAATCAGTCAATAGCGTCACCAGCCTGTCTATCCCCATTCCAAAACCCGCAGCGGGCGGCATGCCGTATTCCAAGGCCTCCAGAAAATCATCATCCATTCTTTGGGCTTCCTCAGATCCGGCTTTAAAGAATTTTTCCTGCTCTTCGAATCGTTTTCTCTGTTCCAAAGGATCGTTCAATTCGGAAAAAGCATTAACCAGTTCCCAGCCGCCGACTATCAGTTGAAAATTTGCCAGTTTCGATATGTCTTCGGAATTGGTTTTGGCAAGAGGGAAAGCGCCCACAGGATGATTTATTACGAAAGTGGGCTTCAGAAGTTTCGGCAGACAGTATTTTTTATAAATTTCATCCGCAACCTCCGCTTTCTGCATGTTTTTTTCAACTTTTACCCCAAGTTTTTGAGCTGTTTTTTTCAGAGCCGCGAGATTGATTTCTTTCAGATTTATTTTAGTATATTTTTTCAAAAGCAGGTTAAATCCGATTCTTTCAAAAGGAGCCTTAAAACTGATTTTTTTGTCTTCGTACTGGATTTTAAGATTGCCCCGTACTTTTTTTACCACGCTCTCGAATAATTTTTCGGTCAGTTTCATCAGTTCTTTGTAATCAGAGTAAGCCCAATAAAATTCCAGCATCGTAAAATCGGGGTTATGCGATCTGTCCACTCCTTCATTCCTGAAACATTTGCCGATTTCGTAAACTTTTTCAAATCCGCCGACCAGAAGCCTTTTTAAATAAAGCTCCAGGGCAATTCTCAGATAAATATCGATATCCAGGGCATTAAGATGGGTTTTAAAGGGTTTTGCCTTGGCTCCCCCGTAAATTAACTGCAGAACAGGCGTTTCCACTTCTAAAAATCCTTCCCCGTCCAAAAAACTTCTGATTTCTTTTATGATTTTAGAACGAATTTCAAACTTTTCTTTGACTTCTGGGTTGAAAAGCAAATCCAAATATCTTTTTCTGAATCTTTCTTCTACGTCCTGAAGTCCATGCCACTTCTCAGGCAAGGGCAGTAATGATTTTGCCAACATTTTGAAATCAGCCACTTCTATGGTTTTTTCCCCTTTTTTAGTTTTAAATAAAATTCCTCTCGCTTCAATAAAATCTCCGATGTCAAAATTATTAAGGAAAAACTGATAACTCCTCTCGCCTGCTCTGTCTTTTCTTAAAAAGGCCTGAATCCGCCCCGAACCGTCTTCAACGTCAAAAAAAGCGGAGCCGCCGTGCCCTCTCACGGATTTAATTCTCCCTGCCAAAATTACCTCCTTTTTTGAACGGGCCATGCCGTTAAAATCTTTCAACGCCTCAGCGATTTTGTGAGTTCTTTTGGTTTTTTCTGGGTAAGGGTTAAAGAGGGCTCTCCTGATCGCTTCCAGTTTTTTAATCCGAGTTTTTCTCAGATCGTCAATAGTGGCCATATGTTCTATCTTACTTCATTTTCTAAGGCCGGTAAAGTTGTCGTTCCCGAACCGAAATACCACTCTAAAACCGATCTGGCTACGGGTAATACGGCGGCCTGCACCCCTTTTACGTTTTCAATCATTAAGGTCAAAACAATCTGGGGATTGTCGTAAGGGGCGAAAACCGTTATCCAGTTGTTATAAGAATTTCCACCCAATTCGGCGGTTCCGGTCTTGGCGGCCGATGAAACCGGCAAGGAATTCAAAATTACGGCTGAAGCCTGAGGAGAGTTTTGCCCCGTCACAGCTTGCCTCATCCCCTCTCTGACAATTTGGAGATTGCCGGGGTCAATGAAATTTTGACGGATAATTTCGGGTTTGAATTCTTCAACTATTTTTTTATCGCTGTCAATAATCTCTTTGACAACCTTGGGCTTATACAGCGTTCCTCCGTTGGCTATGTAGGCGAAGCTGTTGATTACTTCCATGGGGGTAATTTGAAGGAATCCCTGTCCGATGGAAAGATTATAGGTGTCTCCATCCCACCAATCATTTCCCCAAACTTTTTTCTTCCATTCTTTATCCGGGATAAATCCCTCCTCCTCTCCCGGCAAGTCAATTGCCGTTTTTTGGTTCCAGCCGAAAAGCTCCAGATATTCTTTAATTTTTGTCGGGCCCAAACCTTTCTGATTCTCAAATCCTCCTCCCACCGTATAGAAATAAACGTTGCACGATTCGGCAAGGGCTTTCCTCAGGTCCGTCCAGCCGTGAGTCGTCCAGTCTTTTTTAATGGTGGGCGAAGCCGGGTCCCAGATATTGGGAATCACAATTTTACCCTCGCAATCAAGTTTTTTCTCCGGGCTAATTATGTTTTCTTCCAAAGCGGCGGAAGCTATTAATGGCTTAATTGTGGAACCCGTCAGATATTTTCCGGAAATCGCCCGATTGAAAAGCGGATTGAGGCCGGAAGAATCGTCCAGTAACTCTTGAAGTTTCCCGGAATCCGCCCCTTTTTGAAACAAATTATTGTCAAAATCGGGCAAAGAAACAAAAGACAAAACTCCTCCGGTTTTGGGATCCAAGGCCACTCCAACGGCTCTTTTAGCTCCCACAATTTGAAGTTCTTTTTCCAATTCTTCTTTTATTTTCTTTTGCAGATCGGAATCCAGCCAAAGAACCAGGCTTTTCCCCGATTCGGGGAGCGAAACGGTTTCCTGCGAGATTATATTGCCCTGGGCGTCCCTCTCGATCCTCAATTTACCGGGATTCTTTCTCAGGGTATCTTCGTAGAAATTTTCAATGCCGGTCCTGCCGATATAATCCGAAATAGAATAAAAATCGGGGGCTTTCTCAATTTCTTCGGATTTTATTTTATTGGTATAACCGATAAGATGGGAGAAAATCTGGCCGTCTTTATATTCCCTGATAACGTTGTTTTTGACGGAAAAACCCGGAAGTTCTCTTATTTTCGTCTGGAGTAAAATCAAAGTTTGGTGGTCGAGATTTTCGGAAATCAAAATCTGGGTTGAAGTTGACTCTTCTATTTCTTTTTTTAAATCTCTTTTTACGATGGCGGAAACTTCTTTTATTATCCTTTCTTTTTCGGAATCTTGCTGGGGAAAATCGTCTTTCTGGCAAATCAGATCAAAACTAAGCTGATTGAAAACGAGCTGATTGAGATTTTTGTCGTAAATCACCCCCCGTTCGGCCTGAATTTGAGAAATTATAAATTTATTTCCTTCCGCCAGAATGGAAAAATTTTTGCCCTCGACAACTTGGAGTTGAAAGGTTTTAGCCAAAAGAATCAAAATCAGAAAAATTGAAACAATGTAAAAACCCTGGAGGATTTTTCTCAAAAGAAGCACCTCCAGTTTTTTTTCCGAAATGCCCAATTCCTGTTCTCTCTTTTTTGCGAGAGAATCCAGGAGGATTTCGTGAGGTTCGATGAATTCTGAATTCATTTCACCTTTGAGTTCAATATCGTCAAAGTTTTTTGATGACCGGAATTTTAACATATCTTTTAAAAATAAATCTGATGAAAAGCGCCGAACTTACCAAGATTAAAGTATATAATCCGAAAAATCCCGTAATACTAAAAGAAAAAACATCCAGATAAAATCCGCCTGCAAATGCGGAAATTTCCCCCCACCAGGACCTGGAAGACGTAAAAAGATTAAAAAATATTACGGCGATAAAAACAAGATTGGGAACCATGCCGCGAACGTCAAAAAAAACTGAAAAACTGGTTTGTAAAAGAGTCAGAAAATACAAACCCAGAATTAAAATTAAAATTTTTTTTAACATCTATCGAGTCGCAACGAGATGTCGAAGAGATTTTTCTTTTCTTTATTTCGCTGCGGCGAAATGCTTAATGATGAATACGCTGTCTAATTCTTCGATTTTAAAGCTCGGCTTTATTTCCGCCGTTTGAAATGGCTGAATGTCCGTTTTTTTCACTTCCGTAATCTCTCCCACCAAAATCCCCTTCGGGAAGATTCCTCCCAAGGCCGTGGTAATCACAAATTCTCCCTTGGAAATCTCCTTATTTTTAGGAATAAGATCAAGATAAAGCCGCAAATTGCCTTCCCCCTTGACGATGCCCGAAGCATCTTTGTCCTGGATTTCGGCGCTAAAAGAGCTGTCTTTATTTGATATTAAAATGACTTCGGAAAAGTTTTCATAAACTTCGCCGATTCTTCCCAGAAGAATTTTCTGGGAAGTTATAACCGGAAAGCCTTTCAAAATTCCGTCTTTGGAACCCTTATCAACCAAGATGGAATCCTGAGATACGTCTTTGCCGGTAATCTGGGCGAGCTCCAGCTCAAAATCTTTTTCCAAACCGATATTCAAAGCGTTTCTCAAATCTTCATTTTCTTTTTTTAATTCTTTTAAGGCGGCTATCTGGCCGCGCAATGCCTGGTTTTCAAGATAAACCGCTTCCAATTCTTTTTTCATAATTTTAATTTCCAAAATCCCCCCGAAAAAATCGGAGACATTATCGCCCGTTTTCCAAAGAGTTTTTTGAATCGGTTGGGAAAAAGAATAGAAAAAATTTTTGACCGGTTTGGAAAATCCCGTCAGATTAAGAAAAACGAAAACAGTTATTAACGCAATAACAATTATTCCAATTTTTAATTTAGGAGATATCCTCATATTATTTCATACATTATAGCATATTGGGTGGGCGATGAAGCTTTGCTTCATCTTCCCTTTCGGCTCGCTCCGCATAGCGGAGATTGACAGGCGATGAAGCTTTGCTTCATCTTCGTCTTCGCTTCCGTTTTGCGGAAGCTTGACCCTTGACAGACCTTTTTGGATAAATATACTTATATTAGCATCTAAAAACAACATTAAAAAAGGTCGTCATGATTTAAAAATAATTGTAGCGAAGAATTAAGAATCTGGCTTCGCCAGAATCTTAATCTTCTTTATAATTTTTCATTCTATTCAAAATTATGTCAGAAGAAAAACTTCACCTTTTTCGCAGCTATGAAGACGATGGAGAAAAAATTTCAGAATTAGATGAAGATATTAATCCCAAAGAAGAAGAAGAAGAAAAAAAAGACGAAGAAGAAGACGAAGAAGATGAATTAGACGAGAATATTGAGTAAATAAATAATTATCTAAAATAAAAAACAACCCCGCCAGAATATATTCTGGCGGGATTGTTTTTAAAAAGGCGCTGAGGTGGCAGCTACCTACTTTCGCGCCCCAAACTGAGACACTATCATCGGCCTTGGAGTATTTCACTTCTGTGTTCGAAATGGGAACAGGTGGGACAACTCCAGTATAACCGCCACCTCAGCGCCTTTTGCTTACGGACATTAATTGCTAGCCAAGAAAAATGATTTATTAGTGCTACTCGGCTCAATCCGTTGCCGGACTTACACCTGTAGTCTATCAATCCCGTAATCTCCGGGAAATCTAAGAGTCCTAATCTTGGGGTCTGCTTCACGCTTATATGCTTTCAGCGTTTATCAGGTCCCGACGTTAGCTACCCAGCAATGCTCCTGGCGGAACAGCTGGTACACCAGAGGTCAGTTCCTCCCGGTCCTCTCGTCAAATAATCCTCGCATTTCTGCGGGTTTAGACTATATCTTTGCCCATTCCCTTTTACGGAATTAGGGCACCGACATATTATACGAGTTTTTGCGCTCATATCCCTCCGACGCGTGTCGGAGAAGTCGTTACGGGGTCAAATCTAAGATTTTTAATAATTCATCTTTGCGTTTCTTGAGTCGAAGAGATAAATCTCTTCTTCATCTCGCTACGGCTCGATATTTGAAGCATTAAGCTTCCGTCGCCATCAAGAAAACCAGCAATATAGCTTAAATTAATCTTAGATCGACTTCCCACGGTATTGCCTTATTAATTATCTGGTCCTCAAGTACTCGAATCACAATGAAGAGTGGAGAAGAATGAATATTCTTCGAGTATATTGTATCACGAGATGCGAGGACCGCAAAATTCTCGTAATCTCTGCAACCAAATAAATGGCGGGGCGATGAGAACGAGGTTCTCATCTTCCCCTTCACCTCGCTTCCTATGGAAGCTCGGTTAATGAAGGTTCCACCGTTATTAGTCGGATTGTCATTACAGATTACTCTGTAAAGTAGCAATTTCTTACTAGGGAGAATTCCCCTCAAGACTCAACGCCTGCGGTAGATAGGGACCAACCTGTCTTACGACGATTTGAACCCAGCTCACGTAACACTTTAACTGGCGAACAGCCAGACCCTTGGGAGCTTCTTCACCCCCAGGATGTGTTGAGCCGACCACTAAATTCTATTATTACTAATAGCGCAGACTATACCTTTATTTAAAACATCCGCATTTTAAATACCAACGTTTTATAGTATTTTACATACTATCTTCATCTCGCCTTTTTGGCAAATGGCGAGAATCCAGTCGTTACGGGGTTGCGAAATCCTATTTTATACATCATCGAAGGGATGATGTATGGACGAATAATTTTAATCAATTTTTTGGTTTCTTCTTGATTGCAATACATTCGATATCCTTTATCACGATCTCTATAATATTTTATTCGGATATCAAAAATATTTTCAAAACATCTTTGTAGAAAATTTATTTCTGGCAAAGAAAAAGAATAAGTGCTAATGTCAATTTTATTTCTAGAATATGAACCGTCGTCCATAATCCATACAGCTAATACAAAAGGGCTGAGTTCTTTTTTAATTTTTACAGGAATAATTTTTCTTCCGCTTTTATAACTATTTCCTTCGTAAAAGTTTTTGTATATTTTTGTAAAAAATGGATGTCGTATTGTTCTGAACCACCAAGATTTCGCGTATTTTTCGTCATTTTTATCATATCTATAACTTATTTTTGGTTCAGTAAATACAAACGATTTGAGTGTTTGGTATTTCCAAACAACATACTCTTTTTGTGCTAATCCATGTTCTACTTTAAAATTGACATTTTGGGCACCTTTGCCCAAACGCATTGTTCCATCGCCAAGAAGAGATCCCGTAATCAATGCTCTCTGCTTCAAACTCAATGTGAGAGATTTTTTGATCGGAATCCACTTTTTATGCCAATGTTTGTTTTCGCAACTTCCCACGGTGTTGACCATATATTAATTATAGCAGATTTTGCTGGGTTTTATATATGGTTTTCTCCGTTATGAGTTGGTTTACTTCCTCGACAATCGGCTATTCTATCGAGGTGCCGAACAGGGCCGTTGATATGGACTCGCGGGCCCTACTAGCCTGTTATCCCCGAGGTAACTTTTAGCTGATGATCTTCGGATTTTCTACTAAAATCCGTCGGTTCACTAAGTTCTGCTTTCGCAACTGCGCGGCATATCCGCCTTGCAGTTAAGCCAGCTTGTGCCTTTACACGACCACTCCGATTTCCATCCGGAGCTAGCTGACCTTTAAACGCCTCCGTTACTCTTTGGGAGGCAAGCGCCCCACTTAAACTGCCCATCAGGCACTGTATCCCGCCCTCTAAGCCCATCACCGAAGTCAACTAACTTATTGTATTGTTTAAAAATACGACAAAGTTAAATAAACTTGGTCACGAGCATAGAGGGCGGGATTAGAATAAAGGTTTTGAAAGACGGGTGTTTCATTGGCGGCTCCATCCCGACCGAAGTCGGAACTTCAAAGCCTGCCCGCTACGCTACGCATCCAATACCAAAATTCAATACCTGACTACAGTAAAGCTCTCGGGGTCTTTCCGTCTAGCCGCAGGTAACCGGCATCTTTACCGGTATTGTGTTTTCACCGGGCGCCTCGTTGAGACAGTCCCCAAGTCGTTAATCCTTTCATGCGGGCCAGAACTTACCTGGCAAGGGGTTACGCTACTTTAACACGGTTATAGTTACCGCGGACGCTAATCGGCGCTTCGGGCAGTCAGCCATCACCTTGCGGCAATGACCGCCGCCTTTAACGTTCCGACGCTGGTCAGGACTCAGCCCCTATACATCTTTTTACAAATTAGCAGGGACCTGTGTTTTTGTTAAACAGTCGCCAAGGGTACTTTAGCTGCGACCCCAAATCCTTGCGGATTTAGGGTAGGTCTTATTGCGAACGTACGACCACTTTTTTGCCGAGTTCCTTAACGAGGTTTCACCCGTTCACCTTGGCGCATTTACGCCAGCCCACCTGTGTCAGTTTGAGGTACGAAGGCCGGCAAAATAGTATACTTGAAGTTTTTCTGGGCAATCTTGTCTTTGAGGCGTCCCGCCCAAAGGCGGGACTCGGAAATCCAATAATCCTCCCAAAAATTTTGACTGCGTCGCTTCAAGATTATTTTGCGGCCGGGCCGGAATATTAACCGGCTATCCATCATCTTTCCCTTTCGGAAAAAGACTAAGGCTCGCCTAACCCTTGGTTGATAAACATTGCCAAGGAAACCTTGGGCTTTCGGTGTACCGCTTTTTCAGCGGTATTGTGGTTACTCATACCAACATTCTCACTCCCTATCGCTCCATCAAACCTTACAGTTTGACTTCACTGCAATAGAGACGCTCCCCTACCACGAGCACATAAAAATATGTACTCATCCTTATCTTCGGTACTAAGCTTAGTCCCGGCAATCTTTAGCGCAAGACTCCTTAGTTAGTAAGCTATTACGCACTTTTTAAAGGATAGCTGCTTCTGAGCTAACCTCCTAACTATCAATGGAATCTCACTTCCTTAAAAACACTTAGCCTAGTTTAGGGACCTTAGATGAAGATCTGGGCTGTTACCCTTTTGACCACGGAGCTTAGCCCCCATGGTCCTACTGGCGTCTAATTTTTCCGGCATTCGGAGTTTGATTGGTTCACCTGAGTAAAACTCAAAATAAACCATTCAGTGCTCTACCTCCAGAAAAACAACATGACGCCGCAAGCCCCAAAGCTATTTCGGGGAGAACCAGCTATTACCAAGCTCGTTTAGGTTTTCTCTTCTTGCCACAGATCATCCCAAGATATTGCACGGTCTACGGGTTCGGGCCTCCCCCCAGATTTCTCCGGGGTTCACCCTGTCCATGGCAAGCTCGCTTGGCTTCGGGTCTTAAATACAAAGCTAAAACGCGCTTTTAACACTCGCTTTCGCTACGCCATCTCCCGAAACGGGATTAGACTAGCTATGTATTCAAACTCGTTGGTTCGTTCTCCAAAAAGTACGCCGTCACCGAAGCACATAACAAGTTATGTGCTCGGCTCCGACTTTTTGTAAGCAGATGGTTTCAGGTACTATTTCACCGCCCTCACCGGGCTACTTTTCACCTTTCCCTCACGGTACTGGTTCACTATCGGTGAGATTGAGTATTTAGTCTTGGCCGGTTAGTACGGCCTGTTTCCCTCAGGGTTTTCGTTTCCCGAGGTACTCAAGATAGATAACAAGGAGCACGAAGTGATTTTCATCTACTGGACTTTTACCATCTTTGGTACCCCTTTCCAGGAAGTTTCGATTAACCAAACTTCGTCTAGGTTTTCTCCCTCAGAAAGCATTGTTAGATACAGCTCAAAGAGCTTCTATCTAACAAGGCTCCCGACGTTAACTTCTTACAACCCCCTCCACTTTTATAAAAAATGAAGGGTTTGGACTCTTCCCTCTTCGCTCGCCGCTACTAGGGGAATAAACAATTGTTATTTTTTCCTCCGCTTACTGGGATGTTTCACTTCAGCGGGTTCACTTCCCGCATTGCTGCGGGATATCCCGATTTATCATCGGGATGGGTTTCCCCATTCGGAAATCCCCGGATTAAAGGTTGCTAGACACCTACCCGAGGCTTATCGCAGTCACGCCACGTCCTTCATCGCCTCAATCTCCCAAGGCATCCACCATCCGCCTATAAGAATCTTGGCTAGCAATTAATATCCGTAAAAAAACGGATACATTGAAAGGCGAAGAGAACTTAGTTCTCTTCTTCCACCTCGCTTTCTTAAGAAGCTCGGTCTTAGATTCTTTTATTTTCTTTGTAACCACAATTTTTAATTTTTTGTGAAAACAATAAATATTTTCAATTGTCAACGTACTTTCCGTTCTGTTTTTTCAGCGTCTCTGTCAATAAAAAATCGTCCCTTTAGAAGCGGGACGATTCTGAGACATAAAAAATCTCAGAATGTTTTAGCCGCTTCCTTTGTTTAAAATTGTCTTCGTTATCATCATATATCGAGTCCCGCAACGCGGGACGAAGATGAAGAAGAGAATTTATTCTCTTCGCCATCTAATTTGAATTTTATCAAATTAAAACTCCTTGTCAAGGGTCAAGCTTCCGCAAAACGGAAGCGAAGACGAAGATGAAGCAAAGCTTCATCGCCTGCCCGCCGAGCTTTTATTTATAAGGGCGATGAGATAAATCTCATCTTTCTCCTCAGCTAACGCTTCGGGAAAAGATTTGCCTCCGCCAGCTGGCGGAGGCAA
>Ga0315291_10008999_pt1 | contig 12249 bp, 16 predicted proteins | sample YL17G12_20_MG_FD_203070 | JGI IMG/M metagenome (GOLD analysis project Ga0315291, IMG submission 203070) | Sediment microbial communities from Yellowstone Lake, YNP, Wyoming, USA - YL17G12_20 | ecosystem: Environmental > Aquatic > Freshwater > Lake > Sediment | place: USA: Wyoming | collected... | reverse complement strand
TGGGCGCTCGGCTACATGGACGGAGCCGTATTCTTCCCGACCGAGCGGGGCAGTGCCGAGCTGGCCGGTGAAGCGTTGCTGGCCAAGATGGTCGAGCCGGTGATTCCAGGTGGGACCCACTATGGTGATCACAAGGCTGCGCTATACGAGCTGCTCGTTGCGTTGGGCCACATCCCGGCTGGAACCGTCGTATGAGTAGGTAGCGATGCTTCTCCCGCTATTTCTCAACAACCTGCTGGGGGCTTTTCGGCTAGTTGTCGATGCGGGTGTGTATGAGGTAGCTGGCACTGACGTAAACTTTCGTATTGGGTTTCCACTCATCCTGGGCAAACAGGGTGGAGCTGCCGCGATGGTGTCGTCGGTATCGAGGGTGAGCCCAAGTATCATCTTCGGCTCGAGCTCATCCGACTTCGACCTGATTGAGCCCGAGATCGTGACGGTCAGGGTAGCGAGACGTTCAAGGCCTACGATTGTTACGGTTCGACGGACCCGCAAGCCATAGCTAAGGAAAGGCGGCCACCCCGAAGGATGACCGCCCCCACCCTACCGAACAACCAGATGGTCTCGAACGTACTGACCTACTTGGCTGGACGGCACCGTCGCGGCGTATCTGATGGCCGCGGCCGCTACGAATAGCAGCTGGTTCTTTGCGAGCTCGAAGTCCAGTCCTTCTTCCAACCGTTTGTTCATGAAGAACTGGATGGCTGCGGTGACGTCATCGACTGGATGAACGGCAATCGAGTGGCTCGTAACAGTTGCGCTACCGCAGTAGCCGCACTTCTTACAGAACCACCAACGACTACCGCCCTCCCAGTCGACTTCGCCATCACATAGCGCCTCCTGGCTTTGCCATGCGGGATCCAGGATGTTGGCGGGTTGTCCTTGTCGGAGCCGCCATGGCTCTTTACTTACTGTTTCTTGAACGCTCACGTGGCTTCCTGGCTGGTAGTTCCTGGAAGACAGATGATTGTATGTGACGCACGAGCTGTTCGTGTGTCATCGGCTCATCAACAAGTAGACCGTTGGCGGCGGCTACCTGAAGTAGTTGCGCGTGGCTGAGACCCTTGAGGCTGATATCGACCAGGTCCGTTGGCCTTGGCAGCGTTGCCCCCGGCCAAGGACCTGTCAGTATTTTCCCTGAGCCGGGCCCATCATCGCGAGCAGCATCTGTTCGGAGGTTCTGAGTCCGATCTCTTCCCGGAGCATCTCGTAGATGAGCTCCCTCGGGAGCTCATAGGACTTCTCGAGCATGAGAATCCCGATGATGACCAGGATGTTGACACTGGTGGCCACCCCCATGATCGAGGCCTGCAGGTCTGTCTTGATGGCCTCGATTTCCTCTAGGCCGGGAACCTCGGTGTCGATCGTCTCCTTGAGCTCTTTCAGCTGTGCCGTAATGGCCATCAAGCTGCTGGCCGCAGCGACCGCTTGAGCGGTCGCGATGACTGGAGGAGCCCCCGCCCCTGTCGCCCCCTGCGGAGTCCTCTGGAGCGGCTGTGGCGCGGCCTGGACCTGTGTGGGAGGCATCTGGATGGGTGGACCGCCAAGCTGTTGGGGGGTACCCGGCTGCTGGGCGTAGGGGAGCTGCTGCTGCTGCTGGATCGGTTCGGGCTGCCGGGTCATCTGGGCAGGAGGTAGCGGCTGGGCCTGCCCACCACCTGCGGCCCTGGCCGCGTCATTCTCCAGCAGCTTCTGGAGGATAATCGTCGACTGCTCTACCTTTGTCTTTGCGACGAAGCCCTTGATGGACTCTTTGTCGGAGGGGAGCGCCCCTGACTGTAGGGCTATCCGGTACTTCACCGAGTCGGGTAGGCTGTTGATGGATTCGAGGGTGCGCGGGATATCGTCGATGTTGTTTGCGACCATGTTATTTCCTGTGTAGCCGTATGGCGTCTTCGTATTGAGATGTTCCTTCAACGCAGGCAATGACCTGCGTGTCCAGACACCCCCAGCAAGAGGTTGGATCTTTCGATCTGATCGGGCACGTTAGCTGTGGCTCCAAGATCTTCCAGTACTCGAAGACAAAGCCCGTCAGGCCACTTCTCCACGAGTCAAAGACGTTGGGCTCGGAAGAGGGTTTGGCGTTGATGAACACATCGATCAAGTTATCGATCGACATTGACGGGTGGACATTCAAGCTCTTGGCACGACACATCTGGTACAACTCGGTGTGGTTACATCTGTCGAGTTCTTCCTGGATGAACTTGAATGGATCAGAGGGATCGAAGTTGTCTGATTGCATTGTCCATCTTCTCGGTCTCGTAGTCCCACACAACGACGTGTGTCATCTCGACTTGGCCCACCTCTTTCATGACAAGCACTGCAATCATCTGGCTATCATCAATCCCGAGGCTGTCGACGAGCGCATCTTCCAGTAGCTTGATCCGGTTGCTTACGTCAACCTTCTTATACCGGTTCGCAGCCTTTCCTGGCCACGTTTCGTTATACAGATCTTTGAACGTCAGCTTGATGGCCAACCCGTACGGCCAGTTCTTTTTGACGTCACGGATATCCTTCTGATGATGCTGGGTGACGAACGAGGACACCGAGGTCTTGTATCCTTTGCCCTCCTTACTCAACACACGTCCACCACGAGGCAGATTGAAGTAGGCGTGGTTGGCCGATGGAGGGAGACCCGTCATCGAGATAGAGATCACATGCCCTCTGGATTTCTTCGACCGTAACCGCGACCACCGTCCATGTTGCTCTCCATATCTTGGCGACGAACCTCAACGGTCCTGGACGTCAGCGCCTTGCCGGTAGCGTGGTGCTTTACGTGCGCCGAGATAACGTTCATCGATTGCTGCAGCTTCTGTAACTCAACCATCAGGTACAGGTAGTGCGGATCTAGCTGCGCCTCACGCTCAACCTCATCCTTGGTTGGCTTCTTGGCACCCGCAACCTTGGCGGCAAGTATCCGGTTGAGCCGCGTATGGATGGTCTTGACCTTGTTCTCACACTCGAGGATACGGCTGGTGTACCGAGCCTCAGAGCTGAGTGCGTAGCTGTACCAGGCCGAGAACTGCATGTTCTTGAAGGTCAGCATCTTGCCGTCACCGTTGGTGATGGCTTGATAGAGATTGTTGTCGATGGCGGGAGGAGCGAAGTCAGGTCTCGGTAGTGGGGGGAATCCGTCGATGGTCAACTGGAGCTCCACGTCATCAAAGGTGTCCCACATGGCGTGGACCTGCTGCTGAGTCATCTCACTCAGATGCCCAGGCCCAATGCTTGGGTCTCCTAGAATACCTAGTGTCATGTTACTTCTCCTACGGTTTTCCGAATCGTCGAGCAGCAATCCCGCTACTAACGGGGATGTTGTTCGCCGACCTGTTCAAGATGTTTGGTTTGCACGTGTAGCTCCACGGGCACCAGCGACAGGCCATCGACTCCATACGGTCGGGCAGAGCCTGGGTGTCGTTCATGAAGTTGGCGTGAACGATTCGAATCTCCAGGTCTTCCCAGATCTTCTCACTGAAGCGCAACAAGTAAGGCGGCAGCGGGTGTGTGAAATTGCTGTTGCTCTTGTTGTAGTAGAGGAACCAGATCAGTGGGACGTCCAGACAGCCCATGTAGATATGGCCTTGCTCGATGTGCTCGAGCTTGGGTTCCTTGAGCTTATCGAACTCATCCTTGGAGGCGGTCTTGATCTCCAGTAGGAGCCGGATAGCCAGCTGACCATCTGGCCCGAACAACTCGAACGTACCGTCAGTGCTGGACTGCACGTTGTGTTCGGCGGCGGCACCACCGAGTGCTGGACTGATGTAGCCTTCGGGCTCGAACTTCATCGTGTAGACGGTACCGTCCGGTGCCGCGTATGGACCTGCTTGGCACATCCGTACCAGGTCATCCTGAATGGCTGCGTGCATGGCGGTTCCAAGTCGGAACCTCATCCGCATGTTTGCATCGGTGGTGGTGGGGTCTGGTATGCGCTCGGTTGTGCCGACGCCATAGACCAGACGTCGGCTACATCCCGACACCTCAGAGGCGTGGACGCCAGGCTTACGTCCTGACTCCGGGCCTGCTGAGACTTCGTACCGATAGCCGTTCAAATCATTCTCGATGAAGCGTAGGTAGTGGCTACCTAGTCCCCGAATGACCTCGAGCACCGGCTTGATGTCTTGGGTCTGCAGGTCAGCTATCGTCGTCAGTTTCATTGAAGACCTTTTCGAAGTAGTGAAATGGAAGGACGGCGAAACGTCCTAATGTCCGGGCCGAGTCCCCGTCCTTGAAGTCGATGATCATGACGGGAACTTCCAGCTCGTTGGCCTCACCCGCGATCTTGAAGAGCTCCCGAAGGTCAAGGCGGTAGGAGGTCTTGGTCGTGTACTTGGTCTCGACTCGAAGACGTCCGTAGACCCTACCGTCCCCCTTATTCCCTGGGAGTGAGCCGGATGCCGGCTGGACTCTACCGCCCAGCCGGCCCATCACATCCTTGTCCTGTAACTTCGAGATGTGTCGCTTGCGCTTCGGCTTCAGCGTCATTGATAGCGACAGTCCACACCGGCGGCGAGCAAGATTTCCTGTCGAATCACGTACTCGAACTCGGGATCGAGCTCCATCATGGCCTGCAGCGCCGCGATACTGGGTGAAGAGTCAATGATCTCACGCTCCTCACTAGGCCTCACTACGAGGGCCTTGCCTGTACTTGGGTGTTCGCGGATAACCCCGTATCGGATACCCGTGATGATCACAGACCCAATCGTGTCGATGCCACGACCATTCGATGAGTATTCGGGGTAGGTCAGGCTAGTCGAGCCTGAGACATGGTCATGGGCACCGGCCTTACCCTTGGTGATCTTCCACTTCAGCTCCTTGCCGATCGTGACGTTCTCACCTTTGATGGCCTTACGAATCTGCTGCCCGCTCGTCGTCGTGATCTCGATGAGGTGGTAGTGCTTCATGGCACGAGCCAGCTGTGCGACGAAGTCAGGGGCGTACGGGTTCGTTCCCTTGTCGGGGTTCGACCGTACCTGGCTGACCGCTACCAGTGACGTGTAGTTGGGCTTGGATAACCCTGCGGTCAGCGGGATGTAGTGCTTCATGAACTTCGTGATCATGGTCGCAAACGCTGCACGCACCTCTCGTTCATCCATTTCCTTGTCGGCATCGACCTGGGGGATTAGACCTTGCAACGAGTCAATACCTACGAGTCCGAAGGCATCGCTGGCCACCGCCGCGAGAACAACATCTAGCGTGTCTTCCCCCGAGGTACCGCCCAGGAAGACAAAGTCACCGATACCGAACTGCAGATACTCGATCTCCTCGGTGGTCAGGTCTGGTTGATTTCGTGCAGCACGGTTCGCTCGACGTTCCTCGATGAGTGACCTGGGTATCGATATCTGAAGACCCATGCGCTTGGCCCTCCAGAAGTCGAACTGACCTTCTGTGTGGCAGATCGCCAACCTCGAGTTATGCCCCTGCAGCCGCTGCTGCTGTGCCATGTACAGGTAGAGCAACTCGCTCTTGCCGGTACCGTCGGGCCCAACGATCGTGCAGAGACCGCCGGCAGGTAGACCGCCGGCGCAGTCAATGTCGAGCTGCATGATGCCGCTGGGACGACGAAGGCCGTACGTGCTGGTCGCCTCACTGGCCACCATGACGGTGCTGCCTGCGGACTTCATCTGCCCTAGAAAGTTCCTGAGCGATGCCTGTCTGGTCTTATCAACCACCTGTTCACGGACCTTCGGCAGCGCCATGCTGACATTGGGTGTCGGCCTAGCCTGGGTGGTCGCGCTCTTAACCTTCTTGGCGACCTTCTTTTTGGAGGCCACTAGGCGTTGTTCTCGAACGGCTCGGTGCCATGGGTCGGGCACATCAACACAGTGCCATGCGCTTGGACCTTGGCTCCACAGATCGGACAACCACCAGCTGCCTTCTTCTCGAGTGACTCTTGGTCGACGCCCTCGTTGACGCCGAACTTGTCCATACCTTCATCGCTTGGATTTTGATTTGCCACTTGTCACTCCTGTTTTTGAGTAACGCTCTGCGAGCGCTTCCTTCAGTTTATCCGACTTGTTGAATCGTACGAACACCTTTGTTGGCACGTCCACCACCATGGGAGCCTGCCGTACCCCCTTGCGACTGGTCTTTGTGAACGTACTCCGGGTGAACACCTGTCTACGGGGCTCTGTCGTGGTTACGCGCAGCGACCCCAGTAGGTCTAGATGTACTGCCCCATCATCTGTCAGCGCCGCCTGAATGGCCTCTATCCAGGCGGCCGTAACCAGCTTGACCACGTACGGTGGGATTCCTGTGTTCTCCGAGGCCGTTCGATCGAGCTCTCGCTTCCTCTTCACTTGGCCGCCAACCATGAAGCGCCGGAGTTGATATCGACACCCAGGGGCACCGACAGCTCTACCGCGAATGGATGTTCCATGTACTCCTTGATCTCAGCCTTACACTCCTCGACGTTCTCGTCTGGGCACTCGAAGACAAGCTCATCATGGACCTGCAGTAACATTCGGGCCCCGTACCGTACGTCTAGTCCGGCTGACCAGCAGTGCAGCTGAGCTACTCGAACAACGTCAGCGGCAGACCCTTGAATCGGCGTGTTGACAGCGATGCGTTCGGCCTTGCTACGGTCTCCGCGGTCATAGCTATGAATGCCGGGTAGACTTCGACGGCGGCCCATGATCGTGAACACACATCCGTACTCGGTGGCATCCTTCAACATCTCTTCCTTGAAGGACTTGATGGCCGGGTACTTCTCCATGAAGTGCTTGCTCTTCTCAGTCGCCTCCTTCTTGGTGATGCCGAGGTCTCGAGCGAGTTTGCCATCACCCATGCCGTAGACCAGACCGAAACCGATGGTCTTTACTTCAGCCCTGAAGATCAAGCACTGCTTCATGTACTCGGTCATGGCTGACTCGGGCAGCTCTCCCGATTTGACCTTCTTCTCTGTCTTCTTGGCGACCGAGATATCGTCGTAGGGGACGCCGTAGATCATTGCAGCGTTACCCATGTGAATGTCCCACCCACGGCGGATAACATCACACATACCCTCTTCACGAGAGCCATCGGCCAGCAGCCTCATCTCGAGCTGTTCGTAGTCGGCGACGATCAGTTTGTGGCCGGGCGGGGCTATGAAAGCACCGCGTAGCTTCCACTTGTCGTTATCAGCCCTGGGGATGTTCTGGAGGTTCGGGCCCGAGCTACTGAGTCGACCAGTCCTGGCGACGTCCTGGTTGAACCGCGTGTGAATCCGGTTGAACGGGTCTTTCACCTCATCGAGCCCGTCGATGTAGGTGCCCTTGAGTTTCGTGAGCTCACGGAACCTCTTCGTCTTGGCGGCGACCGGGTAGCTTACCGATAGGAAGTCCAGAACGGTTGCGTCAATCGCTGTCTTCCTGATCCCAGACACACCACCTTTCGTCATTTTGGTGAGCGGTGCGCCGATGCTCGTGAAGTAGTCGATGAGCTGCTGCCCGCTGTTCGGGTTCATGACTCTGCCAACAGTCTCATGAACAATCGAACGAGCAAGGTCATCGATCTCAGCGGAAGCGGTTGGTGCGATTCGCTGCAGGTACTCCTGGTCTATCAGGATGCCGTTACGCTCGCACTCCCACAGCACCTTGGTATAGGGGACCTCAGTCTTGTCGAACAAGTCCCACAGGGTGTTGATGTATGGGGGTAGGACCGAGAAGAGACTGTTGGTGTACACCTTCTCGAGCTGAATCTTCAGCTGACGACCACCCTCAAGCGTGCCCCACGCATCATTCGCCGCGTACTCAATGAGTAGGTTGAAGTTCTCTGCCTCTGCCCTACGGATGAGTGCTTCGGCATTCTGCTTGACACTGATCTTACCGAACGTGTCCTGGAAGTCGCTCCACTTCCATCCAAGGATGTGGCTGGCAATGTCTTTGAGTCCGTGCGGTCGATCCTCGTAGAGCAGCGCGTGCATCACCTGGATGTCGACGACGGGCCCTTCAAGAATAACACCGACGTTTGCAAGGATATGCATGTCGTATTTGGCGTTAGCCAAAAGCCAACGCTTGCTGCGGTCTTGAAACACTGACCTGAACAACGGCAGCGTCCTGGCATGAACGGTAGCGCGTCGGTTACCCCAGGCGACGGACCAGTAGAGAGGCATGTCTTTCCAGCTGACAAGCCCAGTGGTCTCGGTATCGATTGCGATCTCTTTGGCGTCTTCAAGAGCGCGTATCAGGTGCTCGATCGGTCCGGTTGTCCGGCCCGGTATCTCTTGTACATCATAGTACTCGGCGGTCGGGATATTGATATTCCACTGCATGATATGACGACGGGCCCGTACTTGCGTACGGACCCGTCCTCTTGGCTTCTCTGCAGACTACGGTCTGCTGTAGGGCTGCGCGTGGGGGGCAGCTTGGGTTTGAGCGATTCCCCAGAGCAGCCGCTGCTCTTCGATGGGGGTCGGCTTGAAGATGGCCGGCAGGTCCAGCGGTTTCGCTATGTCCACGAACTGTGGACTGATTGCCATCGGTGCGGTGTACCCGTTGATGATGAGCGTCTGCTTGTTCGGGTCATCGATGCTCTTGGTGATCTGCACCTGAATGTCGACGTCCCAGAGGGATGCTCGCTTGGCGGTGGTGCCCTTCTGCTGGCAGCTCGGGCAGTGAATGACCTCTTCCACGAAGTTGCGTGTCCCACAGGACTGGCACTGAACCGGGTGGTTGATGATCTCCCTGATCTGGTTCGGTGCCAATGTCGACGTCTTCATGTCGATGACCTTGGTCCTGCAGTTCTGACAGTTGTAGCTCAAGGTCTGGAGCATGGGGCTCATCGCATGCCCCCAGGTCCCACACCCAGAGCAGCACATGCCGATGTTCGAATCACTGTAGGCCTGCAGCAAGTCGAAGTGAGTCCTGTTCAGTGACCAGGGCTGAACCATGCCCTGCTTTATCTGCCGCCCCACCGCCGCTGGGTCGTTGGGGTAGCGGAGCTTCCGCCAGTTCATCCAGGGCTTGCCTTGTGCGTTGAGCTTGACCTGGCCGGTCCTGTCGAGCTGCTCGGTCTCGAAGAAGTCACCAGGGTCCAGGATGGTCAGCACGAACTTGTTGGACTTGCTGATGCGCTTCGGGTTCTGAACCTTCTGCCCGAGCTCCCGTGACTTCTGTGCTCGCTCCTCGTAGTCCTGCCAAAACATGTCGCACCCCTCGCAAGGAGAGCGCTTGAGCTTGTTCATGTGGTAGGGGCCGGCCGAACACAGCGCCCCCTTCTTGAGACCACCATGGTAGTGCTCGATGATGGGGAAGTACGGAAGCGTCGACTCCATCAGGTCGCCACTCGATTCGTCGATCTCCTGAACCGGGTACTCTCCGTAGATGCACCGGATGGTATCGGGAGTTTCACTGGGGTGGAAGTTATCCATCCAGTACTGCTTACCCTTCCCACCACCACCTTCTCGCCGCCCACTATCCTGCTTCCGAGCGTAGGCCGCCCTCTGGCTGAGAGTTCCCTGGAGCCTGTTCTTGTTGCCGTCGTCTTTTCCGAATGCCATTTGTTTTATCCTGCTTCTGCTTGTGTTTTGTTTAGGCCGAAAAGCCAAGTTACGTAATCGACAGAGTTATTGAACGACTCGCGTACCTCTTCGGGTGTCAGCGAGTCTGGTTGAGCACTTACGCTCGAGTGTCTGGAGATTCGTTCTGGATACTCCATGACACGTATCGAACAACTTGCGGCCATTCGTTCGATGGCCTTGACCGTCCCGTTCTGCCCCGCTTCGTTGTGGTCGAGAAACAGGTACAGCGTAACCCCCAGCCTCTCAATAAGCCAGCGCTGTTCTTCCGAAACGTAGGTGCCGAGTAGGCCAACTACGTTCCTTATCCCAGCTTGCCAGACCCACATGCATGCCTTGAACCCCTCGACCGCTATGAGCACCCGTTCCCCTCGGTTGAAGAGCAGGTCCGGGTAGACCGTGTGGACGTTCCACAAGATCTTCCGCTTATCAAACCCCCACCGGGCAGGCATGTCCCAGTCTTGATACTCGCGGTCATAGATTTTGTACCGAAGACCGTTCCCCGTAACATCCCTACCGCTGATACCAGAGAGGCGACCCTGGTAGTCCCTGAGAGGAAAGGTTATCCGGTTGTGGCTGCCGTCGAACCCTACGTCGAAGTGCCGGAGCGTTTCCTCGGTGAAGCCAGAGCTAAGCAGCGATGTTGGGCAGTTATCGAACAGGCCAAGCACCGCCTCTGGTATCGGCGCAAGCTCCAGTACCCCTGGGTCCAGGGGGTTTGTCTTGTTAGGCGAGTTCTTGGCCGCGGCCTCAAGCAAGGTACCGAACTGCCTGGTGATCGATTGCCTGTCGATCCCGACATCCCGAAGGAACGTGTAGAGGTTGCCCTTGGTCTCACAGGCGTGACAGAAGTAGAGCCCGTTCGACATGTTCATGGCGAAGCTGGGGTGCTTCTCGGCGGTACCGTCCACCTTGGCGTGGAACGGGCATAGCGCCATGATGTTGTTGGACCCCGAGGGCTTGATGCCCTCGAGGTACCGATGAGCGATCTCTGCTATCTCTTGCTCAACATTCATATCTGCGGTTTTCGTTGCGCATTAGCCTCGTTCTTGACGCGGCCGCTACCAAACTTCGCGGCCCCACTCTCGGTGGTGGTGTCATTCGCCTTCTTGCCCTTCTTGGTGGCATTGAGCTCAGCGTCCTTGTTATCCTGCTCTTTCAAGTTCTCTGCTTCATCCGCAGACAGCTTGGAGTGGAATGAGAAGTCAGTGGCTGGCTCTGCGTTGATACGGAAGCCGTCGAGTGATCCGTTTCGAAGTGCTCCAATCACCAACGAGACAGTCGACTCTGGCCGCTCAGGAGTCGGCTTGTCTTTGATAGTTCGGATGACAGCGGTGGCATCCTGACCTAGCGCGTCTGAGTACGCGATCTCATCCAGGTTGGCATCGTTGTTCTTGGCGGCAGCACGGTTCGCCTGGACCGTAGCGATGACAGGAGTGTGGAGCTGGAGAACCATCGCTCGAACGTCACGAGAGATGTTGGAGATCCGCTCCTCCCGTTTTTGAGCCTTCCTAGCATCGTGCATCAGGTGCAGCCCATCGATGGCTATGAAGTCGGGTTTGTAGAGCTCTACCTTGGACCTGAGCCACATGACAGAATCACCACCAGCTGCGTCAGCCCCAGACAACACGATGACCCGATCGGCAAACTCAGGCAGCTTCATGTTGTTACTGACCATATCGAGGACCGCCTCTTCTTCAGGGCTAAGAAGACCGTTGCGCAAGTTCCAGTGGCGTAGGAGCCCAAGGCAACATGCGAGTCGCTCGTATATGCTGGCGGACGTCATTTCCTTCGTGTAGATGACGACCCGCTTATCGCTCTCCAAGAGGGTGGCGACGATGTAGATCAGGATCCAAGACTTGAACGACTTGGGTCTGCCGAACAACACGATGTAGTCGTCGTCAGTGAAGCCACCTGTCACGTGGTCAATAAGCTGCCAGGGCCAATGTCCCACCGACATATCGATACCACTCTTCTTTAGCGCATAGGTCGCCTGCACTTGGTCGATGCCTACCGCAGATCGAATGTCCGTGGTCTTGCCGAAGCCAAGGTTCAGTACGTCGCCGGCAGCGGCATGCATGAACTGCGCTCGGTCTACTGGATTGGCAATCTCCATACCCTTGGCAAGCTGGTCGTTGAGTTGGAGATCTAGCCTCTCCATACGGACCTGCTTACACAGAGCTTCTGTAGTCACACTGGGGTCATCACACAGGACGAAGTTGGGGAAGAGGTTCCCAACGGCGTTTGTGCCGAGCACTGACCCAGCCGTCCCCATACCCATGTTGTAGGTAGTGAGGATTCCGAACATCGCCTGCCCCTCACGTGTCCTGTAGTCGTCAGCACCAATACCCCAGGATAATATGGTCGAGATATCTCCTGAGCGAACGATCCTCGAGATGAGCTGCATTTCCCATGTAGCCATGTAGTTCTCCTTGGTGCTTATGCCGCAAGACGAAGCGGAAGAGGGTCGGCCACAATAGGGACCGCCCCCACTCCGTCAACAGAAAAGCACTGACACCAAGCTGTTGGGCACCGGAAGGTCCGGCACCACAACAGCTTGGTACCCTCAAACTGACTTGGCTCCGACACTGACAGCACCGAGGTGCTCACCGAGCCCACCTGGCTTCTCCGCTGCCATCGACGTCACGGTACTGGCCTCGGTACCGCCACCTGAGAAGTGGCGAGCCGCCAGGTCTTGTTCCATGGATGTGCGGAGATCATGTATCAGCCCCCTGGTCTTGTCCGACCAACTGACC
>Ga0315291_10008998_pt1 | contig 12251 bp, 8 predicted proteins | sample YL17G12_20_MG_FD_203070 | JGI IMG/M metagenome (GOLD analysis project Ga0315291, IMG submission 203070) | Sediment microbial communities from Yellowstone Lake, YNP, Wyoming, USA - YL17G12_20 | ecosystem: Environmental > Aquatic > Freshwater > Lake > Sediment | place: USA: Wyoming | collected... | reverse complement strand
CGCCCGCCCGGAGGGAAGTTTCGACTGGCCGATCGGCCGCCACGCCGTCCACGGCGACCGGATGTCGATCCGAACGAACAAACCGCGGACGGCCAGCACGGAATATCGCGTCCTCAAAGAGTTCGCGGACCACAGCCTGCTCGAGGTCCGGCCGATCACGGGACGGACGCACCAGATCCGCGTCCACCTGAGCGCCGCGGGCCACCCCGTCGCGGGGGACCGGCGCTACGGTTCACCGCGGAAGCCGGGGTCCGGGTTTGACCGGCTCTTCCTCCACGCTTATCTCCTGTCGTTCCGGCACCCGCGCTCCGGGGCGATGATGCAGTTCACGAGTCCCTTACCCCAAGCCCTCGGCGACATTCTGAAGACGCTCGAAACCCATCCGGGCCCGGGCTAAAGGCTCATTTTTCTTGAGTTTCGGGCGATGATTGATGTATGATATTCTCTATTTTTTTTAAGTCGACCGATCATCGTTGACCCCGGCATTGGAGGATTGTGATGAAAGACTACACGGCCGATAAAATCCGGAATATCGCCCTCGTCGGTCACGGCTCGTCCGGCAAGACTTCGCTCACGGCGGCGTTTCTCTTCGACGCGGGCGCGACCAGCCGTTTGACGAAAGTGGACAAAGGCAACACGGTGACGGACTTCGAAGCCGAAGAGATCGAACGCCAGATCTCGATTTCGACCGCGATCTGCTACGTCGAGTACAAGGACCACAAACTCAACATCGTCGATACGCCCGGCTACAGCAATTTTCTCTGGGACACCAGGGCCGGCCTCCGCGCCGTGGACGCGGCGGCGGTCCTGGTCGACGGCGTCGCCGGGATCGAGGTCGGCACCGAAAAGGTCTGGGAGATGCTCGAGGAGTTCAGCCTGCCGCGGATCATCGTCGTCAACAAACTCGACCGCGAGAATGCGAACTTCAATCAGACGGTCGAGTCCGTCCAGCAGTTCTTCGGACGCCAGGCCGTCCCGGTCCAGATCCCGATCGGCGAGGAGAAGAATTTCCGGGGCGTCGTGGACCTCATCCGGCAGAAAGCGGTTCTCTTCGAAACGGACGAGAGCGGCAAATTCCGGGAGGAACCCGTCCCGGCCGAGCTGAAAGCGGACGCCGAGAAACGCTTCCGCGAGCTGGTCGAAATGGTCGCTGAAAACGACGAGAAGCTGATGGAAAAATACATCGAAAAAGGGGAGCTCTCGCCGGACGAAATCCGGGACGGATTCAAAAAGAGCGTCCTCGGCCTTCAGCTCTATCCCGTCTTCGCGGTCTCGGCGCTCCTGAATATCGGCGCCCAGCCGATTCTCGACGGGATCATTGCTTACGCGCCCTCGCCGGCGGACAAGCCCGAGGCGAGGGCGACTGTCAACGGTAAGGAGGAAATCCTCAAACTCGGCCCGGACGCGCCCTTCGCCGCGTTCGTCTTTAAGACGATCTCCGACCCCTATACCGGCCGGATCTCGATGATGCGGATCCTGAGCGGGAGGGCCAATCCCGAAGCCACGGTCACGAACACGAACAAGGACACGGAAGAAAAGCTGGGCGGGATATTTTTTCTCCAGGGCAAGGAGCAGACGCCCGCAGGGCAGGCGAAGGCGGGCGACCTCGTCGCGACGGCCAAGCTCAAGGTCACGGCGACCGGCGACACGCTCGCGGCCAAAGGGTCCGGGATCGTGATCCCGCCGATCAAGTTCCCCGAGCCTTCGATTTCCTTCGCCATCGAACCCAAGACGCGGGCCGACGAGGACAAGATCAGCCAGGCCTCACACCGGATCACCGAAGAGGACCCCACCGTCCGTTTCGAGCGCGACCCGGATACGAACCAGCTGCTCATCTCGGGCGGCGGCGAGCTCCACGTCCGGATCATCACGGACAAGCTCAAGAAGAGGTACAACGTCGACGTCGACCTCAAGCCGCCCAAGGTCTCCTACAAGGAAACGATCAAAGGCCGGGCCGATGTCCACGGGCGCCATAAGAAGCAGACCGGCGGCCGCGGCCAGTTCGGCGACATCTGGATCAAGGTCGAGCCGCTGCCGCGCGGCAAGGACTTCGAATTCGAGGACAAGATTTTCGGCGGCGCGATCCCGAGGAATTTCATCCCCTCCGTCCAGAAAGGACTTGAGGAGGCGAAGAAAAAGGGCGTTCTCGCCGGCTATCCGACCGTGGACTTCAAGGTCATTCTCTACGACGGCTCCTACCACGAGGTCGACTCGTCCGATATCGCGTTTAAGATCGCCGCGCAGAAGGCGTTCAAGCTGGCCATCAAACAGGCCAAACCCACGCTCCTCGAGCCGGTCATGACGGTCGAAGTCTATACGCCCGAGGCCTATATGGGCGATATCATGGGCAACCTGAACGGGCGCCGGGGCAAGGTCCAGGGCATGGAGCAGAAAGGCCATATGCGCATTCTCAAAGCGGTCGTTCCGATGTCCGAAATGCTCGACTTCGAACCGACCCTGACGTCGATCACGGGCGGCCGCGGGTCGTTCCTGATGGAATTCTCGCATTACGAGGAAGTCCCCTCGCACCTGCAGCAGAAGATCATCGCCGAGGCGGTGAAGGACGGCCGGGTCAAGGCCGAAGAGGAAGACTGATTCAGACGCAGGGCTTCCAGTCGATGGGGCCGAAATAAGGCTCGATTTCCTTGATCAAATTCTTGATCTGACCCTTCATGATGAGCAGGTCCTGCATCTGCCCGGACTGGTCCTTGACGTAGTCCGGCAGGACGGCCACGTCGCGGAACCCCATTTTGCGGCCGAGGTTTTGGGCCCCGACCTGCGGCCGCATCAGCCAGATGACGACCGTGTCGACGTTCTTTCGCAAGGCGAGACAATACAGCTCTTTCATGAGCACCATGCCCAGTCCCCGCCGCTGGAACGGGCCGGCGACGATGACCCGGATCTCGCCTTGGTTGCGGCGCCATTCCTCGAACGGCAGCTCGAGCGACGCGTCGCCGACGATCTCCCCGCGATGAACGGCGATAAAACGGAAATGGTAACCGAAATCCAAGAGCTTGATCCGCTGTTCCATCGTTTTCCGGTTGGTGACGTCGACGCGGAGATAGCGGCGGTCTTCGGGCGAAAGGTCGCCGTAGAATTTAAACAGCGCGTCGAAATCGGAATGGGCGTATTCGCGGATGACGATTTCCGTCCCGTCGTGCAGGATTTCAGTTTTCGACATGGCTCCCTCCATTTCCTTTCCACTGAAACTATAGAGGCGGGAGAGCTCCTTGTCAAGCGGCGCGTCGTTCCCGGACGATGTTCAACAGGATTCAGGAGCGAGGACCGGCTTGCGCCCGGCCCCGTCCGAAAGCCGTCCGATTGGCTTCTTTTTCGAAAGAGAGCGCTCGGTTGACTCGCTTTTGGAGCGAAGCTATGATACGGGAGCGCCGAATCAAAATCGTAGAGGAGGACGTATGAAAATGAGGTTCGTGGCCGTATCGGCCGCCGCCTTGGTTGTCTTGACGCTCGCCGCGGCGGGGCAGGACGCGGCCGGGGATAAATCGCTCAGTCTTAAAATCGGAGCTCCGCGGTTCAAAGACAAGACGGTCGATATCGTCCCCGGTCAGATCGTGTCCGCCGAATCGGGGACCGCTCTGCCGTTCGCCAAAATGATTCAGGAGATGAAGGCCAGCCGGCTGGTTTATGTCGGCGAAACGCACAATTCGCTGGCGATGCACAACATGCAGGCGCGGATTATCGAGGCCCTCTGGGAACAAGACCGGAACCTCGCCCTCGGCCTCGAAATGTTCCCCGCGGGTGCCCAGGACGTCCTCAACAAATGGAGCCTCGGGATCCTTTCCGAGGAGGAGTTCATCCGCGAATCGCAGTGGTACTTGACGTGGAATTTCAACTTCGGTTTCTACCGGGCGATCTTCGCCTTCGCAAAGGACCACAAGATCCCTATTTATGGACTAAACGCCCCGAAGGACGTCATCACGAAGATCCGGATGATAGGCTGGGACGCTTTGTCCGACGCCGAGAAATTGCTCGTTCCGAAGCCCGACCTGAACCATCAGGAGCACCGCCAGCTCATCCGGACCATTTTCGAAAGCGCGGATATCCCTCCGGCTATGAAAGGCGCCGGACTGGACATGATGTTCGAGGGGCTGTACCGGTCCCAATCGGCTTGGGACGAGGTCATGGCGGCCAATGCGCTCGAGGCGTTACGTCGGGAACAGAAGCGCGTCGTCGTCCTGGCCGGCTCGGGGCATTTGATCTACAACCTGGGCATCAATCGCCGGGCGTTCGAAAAAAGCCGAATTCCGTATAAGACCGTCATCGGAGTTTTTGTCGGGAAAGAGCGACCGGCCGCGACCGTCGCCCGGAGCCTCGGCGATTACGTCTGGGGCACGGCGGAGGAAACCGAGCCCGGCTTCCCTTCGGTCGGGTTGGGTTTCAAGAAAGTCAATGGGCTGGCCAACCTTATTGTTGAGGCTAAGCCCATGGACGGCGCGGCGAAAGGCGCGGATTTTGAAAAAGGCGACGTCGTCCTGTCCGTCGACGGGCAGGCTTTCTCGGACGCCAACGAAATCCGGATGTATCTGGCGCGGTTCGGCTGGGGCGGGGAAACGAAGTTTCGGGTCCTGAGGAACGGAACCGAGAAGGACGTCGTCCTGATGTTTAAGCCGCCGGCGCCGTCGCCGGAGACGAAAAAATAGGCGGCGGGAACGGTTGACCGCCGAAAATAAAGGGAGGGTCATTCCGATGGACGCAAACAAGAAAATACTCGCGGCCGCAGTGGGCGCTCTTTTCGTCGCCGCCGGCTTCGCGGTGTCATTTCCTCAGGAGACACCGTCCTCGCCTGCGCGCCTCGACCGTTTGAAGGCCCAGATCGAACGCGTCATCCGCGGCTTGGACGGCAAGGTCGGCATAGCGGTCAAACACATCGAGTCCGGCCAAGCCCTGACCGTGAACGGGGACACGATGTTCCCCCTCGCGAGCTCGTTTAAAGTGCCCGTCCTCGTTGAGCTCTTATACCAAGCCAAGGAAGGCCGGTTCAGCCTGGACGACGAGATCAGCGTTCAAAAATCCGACCAACACCTTGGAAGCGGCCTGATCTCAAGCTTGGCCGCGCCCGGGATCAAGCTTTCGGTCCGGAATATGGCCCACTTCATGATGATGATCAGCGACAATTCGGCGACCGATATTTTGCTCGAGAAAGTCGGCCCGGCGAATGTCAATGCGCGCTTGCGGAGCCTGGGGATCGAGGGACTGTCGGTCAACCGGTCCTGTCAGAAACTGATCCAGGATTTCCTCGCGCTCCGGTCGGGAGCCCGGACGCGTGACGAGGTTAAGGCCGCGGTCGTCAAATTCGGGGAAAATCCGGAGGATTCGGCAACGCCGCCGGCCATGAACGCGCTGCTCGAAAAAATCTATAAAAAAGAGATCCTCGACCCGGAGCTCTGCGACCTTGCCCTTCAGATCATGCTGAAATGCGAGACAGGAGAAAAACGGATCAAAGGGGACCTTCCCCCGAACACAGTCGTCGCCCACAAGACCGGGACGATCGCCGGGACCGTGAACGACTGCGGTATTGTTTACCTACCTGACGGAGCGGGCCATGTCGTCCTGACGATTTTTTCGAAGGATTTCACGGCCGAGACGGCCGACGTCGAGGCGGTCATCGCCAAGATCGCGCGGTTCGTGTACGATTATTTTTATTTCACGTCGTAGCGGGCCGCCGCGGCGGACGGGACATCATTTCTTCTCGGTCAATTCCCGGTATATCACCTCAACCAGGCTCGGCCAGCGGCGGGCGGGCTGGCCCGGTGTGTCCTGGACCCCGAAGGCGGCCTTGATCTCGTCGAGCGTTTTCCCTTGCTTGATCATGTCCCCGATCTTAGCCGTCTTGTCGTCGAGCGATGTCAAAAGGCCGCGAAGGTCGGACTTGGTCAGGGGGTCGTTGTGGCCGGCGAGATAGGTGTCCACGTCGAGGTCGAGCATTTTGCGGAGGGCGTTCGCGTAGCCGGCCGACGTTCCGCCTTTCTGGCGATGGATCAGGGGGTCGCGGCCGAGAAAGACGAGGTCGCCGACGAAGGCCACTTTCTCGGCCGGGAAATAAACGATCGCGTCGCCGCTCGTATGGGCCGGGCCGACGTGTAGCAGCCGGATTTCTTCTCTGAGGCCTTTGAGGTCGAAATCATCGGTGAATGTCCGGCTCGGGAGATAGGCTAAGAGCGACTTTAAAGCCGCGTCCTTTTGAAAAGCCTCCTCCATGTCTTTTTTTGTCTGGGCGTGAGCGATGATCTCGAGTCCCGCGGGAAATCCCCCCAGGCCGTTGACGTGGTCGCCGTCGCTGTGCGTGATGATAAGATGAGTAATGGGCAGGGGCGTGATCTTCCGGATCTCCGCGATCATCTGCTTGGCGGAATCGGCCGTCATCTTGGCATCGATCACGACGACACCTTGGGCGCCGATGAAGAAGCCGCAGTTGGCGCCGCTCCCGCCTGTCACGAAATAGAGCGGGCCTTTGATGTTTTGCGCGGAAAGCGTCGTTGACGGAGTCTGTTGGCCGACGAGCGCCGCGCCGATTATGACCAGAACCGGGAGGACGAGGACGATACGTTTAAAACTCAGTTTCATGAAGACACCTCCTTCCCGGCATAGATCGTTATAACCCATTCGCGGGCTGAAGGAAAGGAGCCGGCAAGGGACTCGCCGCCGCGGTTTCATTGGTCGTTCCGTTTTCGGTCGATCAGGCGCCGTATTTTTTCGAACGTGGCGAAATTGACGATGATCCGAAGAAGCATCCAAAGCGAAAGGGGTTCGGTCTGGACGCGGCACCGCCCTTCTTTCACGGCGGAGATGATCGCCGGAACGGTCTTTTCGGCCTGAACCAGCGTGTACGTCTTGCCGAACTGGCGGAGATTATGGCTGTCCGAATTGCCGACCAGCGGTTTTCCCGTGTCTTTCGCCGTCCGGACCGCTTTTTTGTTTAAATTGAAGAGGGGGTTGTGATAGCACGTGAACTCGATCGCGTCGATCAGAGGAAGGACCAGGAAGAGCTTGTCCTGGAGCGACTTGAATAGATGGAAGAACGGGTGGGGTGCGATAAAGAGGCTGGCGTCGGTCTTGAGGATTTTAAGATCGCGGAGTTCGTATCCCCGCGGGCGGGGGATAAACTGCGGGTTGACGACCACGATGTGGCATCCGGACGCGGTGACCTCCACGCCGGGAAGGAGAAGGACGTTCCGCGCCGCGGCGTAGCGCTCCAGGGCGCCGTCGAAGAGGAGCGCGTCATGATTCGTGATGGACAAGGCATCGAAGCCCTGTCGAGCGGCCTCGTCGATCAGTTCCCGAGCCGAATAGGAGATGATGTCCTTCGGGTCTTCGGCGGTGTGAGCGTGAAAATCAACCTTGAGCCAGCCCTCAGGCCGCGCGGATCTCGCCTCCCGGGTAACACTGCGGAACGCCGTGGTCACAGGCTCCGTGTTCAGCGTGGACGGGCCGCGCCCCGAAGCACGGCCCGTCCACGGCATCGTTGACCTACAGCTTCGTTTCTTCGACGGTCTTCTTCACACCGACGGCGGTCTTCTGAAGCAGGGCGTTTTCCTCGTCCGTGAGCTTGATCTGATAGATCTTTTCCATGCCCTTGGCGCTGATCAGGCACGGGACGCCGAGGAATAGACCGTGGATGCCGTATTCTCCCTCACAAAACGCGGCGCAGGGAAGAAGCCGTTTCTTATCCTTCAAATAGGACTCGGCGATGATGATCGCGCTCCAGGCGGGGCTGAAGAAGGCGGAGCCCTTTCCGAAGAGCTTCACGATTTCGGTGCCGGCTTCCCGCGTCCGGAGGACGACCTTATCGATCTGTTCCTTTGTCGCGATTTCGGCCAGGGGAACGCCGCCGACCGTGGTCAACCTCGGGAGCGGAACCATGTCGGGGCCGTGGCCGCCGAGGACCGTGCCGGCGATGTCGGTCACCGAAAACCCGAGTTCCATCGAGATGAAGGCCCGCCACCGGGCCGTGTCGAGCGTCCCGGCCATGCCGATGACCTGGTGCTTGGGAAAGCCCGTCAGCTTGTAGAAAGCGTAGACCATCGCGTCGAGCGGATTCGTGACGATGATGCAAAACGCCTTGGGCGCGTAAGTCTTCACGCCATGGGCGACATCGGTGATGATTTTGATGTTGACGGCGAGCAGGTCCTCGCGGGTCATGCCGGCCTCGCGGGGCTTTCCAGCCGTGACGATGACGACGTCCGAGCCGGCGATGTCGGCATAGTTCGATGTCCCCGTGATGCTGGCATCATAGTTGCCGTGCGGCGCCATTTCCATCAGGTCGAGGGCTTTGCCTTTGACGGGGTTCACGTACGCTTCGACGTCCAAGACGACAATGTCACCGAGTTCTTTCATGGCGGCCAACATTGCGAGATTTTGACCGATCTGTCCGCCGCCGATCAGGGCGATCTTCTTCCTCATGATATGCCTCCTTTGAGCTTAAAATTTATGCCGCTTATCGCTGAGCCAAGCTCAGGGATTAGCCTTTCACATACCCGTCCCAGGTGGCCTTGAGCTTCGGACTCTTGATCCAGTCCATGAGGTAGTCCGTGAACGCAGCTCCGGTCGCACCCGTCGGCCGGCCGGTGATCGTCATCTTCTTCTCATACTGGCCGGTGATGTCAAGAGCCATCTCGAGGGCCTTGCCTTTCTCGGTATGGCCGATATGGCCGATAAGCATCGCCGCCGCCCGGATCATGCTGCACGGGTCGGCGTACGGAGCGCGGCCCTCGGTCACCATCCGCGGCGCGGAGCCGTGAATGGCCTCGAACATCGCGTATTGTTTTCCGATGTTAGCGCTGCCGGCCGTACCGACTCCGCCCTGGAACTCCGCCGCCTCGTCGGTCAGGATGTCGCCGTAGAGGTTCGGCAGGACCAGGACCTGGAAGTCCCGGCGCCTCTTTTCGTCGATGAGCTTGGCGGTCATGATATCGATGTACCAGTCGTCGACTTCGATGCCGGGGTACTCCTTGGCCAGGCGGTAAAAATTCTCCAGAAATCGGCCGTCGGTTGTCTTCACGACGTTGGCTTTTGTGACACACGTCACTTTTTTCCGTCCGTTCTTTTTCGCGTGTTCGAACGCGAGCCGGCAGATCCGGTCGGCGCCCGGGGCGCTGATGAGGCGGAAATCAATGGCGATATCCTTGTCGACTTCGATGCCGTAGGGGCCCAGAGCATACAGGTCTTCGGTGTTCTCTCTGAAGAAGATCCAGTCGATCCCCTGCTTGGGAATGCGGACGGGCCGGACGTTGGCGAAGAGGTCGAGCTCTTTTCGCAAGGCCACGTTACAGCTCTCGATGTTCGGCCAGGGGTCGCCCTTGCGCGGTGTGGTCGTCGGTCCCTTCAGGGTGATATGGTATTTCTTAATTTCGGCCAGGACATCGTCCGGGATGGCCTTCTTGTGGGCGGAGCGGTTCTCGATCGTCAAGCCTTGGATATCCTTGATGACGACCTGGCCGCTGGCGACCTCGTCCTTGAGGAGGAAGGTCAGGATGCGCTTCGCGTCGCCGGCGATATAGGGGCCGATGCCGTCGCCGGCGATGATGCCGATCTTGATCGGCGAGATCTTGCTATAGTCGATCCAATCCGGAGCGGCTTTGATCCGCTCCATCCGCTGCATCTGGATCTCTAACAGGTTGGCGAAATGGTCTTTGGCGCGTTCGATAGCGATTTTGTCAATCACAGGACCCTCCGCATTTTATTTTTCTTGGGAATTTAGAAAAGCCATTCTATCCGAATCCCGGAAGAAAATCAACACCAACATCGTTTGACATCGCCATTCGACATCTTTACACTGAGAAGGCATTTTAGCGGGCGCGCATTGAGGCGGACCCGCAAGGAGACGATGATGCTCGACCACTATTTCCGGCACGACGCCGAACGAAAAACGTTGGGGATCCCGCCGCTGCCGCTGAATCCCGAGGAGACTTTCGATGTCTGCCGGCTCTTAGAGAATCCACCCGACGGAAAGGGCGCGGTCCTGCATGGCCTTCTCAAAAACCGGGTGGCGCCGGGCGTCGACCCAGCGGCCAAGGTCAAGGCGGACTGGCTGGCAAAGGTCGCTCGCGGCGACGTGAAATCGCCCGAGGTGTCCCGACAAGAAGCGACGTTCATGCTGGGCACCATGCTCGGCGGGTATAACATCGATCCGCTGATCGCGTGCCTTGAGGACCGGGACCTGGGGCGGGAAGCGGCCGGGGCTTTGAAAAACATCATATTAGTCTACGGGGCATTCGACGCGATCGTCGCCCTCGCAAAAAAAAATCCGTTGTCTCAAAGCGTCCTCAAGTCCTGGGCGGACGGTGAGTGGTTCCTCGCCCGGCCCGCTCTCCCCGAAACGATGATCCTGACGGTTTATAAGGTGGATGGGGAAACCAATACCGACGATTTCTCCCCGGCCAAGCACGCCTCGACCCGGCCCGATATCCCCCTCCACGCTATGTCCATGGGACAGACGCGTTTTCCGGATGGCGTCAAGACGATCGTCGCGTTTCGGGCGGCTGGCCATCGCGTCGCGTTCGTCGGCGACGTCGTCGGGACGGGCTCGTCGCGCAAGTCTGCTTGCAATTCGGTCCTGTGGCATATCGGCGAGGACATCCCGTTCGTCCCGAACAAGCGGCGGGGCGGCGTCGTCCTGGGCGGCAAGATCGCGCCGATTTTTTTCAACACGGTCGAGGACTCGGGGGGCTTGCCGATCGGGGACCTCGATGTAACCGGGATGAAGACCGGCGACCGGGTCGTCCTTGATTTCAAAAACCATATCATTCGGGACGCGTCGGGAGCGACGATATCCAAGCTGTCCTTAAAACCGGCGTCGCTCCAGGACGAATTCCGGTCGGGAGGACGTTTGAATTACATCATCGGCCGGGCCCTCACCAATAAAGCCCGGGTTGTGCTCGGCCAACCCGAGGCGGATTTCTTCGTCAAAGTCAGGAATCCCGAACCCAAGCTCGGCCAGGGTTACAGCCTCGCCCAGAAGATTGTCGGCAAGGCTTGCGGCGCCGCGGGCGTCCTGCCCGGAACGGCCTGCGAACCGAAGATGACCACGGTCGGTTCCCAGGACACGACGGGCCCGATGACGGCCGACGAACTCAAGGAGCTGGCCTGTCTCGAATTCGAGTGCGACCTCTTCATGCAATCGTTCTGTCATACGGCCGCCTATCCCAAGCCGGCCGACGTCAAAACGCACAGGTCGCTTCCCCAGTTTGTCATCGAGCGAAAAGGCGTTTCACTCAAGCCCGGCGACGGAGTCATCCATTCCTGGTTGAACCGGCTGACCCTGCCCGACACGATGGGCACGGGCGGCGATTCCCACACGCGCTTTCCGATCGGCCTCAGCCTGCCGGCCGGGTCGGGCTTGGTCGCCTTTGCCGGGGCCCTCGGCTTCATGCCGCTCGACATGTATGAGACCGTTCTCGTCCGGTTCCATGGGTCTTTAAAGCCGGGCATCACGCTGCGCGATGTCGTAAACGCCATTCCGTATTTCGCCCTAAAACGCGGCCTTCTGACCGTGGCCAAAAAAGGTAAAAAAAATGTCTTCAACGACCGGCTTCTGGAGATCGAGGGCCTCGAATCTCTGACCGTGGAACAGGCCTATGAACTGACCGACGCCTCGGCCGAACGTTCCGCGGCCGGGTGCGCCATCGCCCTGAAGCCGGAGAACGTCGCTCGATTCCTGAAAAGCAACATCGCCTTGATGAAGAAGATGATCGGCCAAGGCTATCGGGACGCTCAAACGCTCCAACGCCGGATCGCCGCCTGTGAAGCCTGGCTCGACAAACCCGTCCTTCTCACGCGCGACGCGAACGCCGAATTTGCCGAAGTCCTCGAGATCGACCTGGACGCGGTCGAAGAGCCGATTCTAGCCTGTCCGAACGACCCGGACGACGTCCGGCTCCTGTCCGAGGTCGCCGGCGACCGGATCGATGAAGTCTTTATCGGCTCGTGCATGGTCAACATCGGGCACTTCCGCGCGGCCGCGCGCATTTTCGAAAAGGCGCCTTATCCCCGGACGCGCATCTGGATCACGCCGCCGACGAAGATGGACGAGATCCAGCTCAAAAAAGAAGGGCTTTACTCGGTTTTTTCCCAGGTCGGGGCGCGGACGGAGATCCCGGGCTGCTCGCTATGCATGGGCAACCAGGCTCGGGTCCATCCCGGCGCGACCATTCTTTCGACGTCGACGCGCAATTTCGACGACCGGATGGGGGACGGCGCCCGGGTCTATCTCGGTTCCGCCGAACTTACGGCCC
>Ga0315291_10008997_pt1 | contig 12251 bp, 10 predicted proteins | sample YL17G12_20_MG_FD_203070 | JGI IMG/M metagenome (GOLD analysis project Ga0315291, IMG submission 203070) | Sediment microbial communities from Yellowstone Lake, YNP, Wyoming, USA - YL17G12_20 | ecosystem: Environmental > Aquatic > Freshwater > Lake > Sediment | place: USA: Wyoming | collected... | reverse complement strand
CCCAGTTCCTTTTTTTCCATCTGAGAGATCTTCTCGTTATAAAGGTCCACCAGACCATAGCGGCCCGACGACGGATAGATGTACGCACCTCCCGTCAGGAGGGCAATCTGCTCGAGTGTATTTTCAGTCAGCCGGGTCTGGACGACCTTACCCTCTCCATCCTTGAGGTAGGCCTTCTTCCCTCCCTCCGTCTCGACGGGGATAAGCTCGCCCCCCGTGCTCCCGATGCCGATTGAAAATATCTTCACACCGAGCTCCTGCGCCCTTTTCGCAGCCTCTTCAACCTTCGCGCCGTGATCTTCACCATCCGAGAGCACGATGAGCGCCCTGTATTTACGCTCCTCGCCCTGGAAAATCCTTATTGCCTGTTCGATCGCGCCGCCGATATCGGTCCCGCCCAACGGCACCACTCCCACCCTGACCACCTTCAGAAACAGCTCAACCGCCGCATAGTCCAGCGTCAACGGGCAGACCGTATAGCTCGAGCCGGCGAAGGCAACCAGCGCGACGCGGTCGCCCTCGAGCGTGCCGAGGAGTTCGCGTGCCTCCATCTTCGCACGCTCAACCCTGTCGGGTTTGACATCCCTCGCGAGCATGCTCTTGGAGGTATCGATGGCGATGACAATGTCAATCCCCTCGCGCGTCACCCGCTGCCAGTGGTAACCCCACTTGGGCTGGGCGAGGGCGAGGATGAGGAACACCATCGCGAAGAGAAACGAGGCCGTCTTTATCCTTCGCCTCCTCAGGCTCATTCCCACGATCAGCGAGCCTGCGAGCGCCGGATCAGCGAAGGATTCCATGGCGCTCCGCCTCCGCGCCCCCGCCCACTTTAAAAAGAGCACGAGGGCTGCGATGAGCCAGAGCAGGTAGAGGTATGACGGATGTCCCCAGTGCATACTACGGCAACCTCCTGAGGAAGGTCTGGCCCGCCACGATTTCCGCACACAGCAGGAGAAACGCGGGAATCAGGAGGTAGGGGAAGAGCTCCCGGTACTCCATGAACTTCTCCTCTTCGATGCTCACCTTTTCCATCTTATTGATGCGGTCGTATATTTCTCTGAGCGCGCGCTCGTCCTGGGCCCGGTAATAGTGCCCGCCGGTGGTTTCGGCAACCTTGCGCAGGCTCTCCTCGTCAATGTCCACCGGCCTCATGGTCCACTGGCCGAACATCTGCCCCGGATCCGGATACGCAGCGACTCCCTTCGTCCCCGCGCCGATCGTGTAGATTTTGATTTTCAGCTGCCTGGCCACCTGCGCGGCGCTCCCGGGACTGATCTCTCCAAAGTTGTTCATGCCGTCGGTGAGGAGGATAATGACCTTCGCCTTTGCCTTTGACTCCTTCAGCCGCGCGGCGCCGGTGATGATCGCCGAGCCGATGGCGGTGCCATCTTCATCTCCGCCGCGCGGCACTATCTTCAACCGTTCCACGAGATCAATGAGCACATCGTGGTCGAGCGTGAGCGGGGCCTGCGTGTAGGCGTACCGGGCGAACGCGACCACGCCGATCCGGTCATTCTTCCTCTCCGGGATAAACCTCTTCACCACCCCCTTTACCACGTCGAGCCGGTTGATCCTCAGGTTGCGTGTCATGTCGCGGGCATCCATGCTGCTCGACACGTCGATCGCCAGGATGATGTCAATCCCCTCGCTGTACACCTTCGTGTGGGCGATTCCCCTGAGCGGCCGTGCGAGGCTGATTATGATGAGGACAATCGCCGCGCAGCGGAGCGCGAGCGGGAGGTGCTTCAGCCTCCCGCTGCCCGCGGGCAGGGCCAGCCTCAGCGCTTCAAGCGCGGAGAACTTCACGGTCGCCGACCGCCTCTGCCTGAGTCTCGCGATCACCAGGAGCGGGACGAGCAGCACCAGTATAAGAAAAATAGGGTCGCGAAATTGCATGATGCAACAACCAGCACCTGATTAACCTGATTGCTCTGAAGGTAGTTGCGCCATGATATAAATCCGGCATATCAGAAAAATCAGGTGCACATAGTTTCAGCTTTTAACCTTGAACTGCGGGTACCGTCTCATCAACAAATCTCTTCGCTGCAGCATAGGCACCACTGTTCTCCTCATCGGTGGGGCCATAGCGGGCGAACTTCACCATGTCGCACTTCTCCAGAAAATCACCCACCAGGGTGCGCGCCCTCGGGTCGAGAAGCCCTGAAGCGCTCGCCTCCGCGAGGAACTCCTCTGTCGTCCTGTCCGGCGCCCGGAGGCCGAAGCGCCGCTCTATGTACCGCCGCACAATGTCGGAGATCCCTATGTAGTATTCCTTCACGCGCCCTGCCGCGATAAGGTTCATCGCAAGGAGCCGGGCCAGCTCCTCATAGGCGATCAGGTGAGGTAGGCGTGGCGGCGGCGAGAGTTCCCTCTTTCGCCTGACGCGCCTCAATGCCACGAGCGCGGCGGCAACGGCAGCCCCCCCCGCGCAGAGCCACACGAGGGGCGCGACGGGGATGTAGGCAAGCTCGAGGGGCGGCTTGATATCCTTGATATCTTTGGCATCTTTGTCCAGGACGCTTTCAGCGACGACGGCGACGGAACCGGCGTCAACCTCCGCCACCTTGCCCTGCTGACTTTTCAGTGTGACCGTGAGGGGGGGGATGGATTTTTCGCCGGTCTCGTAGAGCCTGAGCTCGTAGCGGTAGGAGATCTCCTCGGATCCGTCCTTCCGCCTGACAGCGGGGAGCTGGCCGAGATCCCTGATCTGAAACTCACCCACCGTACGGCCCAATACCGGGGGCGACACGGTCATCCCTTGAGGCGCGACCACGCGGAGCGTATAAAGCATCCTGTCACCCACCGTCACCCTGGTGGGGCTCGCGGAGACCGCGATGCTCACCCCGTCCGGGGTCCAGGCGGCCGGCCGCTCATCGGCAGCCGAGGCGCACGCAACTCCAGCGGCAGCAATCACACATGCGTTAAGGAGAACCAGTCTCATGTTAAAAAGTGCGCTCCCCGCCGCCACGCCCTTTGACAGTCCTCTGAAAGCTCTCGCATCACGGGGCCGGCCCCTCCTCAGGGGCTCAGCGTGGCACGGCTCCCTGCCCCTTCACAGGAGATTGTATCTGCATGGGGATCTCCCTTTCGACAGGGGCGTGCGGTTCCTCCACGCCGGCGAGCTTGTCCTCATACACTTCAACACCGCCCTTCTTCTTCAAACCATCCATATAACTCTGCCACGCCTCGCGCTGCCTCTTGCTCTGCGCGACGCGCTCCAGCCCCGGCCTGAGCTCCTCTAAGGATTTTTTCTTCTGCGGGATGACCTCGGTGGCCTTGAGGATACGAATATCCTCCTTCCCCACGATCAGACCGCTGACCGCCCCCTCCTTCTCGAACGCCATGGCAGCAGCGTAGGCTTCGGGCGGGAGCTGCTTTCTATTCGCATAGCCGATATCACCGCCCTTCGCGGCACTTGCCTGATCGAGCGAATACTTTTTCGCGAGCGCGGCGAAGTCTTCGCCCTTCCTCACCCTCCCCAGGATATCCTGGGCGTCTTTATTCACCGCCGCGATGTCTTTTTCTGAGGCGTTCTTATCCCAGCCGAAAACGATCTGGCTCACCTTCACCTGCTTGGGAAGCTTGTAGCGATCGGCCTGCGCCTTGTACTCCGTGCGCACGTCAGCGTCGCTCACCTTAACGCTGTCCATGAATTTTTCTCTCAACCTGGTAGCCACCAGCCTCTTCCTGTAATCCTCAAGACGGTCCGTCGTCTCTTTGTCCTTGTCCAGGCCCTCTCTCACGGCTTCCTGGTACACGACCTCCAGCTCCACTAGTGAGTTGAGAAGCTCCTTCTTCGCCGCCGCGGATTGGAAACGCGCCCTCCTCATGGACATAGAGTTGATTTTTTCGTCGAGAGTAGTATCAGTGATCACCGTTCCTCCTACCCTCGCGAGGACCTCGCCCTTCGCAGTAGCCCCCTCGGCTCGCCTCGGAGCCTTCGACCCTTCGTCGGCAGGGCGCGCCTTTCCCGCCGCCGCTCCCGGGGCAACCGATTTACATCCCCCTATACACACCGCCACGCTGACCATCGCCGCCAACCAGATCCTCCTCATGCTGCCTCCTTTCGTCCTGCCGCTCCGCTGTTCACCACCCCCACGCTCCACCCCTCTGCATGCATGCCGTCCTGCATCTCGAGCAACCGTCAACCCGCTCCTCGGCCCCTCGATCACACCGCCATCCTCCTTTCTCGAGACTTGAAAAAGCTCAACAGTGCCCTCAGGTACGGCTCTGAGGTGCTCACCTTGATGCAGTCAATGCCACGGGCCTTGAAAAAATCATCGCGCGCCGCCTCACGCCTCCTCGCGATTTTGGAAAATGCCTCCCGCACACGGCGGTCCCCCGTGTCCGCCGAAACCGTCTCGCCGCTCTCCGGATCCTCAAGCTCCATGATCCCCACGGCCGGCAGTTCCCTCTCACGGGGATCGCTCACGGAGATCGCGATCAGGTCATGCCGCTTCGCGGCGATGCTGATTGGGCGCTCGTAGCCCGTCGCAAAAAAATCCGAGACGAGGAAGCTCACGGTCTGCCGGGTGGTCACCTTGCTGAGAAACTCCACGGCTGCCGAAATGTTCGTCCCCTTCCCCTCGGGCCTGTAGTAGAGCAGCTCGCGTATCACCCGCAGCACGTGCGTGATCCCCTTGTCGGGAGGGATGTACTTCTCGATCCGGTCGGTGAAGAGTATGAGCCCGATCTTGTCATTGTTGTTGATCGCGGCGAATGCCAGGACTGCACAGAGCTCCGCGATGAGTTCCGCCTTGAACCGCCTGACGGTGCCAAAGGAGCCCGAGGCGCTGATGTCGGCGAGTATCATCACGGTGAGCTCCCGCTCCTCCCTGAACAGCTTGACGTAGGGGTGCCCGGTTCGCGCCGTCACATTCCAGTCGATGATCCGCACGTCATCGCCGACCTGGTACTCCCGCACCTCCTCGAACTCCATGCCGCGGCCCTTGAAGACGCTGTGGTACTCGCCCGCAAAGACATCCTGCACGACGCGGGTGGTGTAAATCTGTATCCGCCGAATCTTCTTGAGTATCTCTTTTGGAATCACGCCGACCCACCTATTGGGATTTGGGATTTGGGATTTGGGATTTGATCACGGTACCTCTACATTATCAAACACCTTCTGGATGAGGTCCTCGCTCGCCAGCTCCTCCGCCTCTGCTTCATAGCTCACAATCACCCTGTGCCGCAGGACGTCCATGCCGATGGACTTGACATCCTGTGGAGTGACGTACCCACGTCCCTTCAGGAAGGCGTGGGCCTTCGCGGCGAGGGTCAGGTAGATTGACGCCCGCGGAGAGGCCCCGTACTGGATATAGGGGGCGATGTCCAGCTTGTAGGCCTTGGGATCCCGCGTGGCAAAGACGATGTTCACGATATAGTCTTTAATTTTCTCATCGATGTAAATCTCGTTGACCACCGCGCGGAGCCTGAGGATCTCATCCGCGCTGATCACCTGAGAAGCCTTCGGTTGCATTCCCACCACCGCCATGCGCTCCAGGATCTCCCGCTCTTCTTTCTTGTTCGGGTAGCCTATCTTTACCTTGAGCATGAAGCGGTCGATCTGGGCCTCGGGCAGCGGGTAGGTTCCCGCCAGCTCGATCGGGTTCTGCGTGGCAAGGACAAGGAACGGTTCCTCGAGCGCGTAGGTCTCCTTGCCAATAGTAACCTGCTTCTCCTGCATCGCCTCGAGGAGGGCGCTCTGGACCTTGGCGGGCGCCCGGTTGATTTCATCAGCGAGAATGAGGTGGGCGAAGATCGGTCCCAACTTCGTGGTGAAATCTCCCGTCCTCGGGTTGTACACGAGCGTGCCGATCAGGTCCGCCGGAAGGAGATCAGGCGTGAACTGTATCCGCTGGTACTTTGCAGCGACCGCCTGCGCCAGCGTTTTGACGGAGAGGGTCTTTGCCAATCCCGGCACACCCTCGAGGAGAATATGCCCGTCCGCGAAGAGCCCCACCAGCAGCCGCTCCACCAGATACTTCTGCCCCACGATCACCTTGCCGATCTCCGCCACTACCTTCTCCACCACGTGGCTCTCGCGCTGCACCTTTTCATTAATCGCCTGTACGCCCTGTTGCATTGTAGACCTCCTTTTGAACAGTAGATTGTTTGAGCTGTTTGAGCCGTTTGAGCCGTTAAAATCATACATCCGCTCAAACTGTTCAAACGGTTCAAACAATTCAAACGTACTATATCTGCTCGAGCTGCTTCCTTATCTCATTTTTGAAAAATATCTCCGCCTTCCGGGCGCACTCCTCGATGCCTCCCTCAGCCTCACGATCCCTCGCGTAACGCACCCTCTCACCGAGCGCGCGCACTGTCTCCCTGAGTTTCTCAACCTCCGCCGCGGGCTCTCTTTCGAGGTACGCGGAAAGGGCGGCCATAACCCGCGCGCCATAGTGCCCCCACTCTCCCGCCAGCTTCAATCCGCGCGCGTCCTCCACCATCGCCAGGCCTTCCACCGCCGCACGTGACTTCTCCTTATCGGCGGCGACGAAACCCCCATGCTCCGGGGCTTTCAATCCCCCTGAAGTACCCTTCGGCCCTCTCGCGCGCTGGCGCCATGCCGCTCTGAGGAGCGCGCTACCCGCGACCACGAGCATGATCAGGGCGATGGCGCGGCGGCTGATATGGCGTCTCTCTCCGATCACGATCTCCAGCCCATCCACCGCGATGGCTCGACTCTCCCTGTCCCCCTCGGCCCTGTATTTCACCCGGATCCCGGGAATCTTCTCCGAGCCCGGAGATCGCGCCGTGAGCGTGTAGAGAAATGTCGTTGAGAAGACCTGTTCGCCCGAGCGGAACGCAACCTCATTGCGCTGGCTGACGGTCATGAGCCCGAGATGGGTGAGCGCCGGGAGGGTTGGCTGCTCGAAGGCAGCAGCACGTAAGTCCCCCCCTCCGCTTATTCTGAGCAGCAGGCGGACCGTCTCACCTGCCACAACGTGCGTTGTGTCAGCCGAGAGGGCGCCTTTCGGCAGGCTTCCCTCGACTCCCCTCGGGCCCTTCGGCAGGAGTTCACTTGAGGTTTCTGACGCGGGTGTTGAGATTGCGCTGTCCTTTGGTTCCTCGGCACGGGCGGTTCGCGCAACAGAGAGCGCTGCCCACACCGCAATGAGCCATACTACCCTCGGTAATCTTCCCCTCACTGAGGCCATCCCCCGATTCACATGACCTTCTCGCCTTTTCGCCCGACGACGACATCGAGCGGTTGCTCCTTGCCCTCACGCACGATCTTGAGTGTGACTGTCTTCCCCGGGCGCGCGCGGCCAATCTCCTCCATCAGGCCGTCGGTGTCCTTGACCGCGCGCCCGCCGCATTCACGAATCACATCCCCCACCTGGATGCCCGCGGCGGCGGCAGGGCTGCCCGGCATAATGGTCACGACGAGCGCCCCTGATGAATCGGGGAGCTTGAACTCTTCAACGAGATCCTTGTTCAATGTCTGGATGCCCACCCCCAGCCAGCCGTACTCGATCTCCTGCCCCTTCTTGAGCTCCTCCAACACTTCCTTGGCCCTGTTCACGGGGAGGGCGAAACCAATGCCCGCGTACGCGCCGGAGGGGCTGATGATCGCCGCATTGATGCCGATCACCTCGCCCTTCAAATTGATGAGCGGACCCCCGCTGTTGCCCGGATTGATCGCCGCGTCCGTCTGGATGAGGTCGCCGTAGTACCTCCCCCCGACATTCGCACTGCCCAGTTTTCTGTGCACGGCGCTCACCACGCCCACCGTCATGGTCGGTGTGGGATTATCCTCGAATATCCCAAACGGATTCCCGATGGCGATTGCCCACTGGCCGGTCCTGACGGTGTCGGAATCTCCCAGCCTGGCAGCGGGCAGGCCGGTGGCGTCGATCTTGACCACCGCCACGTCAGCGCGGGGATCTTTACCCACCACCTTCCCCTGGAACTTGCGCCCGTCAGCGAGCATCACCTCTATCGCATCGGCGTTGCCCACCACGTGCTCATTGGTGAGTATGTAGCCGGCGGGGTCGATGATCACGCCCGAACCAATACTGCGGCGCTCGAGCGGAATCTCAAACAGCCTCAGGAATTCATCCATGTCATAATAGCCCCTTGGGTTGCCGGCGTAACCGAGGACGCGGGCCCGCTGTATGTTGTACACACCGACCACCGCCGGCCCCACCTCCTTGGCCACATCCATGAACGCCGCCTGCAGCGACGCAGCCTTGCCCGCGGCGGTCCCGGCGCCTCCCTGGGCCACCGCCAGCGGCACCGCACCGCACACACTCAAGACCACGAACAGAATCTGTTTCATCAGCACTATCCTTTCTCTCATTTTACCTTGAACGGTTATCATTCCGCCTTGATCACAAAAAAGCCACGCTGCGTCCGCACGAGGAATTTCTGGCCTGGCTTCACATCCTTGACGAGGACTTCCCAATCCGCGAGCCTGCTCACCGGGCGGCGGTTCACGTCCAGAATGATATCGCCCCGCCTCATGCCGGCCCTCGCCGCGGCCCCGCCCGGCTGCACCCTGGCCACCAGAAGTCCCCGCGATGGTGCGCCAAGGTTAAATCGTTGCGGCGTCACCTCTTCAAGAATGAGCCCCAGCCCCGCCTCGCGCCCCTCTCCACTTTCCGTACGCGTGCCGATAGTGACCTCGATATTTTTCTCCTGCCCATCCCTGACAATGGAGAGCGTGACCTTTTCGCCGACCGCTCTCTGCGCGACGAGGGCAATGAGTTCCTGCGGGCTCTTCACCGGCTTTCCCCCGATGGAACGTATGACGTCACCCTCCTTGATACCCGCGCGGTGGGCAGGTCCCGACTCTACCACCATGGCGACCACGACCCCCTGACCATCGGCAATCCCAAATTCCGCCTGGAGCGCCGGCGTGAGCTCCTGCACCCCTATACCCAACCATCCCCGCGATTGCTCCACGCTTTCAATGACAAGCGGATGCATTTCTCTGACCATCTGGAACGGTGCATTGCTCTGCGCGGGCATCCCCGCCAGTCTTTCAGCCTCAAAAGCGGACGGCTGCCTGATGGCGCCTGGCATGACGACATACGGAACCTCCTGGGCCGGAACATCGCTCGGACGACCGGCCGTCTCTGTTCTCTCAGGCTTTTCACGCATGAAGAATATGCCCGCCGCCACAATTAGTGCGGCGGCCGCCGAGGTCACGACCATGACCGGCCTCCTCAGCGAGAACAGTTCCCTGAACCGTACCTGTCGCGATTCACGCGCGCCCTCTTCCCGCTTCAATCGCTCCATCAATCGGGGAGAGAACTCCTCCCAGTAGCTCTCTGACGGTTGATTCACCGGCGTATTCTTAACGAGCATTATGGTGCGCTGCAGGCGCCGCAGGGCTGATGCGCAGTTCCTACAGGCGGCGAGATGTCTCTCGACGGAGCCCTTTGTCAACGGATCCATAACACCGTCGATGTAATCGGACAACCGCCGTTCAATTTTTTTGCAGCGCATGGTATGTCCTTTCATATCGCGGCTCACTCCGCAAATCTCCTCAGCTTCTGCTGCATCTTCATCCTCGCGTAGTGCAGCCGGGAGCGCGCCGTCCCCACCGAACATCCCATTGCCCGCGCGATATCCTGATGCGGCATCCCGTCGAACTCGTGCAGCACGAGCGCCATGCGATGTTTTAAGGGGAGCGATTCGAGCGCGTCCGCGACCGCGCTCCGCAACTCGTTCAATTCAGCGGCATGGGTAAGAGCCGCCGGTCCCACGGTCACCCTGCCCCCGGCCGCCCATTCCTCACCATGTACTGCCTCACTCAGCTGGAGATCTCCTCCCCTTCGTTTTCTCTTCCTCAGTAAGTCCATGCAGCAGTTGATCATGATGCGGTAGAGCCAGGTAGAAAAGCGTGCATGCCCCTTGAATTTTTTGAGCCCCCTGTACGCCCTGATAAAAGTTTCCTGAGCGACATCATCCGCATCGCTGTGGTTGCCCATCACCCGGCATGCGATGTAATATATTCTCGTCTTGTATTTCTCTACCAACTGACCGAACGCGTCCGGATCGTTTTCCTGCGCCCGTCCCACAAGCAGTTCGTCGGAAAGTTCCATATACCCCTTGTATAACCCCGCCAATGAGCCCACTAGCGGAAACAGAACCCCGCCGGCTCAATCGAGGTATAAGATTATAATACAAGGGGGTTAGCCGCATAACCTTTTTCCTGACCATTCAAAAAAAGAGCCGGACAGGCCGAGTGAAAGGAGGGGACAACGCACCTGCGGTGCGATTTCAATCTCGAACCTGTCCAGTTCTTTTGAACCTTCCGGTGCATACGCGCAGTATTTCTGATTTCACCAATTTAGACGCACCAGCATGTCCCGCGTTCAAAAATTTTTCGCCCCATCTGCACAACAAAACAGCCAGGCATCTAACTCATTGCCTGGCTTTCTGTTACGTTGTGCGCTGAATCTAGGGCCAACCCGCAAAATAGATTATGCTCTTTAAACTTTCAGCTTTCAACTTTGTGCTGTCGTTACTGCGCATCCCCCGTGGAGGAATCCGTTGCCTCATATATGAGTTCCTCCGTCTTTATCCTGTCCTCCTCAGCGAGAGCCTTATCGGCGGAGATCTCCCCGCCTTTCTTTTCCTCTCCCTTCGCGCCGAACAGTTTCGTGATGGCAAAGTAGACAGCGAGAGGGATCGCCAGCACATAGAGGATGTACTGGAGCATCCCGAGCTTAATAGGCGGCTGCGGAGAGAAGCGGCTCAAATTATAGAGCAGAAGCGCTACTGCCAGATAATCCACCGCAAAATTGGCGTGCGGGTTGTTTGCCTTGAAGAGGCACAGGCCGTTCGTCCTGTCCTTCTGAAAAGGCCAGAGAAGGCTCCCCCCCATGTGGCCGGTCAGATCCTCCGCAATGTGGATGGCATAACCCAGAAACGCCACCAGCCCATACAGCCAGCCCATGCCCCATCCGACGACGAGCGATGCAAGGAGCCACACGCCGATGGAAAGGAAAAAGCCCAGGACAAAGCTGTGGCTCCAGGTCCGATGCCAGGGGAGAAATTCCACCTCCACTACGTCCTCCATTTTCCTGAAACCGAACTGCGGCCCGCTCATGATGTCCACCACCGAGGGTCGGCCATGCGGATCGAACATCCTGCCCTTGAGCTTATAGCGTCCCACGCGGTTCTGCTTCGGCTCAGTGCCGAGATAGGGGATCTGTGAGGTGGTGACGATTTCGTTGATGACGACCACGATCTCGTTCTTCTCATTGTCGAACTTGATGACATACTGCCGCCAGAGATCCGCACCCAGGCGCATCGGGTAGAGCTGCACCTTCACATAGCGCTCGGTCGCGTAGGATTCGTCTATCGCCTGTCCGATCTGTTCTGCCATCTTCTGGGGGTTGGGATTATTGGGATCGGCATCAATATCATGGTCGACGCGTGAGAAAAATTGGCCGAACTTGAAGTCGAGGGTATCGGGGAGGATCCCGAAGAGACCGCCGAGCACCAGGATATATGAACTCGCGATATTGCCATTCGCCAGTTTGGTCGCCGCGGGGATAAATGACGCTATCGTCACGCCGCTCATAAAATGGGTCAAACCCTTCATTGCATTATCCTCCTGTTGACTGGTTGAGGGTTAATGGTTGAGCGTTGAGGGTATTCAGATTCACGCCACTGTCCCTCAACACTCAACCCTCAACCATACACCGTCTGTTCAATCCAGATGGAAAAATTTCAAGACCGCCGGGCCATGGCCCGCCATGCTGAGCGCCAGCCAGATGAGCAGCAATGCCATAGAGTTACTCAATCGAGAATGGTAAAACGCGGGAATGAGCCCGATCCCCGTTCCCACCGCCATAAGAAACATCCCCATCCATCCGGTGAGGCCCCAGACAATAGCGAATATAATACCGAGCGCAATCCAGAGGATATGGTGATAGTCGATGCAGGTGATGAGTTTTATCGTCCAGCGGGTGAGCGGGAACATCATCAGGAAACTGAGCGCGCCACTGATCATCATAACGGCAAGAATCTGAAAATATTCCTCAAAGGTATAGGGGGTAAAGATCGGCTTCAGAATAATAGACATCCCGCCGCGCGCGACTCCCCCGCCCTTGGGCATGAGCGTCGGCACGAAGAAAAGCAGAAACGCGCCGACATAGTACACCACCTTTGAAACCCCTTGTGAGACCACGAAGATCCGGTCGTCTCGCTGGCCGGTCGCCGCCCCTGCAATAATGCCGCCGATGCCACCGGTGACCGCAGGGGTGACCGCCGCAATCCCGCCGCCG
>Ga0315291_10008996_pt1 | contig 12251 bp, 11 predicted proteins | sample YL17G12_20_MG_FD_203070 | JGI IMG/M metagenome (GOLD analysis project Ga0315291, IMG submission 203070) | Sediment microbial communities from Yellowstone Lake, YNP, Wyoming, USA - YL17G12_20 | ecosystem: Environmental > Aquatic > Freshwater > Lake > Sediment | place: USA: Wyoming | collected... | reverse complement strand
GTGTCATTGCGAGGCCATTGAAAATGGCCGTGGCAATCTCAAATTCAGCAAATGGAGATTGCTTCGCTTCGCTCGCAATGACGTGTGTAGTAATATCAAAGGCGCAATTTTTAATTACAATTCGTATTAGTGGCTATTTCGAGATGCGCATAAACCCCCACACCAATGAATAAAATGCAGGAAAAAGCCTTTGAGAGTAAAAAAGAAAACGAAATTTCTATCAAAAAGACTGTCTTCAAAACTTATTATATTGGTGTGGGGGTAAAAAAGCCTCCGCAGGCATTAACCTCCGGAGGCTTTGGTAAACTCTTAATTAATCCTTATTGGGCTCGACAGCTTTCTCTGAAGCCGGCTTATTTTCATCTGAAGTCTGGACATTCTCAGTTTGTCTGCGCATCGGGCCTGATTTTGTGCCGCTAAGGCCGAGCTCAAGTTTGTCTGCCTCGTTGACAAATTTTATATCAGAATCTGCCTTAATCTTCTGAATATAATCCATAACAATCTGTTCTTTCTGCTTGTCGGTAAGAAGCTGCAGGATTTGTTCCTTTGCCTGGTCGAAACTGACGGTGTTGGCATCAGTATGTTCAATAAGTTTAATAATATGATAACCGAAACTTGTCTGGATGATGTCGCTTATCTGTTCCGGTTTGAGTGCATACGCCGCCTTTTCAAATTCCGGTACAAAAGTGCCCTTGGGCTGCATGCCCAGATCGCCTCCTTCTTTGGCTGAAGGACAGGCAGAATACTGTTTTGCCAGCTCTTCAAAACTTGCACCGGCCTTTATCTGCTGCAGAAGTTTCTGCGCTTTTGCCTTAGCTTGTGCTTTGGCCTGATTCGGGTCATTGGAATCTTCAGGCTTTATAAGTATGTGTTTTGCGTGAATCTTTTCCGGTTCGCCGAACTGTTGAATATTTTCGTCATAATATGCTCTGGCCTGCTCGTCCGTGGGCTTGGCCAGCTTTTGTGCAAATTCCGCCTCCACCAGTTTTTCAAACATAAGTCTTTTGCGTATATTCCGCTGGTAATCGCTGAAGTTGGTGCCGTAAGCCTTGAGCAGCGACTTAAATTCATCTAAGGTCAGATTCTGTTCTGCAACCTGCTTGTTAATTCGCTCTGTAAGTTCTGTTTCGCTGACGGTAATATTATTCTGTTTTTCCTTCTGAGCCAGAAGCTCTTCTATCACAAGCTGTTCTACGATGCGCTTTCTTATTTCCTGGCGGTACTGAGAAGTTACATTTTCCGGAATCCTGCCGGCCATTTGCTCCATACGCGGATTTAGAATCGCTTCAATTTGTCCTTCGGTGATAACTGTACCGTTGACCGTAACCGCAACTGCGCCAAGCTGATTTGCATCTTTAGCTGAATTTGGCTCGCCGGCGGTCCGCAGGACGCCTTGCGGCGGAGCGTTCGGCTCCGCAGCGGGATTATTCGGCTCCGCAGCGGGATTATTCGGCTCCGCAGCAGGATTATTCGGCTCCGCAGCAGGCTTATTCGACTCCGCTACAGGCGCCTTCGACTTTGCGGCAGGCGCCTTCGGCTTTGCTGCAGCAAGTACTACTGTCGACAGTAAAACAATCAGAACCATCGAAATATTTACGATAATCTTCATGATGAATTCCCTTTCTCGAAAAGTTTTTATTTCAAGGCGTCAGACAAAGTTAGATAGTATAGCTCGGCAAGCAGCAAAATGAAAGACAAAAGCAAAATAATTAAGAGCGCATATCGTCTTGACAACGCTGTTTTTAGGACTTACCATATCGCCCGGAAAATTGAAAGGAGGCAGAATGGTCGACGTTGTATTACAGACAAAAATCCCCGGCACAAAAGCCAGGCACGGCAAGGTTCGCGATATATATGACCTTGGCGACAAACTGCTTATCATCGCCTCCGACAGGATAAGTGCATTTGACGTCATTATGGCCAATGGCATTCCCTATAAGGGTATTGTCCTGACACAGATTTCAAAATTCTGGTTCGACTTTCTTTCGGACGAAGTTGAAAGTCATCTCATAACCGATAAGGTAACTGATTATCCCAAGCCTTTTTGCGATTATCCTGCACAGCTTGTCGGCAGAAGCATGCTGGTTAAAAAGACAAAAGTTCTGCCGGTTGAATGTGTTGTAAGAGGCTATCTGGCAGGTTCCGGCTGGAAGGAATATCAGCAGTCACAGACTGTCTGTGGCCACAAACTGCCTACGGGCCTTGCGCAATGCGCAAAACTGCCTGCGCCGATATTCACACCGGCAACAAAAGAAGAATTAGGCACACACGATGAAAACATCAATTTCGACAGGTGCATCGAAATAATAGGCAAAAAGAATGCCGAGTATATTCGCGACAGAAGTATTGAAATATTTAAAAAGGCGGGTGCATATGCTGAGAAGAAAGGCATTCTGCTTGCCGATACAAAATTTGAATGGGGCGAAGCCGGCGGCAAAATCATTCTTATTGACGAAGTTCTTACTCCTGACTCGTCCCGATTCTGGCCTGCGGACAAATACAGGTGCGGCCGCGACCAGGAAAGCTATGACAAACAGTTCGTCAGGAACTATCTTGAGAGCATAAATTTCGACAAATCCGGCAAGGGGATAGAATTGCCGGACGACATCCGCCAGAAAACAAGTGCAAAATATATCGAGGCCTACGAGCAGCTCACCGGCAAAAAATTTATTCCGCCGAAAGAATGATAAATGAATCCCGCACCTTCTAAAATATTCAATGTATTATACATAGCTTTCAATCGCCTAAAGATTTATATATATGGAATATAGTGAAGTTAAAAACGGAATTAAAGAAGGTGCGGGATGAAGCTGCCGGATTGCAGGCTCGGCATATTCTCATGGTTCGGCTGGCGAATACATATCAGCCAAAGGGCACAATTTATAAAAAATGCAGGTTTTGACGCTACCTGCCTTTGGTGGGCGGATGACGAAAAGGCAAACACCGGTTCGCTCGACGATTTGCCGAAAATTGTCCGCAACAGCGGACTTGAAATCGACAACATTCACGTCCCGTTCAAAGAGGCTCATCTGCTCTCATCTGAAAACATTTCAGAACGCAGAAAAATGATAGACCTTCACAAACAATGGGTTGATGATTGCGCCAGACACAATATTAAAAAACTTGTCTTTCATCCCTGTCCCGACCGGCCTAATCCGCCTGCTCCGACAAAACTGCTGCTCGACAGCGTTTCTGAAATATTGAAGTTTGCCGAATCCGCAAAAGTTATTCTCGCTGTCGAAAATACCCGGAAAAGTGATTACGTTGATTTTGTTCTTGAGCAGCTTGACTCTGACTATCTGCGATTTTGCTACGACAGCGGCCATGACTTTATATGGAGCAACCGGCCGATTGAAATCCTCAAAAAGTGGGGGCACAAACTTGCTACAACACATCTGCACGACAACATGGGCTCTGACGACGACCATCTGCTGCCTCTTACGGGAAAAATTGACTGGAGAAAAATAGTTTCAAACTGGCCGAAGGATTATAAAGGAGTTCTAATGCTCGAAGTCCTCGGAGACCCGAACATTCAATCAGCCCAGGATTTTCTTTCCTCGGCTTTTGAAAGCATAACAGAACTCAAAACTTCTTTATAATTTCCACGCCTTTGCAAACGCCTTAAAACTTCTGTCGTAAGTTTTTCCCGCATCCGGCGGGAAACAACAGCCGGGAAGCTGTTTTGAAGCCAAATGATATTGGACACACTGACAGCAGATTCCCTTGTTCGAACAGCCCGCATAGCTGCAGGTGCAGTTTTTAAGATTATGTTGCTTCTTACATTCCATCTTTTTCTCCTTTTATAAAAAACTATGCAAAGTGAAGTTCGATGATATCTTTATCGCACAGGATATAAGTTCTGTGCACGTTTTGGCCGTCACGAACTCCGCTGCCCCAGCAGCGAGCACTTTTTAATTTTTCTACAAGCTCTCTGTGTACTGTTCCGGCAAGGTCTATTATCATTGAACCTTTCGGCAGGACAAACGGTTCAGTCATATCCGGCTCATATCCCGGCTTTTTCGCATAAACCCTGACAATATCGAGCAGTCTGAAGATATCGGCAAGCATTTTATCGAGGCTCGTCTTATCTTTTACCGATATCGCAACGGTTTCAACAGGTCTTGTCAGCTGTTTTTTTAAATTATCGATTGCGCCTGCCTCGGCTGAATCTTTCTTTGCAGCGATAATAAAGCATTTTCTGCCTAATGCCTTTCCGCTTTCGTCGTGTGCAGGCGTACTTTCATCGAGCAGGAGTCTTTTTGATTCGAGAAAATCAAAGCAAACCTTAACCTGCTCTTCGATGTTACCGTTTAAATCAATCACTACACCGATAAGGTCGCAGTTGCGAAGCGTATTAACAATCCCCGGTGCAGCGTACTCAGCGGTAATCGGCGGCATATCGACTATTTCAATGTGTACGTCCTCAAACTTTGCCATTCCGGGTGTGGGTATGCTTGTTGTAAAGGGGAAATCAGCCACTTCAGTTTTGGCGTGCGTCAGTGCTGAAACGATTGAACTTTTCCCGCTGTTTGGCAGCCCTAAGAGCACTACCTGTCCTGAGCCGCTTTTAGGAATATGAAAAGGGTCCGGCCCGTGAGATGCCTTTTTTCTTTTTTCGGCAGATTCCTTAAGAGCGCTGTATTTTTTCCTCAACTCCGCCCGCATGTGGTTTGTGCCTTTGTGCCTGGGGATAACCCTCATCATCTCCTCAAGGGCAAGAATTTTCTCCTCAGTGGTAGACGCCTGTCTGAACCACTGCTCAGCCTTTAAGTAGTCTGGCGTTAAATTAGCAGGCATGGTAACGAAAATCAAAATTCAAAAATAAAAAATCAAAATTGAGGAATCCCGCACCTATTTCCTCCAGCCCGCTGAAAAGTTTGTCTGGGCCGATTTTAGAAAATAGATGCGGGATGAGTTTTTTAAATTTTTTATTCAGCGGTTTTTGCCGCCACAAGGTCTCCGACCTGGCTTGTTGAGTAGCCCATTTTGCCAGCAGCCATACTCTTCATTTTGTTGGCTGTTACGAATTTGACGGCGTCTTCGACTTTTTTCGCCGCCTGCTCTTGGCCGAGCGTTTCGAGCATCATCTGCGCCGCACAGATTGCAGCCAGCGGATTGATAACGCCCAAGCCGGTATATTTCGGGGCGCTTCCGCCGATAGGCTCGAACATCGAAACGCCCTCGGGATTGATATTGCCGCCTGCTGCGATGCCCATTCCGCCCTGAGTTATAGCGCCAAGGTCGGTGATAATATCACCGAACATATTGCCGGTAACAATTACGTCGAACCATTCCGGGTTTTTGACCATCCACATACAGGTCGCATCAACGTGATAGTATTCTCTTTTAATATCAGGGTATTCCTTTTCACCCATTTCGTGAAATGCTCTTTCCCATAGGTCGTAGATGTATGTTAAGACATTCGTCTTGCCGCAAAGAGCAAGCGTATTATTTTCGCCTCTGCCGGTAGCTTTCTTGCCGTATTTCCTTGCATATTCGAATGCGTATTTAAGGCACCTGTCAACTTGGAAGCGGCTATAAACCGCCGATTGTACCGCTACCTCATTTGGCGTTCCCTTCATTGTAAAGCCGCCTGTGCCGGTATATGCGTCGCCGGTATTCTCCCGGACAACAACATAATCTATCTCTTTTGGTCCTTTATTCTTCAAAGGACATTCAACGCCGGGGAATAACCGGACAGGTCGAAGATTTATATACTGGTCAAGGTCAAAACGGAGCTTTAGCAAAATGCCTTTTTCGAGAATGCCCGACTTTACATCAGGATGGCCGATAGCGCCAAGCAGGATGGAGTCAAACTTGCGCAGTTCTTCAACGGCACTATCCGGCAGAGTCTCACCTGTTCTTTTATATCTTTCGCCGCCGAAATCGAATTCAGTTAAATCGGTTTTAAAGCCGAACTTCTTCGCAGCAGCTTTTAAAACCTTTACAGCCTCAGCCGTTACTTCCGGCCCTGTCCCGTCACCGGGGATTACAGCTATCTTGTACGTCCTCATTTGTCCCTTTCCTTAATTATAGACACAGATTAACACTGTTTTTTTAGACACGGATTTACACGGATTAACACTGTTTCAAAATTTATTTTTAATTAGTGTATATTCGTGTTCATTCGTGGTTCATCGACTTTTCTTTATATGTTCCAACAAACCGCCGTCGTTGATAATCGCAATAGCGAAGTCCGGCAGCGGCTTGAACTTTATTTCTTTCTTCTGAGTTTTATTTTTTATAACGCCTTTTTCGTAATCTATCTCAATTTCGTCGCCGTTGTTGATTTTTTCTGTCGCGCCGTCAAGCTCAATCGGATAAAAGCCGCAGTTTATGCAGTTTCGATAAAATATCCGTGCGAATGATTTTGCAATCACTGCGCCGACCCCTGCTCCCTGAATCGCCCAGACGGCGTGTTCTCTGCTTGAGCCGCAGCCGAAATTGTCGCCTGCGACAATACAATCGCCGGGTTTGCATTTTTTAACAAATTCGGTATCAAGGTTCTCCATACAGTGCAGAGCAAGTTCAGCAGCGTTATCGGTATTGAGATACCGAGCAGGAATAATCTCATCGGTATTTATATGGTCGCGTTTATAAACATGAGCCTTTGCCATTTGTTTTTCCTTTTTTTAAACGCTGATTTCGCTGATTACACTGATTATTTTTAGAAAATATCATTCTTTTGAATTCTAATGAACCAGAACCAAAATTCAGCAACAAACCTATTTCAATTCCACTTGCTTTTAAATAACTCGTCAATTGCACTCTGTCGATTTCACTTAATACTTTAATTGCTTTTATTTCTACAATCACTTTACAATCAACAAGAAAATCACACACAAATTTTTTTATACAATTTTGTTTGTAGTAAACCGGAAGCTCTTTTTGTCTTTCAAATTTTATTTTTCTTTGACTTAATTCAACTGCTAACGCTTCATCATATACACTTTCCAGAAAACCGGGGCCTAATTGATTATGAACTTCCATTGCAGCGCCTATAATATCGCCCGTCAGACCACTTTCAACATATTGATTTTTCACTATTAAAGTCATTAAGAAATCTGTGTAATCTGCGTAATCAGTGTTTAAATATATTTTCTGCAGTCAGCTAACTTTCCTTCAATCGCACTTGCTGCCGCCGTAGCAGGACTTGCAAGATAGACTTCGCTCTTTGGATGACCCATTCTGCCGACAAAGTTTCTGTTTGTTGTGCTGACACATTTTTCGCCTTCAGCAAGTATTCCCATAAAACCGCCTAAGCAGGCGCCGCAGGTCGGCGCAGAAATTACACAGCCGGCATCGTAGAAGATACCGAACAGCCCTTCATCCATCGCCTGCTTCCAGATTTCAGGCGTTGCAGGAACTATGATAGTTCTTATTGCAACTTTTCTGCCTTTGAGAATTGACGCTGCAATTCTTAAATCTTCGATTCTGCCGTTGGTGCAGCTTCCGATATAAGACTGGTCCATCTTTATACCGGCACAATCACTGATTGATTTACCGTTGCTGGGCAGAGAGGGGAGAGCAACCACCGGCTCTAATTTGGAACAGTCAATCTCAATAGTCTGCTCATACTTTGCATCTGCATCCGACTGGTAAACCTTGTACTGTTTTCTTTCCTTCAGATGCTCATCGAGATATTTTTTCGCTATCTCATCAAAGCCGATAATACCGCTTTTAGCGCCTGCTTCGATTGCCATATTCGTAATGGTCATTCTTGCTTCCATCGACATTTCGCCAAGAGCAGGGCCTGTAAATTCCATTGCTTTATAGAGCGCACCGTCTGTGCCGATTTTCGCGATAACCGCTAAAATCACATCCTTGCTGTAAACACCCTTTGGAAGTTTTCCATTGAGCACAAACTTTATCGACGCAGGAACTCTGAACCAAAGTTTGCCTGTGGCGATAGCAGCAGCTAAATCCGTTGAGCCGATGCCTGTCGAAAACGCTGCGAAAGCGCCGTAGGTGCAAGTATGGCTGTCGCCGCCGACTATACAATCGCCCGGTCTGATATGACCCTGCTCCGGCAGTAATGCGTGGCAAACGCCTGCTTTGCCGAGCGGGTAGTAATATCTTATTTTCTTTTCTCTTGCCCAGCTGTCGAGCCTTTTGTGCAGTTCTGCACTTTTGATATCCTTTGCCGGCTGGAAATGGTCGGGCGTAACGACTATTTTTTCGGGGTCGAAAACTTTGTCGATACCCTTTTCTTTGAGCATTGAAATTGCCGGCGGCGCAGTTACATCGTGGCACATAATGCAGTCGATTTTCGCGTCAATTATATCGCCGGGCTCGACTCTATTTTTACCTGCCGCAGCAGCAAGTATCTTTTCTGTTATCGTCATTGGCATAATAATACCCTATTCTTTCACCATCATCCTGTTTATCGCGTCAACATAAGCCTTTGCCGAGGCTTCGATGATATCGGTCGAAACGGCCCTGCCGGTAAACCTTATACCTTTTTCATCGATTACCTTTACGGTTGCTTCACCGAGCGCTTCTTTACCGCCGGTAACTGCCTTTATAGAGTAGTGGTCCAGCTTCGGCGCCTGTCCCGTAGCAATTCTTATGGCCTCATACGCAGCATCGACCGGGCCGTCTCCGCAGGCGGCAGCGGTCACCGGTGCATCCTTTCCCTTTATTTTAATTCTTACACTTGCTGTCGGCAGAGTCCCTGTCCCACAGGTCACATGCAGATACTGAAGTTCGAACACGTGCTCGACCGTTCTTATCTCATCACTGACAAGTGCTGCGATATCTTCATCGAACACCTCTGTCTTTTTATCGGCCACATCCAGAAATCTCTGGTAAACTATCTCAAGTTCTGCATCTGATACTTTGTATCCAAGCTCATTTAATCTGTGTTTAAGCCCATGTCTTCCTGTCCTTGCAGTCAGCACTACGGCGCTTTTCGGCGAGCCGACATCTTGGGGCCGGATGATTTCATAAGTCAGCGGATTCTTCAAAAAGCCGTCAACGTGGATTCCGCTGCTGTGCGCAAACGCATTTGCACCGACAATCGCCTTGTTCGGCGGAACGAGTATTCCGAGCATCTCGGCAACCATTCTGCTTGTCTTGTATAACTCTTTTGTATTTATTCTCGTGTCGAATCCGAAGAAATCCTTCCGCGTTTTTATCGCCATTACAGCTTCTTCAAGCGAAGCGTTCCCTGCACGTTCTCCGACACCGTTGATAGTGCACTCAATCTGTCTGGCGCCATTCCTTACTCCCGCCAGCGTGTTCGCCACCGACATTCCCAAATCATCGTGGCAGTGCACGCTGATTACGGTCTTTTTGACATTCGGCACGTTTTTAAACAAACAAGCGATTAGCTGTCCGAACTGCTCCGGTATTGAATATCCGGTCGTATCCGGGATATTTACCGTGGTAGCACCGGCGTCTATGACAGCTTCGACGATTTTATACAGATATTCTTTATCTGCCCTGCCGGAGTCTTCACAGTAGAATTCGACATCATCGGTGTATTGTCTGGCACGTTTGACAGCCTTTATACCCATATCTATCGTTTTTTCTTTTTTTTCTTTGAGTGTTTTACCGTATTTTTCATCCTTGAATTTGCTTGCGATATGAATATCGCTGATTCCAAGGCCGGTATGTATCCTTGCTCTTTTGGCTTTTTTCAAAGCTTTCCCTGCAGCATCTATATCCGCATCGACTGCTCTTGAAAGACCACAGATAGTCGGTCCTGTTACCTCTTGTGCTATCAACTGCACCGCTTCGAAATCCTGCGGAGAGGAAATTGGAAAACCGGCCTCGATAACATCAACGCCCAGCCTGGCAAGCTGCATAGCCAGTTCAAGCTTCTCTCTGGCACCCAGCCGGGTGCCTGCGGCCTGTTCGCCATCCCTTAGGGTTGTATCAAAAACTATCACTTTTTCTTCAGCAGACATAGCTTGTCTCCTTTTATCTTGAAACAGAAATTATGCAATAAAAGTCATTTAATTTCTACAATAAACAAAAACAATATGGGTGATTTTTAGATAGGAATTCTGTTGCGCCTTATGGGCGCAACAGCAGACCAAGCAGGATAAGTGCTGTTGATATGGACTCGAATTTTTTGGTCTGCTTGGCCATAACCTTTCAATTCTATAATATTATTGGGCAAAATACAACTATAAAAACTGTTTTTTTCTCATTTTTCTACTGTGTCTTGACTTTATCAGTCGTAATTATTAGTATATTTCGGCTTTTAAAAGGTTTAAAGGGCATAAGGAGTTTAAACAAGTGGCGAAAAATGTAGCCATTGCAGGCGTTACTGGCGCCGTAGGGCAGGAATTTATTAAAATTCTTGAGCAGCGTGATTTTCCCGTCAAATCGATAAAGATGCTCGCTTCTGCCCGCTCTGTCGGCAAGACGGTTAAATTCAAAGGCAAGGAATATCCAGTTGAAGAGCTGAAGGAAGACAGTTTCAGCGGCATTGACATTGCCCTTTTTAGTGCCGGCGCCTCCCGCAGCAAGCAGTTTGCCCCCGCCGCTGTAAAAGCAGGAGCAGTTGTTATTGACAATTCGAGCGCATTTCGAATGGACTCTGATGTTCCGCTGGTAGTTCCTGAAATCAATCCGCAGGCGATAAAGAATCACAAAGGCATAATCGCAAATCCGAACTGCTCAACCATAATAGCCATTGTTCCTGTCTGGCCATTGCACAAGGCTAATCCTGTCAAGCGTATGGTAGTCAGCACCTATCAGGCAACAAGCGGAGCGGGTCAGGCGGCAATGAACGAACTTATCCAACAGACTAAAGAGGTATTGGCCGGCCAAAAACCCACCTGCAACAAATTTAAGTATCAGATTGCGTTTAATATTTTCAGTCACGATTCCGAGATTCAGCCTGATGGCTATAACCTCGAAGAGGTGAAGATGGTCAATGAAACAAGAAAGATTTTCGATTGTCCCGACATTGCAATTACTTGTACTTGTATTCGAGTACCTGTTCTGCGTTGTCATTGTGAGAGTATCAACCTTGAGTTTAAGGATTCGATTACGCCTGACGAGGTTCGCCAGCTTCTCGAAGCAGCTCCCGGCGTTTCGCTGATAGATGACCAAAAGAACAATCGTTTTCCGATGCCGCTCGATGCGACCGACAGGGACGATGTCTATGTCGGCAGAATTCGTCAGGATGAATCGATACCCGACAGACACGGCATCAATCTGTGGGTTGCCGGCGACCAGTTGCGCAAAGGCGCAGCATTAAACGCGATTCAAATAGCTGAAAAACTGCTGTAAAGTTTACATACCTGGAGATTGCGGTTACAATAGGCCCTGATATTCTTCAGGGCCTTTTTATTTATGGCTGAACGAAATATAAAATTGGTTATTCAATATGATGGTTCAAACTATCACGGCTGGCAGAAGCAGCCGGGGCGGCAGACCGTTGAGAGCGAAATAACATCAGCTATTGAAAATCTTACTTGCTGCGAGAACGTAGAAATCAACGGCGCAAGCCGAACTGACGCCGGCGTAAGCGCTCTGGGACAGGTTGCGAATGTAAAACTCGATACGCCTATTCCTGCTGAGCGTCTCGCAAAGGCAATCACACAATATCTGCCTTCCGAAATCGCGGTAACTGAGGCGGTCGATGTCCCCGATGATTTTGACGCAATAAAGGATGCAAAGAGCAAGCTCTATCGTTATTCAATCTTCACAGGCAAAAACCGTCCTGTTATGCAAATCAGCCACTGCTGGCACAGGCCTGGTAAACTTGATGCAGAGGCAATGCAGACAGCGGCACAGAAACTCATCGGCACAAAGGATTTTAAATCCTTCGCAACTGCCGGCGATAAACGCAGCAGTTCTGTGCGGACGATTTTTCGCTGTGATTGTACTCAACAGGACCAATGGATATATATAGAAGTTGAAGCTGACGGCTTTTTGTATAATATGGTAAGAAACATTGTCGGCGCATTGGTTGAAATCGGCCGCGGCCGCTGGCAGCCGGACAAAATTGAAAAAATTCTCGAAGCTAAAACCCGTACGGCCGCCGGACCAATCGCCCCGGCCCAGGGACTGTGTTTGATGTGGATTAAGTACTAATTTAAGAATGAAGATTGAAAATTTAAAATTCATAAAAATAATTCCGCCGCAGGCGGTTCCACAAATCTTCAATCTTAAGGCAACCTCTAAAAATCGCTTTTTTGAGGCTAAAAATTTTACTTAATTATTTTTGACTAACTTTTTGAATAAATTATCAAAAAATCACGTTTATTTCGACTCCCTTTTCAGGAATTCTT
>Ga0315291_10008995_pt1 | contig 12252 bp, 7 predicted proteins | sample YL17G12_20_MG_FD_203070 | JGI IMG/M metagenome (GOLD analysis project Ga0315291, IMG submission 203070) | Sediment microbial communities from Yellowstone Lake, YNP, Wyoming, USA - YL17G12_20 | ecosystem: Environmental > Aquatic > Freshwater > Lake > Sediment | place: USA: Wyoming | collected... | reverse complement strand
TAGGCAGTGCATGGATACAGCAGACTTTCCTTGTCCCACATACGGCTGCTCCCAGACTCTCTTTCTGGTACAACATTTGGACCCAGGACAAGAATCCATATCGCACCTATGGATTCGACATCTTTGATGTCAAGATCAACGATACCGTGGTACTAACAGATGCCAGGATTACTGGCACATACGGGTGCAATCTACCGGTAGCCCAACAAGATCTGGGTTGGCGAGTTAAAGAAGTTAGCCTCGACCAATATCGTGGCCAAAGAATTACGATTCGGTTCCGGAATTTGAGTTATCCCGACGGGTGGTTCAACACCTGGACTTATGTAGATGATGTCCGATTCATGCCATAGATATCGCTGTAACAGAATTCGGCGAGCCTGATGCCAGACGCTGTTCATCTCTGCTATCTATGCCAGTCCCATAGGAGAGTGCCGGAGGATGTCTAGGAACACTGTGCAAGAGCCGGGCAAAAGATGGTGGGGGCGCGCACGGGAAAAGCTGACCTTGGATTCGCGTAAGCGCTTTATCCTCCTTTTTGCTCTGTTCAATGCGATGTTTTGCCTCTTGCTTCTGCTGTCGTTGCGGAACGCGCAGTTGGCAGTCGAAAAACGTCAGTGCGCAGAAGACAAGCACCAGGTGGAGAACACTCTGCAGGCCATTGAGGCTTCTGCAACCGAGTCAGAGCAACAGATCGCCACACTCGAGAGCAAGATTGAGGATCTTTCGACTCCTGAGCCCACACACACGGCCGCTCCGCTTAGAGCAACCCGGACCCCGATGCCGCCGTCGCCTGTTCCTACCGCCACGATAACCCAAACCCCTGTGCCACCATCCCTCACACCCACGCGCGTGCCGCCAACTCGTACCTACACGCCTGTGCCGGCCACGCCTACGCCCGAACCCACTCCTACATCCAAACCCAAGCCCCCAGGGCCGGGACCATCTCCGACTCGTCCGGCGGAGAATGCTCCGACACCTTGATCACTTTTTTCCTGGTTCACACGTACTGGCGCGAGGAGGGTACCGAGTGGCTGTAAACAGCGAACCGTCAACACGATCTGGACACATCTTCTATCCCGGGGAGCGCCTGAGAGAAGTGGCGACCCACCTGAAGGAGCAGGCCCACGTTTTCATCTGCGGCCTGCCGGGGACCGGCAAGAGTACGTTTGTGCGCCAGTTGGCCGACCTCGAGACTCGGGAGCGGCTTGGCCTGGATCGGAGTTACCTGATGGCGCTGCTGGACGGACAGGAGTTTGCCCATTCGTCTCTTGAGTGTGTTTGGGGCGCCATACTCGCGGCGTTCGACCGTGCCCGGGCGAGCCTATCCGAGGTCTGCCAGAGGGAGGATGCGCGAAGGGTCGAATACAAGGGCCTGAAGGATGCCATGCGAAGTTTCAGGCGCCACAGGCTCGTGTTGGTCCTGGACAATTGCTCTGGCCTTCACGAAGGTCCTGGGTTGGCCGTGTGTCATGATTTGCTCCATCTGGACATCAAGCACTCTCCCACTTTGGTCGTAGTCCCCAATCTCCCGTTTGACCAGAAAATACGCGACGGATTTGTGAGGGTAGATATCACGCTTTCGCCAGAGCAGGCACTGCGATTTCTGAACCAGGCCTTGCCTCACTTGGGCATAGACAGTGTCGTGAGGAACAGGCTCTCTCTTGAGATCGTGGACTGGGTAGGGGGGAACCTATCTTTGCTCGATGGTGTGTGTTATTGGGCCACCGAGGTGAGTGCGAGTATCCCAAACAGATATGCCTACCCTGATCTGGACCGTGCTGTGTATGAGAACTGTTCGAAGGGTGCAGAGCCGTTGTTTGATAAGTGGTGGAAGACCCTGAACGAGCGAGAGCAGATGATCGTGCTGGCGATGGATGAGTTGCAACGCCTGGCCGTGGGTTGGCAGAACGTGATGAAAGAACTTACGGGCAAAGGCCTCGTGCAAGAACAGGGCAATCGGTATCTCGTTTCTCCCAGGATGTTTGGTGACTATGTGTCCAAGCAGCCCGCAACGCAGGACGCCGGCCCATTCCGGCTCGATCCAAAGAGAATCCAAACTGTCTACGTGAATGGTAAACCGTGCAGCCTGTCACGCGGCCAGGCCTGCGCTTTCTTTCGTTTATTCGTTCATCGGGGCCAGATTGTGCCCTATACCCATCTCTTTGCCGATCTCCATACTCCTTACATGAGTATCACCGGGGATAAGGTGCATGAGGCGGACACGTCTTCGATGATGCTGTCTGTGGATCGAGGGCTGGATGAGTTGTGCAAGGTTCTGGCGGTGGGCGGATTGATCGAACGAGTCCCTCCTAACGCTGGCATCCCCCTGAGGGGTTACTGCCTTGCTGTTTCCTCCCCAGGACAGGCTGGTTGACGTTTACTCGCAGGCGCGGGCGATACCCAAAATCCACCATTTGGTTACCATAATGGCTATGATTTTGACGGCGACTCATAGTATAATATAGTCGGGTCGCGCTTGGTTCTCTCTTCCGGACTCTCAAACAGGCTGTTTGCATTGGAGTACCAGACCATGAACAGGCAAAAACTGAACCTCATTGTCTACACCGCTTACATGGTTATCTTGATCGCTGCGGCTGGCCTCATTGTGTTCCTGGGTGCAGGGGATTTGAGGGATCTGCTTGTAGTGGAGAAACCTGTTCTGTTGGTGGTGCTGTTTCTTCCCGCGATCGTGGTGGAAGCGATCCCGATCCGTGCGGCTGCAGTGAAGTATACGACGTTGCTTCCAATCGTCCTCTTGTTTGCCCTTATGCTGACTGGACGTCCGGGTCTCTTGGTCGCCATCTCTGGTGTAGGGACGTTTGTCGGTTACGGCTTGTTGCGAGAGTCCCTATCTCACGTCAGGGAAATGCCTGGCCGCACGATACGGAGAGTCCTGTTCTACGCTGCCCAGTCCATCGTAGCGGCCAAGGTCATCAGCAGCTTGTACTCGCTGTTGCCTGATGCGATGCCAACGTCGTTAGTGCTGGATGTGGTCATAGACGTGGGGTTGGTCGTCGTATACATACTCTTGTCAACAGGTTTCGTGTCGGCATACAATCGGCTTACGTCTTTCTGCGGGCTGGGCGACACCCCTCTACCTGCGTCCAGTCTACTAGTATTCTTCCTGATGATCGTCGCGCCGCTCATTCCTATATGGCTCTATCAGATAGTTCCACAAGGTGGGTACTATTTGGTTGATCTACTGGGACAAGAAGGAGTCCGGTCTTTAATCATCCTTGGCGTCTGGCCTGTCGTGCTGTTGTTCTGCTACGTGGCTTCTACCTATCTGACGATAGGCATCGAAAGCGAAGAGGTGGGGAAAGAGTATATTCAGTTCTCCCGCTATAGCGAGAGGATGCTCGACATGGCGGGGGTGACTAGACTGGTAGTCCAGGACATGAAGGCGGGGTTTGGGTGTGATGATTGTATTGTCTACTCTTGGAACGACAAGGAAGGCGCTTATGAACTGGAAGGTGGGTTGCTCGAAGAAGAAATGACTCTGCGAACTTCCGCAGACGTCATACCGGACGTTGGTTGGCCGAAGGTGGTCAGGCCGAAGGAGGGTATACTGGGAGACGAGGTTGAGCGTGGCAGGCCGTGCCTCTTCCAAGGTAGGGGTGCTCGCGATTTCGTGAATGGTGTTGGTTACCGTGGCTCCCAATGTACATCGGTCTTGATCGTGCCTCTCCAATACACGGGCGTGGAGAGCCGTGACCCCGTCCGGGTTGGATTCGTCGTTCTGATAAAGCGAAGGGGGAGATTCGCGTACTCTGACCATGTGCGGGCTGCCAACCGCTTAGGCCGCCAGACGGCCGCACATATCGTGCTCCGTCAGGCCCGCTTGTACCGCGATGCACAGCAATTCTTTGTTGATATCAATGCACAAATTTCCAGATCTGGCGAGGTCCTGGCAGCTACACAGGCTCTCTTTTCCCGAGGGATAGACCCTGCAACATTCATGGCTTCGATAGGGCACGGAGTCCGGGGCAGTGCCCTCGTTGGAATCGTGCAGAGAGTTGCTCAAGGCCATCCACCTGCAGGTTCTACTGGGATTCTTGATAAGGATCGGGTCAAAAGGCTGTATGCGCAGATCAAACAGGAGAATCCGAACCTACCAAAGCTAACCCCCGAAATCGAAAAGGACCTCTACACTATGATCTCGTCATTGACCTTGCCATTCGCGATCTCGTATCTCTGGCCCATTCGCGAAAATACTGAGATCACTCCAGAAATGCAACGTCTCTATTCGCTGTTCTTACGTGTGCTTGAAGCCAACACCGTCGAGGATATTCTGGCCTTCAGGACGGCGCTGGAGGATCAAGAGAACCTGGACCATTTGAGTGGAGATTTTCCTGAGGCGGTCAAAGAGTTGTCGGACCTACATAAGGTGATTGAGATTGTTGAGCGTTCTCAGAACCCTGATTTCGACAGCGAGATCCAGGTGGGTCATTTGTCTCAAGCCTTGCGGATGCTCGATTCGACCGATGGGAGGGAACGCAACAATCCTGAACTGGTGATTCTGGCGCAGATCCGGAACTTGTGGGCATCCGTGATCTACAATAAACGAGAGGAGATGTTAGGATGGTCCGATCTGACCATGCAGTTGGAGAGTCAGATAGCCACTTTGACTGCTGAGGGAATAGCTGTTAGTTTGCAGGTCGGCAATCGAGGAAAAAGTGCTGCCACTGATATTACGATCCGAATGGGGGCCAGTAATGAGTATGAGATCCTCGATCCGGCAGAGCCTGGGCCATCATTGGACCGGTTGGAACCGGGTCAAAGTCGCCAGGTGATTTTCAGGATTCGGCCCAGGCGCAGGGATTTTGCGCGCGTGACCTTCAACGTTGTCTGGAACGACCGAATACGGAGTGGCCGCACGACGTCCCATGCGGATAGGATCATGCTTCAGCCGGAAGCGCAGGTGTTTGTTCCGATCGAGAACCCTTACATTCCCGGCCCTCCGCTAAGGCCCGGAAGTCGTTTGTTTCTGGGTCGGGAAGATGTCTTCGATTTTGTGAAGAACAGCATTGGCACTGAGGGACAACATAACGTACTGGTCCTGACTGGTCAGCGCCGTACTGGCAAGACCTCCCTGGCACTGAGGATACCGAAGGCACTGGATCAAGACCGTTATGTTGCCGCGTATGTTGATGGTCAAGCACTGGGCACTGAACCTGGAATTCCCCTGTTCTTGCGTGATCTGTCGTTTGCGATCTGCGATGGACTAGAGGAGTATGGCATTGAGTGTACTCCTCTTTCTTTGGAAGATTCAGGACGTAGTGCAACCGAGCGATTTGAGCGTGAGTTTCTACCACAGGCTTTCAATGCTATTGGTGAACGTTCACTGGTCCTGGTCTTTGACGAGTTCGAGGAATTGGAGGCTCGTGTAAAGGAGGATAAGATAGATGCCACAATATCTGGGTTCCTTCGTCATTTGATGCAGCATGTTCCGAATCTTGCGTTTGTTTTCGTAGGCACACATCGGTTGCAGAAGTTGCGCGAGGACTATTGGTCCATATTCTTTGGTTTGGCACTGTACAAGAAGATTGGGTTCTTGGACGAAAAGGCGGCTCGACGGCTCATCACCGAACCCACGAAACAAGACATTTTTGATCCCCTCGCGGTGGATGAGATCGTCCGACTCACTGCCGGCCACCCGTATTTCGTACAACTTCTCTGTCATTACCTGGTCAACTTCCGTAACCGGTCGCGCCTGCAGACGACCACTGCACAACACGTCCGCGATGTGGTCCCTGACATTCTCGTTCAGGCGGAAGGACACTTAACCCACTTATGGACAAGCGCTTCCCTGGAGGAGCAGATGGTCATGGCTGCTACCGCGCGGGTGCTGGCCAAGCAGGATTCTGTGCAAAGGAGTGACCTGATAGAGCAGTTAGCGGCCTATAGAGTGGACCGTGATCCTCAATGCATCCTTCAGGCTGCAGAAGCCCTGGTCGGGCAAGAGATCTTTGAACGGTTGGATGGAGATCTACCTCACTACAGGTTCAGGGTAGAATTGATTCGACGATGGATTGAGCGTAATCAGCCATTGAGCCTGGTCGTGGGATCGTTGACTTAGCGGGGGACCGGCCAACTGTGGCAGAGAACCCATTCTATAATCGTGGCCCGATCAAGGAGCCGGGCTTTTTCTTCAACCGCCAGGCCGAAGTCGCCCGTGTGCTGGAGTTACTGAAGCATGGGCAGAGCGTTTCGACTATCGGCCAGCGCAGGATCGGGAAGACGTCTTTTCTTCATTACGTCTCCCTCGCTGAGACGTTGCGCCAGCACGGCCTGGTGCCAGAAGAATACCTATTTGCCTTTGTGGACTGCCAGGCACTCGGGTCTCAGGACCACAATGGAAGTTACGCTGGTATCGTTGAGGCGATCGAGGAGCAAGCGCCTGCCGCCGTCCGGGATTCACTGCACGGGGTACTTGAGCAACGGGTTGATTCTTACCAGTTGCTCAGGCAACTGGTGAAACGCCTCTATCGTTCAGGTCTCCAGGTCGTCGTCCTGCTCGATGAATTCGAGTACATGACCCAAAATGAGTCGCTTGATTCGAGTTTCTTCTCCAGTTTGCGTTCCCTCACGAACTTCAACGTTGCCTTTGTGACGACCACCCGTGTCCCACTGATGAAACTGAGATATGCGCGCACGACAGACGTGGGCTCACCGTTCTTCAACTTTTTCTTCTCCCTTAGATTGGGCCTCTTCGAGCGGGCGTCGTCTGAGCACATGGTCCGCGCCTTGATGCAGAGAGGCCAGGGTGTGCTGGACGAAGCCGTGATAGACTGGATTGTTGAGGTGGGTGGGAACCAACCCTTTCTGACTCAGATCGCCGGCTACTGGGCGTGGGAACTGGGGCGCGAAAAGGGCGGATTGGAGCCTCGTGACATGAAACGGCTGCAATCGGCAGTCTATGAGGACATGGAGAGCCATTTCCTCTACTGCTGGCACCAACTTGCCCAGAAGGAACAGGAGACGCTGGCGTCGTTGCCGAGCGAGGCCCATACTCCTGCGGTTGAACGGCTGATGCAACTCGGCCTGGTTGTGGAGGATAATGGGTGCTACCGGCCTTTCTCGCCCCTCTTTGCGGCTTTCGTCAGCCGCCAGCCGATGTCGAGTATCCTGCGCGCGGGTTCGCTGCGCTTCGACCTGGCACAGCGCCAGGTATACGTGAATGATCTGCCGGTTGATTTGAGCCCTTCTCAATATGCAGCCCTGCGTTTCATGGTCGAGAACCTGGGACAGTCGGTGTCTTACGAGGAAGTCGAACGAGAACTCTGGCCAGGAGAACTCTACCAGGGGCCAGAACGGATCAAAGGACTCATTAGTAAGCTCAGAATGGCGCTTGGTCCAGCAGGGGAATACATTGAGAACCGCCGTGGGTTTGGGTATGTGCTGGATCTGCCACCAGAGCGACAAGTCGGTGGTATTGCATCTGCTTCGTGATTACTCCATCGGCTCGCCACAGAACCCAAAGCCGTGTTTGGAAGCAGGTATTGCAAGGAGCAGTCGAAATGTCCGCTGATCCAAGATTTGCTGAGTTGCACCAAGCACTCACTGATCGTTATGACCTGGAGGAACTCCGCACTCTCTGCGTCCATTTGGGGACTAGTTTTGATGACCTACGAGGCGAAGGTCGCTCAGGTAAGGCCCGGGAACTGATCTTATGGCTGCAACGTTCAGGAAGACTGGATGAACTCGAGTCCATCACGCAAAAGACAAAGCGGGCTCATCAGAAAGGAGCGCTTACGCCAGACCTGGACAATCCCTACTTCCACGGGGGTCCTATCAGAGAGTGGGGATATTTCTGTGACCGAGAAGAAGAAATTCGCCAGGTACTATGGTCAATAACCTATAAGCAGTGTGTGTCCCTGGTTGGTTCCCGCCAGATTGGCAAAACGTCTTTGCTCTTGCGCTTACAGGCCTTGGACTATGATCAGTTGTCTGGCGAAAATGAGGGGTGTGTCTGTATTTACATAGACGGCCAGGCACATCAGGAGACCTCGCGCTCGAAGTTTTACTCAGAGATTCTCGACCAAGTATGTGCGGCTCTGAATCGGCGGGACAGACGGACCCTGCCTGCGGAAAGTCCGCAAGAAAGCGTAGACTTGGCCTATCTGCGGCGGGCGATTGGATCCTTCATGCGTCGAGGGATCAAAGTGGTGTTGCTCATTGATGAGTTCGACGTCTTGTGTGAGAACCGCAATTTCGACCTGGCTTTCTTTAACGGCCTGCGTAGCCTGGCTACCCTTGGCGCGGCCTACGTAACGGCCAGCAAGCGCACGCTTTTTCAGTTGAACCGCGAAAAGGAAGTGCTGGGGTCGCCGTTTTTCAACTACTTTGAGACGATAGAGCTTGGTTTGTTTGACGAGGCGTCGGCACTCAGGTTGATACGCGAACCTTCGGCAGAGCGTGGAATGCATTTTGATGAACATACAGCCGCCGAGATACTCCGCCTGGCCGGCAGGCACCCCTTCTTCCTGCAACGAGTGTGTCACACTGCTTTCGAGATGTGTCGTGCGAAGGGGGGAGCGCTGAGCCAGCAAGGCCTTGACCAGGTGCGTACCAAGAGCCGGCGAGCATTACGGGACCACATGGCCAGTTATTGGATGGATCTGGGATCAGAAGAGCAGCAGATCTTGCTTAAGGTAGCAGCCGGTAGAGCCGTGCAGCAGGACTCATCAGAGGTGACGCTGGAGAATCTGGAACGTCAATGCCTGCTGGTTAAAGCGGACGGTGACTACCAGCTTTTTTCGGCAGTATTTGAAGACTATGTGCGGGCTCAGCCTCAATTCAGGGATTACGTACAGGCTCAGCCCCGCCCGAGTTTCATACCTCAAGAGAAATGGGTGGATCGGTTCCAGAACTGGGAAAAACTGAGCGAAGGGAAGATGGCTGTCGTGTACAGGGCCTATCAATCTGCATTGAACCGCGACATCGTCATCAAAGAGTTGAAGCCGCAATCTGAGGCGCCAGGCGATTATGCTGAACGCTTTCGGCGTGAAGCACTCTCGATTGCACGTCTGATTCACCCGAACATACTCTCGGTTTATGATTTCTACTCAGAGACTGATCGTGCTTATATTGTCATGCAGTATGCCTCCGGTGGGTCGTTGGCAGACCGACTAGAGAAGGCGGAGAAGCCATTTGATCCTTCCAAGGCAGTCGCGATTGTCACGGGCATTGGACGCGCGTTGGAACATGCCCACCGACAGGGAGTTATCCACCGCGACATCAAGCCTGCCAACATACTCTTTATGGAGGGTGACGATTGGCCGTTATTGGGGGATTTCGGCCTGGCAACGGCCCTGGGAGAGGCCCCGACGGGTGAGGCAGGCATGACCGGATCATGCGAATACGTATCTCCTGAACAGGCTACCAATGCCAGGCCTGCAGATGTACGAAGTGACATATATTCTTTGGGGTTAGTTCTTTACCATCTGTTAGTCGGTCGAGTCCCCTACGCGGAAGAAGCCGATCCTGTAAATCGCCTGGTGAAGCGCCTTGAGCAAGGTGTTCTCTCTCCCCGGCTGAAAAACCCGGAGATTTCGGAACCATTGGAGCGCATCATTGTAAAGTCTACGGCATCAGATCCCGAAGATCGCTATGGGACAGTTACGGCTATGGTCGAGGATCTGGAGGCCGCCAAGTTGATGAAGCGCCCGTCCGAACGGCAGGTTGCGATTGCCGAAAGTTTCGAAAGAATATCGCGAATGGAACCACAGCCGAGAGGAAATGCATTTCAGAGGCTTTTCGCGGAAATTGCACAGCGGCACGGCTGGTCTCAGCAAGTCAGCGTCCGCACATCCCACGAAGAGATGGACGTAATCATTAACCGGGAGCGAGAAATCTACTTAGTTGAGTGTAAATGGGAGAGAGAGCCCATCCAGGCGAGGATAGTTCGAGAGCTTCACGGTAAGCTAAGCAGCCGTGCAGATGTGCGAGGAATAATCGTTTCCATGTCAGGTTTCAGTCAGGGTGCTATTAGGCAAGTAGAAGACTACGCAGGTGATCGTGCTATCCTCCTCTTTGGTCCTGAAGATGTGCGCTCAATGGTATTCAATCAAGTTGCGTTCGATGAGTTACTGAACGAAAAGCACGCGGCACTGATGATGCAAAGAAAGGCTATTGTCGGCTAATGTTCCTTTCCCTGGTAGGATGGATCTCCTGACAGTTATCTGAATTCGAGGTCGGAGATGGCCAAGGAGAGCAAGGGGAATCGAGTAGCAACTTATACCAATTGCGCTCTCAAAAACCGTGTATTTTGACGCCCCCCAGAGAGGCTTGTGGAACACGGTGCTTCACAACACAATTGGTATTAGATCGCTTCCCGTGACTACTGCACCCCCAGTGCATAAATACCATTGCCGGGCCCCCCACCGCCACACCCAGCGGGTGACCCGGCACCTATCATGCTCCACCCGGGGCGGTCCACTGCCAACCTGGCTCAATCCTACTCAGCCGGCGCACTCGGATACCGGCTGCGCCACACCTTTCGCTGTGAGAGGTCAGATACGCGACGGTCACGCTCTTGTCGGACGACGTCGGTCAGATCGCCGAGAGGTTCGGCTCTGACGACCAGCACCCCGCCTTTGTCAACCAGCGCCGGCATTTCACGTACTTCTGAGCGAATTCGCAAGCGCACGTCGCGGTTGGCGGTTTCTTCGACGACTAGCGTCATCCCTGGCAACAACCCCAGTTGGCGTCGAAGTGCCGCGGGTATCAAGATGTGTCCCCGATTGTCCAGAGATACTTCGATTACCTGGCTCATTTCGTCACCCCCAAGGATCCGCTTCGATCTTACTCTGGTATCCCGATTTCGGCAAGTGTTCAATTCGCTATTCGTGCTGGTGGGGGCGGTGTTCGCCTTCACCATCTCGCTGGGGGAGTTCGGGGCGACGAGCCTGATCGCCCGGCCGGGGCGGCCGACGATGCCGATCGCGATTTACCGGTTCCTGGGACGTCCAGGGGCGGCGAACTACGGGCAGGCGTTGGCGATGGCTACGTTGCTGATGCTCGTGTGCACCCTTGGTTTCCTGGCGATCGAGCGGTTGCGCGTCGGGGAGGTGGGGGAGTTCTAGGAGGGAGGGATCGGTGATCAGTGATCAGTGATCAGGAGGGAGGGGAGGGAAAGGATGGAAGGGATGGAAGAGCAGGATCAATCCGTCGCGCGATTTCAAACTTGCCCAGATACGGAAGTGTCTAGCAGAATCCTCATAGGCCCGTTTGCTGTGAGAGGTCAGATACGCGACGGTCACGCTCTTGCCGGACGACATCAGTCAAGTCGCCGAGTGGTTCGGCTCTGACGACCAGCACCCTGCCTTTGTCAACCAGCGCCGGCATTTCACGTACTTCTGACCGGATGCGCAAGCGCACATCGTGGTTGGCGGTTTCTTCGACGACTAGCGTCATCCCTGGCAACAACCCTAGTTGGCGTCGAAGTGCCGCGGGTATCAAGAGATGTCCCCGATTGTCCAGAGATACTTCGATTACCTGGCTCATTTCATCACCCTCAGAGATCTGATTCGATTGTAGTCTGGTATCCTGATTTCGGCAAGTGTTCAATTCGTAACCTGCTTTCTGCCACTTGTATCCTGTTCTTCGTAATCCTCAGATCCCTTGTAGTCAACCCGCATATAACTTGTCCAACTTTCCCTACACAAACAGTCAAACTCTCCGTACAGACAGAAAGCCGGATTTCTGGTAAGATCATATACCAGTTCTACCTCTCTGACGATCCTTGGCGGGGCGACCACGGGCGCCCTTCAACACTCCCACGCCCATCGGAGGATAGGAGAGAATGCATAGAGATAACACCGTCGAGATGCCCTCTGCGGAATTGCTCGTCTGGCGTATCCGCACGCTGAACGCTCTTCTGGCTGTTGTGGTCATCGCTGCCATGCCGGTGATTGCGTTTGTTCTCCACGAGGCAGTCCACAACCCTGAACAGTGGCCAGCGGCGCTATTGTACCTGGCGATGTACTTGTTCATCGGTGCACTGGCGACTCTACGCCGCCTTGATATCCACCTGCGCGCGTGGGGCCTCTTGCTGTTGAGTTACGCAGCCGGTGTGTTGGCCTTTGCACGTGGGGGATTGGCAGGAGATGGACGCATTTACCTGCTGGCCCTGCCGGTGTTAGCCCTGATTCTGATCGGTGTACGCTCCGGCCTGGCCATGGCTGCTCTCAGCCTGCTCACCTTCGCCGCCTTCACGGTTACTGCGCATCAGGGATGGATGGCAAGTTG
>Ga0315291_10008993_pt1 | contig 12253 bp, 7 predicted proteins | sample YL17G12_20_MG_FD_203070 | JGI IMG/M metagenome (GOLD analysis project Ga0315291, IMG submission 203070) | Sediment microbial communities from Yellowstone Lake, YNP, Wyoming, USA - YL17G12_20 | ecosystem: Environmental > Aquatic > Freshwater > Lake > Sediment | place: USA: Wyoming | collected... | reverse complement strand
AACAGCTCGCCTCAGCGGGGGATGTTCCTGAACCTTGCCGTAGAGCACCCAGATCCGCGTCCCAGCGCCGTCCTTGTTGAAGCAGCGGCCTGTGTAGAGGATGTCCATGCAGTCGTCGCCGTTGAGGTCGCCTATGCTGAGCCGCGTGACCGCGCCGCGGCGGGCGGCGAGCCCGTCGGGGCTCGCCTACTCCGGCCCGTACACCGAGGCCGTGCTCGTGGGCAACTTCGGCGTCCGCCTGCAGAAGCCCATCCAGTGGGATTCCGCGGCCATGAAAGCCACCAACACCCCCGAAGCCGATCCGCTCATCCGCAAGGCCTATCGCGACAAGTTTGGCATTTGAGGCGGGGGTCGGGGTCCAATTGAGGGAAAGGGACGCTTCTCTGTCTTGGGGAGAGCTCGGTGCAGGCTGATGGCCGGGCCTCCCTGCCTGAGATATACTGGGTACGGCGGGCCAAGAGATAAAGGCAAACACGGGCTATCTCGACGGCGAGGTCTTTCTCGCGAAGCTGCATAACTCAGGATTGAGGCGAGGAACAAGCTCAAGGCCAGATGGAGCATCTTGAGCAACACGCAAGACGGCCAGTTTCACTCGACTTCACGTGAGATCATGCGCAATATGGCGGAATACGATGCGTTGGAACCGGCGGAAAACCCCGGATGAAGGAGAAGGCCTATGCCCGGAACTCGCGCGATGCTTGTGTTGCTGCTTGCGGCAGCAAGCAGTGGGCCGGTTGCTTGCCAACCTGCTTCCAGGCCCGCCGAGGCTTCCGCGTCCGCCCCACAGGGGGCCTACGGTCGCGTCGAACTGATCCGGGATACCTGGGGCGTCGCCCACGTCTTCGCCGAGACCGACGAGGGTGCGATGTACGGCCTGGGGTACGCCTGCGCGGAGGACCGTGCCTTCCAGATGCACTACAGCCTGCGGATCATCCAAGGCCGGCTGGCCGAGGTCGTGGGCGACCGCCCTTCGGCCCGGCGCGATGAGTCGGCCGTCTTCAGCGACCGCAAGATGCGGACCTTCGGCTTCTATCGCGCCGCCAAGGCCGCGGCCGAGGGACTCGACGCCGACGCCAAGGCCATGCTCATGGCCTACTGCGATGGCGTCAACGATTCCATCGCCGCCCACCGCGACACGCTGCATCCGCTCTTCGATAAACTTGGCCTGAAACCCGAGCCCTGGACGCCGGCCGACTGCATTGCCAGCTTCTGGCACCTCGGGCAGTTCTTCGCCACGGACGGCACGCGCGAGCTGATCCACTATCGCAACGTCGTGAGCGGAGGGGCCAGCCGCCCGGCGGTCGGGCGGGACGGCCGGCCCATGACGCCGCCGACGCCGGGCCCGGCGTGGGTGGATGACGGGTCCTCCGTGGTGCTTCGCTCCGACGTCAGCGACGACTGGCTTAAGCGGGTGAACGATTTCCTCCGTCTGAAGGGCCTCTCGCCGGTCAGCCGGCCGGCGAGCGGCCCGGCTAGGCCGAAGTTCAGCCACGCCTGGGTCGTCGGCGGGAAGAAGACCACCACCGGCTCGGCCGTGCTGGTCAGCGACCCGCAAACGCCCATCCGCTACCCATCCATCTGGCAGGAGTTCCATGTCTGCGGCAAGACCTTCAACGCCCGCGGCGTGGGCGTGCCGGGCAGCCCGGGGCTGCTGATCGGCTGGAACGAGAACGTCGCCTGGGGCGCCAGTGCCCTTGGGGCCGACCAGGCCGACCTGTTCCGCCTGCGGACCGACGCAGACCACCCGGACCAGTACTTCCTGGACGGGAAATGGCGCGACATGTCGGTCCGCCGCGAGACCATCGTCGTCAAGGACGGCCAGCCGACCGAACTGGTCGTGCGAGAGACGGTCTTCGGACCGGTCGTCACGCAGTTCGCCTTCGCGGTCGCCGGCGACCCGCCGGTAGCGCTGAAGCGCGTCCCGGTCTGCTCGAACGACGGCGGCACGTTCCGGGCTATGCTGGCCATGATGCGGGCCAAGGACGCGGACGGCTTCGCCCGCGCGATTTCGACCTGGCAGTTCCCCAGCATCAATCTGGTTTTCGGCGACAAGAAGGGCGACATCGGCTACTGGCTGCTGGCTGCCATTCCCGTCCGCTCGGGCCAGGATGCCCAACAGGGCGCCGCGGCCCTGGACGGCACGCGGTCGGAGATGGACTGGCAGGGCTTCGTCCCGCACGATCTGCTGCCGCACGTCATCAACCCCTCCCGCGGCTGGATCGCCAGTGCCAACCACAGGGCGATCGGCTCGTTCTACCCGATGCCGCTGGGGCTGAGCACCGGCTCTGCCGGGCACACGGTCCGGTCGTGGCGGCTGTACGAGCGGCTGGCTGCCCGCGAGCGGTTCGAGCCGAACGATGTGCTGGACATCCATTTCGACACGGTTAGCCCTGCACGGCGCGAGATCGTACATGCCGGCCTGCACCTCCGCGACGTCCTGAAGCGGGAACTGTCGGCCGACGCGACCAACGCCCTCCAGCGCCTGGACGGCTGGTACGCCCGCGGGGCCAAGTCAGACCTGAACCAGGATGGCGCCGAACTGGCCGGCGAGATCAACACGTTTTTCCGCTTCATGTCCACCCCGCTGGCCGGCAAGTACGGCGGCGGAGAGAGCGGCCTGAGCCGCTTCCTGCGGGACCTCCAGTCCCGCATCGCCCGCGACGCCAAGGCCGACCTCTCGCGCGAGGAGCAGCAGTTCATCGACCAGGCCTTGGCTGGGGCGTGGCAGTCGGCCCTGAACCGCTATGGCGACGACCCGGCCCGATGGAACGTCCGAGCCCGCTCGGCCGTCACGACGCGGCTGATCGGCTTGTTCGACAGCCTGGACGGCTTCGGCTCGCTAGACGCGCAGGCGGACCTGGCCGTGCCCGCACTGACCTGCGTAGACGGCGGCACGATCAAGTCCCAGGCCGCCCAATCGTATACGCAGTACGTCCCCCTCCACGACGTCAACTCGGCCCGCAGCCTCCTGCCGCCCGGCCACTCGGAGCTGCCCGACAACCCGCTGAAGACGAGCACTGTCGAGTTGTGGCAGAAAGGCGAGCTGCACCCAGCCCCGCTGAGCCGCCAGGCCGTGGAGAGGATCGCCTCCAGCCACCGCACGCTGGGGCCGGAGCAGGCAATGACAACGACGACGGCCCGTATCCCGGAATCAGGCGACGCGGCCGTGGTTTCGGCAAAGCTGGCGCCGCCGGCCGGCCACGTCCTTCACGGCATGGGGCAATGGGAGGCTTACAACACGAAGCTCCTTCAGGCCCTGCCCCCCGAGGTGCGCCCGGCCGCCGAGCTGCTTTTCATCAACATCGGCGAACGGAGGGACGGAGGACGACAAAGGAATTAGCAAAAGCCAGGTGCCCCATGATCACCCGCATCGTCTTCGTCTCACTCGTGCCGCTCATCGGCCTGGTGCCCTTGCCGGCGCTGGCGGCCGACGGATTTATCACCACGACGTTCGGCACCGCCCCCCACTGTGAGCATCCTGGCACCATGACCCTGGAGGGCGGTGTGCTCCGGTTCAACCTGCTCGCGCTCCCGGCCGGCGTCCGGGTCCAGCGCGCGATGCTGACTGCCCCGATGGCCAATGTGCACGGCCAGTGCCGCGCCACCCATGTCGTGCCTGTGGGCGTCGAGGGCGCCAAGCCCCTGACGACCCGTCCGCCGGAGCACAACTGCCTGGATGCCACCGCCGTCGTCGCGGCCTGGGTCGCCAAGCCCGACACGAACAAGGGCCTGAGAATCGAGGACGCCGGCCACGCCGATCTCAAGCAGGCCGTCCTCGAAGTGAGTTACGTTGGCGCGGTGGCCAAGCCCGGTTCGGGGGTCGCGGACCTGAAGGCCGTCCACAGCAGCGGCCAGACGTTCCTTACCTGGAAGGAGCCCGAGGACGTCGTCGGCGAAGACGCCCCGACCTGGGAGCGGTTCGAGAAGGCCGTCCTGGAGGCCCGGGCCCGGCGGCGCGTCGTCTATCGCGTCTACTCGAGCGACAAGCCCATTGCCCTGGAGAACCTGGGCGCGGCCTGGCTCGTCCGCGAAGTCCCCGAGGCCACGAGTGGCTGGTATATCCTGGCCGTCAAGAACACCGAACACCCGGGGCCGGGCCGCAAGAGCGGTTCGCCCCTGAGGCACGGCAATCTGGTCCTCGACGACATCGTGGTGCGGTATCGCTTGGCCGACGAGGCGCCGCCGGTGCCGCGCGCCACAGGGCTGGCCGTGATCACCGCCGCCGCGCCGGGCAAACGGTACTACGCCGTCGCGGTGGCCGTGGACGGCAAGGAGGCCGTGGCGGCTCTGCGCGAAGGCCAGAACACCGCCGGGCCCGTCAACGAGGGACCCGCCAGGTTCCCCGCCATCATCAAGCAGCGGACTCACGAGGTCGACCCGCGTCACACCGGTCAGTCCCCCGTGGACCTGTACGTCTGCTGGCTGGAACCGCCGCTGGTCCAGTTCCCACGGGCGGTGGAGATCGGCATACCGCGGTGGGCCGATCTGCCGCCGGGCTCTCCAGACAGCCGCCGGGGCCTTTACGTGAACCTGGCCACCTACGGCACCACCGCGACCGAGATCGGCGACTCCGGCTGGCATGCTGCGCGACAATACGTCCGCGGGGCGGTCACCCTGTCGCTGGCCGAAGAGGGGACGCTGTGGGCGGGCCAGCACGAGTGCATTGGTACCCTGAGGGGCTATGGGGACGGCGTTGTCTGGAACTACGAGCAGCGCCGGGCCCTGGCCGCCACGGCGTGGGCGATCGAGAAGCCCGACTTCTTCGTCGATCCAGAGCGTGTCTATGTCTGGGGCCAGTCCGCCGGTTTCTGTCTGCGGTACGGCGACCTGTTTGCCGTTGTCATGTCCGACGGCCACAACACCTATCGCAACAGCCGCGAGGGCCGCAAGCATATGTGGCGGTGGGGCCGCGACGGCACCGGCAAGAACTGGGCCGGCGAGAACCATCTGGACTACCTCGATCTCGCGAGATTCGTGCGGGAGAATCCGAGGATCGAGCTCCCGCTGCATGTCATCGCCCCCGCGTACGGTGCCTTCCCCGACCACACGCTCGGCGACTTCGGCTTCAAGCCTTGGCAGGAATTCCTGACCGCCATGATGGAGACGAAGCGGGCCTTCTGCGCCACGTGGATGGACAACGGATTCGGCGACACGGCGCCCTTCGTCAAGGAGATGGTGCCGCAGATCCGGCTGCACCAGTCGTTGCCGGCCTTCACGCGATGCTCCCTCGATGCCCGGCCCGTGTGCGACGACCCCAAGGGGGAGTACCGGCCCGGCAAGTACGACCAGGACTTCCAGCGGCACGCCGACAAGGTCGGGGGCATCAACCTCTGGCAGCGGTGGGCCCCGGCGGGAATCGTGGACGAACTGGATCGCTGGGCCATCACGGTCTGGCTGGCCACGCCGGGCAAGGACGGCCGGGGCGGTAGCCCTCAGGACTCCGCGACGACCGACCTCACCCCCCGGCGATGCCAGAAGTTCAAGGTCCGCCCCGGCGACAAGACCGCGTGGACCGCGACCGCCACCGATGGCAAGGTCCTTCAGTCCGGGACCGCCCAGGCCGACGCCAATGGCCTCGTCACCGTCCCCGGCCTGAAGATGGGCCGGGAGAAGATCCGGGTCGACATCCGAAAACTCTAGCACGAGTGACGCAGCTATCACACCCCGATACAATATTCGCATTCTCTGTACGTTGTCCCTCCCGAAAATCACATCCGCGCCGAAACGGAGCAGGTGGCGGGCTTTGCTGGCATTGATCTTTGACAACGGGGTGGCGGGTGTGCTCGTGAAGCCCAGCGTAAAGGCGTGACGAAGGCTTCAAGGCTGGGGCTGTGCGTCCCGAAAACTCCGTCTGGGGTGTGCAGGATGAGTGACGAGTGTCAGCGGGTGTGATCTGCGACAACCAGACGAAGGGCGCAAAGATCGGTAGACCAGCACACCCGCCCCGAACCGGCGAGGATCGAGCGCGACAGGGCCGAAGCCGAGCGGCAGCGGCTCAACCTCCAGGGGGCCGAGCAACTCAAGGCGGAACAGGCCCGAGCGGCGATGCTCAAGGCCGAGCAGCCCAAGGCTGAAGCCGAGAAGCAGCGGCTCGCGCGGGATCAGGCCGGAGTTCAGCGGCGGCAACTGGATTAGCGCAAGGCCGACGCCGAACGCCAGAAGGCCGCACAGCAACAGGCCGAGGCGGCGCGGCGGAGGGCGACTCAACAGCAGGCCGACCGCCGGAGAGCCGAAGCCGAGAGGGCCAGGGCCCTGGCCCAGGAACCGAACGAGGGCCGTGGCAAGGCCGAGGCCCGGCCAACGGCCGTTGACACGCCGTGCCCGCGCCGTTGTCACCCTTGGCCCCCGTGAATACACGGGGGGACGCCGCTGCGCCTCGGCCGCATCGGCTCACGGCCCGTCGCCCAGCGAGAAAAAGCAGAAGTTCATCGAGCCGACGTAAAGGCGGCCGTCGGAGATCGCGGGGGAGGCCATGACCCGCGCGTCCGTATTGAAGGCCTCATGAGACGTGTCGTAGCTCCATATCTTCGCACCGGTCCGGGCCTCGACGCCGTAGATGTTCCCGTCGTTCGAGCCGAAGTAGACCCGCCCGCCCGCCACGGCGGGCGACGAGACGACCGCGTCCTGGGTCGCGAACGACCAGCGGACCTCGCCCGTCGCCGCGTCGACGCAGTAGACCCGCCCGTCGCGGCAGCCGAAGTAGGCGGCCCCGTCGGCCAGGGCCACGGTCGTCAGGACCGCATCCGGCACGTCGCGCTGCCAGAGCGTTCTCCCGTCGGCGGCGAGGCACACGACGGCGCCCCGCGGCTGGGCGTGGCTCGCCTCGAAGGTGCCGTTGCCGAGGCCGAAGCAGACGCGCTCGCCGTCGGTCGAGGGGCTCCCGCTCACGCCCAGCGGCGCGGCCCGCTTCCACCGCAGCGCGCCGCTCTGGGGGTCGAGAGCGTAGAACGCGGGCGATCCGTAGACGCTTCCGAAGAAGACGCCCCCGTCGGTTACCGACGGGGACATATCGACGTGCACGCCCTCGTAGCGCCAGACGAGGCGGCCGTCGCGCGGGTCGACGCAGTAGACGCCGTCCTCGCCCGCGGCGAGGTAAAGCCTCCCACCGAAGAGCGTCGGGCTGAACTCGATGTGGCTCGTCGTCGGCAGCTCCCACACGGGCTTGCCCGTGTCCGCGTCGAGGCAATAGAGTCTGGCGTCCTTGGCCGTGTGCAGCCCCTCGCCCAGGTACACGCGGCCATCGGCCACGACGGGCGAGGCGAAAATCTCGAACGCCGCCTTGAACTCCCAGATCCCGAGGCCCGTCCGCGCATCGAGGCAGTAGAGCCTGTGGTTGTCGGAGCCGACGTACACGCGCCCTGCGACCACGGCGGCCGACGCACCGAAGGGCGCGCGGCTCAGGCCGTCGCGGAACGTCCAAGCCTTGCGCCCTTCCTTCGGGCCGCGCGCGCCTCGCAGACCGCCCGTCCGGGCAGCGTCTGCCATGAACGTCGACCACAAGTCATCAGGCCCGCTCGACGCCGGAGGCAGGTCTGCCGCGTCCGTTGCGGGCCGCACGAAGACGAACCCCAGCCCTCCACCCACGCTGGCCAGAAGCAAGAGGCCGGCGCCAAGGACTATGAGACGCGGCCGGCGGAATCCCCGTGCCCGTAGGAGCGCCGTGAGCGCCCGTCCCCCGTACCATGCAAGAGCGCCCCCCAGCCCCAGCGCCAGCAGTCCGCCGAGAAGATAGGGCAGCAGGGCAAGGAGCACTTGCCCGGGGCTGAACCGGACGGGCACCACGGCCAGGGCCGGCGCGGGGACGAGAAGCGACACCGCGAGAGCCGTCGCCAGCGCCGCTTCCCTCATGCCCGCCTCCCTCACTCGGCCGCGTGGAACAGGACTTCCGCCGGCACAGGCTCCATCACGTGCGCGTCGCTCGACCAGTAGAGCCTGAGGCCCGCCTTGCCGGTGGGCGTCTTCACCTGGCCTCCCTTGTAGTCGATCTCGACGTCGTGCAGCCCCTTCTTGACATTGAGCGGCGGGCTGAAGTCGATCCGGAAGAGCGTCTCGCCGTTCCATCCGCGCTGGTCGGCGTAGAGAAGCTGCTTATCGTTTTTCGGCGATATGATTGTGACGGCCTCGCCGGCGGGCGGCGTGATCCGCACGACCGCCCGGTTGTCGCCGTCGGTCTTGACGTAGAAGCGGTATTGCCCGTCGCGGAAGAGGTAGACCTTTCCCCGGAGCCGCACGAGGAACTGGCCGGTCGCCCCGTCGGGGATGATCTCGTCCTTTTCCCAGTACGGCCGCCACGGGTCGGGGAACCGCTCGTTGCCTCGGAACCCGAAATCGGCCGCGCGGAGGACCTTGGCGGCCACCGGCGCCTGCTGGGCCGGATCGCTGAAGTACCCCGCGCGGAGGCCGGGTCGGAGGGCGCGCGGCACGAGGCGGGCATAGGGACTCCCGGCGGTCGCCCGCGCCGCCTCGGCGCGGACGTCGGGATCGGCGTCGTCGGTCACGGGACGCAGCGGGGCCGTCTCGCCCAGGTCCGCCAGGGCCGAGGCCGCCGCCAGGCGCGCGTCGCCCTCCTTCGAGGCGAGGCCCGCCTTCAGGAGATCGACGACCTCCGAACGCGCGAGGCGCCGGCGTGGGCCGCCGCCCTGGGCTTCGCCAAGGAGGCGGTCGCCGTTGGACCGGTGGAAATCCCGCGCGGCCTCGGCACGGTACGCCTCGCTCTTGCGGCGGTAGGCGGCCGCCGGGGCTGCCTGCCCCGCCGCCTCGAGCTCCTCGGCCACGGCCGCATAGTAGGGCACGCAGACGCGCTGCTCATAATAGGCCGTCAGGCGCCGCAGGAACGAGGCGTCGCCCAGGAGGCCGGTCCGCTCCAGGATCCAGGCCTTGCGGCGGAAGAAGAAGTTGCCCATCTCGTCGAACTCGGGTGACATCTGGTCTTCGACATACGTGCGCACGCGAAACTCCAGGGCCTGGCGCTGGGCGCCCGAGAGGTCCGCCTTCGCCAGGAGGTCCGCCACCGCCCGTTTCTGGTAATGGACGATGTTCCAGTAGCGCCGGTCGGTCCGCGTCTCCACCAACTGGTGCTGGGCGCCGGAGGGATTTCCATAGAGGCGGTCCATCTCGCGGTACACGCCGTCCATCTGCGGGTCGTAAGGCGCGCCGGACCAGGGCACGTGGATCGCCAGGATCAGGTCCATCGTCGAGCGGCGGTAGAAGAGGGCCTCCTCGTGGCGTCCGAGTTCCTCGAGGCGCTGAACGTCCTTGAGCATGTTGGTGCGCAGGGCCTCGGCCCGCGGTGCAGCCAGGGCCACAACGAGGACCGCCGTGGCCGCGCCGAGGAGATGCACGACCCGGACTCGGCGCGAAGAGGTCATGGCTTCACCTCCCCGGCGGTGCCGCTCCACTGGACCTCCAGGAGCGCCGTGGCCCCCGCGGCCACCTTCGGGTCGGCGTGCTGCGCGAGGCGCTGGAGGGCCCGCCTGCGCTCGGCCGTGTGCCGCACGATCTCGTCCTCCCAGATCCGCAGCCGCGCCAGGGGCGACGCGCGCAAGTGGGCGAAGAGGGGGCCCAGCTTCTCCTCGAGGCCAGTGTGCCTGCGGACTTGGTTCCAGAAGGCGGCGTCCTCGCGGAGGTTCTGGATCGCCTGCTTGACCGCCTCCGCCACGAAGTTGCGGAGGAACCCCTCCGGCGTGATCTTCGGCACCTGCGGCGCCAGTTCCTCGAGGATCGGGATGGCCGCCTCGTCGCCGATCGTCTCCAGCGCCTCGACGTGGCGGATGAAGACCGTGCTCGGCTGGACCTCCTTCGGGCCGTGGACGTCGGCGAGCGACCCGGCGGCCATGGCCCGGAGTCCGTCGGCGATGACGGAAACCGCCGCCTTGTGCCGCGCGGTGCCGAGCTGCATGCAGATCTGGCTGCGGACCGCGAGGTCCTTCTCGGCCTTGAGGGTGGCGACCAGCGCGTCGAGGGCGGCGGGGGTGCGAATTTCGCCGAGCCGCTCGACGGCGAGCAGCCGCGGCGCGAGCGGTCCCGGCGCGCCGGCGAGTTGGGCCAGGGCCGGCACGGCCGCATCGCCCAGGGCGACGAGCCTCTGCGAGGCCTCGTGTTCTGCCGCGGCGTCCGGCCCCGCGAGAACCTTCACGAGCCGCGCGGCCTCCGGGTTCGGCCCGGCGGCGCGTGTTTGCCCGCAGAGACCCGCGAGGGCCAGCGCGGCGCCGACAAAGCACATGCCGATCCTAGATGCCAAGGCAAGACCTCCTCCGGGACGCCCCCCAAGGTAGAACACCGCCGCTCCCCGATGGGTCGCGGCTAAACGCGCGCGGGGGGCGTCGGCTGACTCATCCCCAGTTCCTGGCACTGGTGGGCCATCTCGGCCCATCCGAAGCCGCGCGGAGGACCTTGGCGGCCAGCACGCCGCCGACAACCGACAACGTCTTCCGGTTCATTCGCTCGTGTCCTTTCGTTTGCTCTCCCATTGCGCGATCAGCATTCGGTCACTTCTGCAACAACTCCGCCATGGCCCAGCCCAGCGCGTTGCCGACTTCCATGTAGGTCTCGGCATTGCGGTTGTAGTGATAGCCTTGGTTTTTCGGGGAGACGTCGGCCTCTCTCCAGAAATCCCGGGACTCCACGCACTTCACGTTGCCGGCAAACTCCGGGTGCTTCTTGGCATCGTTCATCGCAAGCTGCGCTTCGGCGATCTGCAGCCCGAAGCTCGTGCGCCCGGGGTTCCCGCAGCCCACGGCCAGCACAAAGGGGGCGTTCGGCGCGTTGAAGTCCTTGCGCAGGCACTTGATGAGGTTTACGAGATTCTGTTCGTAGCGGCTGGCATGGACCGGATTCTGATCCTTGTGCCCCTGCCACCAGACAAACCCGGCCACCTCATACTTCTCCGCGCCGGGATAATACTTGCCAAGCTCGCTCAGGACCTTCTTGGCATTGGCGACATCGTCGTCATACTGCTTGCCGGCATACCAGCCAATCGGTTTCGGCTCGGTGCCCTTCGGCCACGAATCGGGCGAATCCTTGTAGCCGGCATAAATCTTGCCGTTGACTTCATACCGCTCGCTCCCCGGTGGCAGCAGATCCCACCCCAGGCTGCGGTTCCCGATGCAGGCCTTGAGGATCAGCACCGGCTCGTCAAACACCTGCCCCATGACATGGCCGAACGCCACTTCCGGTCCGATCGGCCCGCCTTTGATCGTCAGCCAGTCGTTGTAGTTGATCTGCATGCCACCCCGCCCCTGCATGACAAAGGCGTACCGGACATCGTTTCGCTTGGACCAGTTGCCGGCCTCATCCAGCAGATAGGGGTAGCGTTTTTCCGCCTTGGTCAAATACCCGAGCGTGCCCTTGGTGGTCTCCGGGCCGACCTCACCCATGCCGACCATGTTGGACTGCCCCATCAGGACGAAGACCTTGACCGGTTTCGTCATGTCCGCCGCCTTGGCATCCGGCTTCGGCAATTGATGTTTCGGATCCGTATCAAACTTCTTTTCCGCCGCCAGGGCGCCGGAAACACCGATCACCGTTGCCGCCAACACACTCGCCACCCCCAGCCATGTTCTCTTGCTCATCGCATTATCACCTTTCATGACGTTCTTTCGCCTCCGAACCGGCACGACTCTTGCCGCCTCCGTCGCGGCCTCACGGTCCATTCCGCTTCATCACGCCTATAGGAGATGTGCCTATAGTAGAGATGTCGTTCGCGTTCTCATCACCCACGATCCTAATCCCCCCGACCCGCGGCCGTCAATCGAGCGCTGCGACGCCATAGTGGGGACTATCATTACTACGTTCATTTGTATGATCTCCTGTTTCTTGTTTAACCTGGCGGGCGGAAAGCCCGCGAATCACCTGAAACTGATGAGACATTGCTTTTCGCTCGCCCCATTGCGCAGAGCGCAGTGGAGGTGGCATGGGTGAAGGTTCATTCAACGCGGCCCCGGCGGCAAGTGTTCAATGAGATACCGAATGATGAGCATACGCAAGTGGACCTCGGTGCCCTTGCCTTCTTGCAGGCCGTGGTCGCGATGGGGATAGGCGAAATAGTCGAAACGTTTGCCCAGTTCGATGAGCCGGTCAACGAGCCCTTCGGTGATCTCCACATGCGTGTTCGTCTCTCCGGTGCCGACGATGATGAGCAGGGCGCCGCGCAGCCCGTCGGCGTAAGTGATCGGCGCGCAGGTGCGGTAGCCCTCGGGATTGTCCTTCGGCGTGCGCATGTAAATCTCCTGATACCAGGCGTTGTAATACTGCG
>Ga0315291_10008991_pt1 | contig 12254 bp, 15 predicted proteins | sample YL17G12_20_MG_FD_203070 | JGI IMG/M metagenome (GOLD analysis project Ga0315291, IMG submission 203070) | Sediment microbial communities from Yellowstone Lake, YNP, Wyoming, USA - YL17G12_20 | ecosystem: Environmental > Aquatic > Freshwater > Lake > Sediment | place: USA: Wyoming | collected... | reverse complement strand
GCGTCGTACGTCTTCCTCATACTCGAAAGCATACCATACCTCCTTTTGAGATATGGCAGGCTCAAAATCCACTTATACCCCCTGTCCAGTTTTTGGGGAGTAGCTCAAAAAGCCTTCATTTAGGGAGATAGCAAGGAGGTAGGCGAAGTCAAAGAGAGTAGCCTTATATTTTGATTTCAAGTTCGAGTTAAAAACTTCAATAGGATCGAGTGTTGACAGCTTGATTTTTAAATCCATTGAGGACCTCTTAGCCTAAAAACTGTATACCAGACGTCAATTTTATTGTCAATTGGTATACAGTAATTATATTATTATCAACAAGATGCGCTTGACAATAGGACAGGAATGTCGTATATTATAATTAATAATGAATAACCTAAGAAGTCTTCGCCGGCTCAAAGATAAAACTCAATACGAATTATGGAGAAAAACGGGAATACCCCAATCTTCATTATCTCTTATAGAGAGAGAATTCATGGAGCCAAACAAGGCAATGAAGAAAAAAATATCAAGAGCCTTAGGATGCACCGTCGAAGAGGTTTTTCCTATCGAAACGCTACTTCCTACTAATAATGAACAGGAGGATTGACATGCCAATCGAGCGCCGTTTTTACACTCCGAAGGAAATTTCCATTTTGTATTCTCTGCACCTGCAAAGCGTCTATTCGATGATCGCCGCCGGAATTATTCCGGCCGTTCGTCTCGGCCGTGCTATTTGCTGTGACCTCAAGGCACTCGAGAGGCGGCTTGAGCCGCAGGTCAAGGGACAGGCCGCAGGCCGGGGTCAAAAATGAAAGTCCAACTCTTCCATAGTCAGGAATTCCTCGACGGGATGCAATTCACGCTCCTGACACATATCAAGGTCCTGACTCCGGATGGCCGACAGCTCTCTTTTGCGAGAATCACGCCAGAGCTTTTGGGGTTCATCGGGCGGCTGGAACTCGACGTTCCCGACCCCCTGTTGAACTGGAAAGGCAAATTACCGTGTTCAGCGAATACGCCGACAAATACTTGAAACAAGGCTTCTCCATTTTCCCGGCAAAGTCGGACAAGAAGCCGGCGATCCCCGCGTGGGCCTCGTATCAAACCCGAATACCATCAACCAAGGAGATCGAGGCCTGGTCAAGGGACCTGGGCGATATGAACATCGCCGTCATCTGCGGCCAGCTATCGAACTTGAACGTTGTCGATTGCGATACCCCGCCAGCCATCCAAGAGGTCGAGGCGCTCTTGCCGGAAGGGATGGAGCTCCCCGTCGTCACGACTCCCCGCGGCGGCCGGCATTATTACTTCCAATATTGCCCCGAACTCCATAGCCGCAACGGAGTGGGTGACGGGATCGACGTGAAGAGCGAAGGGGGCTATGTCCTGGCTCCGCCGTCAAAAACAGAAAACGGCGTCTATACGTGGAATTCGGAGATGAATCTCGATACGATCCCTGAACGGCCCCCGGTTCCCGATGCTCTCCTCGCGCTTCTAAAAGCCGGGACAAGCCCCGTTCTCCCGTCACCGGACAAGCCGATCCTGACGCAAGGGACACGGGACAATTATCTATACCATACGGCCCTTCAGCTCCTCAAGGACGGACGACCACGGGACGAGGTTGAACGGATCATCGTCGACATGGCGAAGATCTGCACGCCGCCGTTTCCAGAAAAGGAGGCCCGAATAAAGGTTGAAAGCGCTTGGAACCATTACAGCGAGAAGAACCCCCAGGCTGCCTGTCTTGTAAGGCCGGCGTTCACGGGGACGCTCGCGGATTTCTTCAAGGCCGATATCCCGGAGGCCGAGGTCCTCATCGAAGGATTGCTCGCCCGGGAGGAGTTCATGTTCATGGGCGGCGTCAAGCACGCGCACAAGACGACCGCCATGATGGACCTGGGCTTGCACTACGCGAGCGGCCACAAAGCATGGCTAACCTTCCTGATTCCCAAGCCTGGGCGCTTCCTCATGATCCAGCAGGAACTCGGCGAGTACGAATTCAGGAAACGGCTGAGAAAAGCCGTCGATGCCGGACATTTCAAATTGGACAATTTCTTCCCCTACACGGGAACAGGCGAGCCTATAAAGATCATCGAGGACAAGGGATTCAAGCGGCTATGCCAACTTTGCGATAGAGTCGCTCCCCTGGACATCCTCGGCCTGGACCCCCTCCATACATTCCACACTTCGAATGAGAACGCGTATGAGATGCTTGCGCTCATCCGGGACAGGATCAACTATCTCAAAATCACCTACAACTGCGCCGTCATCACCACTCATCACTTCTCAAGTAAGCGACCACAGAACGATCCGGAGGCCCCAACCGAGGCCGGTGGCTGGTTCCGCGGTCACTCGGTCCTGGCCGATTCTGCCGACGTCCTCTTCTGCCTTCACCGTCTCCCGGGACAAAAAGACAACCCCAAGCTCAGGCTCGCCTATGAGGATTACAACGTCGTCGAGATCACGCTACGCAACGGCAAGTGGCCGCCGCGGTTCGCCATCGAATTCAACGAACAAACCTTCCTTATGAACGTCTCCGATGTCTGGCATGAACTCGGCGCGAAGATCGAGTTCGGCAAGATCCGCGAAGTCTGCGATATGCACGGCGGCTCCATCCTGCGGACGAGCCTTGTCATCTACTTCCAGAATCGCCTGGATGGAATCTCCGAAAGCACCGTCCGGCGTGCCATCATGCGTGAAGAAGAAGCAGGCAAGGTCACAACACGTCCAATGCCCGGAAGAGGCCATCCAACGATCGTCGAATCTCGGAGGAACTTGTGATCCCTGGCATAGCCTTTAATGCTAGTAATATAATGTTAATTATATATATATCAATAGGATGCATTACTGTCAGGAGGGTGACAGCAAAGATTCTCCTATATAGGAACCTCCATAAGGCCCCCCAGGGGGGGTATCAGGGAAACGCCCCGGATGGCCAAGGCACCGGCATCAGACATCGGCCCTTTTGCCCTTCCATGCTGCCCACGTCCATGCCCGGCCGTCTGATACCTTGACAGTCTCCCATATGGGGGGAATGGGCCACCCTGTCGACTTTTGCGTCGTCTTATGAAGAGTCGAAAATTGTAAGTAACATATATTCAAGAGGTTACGAATGAAGGATATGAAGGGCAAAAATCCGACTGGCGGGCTCCCTCGGCAAGGGGGCGGGATGTCTTGAGCAACATGGATGTAGTGCGGGCAAAGAATCTTTATACGATCATCGTGAACGGGGAACTGGGGGACGATGAGGATGGGACGTGCAAGCGGGTGTGCATAATCCGGGAGCTGGAATCGATTACCCATAAAGACTTCAGAAACACGGCTGAGTTCCACAGGGAGGTAAGTTCTTTTCTGGCCAGGAAAAGTCGCATTAAAGAAACGGATGGGGCTCGGCTTAGGCGGGCAAGGCAGCGTGGGGGATTGACCATTAAAGAATTGGCTGTCGAACTTGGGACGACGAAGCGTACGGTGATCCGATGGGAAAGGAACGAATCTCCGCTCTCCGCGAGTGCCGTAGAGTGGTTAAATAAAACGCTCTCAGATGCCCCAGGATCGAAAAACTCCGAAAAAGAGCCATATGGGGAAAAGGTGACATTGGTGTAGGAGCGTGTATGATTCTATGGAAACGCCGTTTTTGCACATAAAGTATATGGGGGGAAGGTGACACGGAAAATGCACTTCACTCACTTGAAGGAGAACGAACGTAACGCGAGCCTAGGGCTCGACGACCTATATCGCGACAGAGAACCAGCCGGAGGAAGTTCTCAAGCCTCGCATCCTCGCGTGCGGGGGCGATACGGACAAACTCTACTATGTCCGCCATGCCTTGATCCCCACGGGAGGCAAGGACAATAGTCTCCAAGTGTTCGATATTGCAAGGCACTTTCTGGCGCTAAGGTGGTCTGACCAATACTTAATCAGACAGCGAGTGTCAAATTATGTTCGTTCGCCGATGCTATTTCTGAACTATCTTTGAAGTATGCGAGGCTACGAGCTGCCAACGTCCGGCACGCTTGACCCAGGTATCCGTATATCGATACTGGCCGCTGACATCCTTGCCTTTCCACGTCTCTTTGACCGTGGTGCGGCCAGTGACCACCGCCGCGTCTCCGTAAACGCGAACTTTCCAATCATCGACTACATAGGACGTATTCACGACCTCCCCAGACTTTAGGGTTTCAAGGTCTTGGGCCTTGGTCCAGACGATGCCATCGAAGTCCGTCCACGTATAGTCATCTGCTAAAATCCGGTCATAGGATGCGACGTCGCGCTTAGCCCAGGCGTGACCAATCTCTTTCTCCAGCTTTTTTAACTCCTGTTCCACGCTCTCGGTCTGTGTCTGAGCCAGGATGGCAGCTCCAAAGGCCAAAACCATCACTCCGACGGCAAAAGCAATGCGTTTCATTTACCCCTCCTTGATTCTGATGAGATTATTAAACTTCACTTGACAGCACTAGTCAAGCCGAGTTTAGGTCAGACCAGCTAAGGAAAGCCGTCGCCGAGATCGGGGACGTACGCCTCGCCGTCATCGACCCCGCGATATCCCACGTCAGCGATAAGGCCGACCCCAACTCCTCAACCCACGTCCGGTACGTCATGGATGCCCTCGCAGACCTCGCGCGGGAGACCGGGATCGCCCTCGTCGTCTCCGCCTAACCGTCTCATATAGATTACCACCAATGTAGCTTCATTTTTTTATTTCATTTTTGTGTGGGACGAGGCCATGCACCGACTGGGGGTCGGGGTCGTCCGTCAACGATTTGGACCAAAATCCCCCCGAGAACTATACAGTTGAGGGCGATAGGATGTCACAACGAGACAGGGACCAGGCAACGGCCGAGGCGGTCTTTCAGGAAATTTGGCGGGGAGTTCCTGGTCCGCTCCTCGTTGATCCCTTAAAGTTAAAAACACGTTTTCTTGGTGGGATCTGGACTCGTTATTATCAATCCATTCATGGCCGTAGGTATTGGAGCTTTTGTTGGTCAACGAATAGGAATGAAAACGGAAAATTCATTTCCTATATCGAGACTCCGGCTGGCGGTTGGCGCCGAGTCGTCGAACATAGGCGCCGGAAGGCCGCGAAAGCGCGGGCCTGGCGGCTCATGGTTCAATTCGATGCGAAAGGGAAAAAGTAAGATGTCAAAAACTTGGATCACAGGCGACGATTGCGTTTCCTGCGGGCATGGACACGTCTTCTTCTTTGAAGAGAGGACCGAGGACGGACCGGACGGTCACAAGCACTTCGGGGATCTTATCTGCGGGGCATGCGGGGCAAGTCAACGGCAGGCGTGCTTTGATTACCAAGTGCCGGACGCGGTGCCGGATCAAGGGCCGCTCTTTGGGGGTTCAAAGTGACCCCTTCAAAGCTCAAGCTCGCCTTAAAGGTAGCAATCAAGGCGCGGCGCCCGGTCATGATTTGGGGATCGCCCGGGGTCGGCAAGTCGGCAGTCGTCCGTCAGGTCGCGGACGAGCTCGGGCTCGTATGCCAGGATGAGCGCGTCTCGGACCGGGACCCGGTCGATTTCCGGGGCCTCCCTCACATCGTGGACGGCGTGACGGAGTGGACCCTGCCGGGGTTCCTGCCGTGCTCCGGGTCCGGGATCCTCTTCCTGGACGAGTTGAACGCCGCTCCGCCGTCTATTCAGGCGGTCGCCTATCAATTAATCCTGGACCGACGTCTAGGCGACTATCGCCTTCCCGACGGGTGGGCGATTCTCGCGGCTGGAAACATGGACTCGGACCGGGCCGTCGTTTCGCGGATGTCGTCCGCTCTGGCTAATAGGTTCGTCCATTTGACCTTCGACGTATCGCTTGATGATTGGATCGATTGGGCGCTTGACCGGGGGATCCGGCCGGAGCTCTTGGCGTTCCTTCGCTTTCGTCCCGAGCTTTTACATTCGTTTGACCCAGCCAAGGGCGAAAAGTCCTTTCCGACGCCAAGGACCTGGGAATTCGTGAGTGACTTGATGGACGCGGACGGCAAGGACTGCGAGGCGGAGCTCATCCAGGGCGCGGTCGGGGCGGGCGCCGGCGTTGAATTCCTGGGCTTCCTTCGGACCTTCCGGGACTTGCCGGACATCGACGGGATTTTCAAGGACCCGGCGGGCTCCCCCGTCCCGCATAGTCCGGCGGCGCTCTATGCAGTGTGCTCCGCGCTGGCGCGTCGGATAACGACCCATGCGACATTTGGCGCGGCGCTTGAATACGCGAAAAGGATCGCGGCGGAATACCAGGTCTTACTGGTCAAGGATACGGTCAGGATAAAGCCGGAACTCCGGTCAAGTTCCGCCTTCGTCGCGTGGGCGGTCGATAATAGCTGGCTGGTGCAAGGATAGGAAAATGAATTTATCAGAAAAAGCGATGCTGGTTAATCTTTCAATCGCGCAATGGTCCGGGCGTAAACTGGACCGGGTCGTCACCGATGAGGTCGTCGCGGACCACAAAGCGGACCGGGACGCGGGGCGGTGGAATAAATCTCTCGTCCTTGGGCGGGCGCTTGAGGACGTGAAGCGAGCGGCGAACGATGCGCGGACGTTTCACTATCAGCATTCGCTCCCCTGGACCGACGACGGGGCGCGGATCCTGACGGCCGCTCACTTCCTGGACTATACGGCCAAGGTGGGGGAATATGAGCGGCGGTTCAATGCGGCGGCGGACGATTTCGCCCGGGATTATCCGTCCTTTGTCACAGCGGCCAGGTCCGGTCTTGGCGACATGTTCAACGAGGCCGATTATCCGCCGGCGGCGGACGTCCGGCGCCGGTTCTCGTTCTCGGTCGATTTCCGGCCGCTGCCCTGCGGCGACGATTTCCGGGTGGATCTCTCGGCGGATGACGTCGCCAGGATCAAGGGAGACATCGAGGCCAGCGTCCAGACGGCGACGGCTGAGGCTATGCGGGATCTCTGGCGGCGGCTGTACGATGCGGTCCGGCACGTCTCCGACAAGCTCAAGGACGGGGACGCTATCTTCAGGGATTCGCTCATCGGCAACGTGAGGGAACTCGTCGACCTTCTTCCGGCGCTTAACCTGACGGGGGACGCGGCTTTGACGGCGGCGGTCGTCGAGGTTAAAGGCAAGCTGGCGGACCTGGACCCGCAGGCGCTCCGGGATCACGAGGCGGAGCGGGCGCAGGCGGCGCGGACGGCGGACGAAATAGCGCGGAAGATGGCGGGATACTGCGGATGATTGCATCAAAGCGGATTGTCAAGGCGCGGGCTCAGCTTGTGTTGAGAGAACCTTTCTTCGGGCGGCTGGTCCTCCGCCTAGACATGGCAGAGGACCCCAAGGCGCCTACGGCATGGACCGACGGGCGCCGGATAGGCTACAATCCGTCGTTCGTCGAGGGCCTAAACGACGACGAACTCCAGGCGTTGTTGGCTCACGAAGTGATGCACTGCGCTAACCTGCATCCATACAGGCGGGAGGCTAGGAACCCGGCCAAGTGGAACATAGCAACGGACCTAGCAATAAACGGGATCCTTCTCAAGTCAGGCTTTGTGCTCCCGAAAGGGGCGCTCCATGATTTAGCTTGGGATGGCGACGCAGCGGAGCGGATCTATAACGCGCTCCCGGACCCGCCGCCGGGTTCTAACGGCGGGGCCCTGGATGAAGTGCGGGACGGCCAAGGCGAGGACGGCAAGGCCCAGGGCGCAGGGGGAGCACAGCAAGCGGCTGAAGAGTGGCGCGAGGCCGTCGTCCAGGCTGCGACAGCGGCCAAGCAAGCGGGCAAGCTCCCGGCGGGCATGGATCGCCTTGTCCGGCGGGTGTCCATGGGGCGGGTGGACTGGCGCTCGCTCCTCCGGCAATTTCTCAACCAGGTCCGGGCGTCCGACTATTCTTGGAGTCGTCCTTCCCGTCGTCATATTTCGTCCGGGCTTATTCTCCCGTCCATGCGGAGTATCGAGGCGGGGTTGATTGTGTTCGCCTTCGACACGTCCGGGTCCATGAACGAACCGATTCTCAAGGCGTCTTGGGCTGAGTGCGTGTCCGCGCTTGAGGACATCAGGCCCGAGGCCGAGCTCATCATGTGCGACGCCAAGGTGCAGCGGGTCGATCACGTTGAACCCGGGGACCCGCTCCCGGATGAACTTAACATGCCCGGCGGCGGCGGGACTGACTTTCGTCCTATCTTCGAGCGCATAGAGGCAGAGGGATGGTCTCCCGCGTGTTTGGTCGTGTTCACTGACCTCGACGGGCGCTTTCCCAAGGCGGCGCCGTTCTATCCAGTCCTTTGGATCGCGGACAATGACAAGAGCCGGGCCCCGTTCGGTCTCACACTCCCGGTGCTGTCGTCATGAACGATTTCCTTTTTGTTTTTTTTGTGCTCTGTGCATGTCGTTTTTTCATCTCGCGCAGGTCGCGCAGGTTCTAAATAACGGTTTGGGACGAAATCGCCCCGAGAACTAAACCATTGAAGGGTTTAGGCAAGATGAAAAGCAAGCAAGGATATCAAAAGCTCGACGCGTCCTTTAACCTGCGTGTCGGCGTCAATCCTGCTGACCTCAAAGGTCCATCCGTCTGCAACGCCTCCGAAGCTTATGAACTAACCAAGGACTATGCCAAGGCGGATCGGGAGATCATGCTCGTTGTGATGGTCAATTCAAAAAACATGGTTCTCTCGATTGAAACTCATTCGGTCGGGTGCGTAGATTCGTCCGCCGTCTATCCTCGGGAGATTTTCCGGTCTTTGCTGCTCAAGAACGCGTCCTCTTTCATCCTGGTACATAATCATCCTTCAGGCGACCCGACGCCGTCATTGTGCGATAAGCAAATTACAGAGGATATAGTCAAGGGGTCAATGATCCTTGGCATCAAGTTGCTAGACCATATCATTCTAGGCGATGGCCGTTATTATTCAATGGCAGACCAAGGCGATATGGATTGCTTCGTCCTGTCCGCCGGGGTCATTCCGTTCACGCCGCAAAAATGAGCAAGTCCATTCCCAAGATTAAACCAGAGGAGTCCAGGTTCGGACTCCGCGAGGCTCTCGCCTATTCCGGGCTCATGGATTGCGACAAGTGCCACCGGATAACGCGAGAGCGCGACCTCATCATCGGCGTCTGCGAGTTCTGCGCCTATTCTAAAGGCGAGGACGCCGAGGCCCCGCTCTGCGCTATGGGTCCTGCCGTCCAGCTCGGCCTATTCTAAGTGCCCGCCTTCCTTCTCCCGTTCACCTATTATAGATCTATAATATAAGTACAGTACTATATATTAAGTAATAGTCTTAATACATTACAGCATACCTGATAGCCATTATATAGAGTACCCATCTACATCTTTCCTTGTCCTCGGGATCCCCCGGGCATCCTCACGTGCACGTCATAGCCAAGTCATCCTTGTCCTCATGCTCCTACTCTCCAGCACAAGCAAGGACAGAGCGCGACACAGCGGGCACAGCACAGCACAGCAGAGCACAACGCTCAAGGCGCTAAGGGGGCCTGGGGCTGGGGCCCCATGGGACGCTTGGCTCTGGGATGAGAGTGTGTAACACTCATCAATCCCCTCCCCACGCGCGATAATTTTGGGAAGTTTGAAAAAGGGGGCCTAAGACAATGGGCGATGGATTGTAGGGAGATTTGGACCGAAAAGGGGGCGAGAACTATAGGGTTGGAGGATAAATTACATGAATACGGCGCTTCGTGACATTCCTGCGGGGGAGTTTCTTTATGCTCGGGATGCCGACACGGGGGAATATCTTCTCGTATGGTCTGAGGAGGGGGATCTTTGTGCTGGACCCATATCGACCCAGGAACAGGAAGCCTGGCTAGTGGCCCTTCTTCTTCAGGGGGATGTCCAGCAAATCTCTCTTCCGAAGGAGTGGAAGCGTCAGCGCGGCGACGCTTATGGCTTCTGGAAGGATAAACCATGAAAAGTGGGAGGAAATGATGAGTAAGGAAGTGTGAGAGGTAAGGGGAAGAGGGTGGAGGACGACTTGAGGTTTGCTAGGAAAGCGAAGGGATGGAGCCAGGAAGAGCTTGGGATTCATCTAGGCGTGTCAAGGCAGGCCGTTCAGCAGATGGAGATTGGGAGGCGTCCGTACGTGGAGAGTGCTAAGAAGTGGTTGGGGCTGTATGAAGAAACGCTCTAGGAAGCCCAAGGACGCAAAAACTCCGAAAATGGCTTTCTCGGGGAAAAGGTGACATTTGGGGCAAAACAGGATGAATCATACAGACCCCCCCTTTTTTGATACATATCCATATGAGGGGAAGGTGACATGAAAAATCGATGTCTCGGACTTGTGGGGTAAGTGGCAGGAGGATAAAGTGCCAAAATTGACGAAAAAATGGACGGCTGAGGACAGGAGGAAGGAGGAGCTACGGTTATCGCCTGTTATAAAGCTGATCAGAGACATGGTTGACGATACGTTGCCAGCGATGGATAGGGTGATGAGTGATCAGCGACAATTAAAATTCCCGTCTTCAAAGTACACTGTCCGGGTTCATTTGGAAGGAGAACCGGATGGCGATGCTTGAACCCTTGCCAAACGGAGTTAGCCAAATTATCATGAGAGACAAAATCCGTAGCTTAAGCAATAAGCACGCGAGTCCGAAACTGCCTGACGACGTACAGTGAAGTCAAATAAAATTTCTGAACAATAAGAAAATCAGCGAAATTGCCCCAATATATTTGACGAGGTATGGTTACGCAATAATATATAAACTTAGAAAGATCTATTGTTTTGAGAACATAAAGTCTTATACTGATATAATCAACAAAAGGACGCCGTTTTAGGATGCTATCAGCAGCAAAAGCTAACCGTCAGTATTTCCGAAAGGCCTATGGGACAGGCAAGCACGGGTGGGCAGTGGAAGATCCATCGCCTTATGCCGCAAAGTTCCTCGCTCGATTGAAACGGATCATCCCTAACGGGAGACTCTTGGATATCGGTTGTGGGGAAGGACGCCATGCCATTCTTGCGGCGCGGCTGGATTTTAATGTTACCGCTATTGATTACGAACCCTCGGCCTTAAAACGTGCCCAACGTTTTGCGAAGAATAAAAAGGTTCGGGGAATCATTTTTCGCCTAGCGAATGTGCTCTGTTTGCCGCCACAAGATACGGCTTTCGATATCGTTCTCGACTACGGGTGCCTCCATCATCAAAGAAAGGTAGACTGGCCAGCCTATAAAGCTGGCGTTCTGCGCGTCTTGTCTCCGAACGGCTTTTTTATCCTTTCTGTTTTCAGCCCGAAATTTCCGCTTTTCTGCGGTAGTCGGAAAAACTGGCATATCGCCCAAGGAGCCTATCGACGCTATTTCACCCGACGCGATATTTTAGGACTGTTCGGCCGGGAATTCGAGGTGCTTGAAATAATCGAAGAAAATGGCGGTCAGCACGGCTTTTGGCATGTATTGTTTAGGCGCCGAAAGTAGAATGAATATCTTCATCACTGGCAATCCCGGGTGCGGTAAATCCACTTTGATACAAAAATTCTTAGAGGAAATTGCTGATAAAAAGGTCTCTGGCCTTATAACGCCTGAGATAAAGGTCAATGGGGTAAGACAGGGTTTCAAGATAATCGATTTGGCTTCAGGAAAGGAAGAAATTTTAGCTTCTATTAATATTGAGCGCGGACCCGGAGTTTCAAAGTACAAAGTTAATATTGAAGGGATAGAAATAATTATGGATAAATTCCTGGAAAGCTATAAAGACTCAGAATATGTCGTTATAGATGAGATTGGAATGATGGAGTATTATTTGAAAAAGTTTAAGGAAACTATTAGAATGGTGCTTGCCTCAGATAAGAACGTCATTGCCACCTTGTCAAAAAGATTTGTGAAAGAGTATAGGAATAAAGGGCAAATATATCATTTGGCCAGAGACAACTTTGATGAGATCTATTTAAAAGTGCTGAGTCAGCTAGAGAGGTAGCTCGATATAGAGCGAACCATGAATATCGATTCTTATTCTTTTGGAAAAATCGTCATTGAAAGCAAAAGCTTTAATTCGGATCTCATTATTTATCCCGAAAAAGTAGATGCCTCTTGGTGGAGGAAAGTGGGGCATCGGGTGCAGCTCGAGGATTTGACGCCGGTTTTGGCCGCAAGTCCTGAGGTGCTGATTATTGGTACTGGGTATATGGGTCTGATGAAGGTTCCCGAGGAACTTAGAAAAGAGCTAATTAAGAAAAACATAGAGCTTTACATTGAGGATTCCCGTCGGGCTGTTGAAATTTTTAATTCTATCAATACAAAAAGAAAGACGATCGCGGCCTTTCATTTGACCTGCTGATAATCCTTAAGCTTTGGATCCGAGTGCGAATGATAAATGTGG
>Ga0315291_10008988_pt1 | contig 12256 bp, 18 predicted proteins | sample YL17G12_20_MG_FD_203070 | JGI IMG/M metagenome (GOLD analysis project Ga0315291, IMG submission 203070) | Sediment microbial communities from Yellowstone Lake, YNP, Wyoming, USA - YL17G12_20 | ecosystem: Environmental > Aquatic > Freshwater > Lake > Sediment | place: USA: Wyoming | collected... | reverse complement strand
CGATACCGCCGAGTTCGTCCGGGTCGCCAAAGACGCCTACCGCGCCTGCCGCGAGTCCGAGGGGCTGGCCCCCTGGAACCGCTACGGCACCATGATCGTGACCTCCTGGTGCGATGAGAACGGCACGCTGCCCACCCGCAACTTCCAGTCCGGATCGTTTGAGGAGGGCCCTCACCTTTATGCGCCGGTGTTCCGCGAGAAAATCGTGGTAACGGACAAGGGCTGCTTCGGCTGCCCGAGCCCGTGCGGCAAGTACTCCTATTCGAAGAAGCATGGCATCTACGTCGAGGGGCCGGAGTATGAGACCAACGGCATGTTGGGCTCGGACGTAGGCCTGGGCGACATTGAGGACGTTGCCAAGGCCAACCAGTTGTGCGACGAGCTGGGCCTGGACACCATCTCGGCCGGCGGGTCGATCGCCTGGGCGATGGAGTGCTACGAGAAAGGGATCCTGACCCGGGAGCAGACAGATGGGCTCGATCTGCGGTTCGGGAACGCCGAGGCGGTGTTTGCCCTCATCGAGCGCATCGCCCATCGCCAGGGATGGCTGGGCAACCTGCTGGCCGAGGGGAGCAAACGGGCAGCGGCCGAAGTGGGTCACGGCAGCGAGCAGTGGGCCATCCAGGTCAAGGGCATGGAGCAGAGCGCGTATGCCACCCACCAGGCCACGTCGATGCTGCTGGCCTACATGACCGCCGACGTCGGAGCGCACCACAACCGGGCGTGGGCCATCACCTACGACATCGCCGCCGGCCGGGACCGGGTTGCGCCGGACAAGGCGGCCAAGGTGATCGAGCTGCAGCACATCCGGCCGCTTATGGACGCGCTGGGCTGCTGCCGGCTGCAGTGGGTGGAGCTTGGCATGCCCCTCGAGTCCTATGCCCCGGCAATGACAGCTTTGACCGGCGTGGAGTACTCGTGGCAGGACCTGCTGCACATCTCCGAGAGGATCTGGAACCTGACTCGCCTGTACTGGATACGGGAGGTGGAGGGCTTTGGGCGGGCCTGGGACGCCCCGCCGTGGAGGTTTGTGAACGAACCGGCGAGCAGCGGGGTGACGGCCGGGCAGTTCACGACACCTGAAGCTGCCCAGCAGATGCTCGACATGTACTACGAGCAGCGGGGCTGGGATGCCAACGGCATCCCCACGGCGGAGACGCTGCAGCGGCTGGGGCTGGCCGACCTGTTGGGGGCGTAGAGGGTGGTCACGCTCGTCCCGGTGGGATTCCTGAAGGAGTTCGTCGGCGGCCGGGAGTGGCTGGAGCTGGACGCCGGCCCCAGCGTAGCCGAGATGCTGGTGTCGGTTGGCATCCCGCCGGCCGTGGTGGCGGCCGTGCTCCGGGAGGACGAGCTGGTGACCAAGGAGTACCGGCCTCGGGATGGAGAGCGGATCAAGGTAATGGCCGTCGTGGGAGGCGGCTGAGCGGCTGCGAGTCTGCGAATAGGAGGGTGTGTTCCGATGTTGATAGAGCAGTACGACCTGGAGGTATTCACCCCGCCGTGCGAGCCGGGTGCGGAGCGATACAGCGCTCGCGCACGGTTCGCGACTGATATCAGCGAGGCGCTGCCCTACCTGAATGCCACGCTGCGCGGCGCGGTCTATATTCCGGCTGCGGCAGCCGTTACCTGGAAGAAGGGGGAGCACAACGTCGCATTCCACGCCCGCCAGATCGCCGTCTCCAACGTTCCCGACCGGGACGCGGCGATCAAGGAGATAGAGGGTCTAATCAAGCTGGTCAACCGGACGTGGGAACGCAGAGCCGAGATCGAACCGGACCACGAAACGCATCAGCGGCCGGGCCTGATGGACGTGTACAAGGTCCTGCCGCGCACCAACTGCAAGGCCTGCGGCGAGGTCTCCTGTTTCGTCTTTGCCAACAAGCTGGTGGCAGGTCACGTCAGGCTGCTGGACTGCCCGGTGCTGAGCGAGCCCCAATATGCCGAACAGCAGGCGTACCTGGCGGACAGGCTGGGAGAGGAGATGCCTGCCATCGGCCGGCGGGAGACGTAGGGGTGCGACCTGAGACGGTACTCTATCCGATGTTAAGCGTGGAAGAAGCCCTGGACCAGGTGCTGGCGGCCTTTGAGCCTCTGCCGCCAGAGCGGGTTCCGGTGCTGGAGGCGCTGGGCCGGGTGCTGGCCGAGGACGTCTATGCCGGCATGGACATCCCGCCCCTGGCCAACACGGCCATGGACGGCTACGCCGTGCAGGCCGCCGACGCCGCCGGGGCCAGCCCGGAGCAACCGGCGCGCCTGCGCATCGTCCATGACCTGGCGGCCGGCTATACCAGCGACGTGGCGGTTGTGCCAGGGACGGCCATCCGCATCATGACCGGCGCGCCGATCCCGCCGGGAGCTGATGCCGTGGTCCAGTTCGAGGACACAAAGCGGGACGGAGCGTGGGTGGACATCTTCAGAGACGTGCCCATAGGCGACAACGTGCGCCAGGCCGGCGAGGACGTGCAGCAGGGCGCACTCATCCTGGCCCGAGGCGCCGAGATCCGCCCCCAGGAGGTGGGTATGCTGGCCGCGCTGGGGCATACGCAGGGCCTGGTGCACCGCCGCCCTCGCGTGGCCATCCTGTCGACCGGCGACGAAGTGATCGCGGTGGATGCTCCCTGGCAGCCGGGCAAGATCCGCGACGCCAACAGCTACTCCAATGCCGCCCAGGTGGTGCGCTATGGGGGCGTGCCGCTGCGGCTGGGCATCGCCCGCGACGATGTGGAGGAACTGACGGCCAAAATCCGGGCCGGGCTGGAGCAGGGGGCCGACCTGTTTCTCACCTCCGGCGGGGTGTCGGCGGGCGACTTTGACGTGGTCAAAACGGTACTCGCCGCCGAAGGGGAGATGGGCTTCTGGCGGGTGCGGATGAAGCCGGGCAAGCCGCTAGCCTTCGGGCACATCCGGGGCGTGCCGTTGCTGGGTCTGCCGGGTAACCCGGTGTCGGCCATGGTCAGCCTCGAGCTGTTCGCCCGCCCGGCCATCCTCAAAATGCTGGGCAAGACCCGTCTGGATCGACCCAGCGTAGAGGCGATTCTGCTGGACGCCATCACACGCAAAGACGACCGCCGCCACTATCTGCGCGTCAGCCTCGAAGAGCGAAACGGGGAGTGCGTGGCCCGGCTGACCGGCGACCAGGGCTCGGGCATCCTGCTGTCGATGGTGCGGGCGCAGGGGCTGGCCATCATCCCCGAGGACGTGGACCACCTGCCGGCCGGAGCGCGGGTGCAGGTTCTTCTGCTTGACTGAAGGAGAGGTGAACCGATGGAAGGCTTGAGCTTCCGGAAGATCCTGATCGGCGAGCAGATGGTGGGGTTGTGGGGATTGAAGGAGCTTTTCGACGAGCTGCGCGCCCAAGGCCGCGCCCCGGACCCGGACCTGGCCCCGCTGCTGTTGGCGGGGGTCGAACGGGGCAACTATGTTTTTCCCAACGCCCGGCCGCTCTACGAGGAGGCCCTGCTGCGCGAGTACCGGCGCTGCTGGAAACAGCAGCAGGAAGAAAGGCAGGGGACGGTGAAACGCGCCCGGAGGCTTTCGCCCCGAACCTGGCAGGGCAAACCCCGCGAGCAGGTACCGTGGTACCCGAGCATCTATCCTGACCGCTGCGACGGCTGCGGTGACTGCCTGGTGTTTTGCGCCTACGACGTGTACGACTGGGACGAGGCCAGCCACAAGGCCATCGTCGTCGACCCGTTCAACTGCCTGGTGGGCTGCGACGCCTGCGCCAGGGTATGCAAGCGTGGGGCCATCCGCTTCCCGCCCCGGGAGATGCTGGCCCAGAGGGACACATAGCGAGGGAATGCATGATCCTGGCCAAGACCAAATCAAACTGGCTCAAGCAGTATCTAAAAGAAGAGGGAGGCGAGATGACCATCGCCCTGCGGATGATGGTCATCGACTGATGAATGGGTGGTGATGTCCCATCAGGTCTGGTGGGCAAGCCTGACAACCCAGACGACTATGTCGCCATCCAGGTTGGCGAGTGGGGGCGGCGCTACGGCACCATCTACGTGCCGCGAGAGATATGGCAGCGCCTGCGGCCCGGGAGCGAGGAGTTCATCTTCTACGTGCAGGACTATGGGCGCTTCCGGCTAGAGTTCGACGTGCCGATCGGCCGGCTCAAGGTGTGATTGCAGAGCCGCGTCCGATTCGAGGGGATGAAGCCGTGGACGAGATCAGCCGCTGCCACTACGAGGATTTCGTAAAGGCCTTGGCCGACGAAACCCGTCAGGCCATCCTGGAGCTGTTGCATGCGCAAGAGATGAACGTAGGAGACATCGCGGCTCGCTTCCGCGTGACTCAGCCGACCATCTCCTATCACCTGGGCCTGTTGCGCCGCGCAGGACTGGTCGTGGCCCGGCGTGAGGGAAAGCAGGTGATTTACGCCGCCAACCGCTGCTGCCTGGAAAAGTGCGCTCGGCGGCTGGTCGAACCATACATCAAACAAGGGAACAAGCCATGAAAGAGGTGATCGCGGCTTTACACGAGGCATCGGACCGCAACGAACCGGTCGCCCTGGCGACGGTGGTGGAGGTGCAGGGCGCATCGCCTGCCCAAGTGGGCTTCAAGCTGCTGGTGTGGCCCGACGGCCGAGCTCTGGGCAACGTCGGCGGAGGCGAGTTGGAGCAGCGGGTGCGCGAGGAGGCCGTAGCTGCACTGGAGGAGGGCCGGTCGCGGCTGTTTCACTCCACGCTCCGCGAGGAGGGGCCAGATGCTCTGGGGACGCTGTGCGGCGGCGACGTCACCTTTTTCGTCGAGGTCTACCAGCCGGTGCCGGTCCTGCTCATTGTGGGCGGTGGACACCTGGGCCGGCCCCTGGCCGAGATGGCGCGCATCGTCGGCTTTCACGTCCGGGTGGTGGACGTGCAGCCGGAGCGGGCCACGGTGCCCCAATTCGACCCGGCGGCGATCACGCCCTGGACCTACGTGGTCATCATCACCCAGACGCATGTCACCGACGAGCAGGCACTACGTCAAGCGCTCGGCACGCCGGCGGCCTACGTGGGCATGATCGGCAGCCTGCGCAAGGTACGGACCATCTTCGACCACGTGCGGGCCGATGGCGTGTCCGGCGAGCAGTTGGCGCGGGTGCGCGCCCCCATCGGGTTGGACCTGGGCGGACGCAGCCCCGCCCAGATCGCCCTGGCCATCCTGGCCGAGATCGTACAGGTGCACTACGGTGGGAAAGGGCACCCCCGGGCGCTGGGGATGGGGGACACGCACAATGGCTGACTTCCCCCTGGTCCGCAGCCGGCGCTGCCGCCGAAGCGACCTGATCGTGGGCGCCCTGCAGGCCCACAGTATTCCTTTTCGCCTGGTGGCCGCCGAGAGCGACGAGGGTCGCACGCTGATCACAGAGTATGACAGGCGCGCCTCACCGGGCATCCTCGTGGACGGCCGCAGCGTCAACCCATTCGACCTTGTCCACGACTGCCGGGTGGACGACGGCGCCGTCCGCCACCATCTGTTGGGGGAGGAGGCAAGTAATGGTTCCGACCAGCACACTGAGGCTGTGTCCGGCCCTGGCCTCGCTGCCGGCCCGTAGGCTGCGCGCCGCGGCCCGGGCCAGCCGGGAACAGACCTATGAAGCCGGGCAGGCTATCCCTCTGAGCGAGGATTGGTTGTACGTTCTGCAGGAAGGAAAGGTGGCGCTCTCCGTGTGGCTCTGTCCGGGCACCCGCTGCGGTGGGGAGGCGACCATTGCCGTGGATCGAGCGGGAATTCTCTTCGGCTGGCGATCCGTTGCCAAGAGGGACCGGCTGCAGGTGCAGGCGGTCTGCCAGGAGCCGACGCGGATGATCGCCATCGACCTGGCCCGGTTGAGAGAGTCGGAGACGGGTCTGCTGCTCCGCGAGCAGGCGGTCGGTTGTCTGTATGCCCTGCTGCAAGATGTCGGGTTGTGCCCCGGGAATGTGGCCGACCGGGTGGTGCTGGGCGGGGAGGAGTGCTATTGGACGGATGCTGAAAGGCTGGCCTTCAGGCCGCGACAGGATGGATGAGCGCATGGTCCACAGAGGCTCCGATGCTTCGAGGAGGCCGCGATGAATCAGGCTGGGCGGTGGCCAGATCCACGAGGACGGGGGCATAGGCACACTTTGGCTCGGCAGATCGGTGTCCATGGTAGGCCGCTGGCCTGGGTTCTGGGTGGCGGCGGGGCGCGGGGCGCCTTGCAAGTGGGCGCGATACGCGCCCTGCTAGAAGCGGGCATCCAGCCCGACCTGCTGGTAGGCACCTCGATCGGCGCGGTCAACGCCACCTACCTGGCGGTGCGCGGCCTGAGCCTGGAGGGGGTGGTGGGCCTGGTGGGAGCCTGGCACGACGCGGCGGCGGCCGACCTGCTGCCGGCCAACTACCTGTGGCTGACGCTGCGGGTCCTGTTCAACCGGGCCGGCTGGCGGCTAGCCCACCGGATGCGCGACTTTTTCGTCGCCCAGGGCCTGCCGCCCGACCTGCGTTTTGCCGACATCCAGGGCGTGCGCTTGATCCTGGTCGCCGCCGACCTCAACGCCAGCCGCCCTGTGCTGTACGGAGCCGACCCGCAGCAATCGGTTCTGGAGGGGCTGCTGGCCTCCACGGCCCTGCCGCCCTGGGTGCATCCGCTGGAAAAGGGAGAGCAGTTCCTGATGGACGGCGGCGTGGTCAGCATCCTGCCCGTCCAAGCGGCGCTAGACCGGGGAGCGCGGGCCATCATCGCTTTGGACCTGGCAGACCCACGAACTGTCCCGGCCGGGGGGCACGGCTTTGGGCCGTTCCTGGGCAAGCTGATGCGCACGGTCGAGCAACGCCAGACGGACCTGGAACTGGCCCTGGCGGCGGCGCAGGGCGTGCTGGTGCACCGCGTTGTCCTGTGCAGCGACGAGCCCGTGCCGGTCTGGGATTTCCAGCACACCGACGAGCTGCTCGCGCGCGGTTACGAGATCGCCCGCCGGGAGATGGCACACTGGGCGGCGGAACGCCAGGCCTGGCGGCACCGGTGGCTGGGTTGGCTATTCTCATCCGACCAGCGCAGAAGCGGCGAGAGCAAAAGACAGGTGCTTTCGGGAAAATGGAAGATGGATGACAATGGATGAGAACGGCTATGTTCTGCAGGTGGATCGCCTGCGCCTGGAACGGGGAGGGCAAGACATCCTTCGTGGGGTGAACCTGGCGGTCGCGCCTGGCCAGGTGTACGCCCTGCTGGGTCGCAACGGCTCCGGCAAGTCGAGCCTGGCCTATGCGCTGATGGGCTGCGCTGGCTACACCCCTGCCGAGGGGCACATTCTGTTCAGTGGGCAGGACATCACCAGCCTGACGATCACTGAACGGGCCCTGCTGGGGCTTACCTTGGCCTGGCAGGACCCAGCCCGCTTCGAGGGGCTGAAGGTCCGGGACTACCTGGGGCTGGGGATGAAGGAGCCCTCACGAGAGCGGATGGAGGAGGCGTTGGCCGCGGTGGCTCTTCCTCCCTCTTTCTACCTGCTGCGCACCGTCAATGATGCCCTGTCCGGCGGCGAGCGGAAGCGGATCGAGCTGGCGGCGGTGTACGCCATGCAGCCAAAGCTGGCCATCCTGGACGAGCCCGATTCGGGCATTGACGTGCTGTCGCTGGGCGACGTCGCCCGCCTCATCCGCCGCCTGGCTGAGCGGGGCACGGCGGTATTGCTCATCACCCACCGCGATGAGATGGTACCGGTGGCCGACGTGGCTGGCCTCATGTGCGAGGGGGAAATCGTGCGGGTCGGCGAGCCGCAGGCGGTGCGGGAACATTATGCCTGGCGCTGCCGGCCGTGCGAGGTAGCCGGGCCGGTCGAACCGGCCGGAGGGGACTATGAGCGACTTTGAGGCCATCCTGCAGGCTTACGAGCGGTCGGGGGGTGATTCCCACTTTCTGCGCTCGCCCCGGGTGGCGAGCCTGGTGGTCAGCGGCAACCGGGTGCTGGGCAGCAACGAGGTAGCCGGCGTGCACCTCTTCTCTGAGGAGCTACCTGACGGAGTTAGAGCCAGGGTGGTGGTCGAGCCGGGGGTTCGATTGGACACGCCGGCCCACCTGTGCTTCGGCGTCATCCCCAGAGAGGGGGTGCAGCACATCCGGTCCGAGTTCGAGATCGGCGACGAGGCGCGGGCCGAGTTCATCGCCCACTGCACCTTTCCCAACGCCGAGCAGGTGGTGCACCTCATGGAGGCCACGGTCCACGTCGGCCGGGGGGCGGTCATGAAATACCGCGAAACCCACTACCACGGCGAGGGTGGGGGCGTTGAGGTGCAGCCCAAGGCCCAGGTTACGGTGGACGAAGGCGGGCAGTTCGTCACCGAGTTTTCCCTGACCACCGGCCGGGTGGGAAAACTGGAATTCGACTGCGTGGTGGAGGTGGCCGCCCGAGGAGTCGCTGAGCTGGTCACCAAAGCCTACGGCTACGGGGACGATGCCATCTCAGTCAAGGAGACCATCCGGCTGAACGGCGAGGGGGCGCGGGGGCTGGCCAGGGCGCGCATCGCCGTGCGCAACCGAGCCACCAGCCAGGTGATCGGCATCACCGAGGGAAACGCGCCCGGAGCACGGGGGCATGTGGACTGCGTGGAGATCGTGCGCGACCAAGCCGTGGCCAGTGCCATGCCGGTGGTCAAGGTGACCGACCCGCGGGCTTACGTCACCCACGAAGCGGCCATCGGCACGGTGGACAAGAAGGAACTGGAGACGCTGATGGCCCGAGGGCTGGACGAAGAGACGGCCGTGGACGTGATCGTTCGGGGGATGCTGGAAGGATGACCGATATGCTGGCAGAGGATCGGCCGTCTGTGGTGCTGCCGAGCCGGCGCAGGGCGCCGGATGAGATCCTGGTCCTGGTCAAAGGGGCCGGCGACTTGGGGACTGGCGTCGCCTGCCGCCTCCATCGGGCCGGGATGCAGGTCCTCAACGCCGTCTACGAGGTGGGCGTGCGGCTGGAGCGGCTGCCGGCCACGGCGGAAAAGCTGCGTTCCGCCTTGAAAAGCCGGAGATTCCAGGTTGTACTTGCTGGGGAGAAATAGTGCGGTGTCACACGACGAACGGCGTTTTGAGCCGGCAAACCGGGGCGCCCTGGTGGCCCCCGAGCGCTGGGCCCACTGGGATCCGCCGCGTTTCCTGGCCGGCCTTGCCTTAGGACCGGGGCAGACGGTATTGGACCTGGGATGCGGCCCCGGGTTCTGGACGCTGCCCCTGGCTGACATCGTCGGCCAGGCGGGGCGGGTTTGGGCCCTCGACGTGTCCCGGACCATGCTGGAAGAACTGATGGGCCGCCGCCCGCCGCCCCAGGTCTGGCCCCTACAAGCAGAACTCCCGGCCATCCCATTGCAGGATGATAGCGTGGACCTGGTCTGGAGCGCCTTTGTCTTCCACGAGGTGGAGCCGCCGCGGCGGTTGGCGGCCGAAATACGACGCGTCAGCAGGCGGATCGCCGTCTTGGAATGGCGACCCGATGCGGCAGGTCACCGTGGCCCGCCGAGAGCCCATCGCCCCTCGCCCCAACGAGTCGCCGGTTGGCTGCTGGAGGCAGGCTTTGCACGGGCGATCCAGACCTGGCAGGATGCAGATACCTATCTGCTGGAGGGGGATCGAGGAGAGCAGCAGAACGTTGAACCTCTCAACAGCCTGCTTTGAGGGTGGAAAGGGACCTCGGGGAGATAGAACCGGAATTCAGGAGGTGAAAAGATGCCAGGAAGAGGGCCGGAGATGTGGAGGCAGTCGTGTAGCTGCAACCTGGATGTCCGGGTGCGACAGATCCAGATCGGGGAGGCGATCGTGGGCATCGTCGGGCTGGACGATGCCCTGAAGCAGCTCTATTCGCTGGGCCGCCTGCCAGGACTGGAGGCCGCCGAGGAACTGCTGGCCACGATCAGGACCCGCAACTATGTCGCTCGCGGAGACGAGGAGGGGTACAGGGCTGCTCTGCTCCGGGAATACACCGCGTATTGGGAGACGAAAAGTGGTGCGCACCACGGAGAGGAGAAAAGGAGGTGAACCGATGAAAGCGCTTGGAGAGTGCAGGCTGGCCATCGTGGGCGTAGGGTTGCTCGGGGGCGTGCTGGTGGACCGGCTGCTGACCTGCGGCGAGTGTGTCCACGAGCAGATCATCGCCTGCGAGTCGAACCCGGAACGCCGGGCAGAGATCGCCGAGTGGGCCGGGGTGACAGCCACCGACGACAATCTGCGGGCCGCCGAAGCCGACGTGATCATCCTGGCCGTGCCGCCGGGCCAGGTGATCCCGGTGCTCAAGACGCTTGCCGTCCGGCTGAAGCCGGAGCACCTGGTGGTCTCGACGGCCGCGGCCGTGCCCTTGGCGGCAATGGAGCAGGCGGCGGGCGAGGGCGTGCCGGTGATGCGGACGCTGCCCAACTCGCCGGCCCTGGTCGGCCAGGGGGTGACGCCGGTATGCTACGGCCGGGCAGTGACGCCGGAGGCGCGCGCCCTGGCCGCGCGGCTGCTGGCCTGCTGGGGCGAGGGGGTGGAGGTCCCGGAGGCGCAGATGAACCTGTGTGTGGGCCTGACGGCGGCCGCGCCGACCACCATCTTTCCGGTGATCGCCGCCCTGGCCCAGGCGGGCGTGGATGGCGGCCTCGAGCCAGATGTTGCATTGCGGCTGGCCGCCGGGGTGGTGCGGGGCAGCGGGGCGCTGGTGCTGGAGACCGGCCGGTCGCCCGCGGCCTTGATGGCCCTGACCCCGCTCCAGCCGCTGCGGGAGCTGGAAGCGCAGGCGTTGTTCGTCGAGGCAGTGAAAAAGGCAGCGGCCGGCGCCGATGGGCTGCAGGCGCGCCTGGGCTTCTGATTCCGCCCACGTCGAAGAGAAGAAGGCAGAGGAAGTCTTGGCAAATGACGAGTTGTTGTTGAGAGGCTTTACGATCACCCACGTGATGGACTGCATCGCCGACCCGACCAAGAACCGGATCGTCGCCGAGCTCTGGGACGATGTGTCGCCCGCGTTCCCCTACCTGAACGCTGCCGTGCCCAACCTGATGTACAATCCCGGCGCCGGCACGCTGACGGCCAAGCGGGGAGCGCGCATCCTGACCTTCTACCCGCACCTGGCGGTGATGGCCAAGGTGGACGGCGAGGCGGACGCCCTGGCCCAGTTGCGCTGGTTCCAGGACCTGTGCAACGACGCCTGGTGCAGGCGGGCCGAGATCACGCCCTGCTACCAGCGCCGGCAGTTGCTGGGTCCCCTGGATGCGTACATGCTGCTGCCCAAGCTGCTGAACTGCCGGGCGTGTGGCGAGGCAGGCTGCTGGGCCTTTGCCTTTCGCCTGCTGTTCGGCGAGCTGGGCCTGGAAGCTTGCCCTCGCCTGGCGGAGCCGGACTATGTCGAGGGCAGACGACGGTTGGCGGAGTTACTCTAATGAAGCGTAGCCCGCTGCGGCTGGTTCTCGCCTTTTGCGTGATTGCTATCCTGTGCGCCCTCACCCTGCACCTCGTGGCCGGTACCCTTTGCCTTTCCGCCCGGGCGGTCTCCGGCTGCCAGAGCTGCTGCCAGTCGGACACCTCGTCGGAGACGCAAGGGCAAGGTTCTGCTTGCGGCCTCCTGTGCTGTGTTGGGCTGCCTGTTCCTTTGAAGCTGTTGAGCTTACCTACCCCGAGCTTTGTGCTGTCTCTCCCGGGCCTGTCTGTTCTGTCTATGCGACTGCCGCCTCCGCTGCCGCCTCCAAGGTTCTCACCATCCGCTCCGGGCTAACTTTCGTACTGCGCCGAGAGCGAGGGCGGTGCAGAGCTGGCCCCGATCCGGCTACGCCCTCGCCCGCTGAAGGATGGTCTACAGAATGCGAGAACATGGAGGAACTGATATGAGACAAAAGACGAGGCCGTTGACGCTGCTAATGCTGCTGATGCTGTGGCTCTTTCCAGTCCTGGCGCCGTCCCTGGCCCAGGCTGATGAGCCTGTGGTGCGGGCCGTGCTATTCTGGTCCGAGACCTGCCCGCACTGCCACGTTGTCCTGAATGAGACTCTGCCGCCGCTCCAGGAGAAGTACGGTAAGCAGCTTCAAGTGCTGACCGTTGAGGTTTCGAGCCAGGCGGGGTATGAGCTGTGGATGCTTGCCATCGAAGCACTCCGCATTCCAACTGAGCGGCTGATGGTGCCGATGCTGGTCATCGGCGACCGGGTGCTGGTCGGCTCCCAGGAAATCCCCAACCAGTTGCCCGGGTTGATCGACAAGCACCTGGCGGCCGGCGGCCTGAACTTTCCGCCTATCCCTGGCCTGGAAGCCTGGGTGGGTGCTACACCCACCCCAACCGCCTCACCCTCACCGA
>Ga0315291_10008987_pt1 | contig 12256 bp, 13 predicted proteins | sample YL17G12_20_MG_FD_203070 | JGI IMG/M metagenome (GOLD analysis project Ga0315291, IMG submission 203070) | Sediment microbial communities from Yellowstone Lake, YNP, Wyoming, USA - YL17G12_20 | ecosystem: Environmental > Aquatic > Freshwater > Lake > Sediment | place: USA: Wyoming | collected... | reverse complement strand
AATTTTTGGCGCATTCGCCGGAGTAGTTCGGCCAAACACTTTACCCCGCAGGGGTAGGCCTTCCTATCCGATTAAGGAAGGGCCTTATGTCGCCCATTTATTGGGCTCCATAAAGTGTGGCCTCACGATAATAGACGAAGGAGGGGCGATTTTCTAACACAAAAAGTGTAGCCCCGCGCCCTCTGCCCCAGAAAGGGGCACACTTGGCAATCCTTTATGCCAAGGTGCTATAAGCGCGGGGGCTAACACAAAAAGTGTAGCCCCGCGCCCTCTGCCCCAGAAAGGGGCACACTTGGCAATCCTTTATGCCAAGGTGCTATAAGCGCGGGGGCTAACAAAGATTTTTTGGAGTTAATACGAACTTTCTACATATGCTTCCTGGCGGTTTATCAGCTTTACCGCCTGCACATAGTCCAAACCTTCGATTTCTTTATCAAATGTTTTGGTGCGCCCGGCTGCTAAACCGTTGACCACCACGACGGTATTCACAATGGGGATATTGCTATTAAAAAGGACTACCCGGATAGCTACGGCATTGCAATCCCGGCCGGTCTTATTAGTCACTTCTCCCCTGACTACAAATCTATGCGTCGCTTCATGAATGTAAAAACCAAGATTATAAACGTCAAACTGCGGCATTTACCTCCCCCTTATCCTTTTGATGTATTGTCCGTAGTTAAACTTTATATCCCTGATGGTGTCACTGCCGAACTTTTCCAGGAATGCATCCGCCAAAACAAAAGCAACCGCTGCTTCGCCGACAACTCCGGCGGCCTGCACCACGCAAATATCCGAACGCTCGGTAGCCGCCCCGGCGGATTTCTTGGTAGAGATATTCACCGAAGCCAGCGGCCTCATCAGCGTAGAAATCGGCTTCATGCAGCCGCGGATAATTATATCCTCGCCATTAGAGATCCCGCCTTCTATGCCTCCGGCATTGTTAGTCTTACGCCAGAAACCTTTTCCTTTCGAATAGTAAATAGCGTCATGGACTTCTGAGCCGAAACTCACCCCGTATCCTACGCCTAAGCCGATTTCTATCGCCTTGATCCCAGGTATTGAAATGATATTTTGCGCGAGCCTTCCGTCCAGGCGCCTGTCCGGCTGAACATAGCTGCCTAATCCTACGGGTAATCCCTTGGCAACCACCTCAAAGATCCCGCCAACGGTATCTTTATTATCTATGGCCTCCTTGATCTTACCGATCAAACCAGATTTGCCGCTCTCGCCGCCAATGGATAAAACTTTGCTGGATATCTTAATACCGAATTCATTTAAGAAAGTTTTGCAGATAGCGCCAATGCCTACGGTAGCGGCTGTGCTCCTGGCTGAGGCGCGTTCCAGGACTTCCCGGATATCGCTGAAGCCGTATTTTAAGAGTCCGGCTAAATCCGCATGCCCGGGACGGGGAGAAAGGACTTTATGCAATGTCTCGATTTTAGAGTCCTTGTTGCGGATTAACAAGGCAACCGGGCTACCCAGCGTAACGCCGCCTTTTATTCCGGAAAGGATTTCTGCTGAATCCTTTTCAATCTGCATGCGCCTGCCGCGGCCAAACCCTTCCTGCCTGCGCTTTAATTCCGCGTTGATTTTAGCGGCATCCAGCTTTAATCCCGCCGGCATTCCTTCTAAGATCGCAACCAGGCCTTTTCCGTGCGATTCACCTGCTGTTAGATATCGTAGCATTGGTACCTCCTATTTCCAAAGTCCTCGATTATTTTCTCTGGCTTCCCGATACAGCTTCACAAACTCATCCGCGTGTTTTACATTCGGCGGATAGGTCATCAATGACGCGTATCCTTCTTCGACGATCTTGGCGTTCACAAACGTCCCGTCATCCACCAGATAAACATATGCAAGAAGCCGTTTATATTTGTCGTATCTATCCACATCAAACTCAAGCCGCACGCGTTTTCCTTCAACCAGATCCTTCGTAAACTCAGCGGCGCGCTTGCCCAAGCCTTGGATAGTCTTGATGTCCTCTCCGGAACGTTGGGCATCACGATATAATTTCTTGGATTCATGCAATTCCGGAGTGTCAATTCCAATAAGCCTGACCCTCTCTCCATTCTCAAGTAAAAGCGTATCGCCGTCAACTGCGCGCTTAACAAGGATATTATCATAATTGTAGTTTTTACCAAATTTCACCTGAAACTTAGCTTCGTCGCTGTTGTAATGCACCCCCTGACTCTGGGCCTTATTGTAAAAAGAAACGGCCAAGAGGCTGAGAACGCTAATTAATAATGTTAATATTTTAGAAGGGATCTTCCTCATATCCAAATTCCTTATTAATCTTAATGACTTGTTGTAAGGGTGGGTTGTGAGTTATGTGTCGGGGTTGTGGATGTGGATGGGTTTAAACCAAACCCAACCCTCACCCTCGACTCACAACCCACAACTCATCCCCACAACCATTTATAAACTTGAAGCGACAATCCCCGCCAACACCACTATATCCTCGATACAAAATATATCCTTAATGCTTCGGTCAAAATAAATATTGGCGTCAGGCCCAAACTCCTCGTCAGCCTTCCAGATCTTGACTAAAACCGGCACCCCCTCAAATGCGTCAAGGGTAACTGCCGAATCTTGCGCTTTCTTGTCGCATTTTCTGATAATCGGGTCGATTGCCCGTTTTTTAAATGCGTCAAAATAACCTTCGACTTCGGATAATTCCCGGAAGGTCAACCACTCTCCGGTTACCTGCGGCAAGCCCTGCAATTTTTTAATTAAATAATGCAGGATCAGTATGGCGTAGAAATCCTTTGCCGGAACATTGCAGGAAAGCGAAAGCACCTGCTTATTTTCCAAATCTATCGTATACTCATCCACCAGGAATTTTACTGCTAAGTTCTTAGCGGGCTTTAAGTTACACAAATCTTCCCAAGCTTTATTTTTTGCTATCTCGTAACTCATATACTTACCTCAAATTATTTTACTCTTTTTAGTTGGAGAAATCAACAGTTTTAGATATAATACCCGTATGATTTATGACCGCTTCCAACAGGAGGCCATTGACTTTATCAACCAGGGCCATTCGGTAATTGTTTCCGCTCCCACGGGTGCCGGAAAAACCGCCATTGCCGAGCACATTATTGACACCTCAATCCAAAACAACCGGTGCGTGATTTATACCGCGCCTATCAAGGCACTTTCCAACCAGAAGTTCCGCGATTTTCAGGGTAAATTCGGCGATAATATAGGCATACTTACAGGGGACGTTTCCATCAATCCCGGCGCAGCGGTCTTAATCATGACCACCGAGATCTTCCGTAACAAAATCCTTGATGAGCCGCAGAGCCTTGATAAATACTCCTGGGTCATCTTTGACGAAATCCATTACATTGATAACCCTGAGCGCGGCACAGTCTGGGAGGAGTCGCTGATATTCCTTCCTCGGCACATGAATATCCTTGGCCTTTCCGCGACTATCCCCAATATCAAACAATTCGCCCAATGGATCGAGTCTATCCATAACAAACCGGTCGAGACGATTATCGAAGAAAACCGGCCCGTGCCGCTACATTTTTTCTTCCAGTCACAGAACGAGATCATGGATAAAATTGATGGTTTAAGGCGCTTCCGGGAAGGCCGGCCCAATAAATTATTCGCCCTGATCAATTATGTCCGCCTGAAAGAAGGGCTGCCGGCGATATATTTTGTCTTTGGCAGGAGGCGCGCAGAAGAGCTGGCCTTTGAATTGATGGGCTACAATTTCTTGAATGGCAAAGAAAAAGGACAGATCACTTCTCTTTACAATGACCTCATCCAGCGTTTTGACCTAAAAACCGACCGCACGACCATGGAGATGTACCCTTTGATCCAGCGCGGAATCGCCTATCATCACGCCGGGATGCTTCCCACTTTAAAAGAAGTAGTGGAAAGATTATTTACCAGTAAGCTTCTAAAAGTAATCTTCACCACTGAGACCTTTGCCCTCGGCATCAACATGCCCAGCCGCTCGGTGATGTTCGATGACCTGCGCAAATTCTACGGCCGTTACGTGCGCAACTTAAAGACGCGGGATTTTTATCAGATGGCCGGGCGCGCGGGAAGGCGCGGAATGGATTTAGAAGGCTTTGTCTACTGCCGGGTTAATTTACGCCGTATTCAGTATGATGAGGTAAAGCGCATTATTTACGGAAAACCCGAGGAAGTAAAAAGCCAGCTGAACACTTCCTACGCTACAATCCTAAATCTTTACGAAAAACACAAAGAGGGCCTTTTTGATATTTACCCCAAATCCCTGCATTATTTTCAGTCGCGCAAAAACGAGCAAAAAGAAGCTTTGCGGCTCTTGGAGGCAAAATTAAAACTGCTTAAAGAAATGAATTATATTTACAACGGAGAATTGACCAAGAAGGGACAATTTGCCAAGAGTGTGTACGGGTACGAATTGATTTTGTCTGAGCTATACGAAGAAAATATCCTTGAACAGCTGGATGAATTCGGCCTTGGCGTAATCACCTCCTCTATCGTCTTTGAGCCGCGCAAGAACCAGAAGATGCCTCTTGGGGTTTCCAAAAATACCAAGCATATAAAACATGCCTGCGAAGAAATTTATGACAAGATCAAAAGAAAAGAAGAACGTTACCGCATTTATCCTTTCAGCAAACTCCCCTACTTCCACTTGAGCGTCACAATGGAAGCCTGGCTACGCGGAACTACTTTCGATAAGATCCTGCGCTTTAGCGATACCGACGAAGGCGAAGTGGTGCGCTATTTCAGGATGAGCATACAGATACTGCGGGAAATCAACGACGCAAAAGTCGCTTCCCACCTCCTAAAAGATAAGATCAGGGAAACTATCCGGGTGATCAATCGCGATATCATTGATGCGGAAAAACAGCTGCGGGAAGGTTAACAAGAAAGTGACTTAAGGTAATCCTGGAGGATTCTTTTGTGGTCAAAGGCGAAATCCAGTTTTAAGATTTCGTCTTTTTTTATTATTCTTAAACCCGCCGCGTCATCCCCTGCTTTGGATATACCTTTAGTCTCGACGATGAACACGGTGCCGATGGTATGGAACCGGGGATCACGGTTTGGGTCAGAGTAGGTATGAAACTGCTTTATCTTGGTCACGCTTAAATTTGTCTCTTCCTTTACTTCCCGCATCAGCGCATCTTCAAGACTTTCCCCATAATCCACAAAGCCTCCGGGAAGAGCCAGGCCAAAAGGCGGATTGCTGCGCTCAATAACGACTATGCCGCCGTTTATCTCAATGATCGCATCTACCGTTGTATACGGGCCAGCGCTTAGCTTTTGGGTGACATAGGAAAGATAACCAATAACCCCCTTATTAAAAATATCGTAGGCCTCCTGATCAAAAAGGCAGAAAATTATTTCCTTAAGGCCGGTCTCTTCCTCGCGTAGATACTTAAGCACCTCCTGCGCCATAATCTTGGCTGAGGCAAGAAGAGGAAAACCTCCGGTACCGCAGCCTAAAGCCGGAAAAGCCAAAGAACTTATTTTAAGCTCCTCTGCTGCTTTCAAGGCATTACGCGCCGAATCCCGGATTTTTATTTCATCGGTCTGGAAACTCATATCCATGGTTGCGGCGTGAATCACGTATTTAGAAGACAAGTTACCGGCAGAAGTAGCCACTGCCTCACCGATCTTTATCGGCCCCAATTTTACCGCCTCATCTTCAATTACCTTACCGCCCTTTTTCTTAATCGCGCCTGCCACCCCTCCACCCATCACCAGTTTATTATTGGCGGCATTAACAATCGCGTCGACCTTGAGCTCGGTAATGTCACCTTTTACAATCCTGATTTCAGTATCTTTTATTTTCATTATTCTCCGATTATCTTGATCAATACTCGCTTCTTACGTTGCCCATCAAACTCGCCGTAAAATATCTGCTCCCACGGCCCAAAATCTAACTTTCCTGCGGTCACCGCCACCACCACTTCCCTGCCCATGATCGTGCGCTTCAGGTGGCTATCCCCATTATCCTCGCCGCTTAAATTATGTTTATATTTATCTTTTCCGTACGGCGCCAGTTTCTCCAGCCAAGCGCTAAAATCCTGATGCAGACCATCCTCATCATCGTTGATAAAAACGCTTGCGGTGATGTGCATGGCATTGACCAGACACAGGCCTTCTTTTACCCCGCTCTTATTCAGCGCTTCTTCAACCTGTGGGGTTATATTGATGAATTCCTGACGGTTCTTCGTATTGAACCAGAGTTCTTGCTTGTAAGAACGCATTTTATTGCTTCTCAAAAATTAACTTCTTTTTTTTCTGGTCAATTGTAAACTTAAATCTTTTCAAGAAAGACATGCCCAGCAATCCGTCTTGCATATCAGTCCCGCCCACATCATAAGTAAGAACACAGGCTTCGACATTTTTAGCCTCGACATCCTGCACCTTGATACTGCCTATAATAAGAAATTTTGCGTCAGCTATGCGCCCGTCAGCTAAGCGCACCTTCATATCCGGTATAAGCCTGCCCGCGTTTATTCCCAATAGCTGCTGCGCGACCCTGTTACGCAACACTACCGTGGTTGCGCCGGTATCCAGAACCAGCTTAGCCGAAACCTTGTTATCCATCAGGCAATCCACGATAATGCTTTGCTTATTCTTGTCAAATTCTACGCTTTTAGGTTTTTTCTCTTCTTCTTCTTTTATCTTTTCCCTGCGCTCATCGGTGGCCTGTTTTTCCTGCTCCCATTCCTGGCGCAAAACATCCCGGCTTTGATCTGTGGACATATCGATTTTTTCTATTTCGCTTTTATCAAACTTAACCGTGCCAATGGAAATTTCTAGCTCCACCACGCCTGCGTCGATATTCTTGACAATTCCTTCCAGGCTGCGGCCGTTCTTAAGATACACCGTATCGGCGCGCGCATTTACCGCAAAAACCATTATGCATGCCAAGATTAAAAACTGGGCCCTAATCATCTTGCCTCCTTTTTTATCAGCCTGAGGATATTAACGATGCTGTTGGCGAAGTTACTATTTAACTACCCAACCATTTTCTGTCTCAACCGGCGTGCCCGATGGCGCGTCAGCCTGCAGGCGCTTAGCGTATAAATTCTGTACTTCCTCTACGGAAGAACCGTTCTTCTTCGCTACATTCTGATAAATGATCGTGCGGTCACTGTTTTCCGCATTCACTATCTCCTGCGCCCCAGCAGGCGCGGCTTGCGCCTCCCTTATCATTACAAATCCGGAATTATTCTCTCCGATCATCCCTTTTGCCTCATAAGAAGATAGTTGTGCCCGCCTGTCTCTCCTGCGGTATGCTGCCTGCTCCACTTCCTGGCTTAAATCCTGGGCGTAAACAGGAGTCACAAAAAAACTTAAGAAGCTCTGGTTGTCTTTTCCGGTTTTGGCGTTTTCTTTTGGCCCGGAGACAATATCCTCTATAGCGCTGATATCCTTCTCAATATGCTGATAAATATCCAGGCGCATGGAAATATCCACCTTGATCGGCTTTTCCGGAGCCTCTACCCTAACCCGCGCGCATCCAGAGCATAACAGAACAACCAAAAGCAATATCAGCGTAATTCTCATATTACTCTCCTTAGTTTATGGTGCTGCAAAATCGTGCAGCGTAACCGTAAGGCTGCGTTTCCCCTTCTCTCCATCCAAGGCAATATCCATAATCAAATCTTCCTGCTTCTTGGACAGCTTCATCACGCCAGTATTATAATGGTAATCCTTGAAACTTTCCACTAATATGTCTAGCGGCTGATTAGAGCCCCGGGCCATATTTTTAAGCACGGTATCATCCTTGACCACCATTATGCCTCCGGCCTCACCAGCCCAGAGATCTCCTTCGATTATCCTTAAATCAGCGCCCTGTCCTTTTAAAACAATGTTTCCGCTTAATTTACCGGTCATCTGGAATTTTTCTTCCAGCTTAAAATCTTTGATAAACCTCTCCATATCCAGATTAGAAAATTTTAAACTGGCTGAATATTCGGGGTTCTGCATTAAAACTACCCTTGCCTCTCCATTGACCTCTCCGTCAAAAAGCCTGGTGGTCAATTCACTGAAAGACAGATCTTTTCCCTTCAAATCCGCCCTGGCTTTAACCCTGCCGACATTAGCTTTATCGTAGCTGGCCTGCTGTATAGAAAATTCTCCTTGCGGAAATTCTTGAGCTACTTTTAATACCACTTCTTTCAAGAAAACCCCCTGGCTCTCCAAGGACTCGGCCCTGGCATCCAGCGATTTCACCTCTTGATTAAATAGGTCTACCCCAGCGGATAATTTCATGGCAAGGCTTACCTCTTTGGCTTTTAAATCCAGGGCCACATTGGTTAATTGTAATTCGCGGATTATAAATATATTCGGGGAGCTTAGGTTCAGATATTCATTAAATTCTAAAACGCTCTTTTGCCCGAGGGTTATATTTATCCTTGCGTCCTTCAGATACGCCTTAGCAATATTCCTCTTAAAGATCCCGGCAAGATTATAATTTATCCCAGCTTCCTTGATATCAAATTCGTAAACTTTCTCCCGTTTTATTTTTATACCGCTGAAAGACAGTTTCCTGAGAGGATCTATCGCGCAACCAGAGATAGAGATCTCGCTTTTGGGAAAAATACTCTGCAATTGGCCTTTAGCAACGGCTAGGGCGATAAATGACTTGGTGATAAACAAAACTGCCAGGGCCGATAGAAAGACAACCGCAAGGATCACGATGATTTTCTTCATAGAATAAAGAAATAAGGCTAGGTAAGATCGTATTATAAAAAACCTAGCCTTATTATAATTTATGCGCGCTTAAATAACTTTGCAACCAGATATTTTACCAGAAACGCCACTATACCCAGTATTATGAGCCAGAAGAAAAGCAACACTGCCACAGGGATCACTCCGGCTATAAACTTGATGGTGTTGACGCCTGTATTGATCAGGCTTTCCTTGATCTGTCTCTTGCTGTCTTTCAGGACCTTCACCGACACCACCGGCTCATGCACATTTACGGTGATAGTGGTATAGGAAATAGCATTATCCAGGTATTCGAGCCTGTTCTTTAGATCCTGTATCCTCCTTAAGATAGGAGTCAGCTCTGACTCAAGCCTGACCGCCTCAGGAATAGTCACCTGCTTTTTCTGCAATGCCTCCATCATCTTATTGTAGACGACCATCGCGGCATCCAGCTGGGTCTTAAGGTTGGCGTACTCCTGGCTTACGTCGCGGCTGTCGGTATTGCTGCTTTCGACCTTGCCCAACGCGCCAAGCTTATCCACCGCAGATTCGAATTTTTCCTTAGGGATACGCATGGTGATAGTGCCTGCTTCCCGGCCCTGGCTGTCCTTATAGAAATTGGAGCTGGCCATATAGCCTCCGAGCTCCTGGCATATCTGGAGCGCTTTCTGGTAGGCAAGCTTGCCGTCTTCCACTTCCACCGTGACTGTTGCGGTGCGAATGATCTTCTCGCCTTGTCCGGTAGCCGGAAGGGTAGGCTGGATCACGATCACCGGCCCCTCGCCGGAATCCGCATATTGAGTCTGGGTAGGAGCATAAGCATCTGCCGATCCCTGAGTGCCACCCCTCGAAACTACTGCCGCTTCCATAGCTGAGCTGACAAAATTTCTATCTGAAACCCATGATTTATTGTCACTCAAGGTGACACCTTGTCTTGCAGTAGCGGATTGAGCCATATAATACCGCTCATCTCCGGATGCTTTACGCATCGCAAGCTGCTTATTCTCTATCGTGCTGGCTTTCATACGGCTTAATTGTCCATGCGACATCACACCGACAAATATAAACACCAGTATTCCCGCCAATACCCCTGACGGGACTAAAATTGCCAAAGTCTTCTTTTTCATTTTTACTTCGCCCCTTTCAAGTTCCCAGGCGACGATCTTACCCCTCACAGAGCTTTCAAAACTACTTCCGGGCTCAGGTGCATGCCATGCCGCCAGCTTTACGCAAACCGCTTTCAGCCTCTCTAATTCCTCGCTACAGGCCTTACAGCCGGCAAGATGCTCAACTACCTTAGCCTTGCGGCTATCGGAAAGCTGGTTATCCAGAAAACTGTTTAACTCTTTGGACATATGGCATTTATTCATTTAAACCCTCGCTTATTTCTGAAGCATAAGGAAGTAGTTTTTCTTTCAAAGCAAGGCGCGCTCTGTGGATCAGAGTTTTAACCGTGCCTAAGGATTTGTTTAATATTTTCGCGATCTCTTCGTAGTCAAGCTGTTCATACTCGCGTAAAACCAAGGCTTCTTTCTGGAGAAAGGGAAGGCCCTGGATGTGTTTCTTTACAAGAGCAGAGAATTCGTTCCTTGAGACCTGTTCCTGGACAGAGGGTTGGTTGCTGGCAAAATCCATCAGTTTTTCCGGGTCATCTTTCTGCCTTGGCCAGTTGACTTGCCACTTATCCTTGCGCAACCTGCTGACAAACAGGTTATGCGCAATGCTGAATATCCAGGTAGAGAATTTTCCGCTTGGCTCATACCGGCCGCGGAACTGATGTACCCGCAGGAAGACTTCCTGCGCGATATCCTGGGCGTCACTGGCATCGCGGCTAAGCCTGTAGGCAAAGCGGTATACCGGATTTTTGTATCTGGCCAAGAGCTCATCCATCGCCGTCATGTCTCCTTCTTGGTACCTGAGCATCAATTCTTCGTCACGCGCTTTTTCCATTCGCTCCAGGACTCCCTTCCCTCTCTCCGGTATATTAAACGCAGGGAAGCAAGAAAAGTTTCAACTTTTTTTAAATCTTTAACTCAAACTTAAACTCGCTGTAAAATCCGTTACCGATATTCACCTTACCCAGCGAATCCGGTTTGTATTTAAGCTGGCGGTTAAACATCCCGCCTACGGCCACGGAGCTGTTGATGTACTTATTTATCTTGTATTTAAGGCCGCTTCCGGCATGATATTCCGTGTATTCCAGGATGACGCCCTTATACTGATCCCTGGTCACCTCATATTCTCCCGAGGAAGTGCCGGCTTCGCAGAAGACAGTAAGCTTATCATTGAGCATATAACTGATGCTCGGCGTAGTCGGGATGATGTTAAACATCAGCCGGTCATTGGGCTTATATATGAACCCTAATATCGGGGCTACCTCGTCCTGGAAATCCGGGAATACTGCGACACCTGCAACGAATGTCCATTTATCGTTTGGCTGATGGATGACCATATAGCGGTTGGGGATGCGGAATGCCGAAGAATTAAAATTCCAGTTATCGGTATAAAAAGACGGGAATACCCCGAAGCGAAAATAGGTCTTATCGAATCTGAAAAACGGGACAGTCGCTTCGAATCCGGCAGATAAACCGGTTAACCTTCCCGGGAACTTTATCGCGGTGGTATTATCCAGCCCCAGGCAACTTGTCTGGAGAGAAAATTCGATTGGGAGTTTGCCGAACGCCTTGACTTCATAGGAAGTTTCCTGCGAAGCCTCAGTAACCGCCACTTTTCCGGACATCGCATCCACCCCGCGCGAAGGCACAAAACGGTAATAGGCTTCTGAATCAAGAGGGGCTTCTTCTTCCGTCTTTTCTTCGGTAATAATCTCTTTAAGCTTCTGGCGGTAATCCGGGCTCGTCTCGTTTGCGGGGCCTCCCGCTGCCCGGGCCTTTACGCTAAAGAACAATAATGTCGCGATCACTATAGTCAATATCCTCTTTATCATCATGCCCTCTTTTTTATTTTCTTACCTGTTCCCAAATATAAATCAGAAATTTACCAAAAAGCCAGATTGTCAGGATGATCAGCGCGAATACCACAAAGATCTGCAGCAATAGCGCCACAAGGAGCAAAAAGGGAAGAAATAATAACGCGGCTGCCGAAACAAATATTAACCCGGCCAGAAATAATAAACCGATTAAAAAGGCTCTCATTTTTTTATTGTGGGGGCTTCCCGAAGATCGTATTTTTCAGACTCTTTAGGATCTCTCCTACCGCCGGACGAAATTTAAATTTCGGCTCCTTGAGTGTCCCGGTTATCCTGATCATGCCAAACTTTCCCGCTTGTCCGACAATAGCGGTAGTGATATCCTTAAATGTGCCGGTCAAAGGGACCATCTCATCAATGACATTGACCTCCAGATCAGCGTCAATAGAATTGTCGACAAGGCCTATTTTGACCGGGCCAAGCAATTCCACGATAGAGCTGGTGAGCGTCAGATTATCCGTAGAGATATAGTTATCCTGCACCACGAAATCGCAGGAGCCTTGGCGAAAGATGATTTTAGCAAAATCCTTGACCAAAAGCAAGCTCCCTAAGCCCTTGAATAGATCCAGTTCCCAGAGCTTTCCATCGGTGATCGAGATC
>Ga0315291_10008983_pt1 | contig 12258 bp, 14 predicted proteins | sample YL17G12_20_MG_FD_203070 | JGI IMG/M metagenome (GOLD analysis project Ga0315291, IMG submission 203070) | Sediment microbial communities from Yellowstone Lake, YNP, Wyoming, USA - YL17G12_20 | ecosystem: Environmental > Aquatic > Freshwater > Lake > Sediment | place: USA: Wyoming | collected... | reverse complement strand
GGAGTTTATGAAAACGGATCCCCTGCAGATGATCTAGGACGCGGCCAGGCTCCTGGCCCCGTCAATCGCGGTGTGCAGGTTCCCCAGCTCGTCGACCAGCCCCACCTTCACGGCATCTTCTCCCCGCAGGACCCGGCCATCATCGATCACGGACCGGGAGATGTTGCGGGCGGCGGTGATGTCGGCAATGAGCCGTTCGGAGGATGCATTCACGATGTCTTGGGCATACGAGATCTCCTCGCCGGTCATGGGCCGGTAGGGGGAGGCCATGTCCTTGCGGGAGCCGCTCTTCACCACCGTCACGTTCAGCCCTTCCTTCTCCATCCAGCGGCTGATGTCGGTGAAGGTCCAGATGGTGCCGATGCCGGCCGTGATGGAGTCCGGGTTGGCATAAATCCGGTCCCCGTGGGCGCTGATGGCGTATGCCGCGGAGGTGGCAATATCCCCCATGGAGATGACGACAGGCTTCCTCTCCTTCGCATACTCGATATCGGTGATGATCTCTTGGGCTGCCGCCGGGGTGCCGCCGGGGCTGTTCACCCGGAGCACGATGGCCTCCACAAGGGGGTTGTTGGCTGCATCCCGGATCTGCCGTCCCACGTACTCGCTCCCGGTCGCCCCGTCGCCCAGAAAATCACCGGTGTAAAGCTCCCCCTCCACGTAGACGACCGTCACCGACGTATCCTTCGTGTACGAGAAGAAGCTGGCCACCGCTGCCAGGACCGCGATGGCCACAAGAACGATAACGATCGCTGTCCGTGCTTTCCGCCAGGTCCCGCGCCTCTCCGTCATGCGAATCTGGTCATCGAGGAATCCCATCGTATCTCACCCCCGGTACAGGACTCTGTACTCGGAGACCAGGTTGGTCCCGCAGAGATAGAACCGGGTCATCTCCAGCCGGATCATCTCCTCCTCCGACTCGATATGCATCCCGCCGACAAGGGACGGGGTATCGGCACCCCCGACAATGAACGGGAGGTGGATCAGCCGGATCTCGTCCACCAGCCGGTCCTGGAGCATGTGCCAGTTCAGCGTGGGCCCGCCCTCGATCATCAGCTTCCGGACGGCGAAATCCTTCCAGAGGATCTGCATGAGGAGCGGGAGATCCACGTCCTCCTCGCCTGCCACCACCACCTTCGCCCCCCGGTCCCGGATGGCCTGCACACGGTCTGCAGGGGCCCGGCGGCTCACCGCGATGACGGTGGGGGCATCGGGCTTCAGCACGTTGGAATCCAGCGGGATGTCGGCCCGGCTGTTGGGGATCACCCGAAGGGGGCTCTTCCCCGGCACCAGCCGGACGGTCAGGTAGGAGTTGTCGATCTTGATCGTATGGGACCCCACCATGATGGCATCGCACTCGGCCCGGGTTTTGTGGAGCAGGATCTCGGTCTCGTGGGCCATGTACTTCATCAGGATCTTGGAGGAGGCCCCCTTCCGGAGGGTCAGCTTGCCGTCCGCAGTGATCTCGGACATCATCAGGACGTGGGGGCGGGGTTTCTTCGGGTCCATACCATTCTCTCAGATCTCCGGGGCGGGATGAGAAGAAGATTTGGGTCGTTCCGGAAGGGTTTTTAGGGTTTGGGGAGCTCTGTACTGGGATGAACATCACTGCGCTCCGGCCCAGGTTCATCGGCTACCTGGAGCCGATCGCAGACCTCTGCATCCGGGCCGGCCTTACCCCCAACCAGATCTCGGTGGTTTCCATCGGGTTCGGAATCCTCTGCGCCCTGCTCTTCCTCTTCCACCAGTTTGCCCTGGGAGCCCTGGCCCTGCTCATCTCCGCAATCCTGGATCTCGTGGACGGCTCCGTGGCCCGGAAGCTGCAGAACTCAACCCGGTTCGGCGCGGCCTTTGACTGGATCGCTGACAAGTACGTGGATGCCCTGGCCATCCTGGGGGCCGGGTTCTCGGGCATCCCCATCCTGACCCGGTTCCTCACGGTACCCCCTGCTGCGGACCTGGCGGTAGTGGCGCTCGCGGTCTTCGGGTCCATGATGAACACCTTCATCAAGCCCGTCGTCTATGCCGAAGTAGGATTCACCGAGCGGAAGGAGGGGAAGATCGACGACCCGCTGGAGGGGGTCGGGTTCTTCGGGCGGCCGGAGACCGTGATCGTGCTGATCGTCGGTGGACTCACGGGGTTCCTCTGGCTCGCCATCCTGGCCATCGCCCTCTTCACGAACCTCTCAGCTATCGAGCGGATCCTGTACCTGCACGGGCGGCTCGGGTGAGGTCCTCCCGGTAGATCGTCACGAGAGCGGATGCCCATACGGCCAGCTGCGGGATCAGGGTGAAGAGGCCATAGGCAACGATGACGAGTGCAATCAGCGCTCCCCCTTCCGCCAGGATGTTGTGGGCCCAGAAGAAGGACTCGTACCCGTACTCCCCGTTGGAGGCAATCTCAGGCAGGAACGGGAACCACTGGTCCGTGTAGGCCAGGATGACGAAGACGTTCCGGAGCAGGTTCAGGACGTAGATGGTGGGCACCACCAGCAGGAAGGCTACGAGCTTCTGGCGCAAGGTCGTGGGCACCCCGGCCGCCACCCCCAGCATGATGGCCATGGACTGGATCCCGGTGCACGCCAGGATGATCTCGATCCGGAAACCGTTCCTGCCGATCAGGTTCCAGTCCAGCACCGCGGCCGGTGCCCCCACTGCCTGGAGGAGCCAGAGGACCTGTCCGGTCACCACGCCGATGAGCCAGTTCCCCAGCGGCGGATAGTACCCGAATGGAGCGTAGATCAGGAAGGCCACCGCCGCCGCCAGAGAGAGTCGCAGCACTGCCGGGTCCTTCCGCAGCAGCCGGCGGGCCGTGACGTAGAAGAACGGGATGGAGAGGATCGCAAAGGCGGGGTACATCAGGTTGTTCTGGGAGAGGTAGTACGGGATCTCCGCGTACAGGAACAGGATGATGAACGCCCAGCCGGCGATGGCAGCATACTTCCGGTGCCTCCCCGGGATGAAAAAGACCAGGAATGACAGGCAGGAAAGGAGCACGAAGAGACTGCTCAATCCCGGAAGGCTGCTCATTCCCTTCACTATGGGTGCGTGGAAGGGATGAAGGTTGCCGCGCCCTCCCTGGAGCATGGAGTAATCGAGGAGGGTGAAAAAACCGCCACATGCATTCACCGACTACGAGTGAAACGCTCCTGGGGGCTCCGCCCCCGCCGTGTGGGCGGCCCCCGGGGCGGATGGGGTGATCCACGGTTGACAACCCACATGGAGACCTTACCCTATCGGGCGGACGGAGTGATGTCCGGAAACACCGACGTGGAGAACCATTCTCACGCGGGGGGGCGCCCACGCGGCGGGGGGGGCTATTAGGCCCCCCCTGGAGCGTCCCGGTAGAAGTCATCAATGGTTGAGGAAACCCGGATATCCGTTCCCGGGAAATGCAGCGGGAGGGGGCTTGCCCCCTCCCGGTCCCACCCCCAGTGAGGATAGTTCCTTCATCAGTTGGGTAAGCAAGCCTTCTCACAGAGGTACGATCCGTCCAAGGTTTCAAGTCCTCCGGTCACCCACTATGTCCAGATGTTCTGCCCCAAGTGCAAGTCCCTGATGATCTCGTCCGGAGGCCAGATGAAGTGCCGGAAGTGCGGGTTCCTCAGGGATTTCTCCACGGATGGCAGCCTGCAACGGACGAGGACACGGGGCGAGCGGGAGATCACTATCATCGACGACACCGAGAAGGTCGCGACGCTCCCCACCATTACGATCCGGTGCCCCAAGTGCGGGCACAATCTCGCGTTCTGGTGGCTGCGCCAGCTGCGGGCCGCCGATGAATCCGAGGTCCGGTTCTTCCGGTGCTGCAAGTGCGAGCACACCTGGCGGCAATATGATTAAGTTAGAGACCATATTCCACTTTTAACACGATCCCTATCGTTTCCGGGGCCGGTCTCGTAGAAAGTTCGGGGGTTCAAATCCTTATTTTTTAAGTCGAAAGTAAAACATAAGAAAACCACTTATTAGAGCTATAATGAACCAAAATATTCGTGCAGAACTTGCAGCTGGGTCAGGGGAGAATCCAGCGATCAATAAATTAACAATAACCCCCGCCGTTGAAAATCCAAAAATAATGCCAAAAACCATCTCTAATCTAGAACTCTTCTGTGATTTATCAGTCTTTTTTTCTTCCATTTTCCCACAAGCTTTTCATAGGATATTACTTTTCTATATATTACGCATTTCTCTGTACCATTTAACATGGCAATCCTAAAATATGGTCATAATAACTCCCAGAATGAGTAAATTCAAGATTTATCGATAACCTAATATAAGAAGATGTTTATTGGATGAGATCTATTAATTGTATTAATTAATTGTGAGGTTCTCTATGGCAGGTGAAGCTGGACGATGTGCAGATTGTTTCGCTGGGGGGTTTGGAGGCGTTCTCTTTTTGATTGCTATTATAATCTTTTTAGCGGGATTGTTTGCGGTTTTCAATGGGGATGCGGTAACTGGTTTAGTAATTATATTAGTCGCTGCAGTTCCTGCTTTATTTGCTATGAAGATTAGGGGGAGCCCTAAAAAAGATGAAAAAACCAGAAAAATAGATATAAAATTTCATGACAAGTAATAATGTTCTCGTTAAATTCTCAATATTTTGCATTAAAAAAATTTGGCATGGAAAAATTGGGAGAGAATATAAAAATTTTATGGGAATTAAATGTGGATTTTCCCCATCATGTTCAAATTATGGGATATTGGCTTTAGAAAAATTTGGCTTCATCGAAGGGTGGAAATTAACCTTTCAACGGATTTTAAGATGTAAAGATAACATCCAATCGGGAACTATTGATTATCCTTAAATCGTTAGGGAGTTCGGGGGTTCAAATCCCTTCTCTCGCATCTTTTGGAGATGCACCCATGAGAGGGCAACCGGTCCACCCGGGATCTTCAGGACGCTAAGAGCCAGAAGTCCATCGGGTGAGCACTAGCCGGGCGCCCTCCTCTCTCCCGGACCGGAGCGGGTGATAGGACCCTTCCGCGGGAGCCCGTGACCAGTAGGTGCTGGCGTGTCACGGAATGAGGCCGGATCTTCCGGGCACGAGAAAGGACGAGGAAAAGGGGGGATCGGGACTGGGAGATGGGCGGGGGTTCGATCCCCCCGAAGGCTTTAAATCCCAACCCCTGAATGAAAGACTATGAACCAAGAGGAAGGAATCTCGAGGAGGCAGCTTAGTACGCTATCCGGAAGCCGCGGAGTGCTTTTAAAAGATGGATCAAAGGTATTAGATTTAATGAAGGTTGAGATTGGAGAGTGGGTCGAGTATGCGACCTTGGCCGAGGTACGTGTCTCCCGTAAAAGCTGGGTGAACGTGCAGGCTGATGCTGTTATCAATCTCGATCACTTAGGTTCATTTGGGTATGAGCGAACACCTGAAGGGGGTTTTACTCCCTCTTATACACCCACTACCCCACTTTTCGACGTTGTCACAGAAGGTCTATTGAATGGTACTGTGAGGAAAGAGGCGCGGGTTTCGGATGTTTATTTTAAAAATTCACTAGTACCCGGAAGGATCTCATTGTCTGGTGAGGGGAAAAAAGTTAGATTTTCAGATCCGCGATCATCATAATTGGATAATGACTCTCACTCCGATCTTTTCTCTGATCCCACCACCGGCGGAATCGGATTGGTGGGGGCAGGGCAGAGCCCAACCGGGCGCCGTGCCACGGGCCGGGCGAGGTCATGGTTGCAGGAACTCCCCGCGGACGTGCCAACCAGGGAGCGCCAGAATCGCGTGTAAAAGTCCCGGTTGCAGGCGGGATCTTCGGGCGCCCGAGGGTTTAAATCCCCCCTGGAGGAACATGAGGCTATGCCTCGACGCGAAACTAAAGACAAGGATACCAAGCTCCACCGCTATCGATATGCTAGCGAGAAGTTGTCGATGGCGATTTATCGCTTAGCCGCTGGTGAGGGGAATATAAGAGGGCGATTGTGGGAATCATTTATTGAACTGGCCATTCTTTCAGAACAAGATTTTCCAGAAGAGTTGAGAGCTGAATATCGTGATATTTTCAAAACTCTCACCAAGAACCAGCCTCGATTGGTCAACAGAATTGTCGATGGAAAGGCTGTCAAAGAATCGAGTGGTAAGGCCGGAGCAACTATTCCTTATATGAGAAATAAAACCGCAGTTGCGGTGGCCGAAAGAATCGTCAAACTTGCCGCCCTTCTGAACGAATGGCTACGATTAAATGGTTGAATTAATAAATCAAGTAAAAAACCCGTAGCATTAAATCATTCTTTCGGATTTCAATTAGGTTTCTTTCAGTCCATGGCAGTACATCGCCACTCCGAGCATGAAGTCGACGATCTCCTTCTCCTCTGCCTGAATATAGAGACCCGCCTGATCGAGGAGACTCTCGGCCACCAGGAGACCAGTCCTTTTGTTTCCGTCGTGGAATGGTGCTTTGCGGTGATGCAGTAGATGGCGAGGGCGGCCCAATATCATCGCGGCTATGGGAATTCATTGGATTTATCGTTGATGAATGCATAGGGAGCACTCACAGGAAACCGTATCATGCCACGGGGAAGGCAGATGAAACTCGATAAATCCCGGAAACCCCCAAATGGTGAGCGAGGTATTCCAGACCTGACAGTGCCCCCCGCCCTCATAGACGATATTCGCCACATGATCGAATCGGCGAAGGTTCATGTGGCCGTGGGCATATTCGCTCTCCTGCTGATCGTCCTTATCCCCCTGGCAGGAGGGGACCTCCAGGAGATGGTGGGGGGCCTCGGGTTCCTCCTCCTCCTCACGCTCGGCATCCTGACACTTCTCGTCCTGGTCTCAGCCGTTCTCCTGCACCTGATGACCGGGGGGGGGTATGATGCGACGTTTGCAGTGACCGGTGAAGGTGTCGGGTTCTTCGGCGGGGAGAAGATGAAAAAGGTCAACGAGGCACTGGTCATCGGGTCCCTCCTCACCGCATCTCCGGGGCCCGCAGGAGCTGCACTTGTGAATTACGGTTCTGACCAGAACTTCATCGCCTGGAAGGATATCAGGTCCATGAAGGTGCTGGAAAAAGACCGGTACATTCTCATCAGGCCCCGCTGGCTGGTAAATCCGATACCCCTGTACTGTACAGAACAGAATTATCCGCAGGTCCTCTCCCTGATCCGGCACTACCGGCCTGATCTTGCCTGATCCCGCAGGAGCCCACACCTGTATTTTTTTCGTTCCCGGGCAGAATCCCCCGGGATTACGTTGAATTCCATCATGTATCCTTCCCGGATAGGAGTATATGGGGACTTCCTGATCCGGGCTCGGTCCCCTGGCCCTACTCCCTCCGGATCTCCACCCCCACCTCGTTCCTGCGGAGGAATCCCGGGGTGAAGGGTGCATTGTACCGCATCAGGAAGGGTTCCCCGATGGTGTGGATCCCTTTCGCGGTGAGCGCTGAAAGCAGGCGCGCCTTCACGTCTGCCACGTCCTGTGCACCGGCACGCCCCCGGAACCGGATGACCGCCATTTGCCGGGGCGGGATCTCCCGGAGGCTGAGCCTCGCATCCTCGGGTTCGGGGAGATTTTCCCCCGTGAGGCCCGCGGGCATCACGAAGGACATGCTGCCTGCATCCGTGATGACCGGTGCGGTCATCGGGATCTTCACGGGCGTGATCACGGGGGCCGTCATGGGGATCTTCTTTCCCGGCTTGTTGTTCCCCGTGATATACCGGAAGAGGATGCTGAAGTTCTCTCCCTCATCATTCCCGGTGACCGTGGCAACCCACACGGCCGGATACCTCCGGATCTCCACCTCCCCGATCTGGTCCGCTTCCTGGTACGGCATGGTCTCGGTCATGGTCTAACCCGCGGGTATGCTCTGGTATGAGAGAGGATAAAGGCTTACCTGGAAGGCCCCCCGCACCGTTGCCCGGGACCATTCGATCCCCGAGAGGGTCGTCTCTGCCCGTGACGTTTGGCGGGGCTGAACTCACCCCCACGGTTATCCTGGCACCACCGTGAAAAATCCGTCAATGCTATCATGGTCCGGGTTCCCTGATCCGGTGAGGATTCGTTCGCATGAGGATCTGGATCGCCCTCGGGATCACCCTGTTGCTGGTCATGGTGACCTGCGGGTGTGCACAGGCACCCCCGGCGGAGACCGGACTGCCCCCCACGACTGCAACCCCGATGCTGCTCCCTGATACAGGGCCCGTCTGCGAGGAATACACCTCTACAGCCCGCTCCGTCTTCGTCAGCCGTCCAGAACAGGAGGAGGGGCGGGACATCCTCTTCACCTACGAGGACGGGTTCGATGACCTCTCCCTGGAGTACCTCACCGTGCAGGTCAATGGGGGCACGACATGGCGCACCACCGAGCCCTGGGGGGTGATGGGGACCGGGAAGGGAGTGAAGCCCTCCAAGGGGGCCACGTTCCGGGTCCGGGGGGAGGGAACGGATGCACAGGACAGGGTCACCTTTACCGCGCACTTTGCTGACGGGGCAGAGGAAGTGATCCGGATCGCCTGCGTGTAACGGGAAAAGGGGTGGCTCTCCCCGGTTTCCCTGAACCCGTGGTCTTTCTGGAGCCAGTGAAGCGGCGGTGCCTGAAACGGATCTCCATCCGCAATTCCACCCCTGTCACGGAGCCTCATTTCATAACTTTTTTATACCTAATCATCATTATTAATCATGTTAAATAGGGGTTGCCCGGATGGCAGAGCAGTTTGACGTGAAACTGGTCGAGGAGGCCAAGTACTACACGCCGCCTCCCGAGTACAAGGAAAAAGCCTATGTCAGGGATTACGACCGGACCTACCAGGAGTTCGTGAAGGACCCGGAGAAATTCTGGGACGGGATTGCGCGGGAGCTCCACTGGTTCGCCCCCTGGAAAAAGGTACTGGACTGGAAGTACCCCTATGCCAAGTGGTTCGTCGACGGCAAGATGAACATCACCTACAACTGCCTGGACCGCCACGTCTACAACCACCGGAAGAACAAGGTGGCCTTCATCTGGCGCGGTGAGAACGGCGAGGAGCGCATCTACACCTACCACAAGCTCTACCGGGAGACGATGCGGTTTGCGAACGGCCTGAAGCGCCTGGGCGTTGGCAAGGGGGACCGGGTCTGCATCTACATGCCCATGATCCCCGAGCAGATGGTGGCCATGCTGGCCTGCGCGCGGATCGGGGCTGTCCATTCCGTGGTCTTCGGGGGCTTCGGGGTCACCGCCCTCAACTACCGGATCAATGACGCGGAAGCCAAGGTGGTGATCACCGCCGACATCGGGATCCGGCGGGGGAAGACCATCCCCTTGAAGACCCTGGTCGAGGAGGCGATCATCAATGCCCCGACGGTGGAGCGGGTCGTGGTCCTCCGCCGGAAGGAGCCGAAGGTGGAGATCCACTCGGGCATCGAGATCGATTTCTACGACCTGATGGAGGGCGTGGAGCCCATCTGCCCGCCGGAGGTCATGGACGCCGAGGACCCGCTCTATGTCCTGTACACCAGCGGGTCCACGGGTACTCCCAAGGGGGTCATCCACACCTGCGGCGGGTACATGGTGGGCACCTACTACACCACGAAGGCCGTCTTTGACCTGAAGGAGGACGACATCTACTGGTGCACGGCGGACGTGGGATGGGTCACCGGCCACTCCTACATCCTGTACGGGCCCCTGGCCGCCGGCGCCACCGTCTTCTTTGGCGAGGTGGTCCCCGATTACCCGGATGCGGGTGCGTTCTGGAAGCTGGTCCAGGACGTGGGGGTCACCATCTTCTATACCGCGCCCACGGCCATCCGCATGTTCATGAAGATGGGGGAGCAGTGGCCCAACAAGTACAACCTCTCGTCCCTGCGGATCCTGGGATCCGTGGGGGAGCCCCTGAACCCGGAGGCCTTCGAGTGGTACTACCGGGTCATCGGGAAGAGCAAGGTCCCCATCGTGGACACCTGGTGGCAGACCGAGACCGGCATGCAGATGATCACCACCTTTGTGGGTGAGAAGATGCGGCCGGGCTTTGCAGGCAAGGGGATCCCGGGCGTCATCACCGATGTGGTGGACAAGCACGGGAAACCGGTGAAGCCCAAGACCCTCGGGTTCCTGGTGATCCGCAATCCCTGGCCTGCCATGTTCCGCACGATCCTGAAGAACGACGAGCGGTACCGCAAGTACTGGGAGACCATTCCGGACTGGTACACGGCAGGGGACCTGGCGGTCAAGGGGGAGGACGGGTACATCATGATCCTGGGGAGGGCGGACGATATCATCATCGTGGCCGGCCACAACATCGGCACCGCTGAGGTGGAGAGTGCGCTTGTCTCCCACCAGTCGGTGGCCGAAGCGGCCGTCATCGGGAAACCCGACCCGATAAAGGGGAACAGCATCAAGGCCTTCGTGATCCTGAAGCTGGGGCAGAAGCCCTCGGACAAGCTGACCCAGGACCTGACCTACCATGTCCGGATGACGCTCGGGCCCATCGCGATGCCCTCAGAGATCGAGTTCGTGGACAAGCTGCCCAAGACCCGCAGCGGCAAGATCATGCGCCGCGTGCTGAAGGCCAAGGAGCTGGGGATGGACCCGGGGGACATTTCCACCCTCGAAGAATAATACCCATCTTTTTATATACCCCCCTGTGACACTTTATAAACATGAAAGGCAGACCCGAGGACTCCCTGAAGATCGAAAATATCGTTGCCTCCGCCAAAGTCAGCGATTTTCTGGACCTGCCCACCCTCGCGTCCAAGATCAAGGATGCGGAATACAACAAGAAGCGTTTTCCCGGTGTCGTGCTCCGTATGCAGGACCCCAAGATCGCTGCGCTCGTCTTCGGCAGCGGCAAGGTCGTGCTCACGGGTGCCAAGTCCATTGATTCCCTCTCCCGCGGACTGGAGATCCTGGGCAACCAGCTCCGGGCACTGAATATCTCCATTCCTGACTCGCTCACCTACAAGATCCAGAACATCGTCACCTCCGCGGACCTGGGTGCCCCCATCAACCTGAACAAGATTGCCGTGGGGTTCAACCTGGAGATGATCGAGTATGAGCCCGAGCAGTTCCCGGGCCTCGTATACCGGCTGGAGGACCCCAAGGTGGTGGTCCTCCTCTTCGGTTCCGGGAAGCTGATCATCACCGGCGGGAAGCAGCCTGAAGATGCCAAGAGAGCGGTCCAGAAGATCCTTTCGGACCTGAAGAACCTGGGCCTGATCTGAGCAGATCTGCCCCAGCGGGGGGGCATAATATCTCCCGTTTCCCTGGCCACCGACGGGAGATAGAGGGAATTATATAAAGAGCCACACTATTTTTATAGTTTCATAAAAACAATAGATCATCTCAGCAACAGATCAGCAGTGAACGGTGAACCCTGATGCGACCGGATAAAGTTCTGTATTTCACCGAGAAGGAGGAAGAGTTCACCAGCCTTCTCATGGGACTCGGGCTCAAGCGCAACGTGGCCAAGGTTCTCGTGTACCTGGCAAACACCCGCGAATCCACCTCCCGCGACATCGAGCGGGGCACCGACCTGCGCCAGCCGGAGGTCTCCATTGCCATGCGGTACCTGACCGCGTGCGCGTGGGTAAAGGCGCGGGAGTCCAAGGCGGAATCCAAGGGACGGCCCATGAAAATCTATGAACTTGCCCGGCCCATCGGCGAGATCATGGACAGCATCGAGAAGGACAAGAAGCGCGAAGCAAAGACCCAGCTGGACCTGATCCAGAAGCTCCGGGACCACATCTCATAGGACCCGGGCATCTCCCTTTTCTCTCCCCACCACCACCGACGTCTTTTCCGTGTAGGCAGTGAAGAGCCCGGTACAGATCACTCCCGGGATAAGGGTGATGGCGCGCTCCACCTCTTCGGGGTTGCGGATCAGCCCGAACCCCGCGTCCACGATGAATCCGCCGTTGTCCGAGATGACCGGGCCGTCCTTGGCCACCCCTTCCCTGACCACCGGAGCGGCCCCCAGCGCTTTCAGCGATGCGAGAACGGGCTCGAGGGCAAAGGGGAGGACCTCCGTGGGGACCACGCCGTTCAGGGTCTCCACCATCTTGGCCCCATCGACCACGATCACCAGCCGGCCCGCCGCGGCGGCCACGATCTTTTCCCGGGTGAGGGCTGCACCCCGCCCCTTGATCAGGCGCCGGTTCCGGTCCACCTGGTCGGCGCCGTCAATGGCGATGTCAGGCTCCGGGTGGTCATCCAGCGTGGTGAGCGGGATCCCCAGCTCGCGGGCCCGGATCGCGGTCTGGAACGAGGTGGGGATCCCCAGGATCCGCAGGCCCTCCTTCTGCCGCTCCGCCAGCCGTTCCA
>Ga0315291_10008982_pt1 | contig 12260 bp, 10 predicted proteins | sample YL17G12_20_MG_FD_203070 | JGI IMG/M metagenome (GOLD analysis project Ga0315291, IMG submission 203070) | Sediment microbial communities from Yellowstone Lake, YNP, Wyoming, USA - YL17G12_20 | ecosystem: Environmental > Aquatic > Freshwater > Lake > Sediment | place: USA: Wyoming | collected... | reverse complement strand
AGGACAAAACATGCTATTGGTCACAATTATCGTGCTTATCGTCTATCTGATATTCATGCTGTTAATTGGAAATTATGCGGCATCCAAGAGCACCGGGAAATCGGAAGCGGAATATTTTGTGACAGGATGGACAACCGGATATATAGGCATTTCTTTCTCAATCGCTGCAACCTTTGCGGGTGCAGGGTACACCCTGGGTACGATGGGTGTGTTTTATGGAAACCCCGCTGCGCTTACGGGTTATGCCTTCGGGACGACTTTTGCCCCGTTTCTTCTCTGGATTCTGGGAAGAAGGATTTGGGTTGTAGGTCGAAAGTATGGTTACTCGACCTTTACTGATCTGATCGGTGACTTCTATCAGTCGGAGAAGCTAAGAATGGTTGTTTCGATTATAATCGTGGTATTCTTCTCACCCTATCTTGCTACCAACTTAATCGGACCGGCAATCCTTCTTAAGCAGGCCTCCGGCGGGAGCATCCCCTACTGGGTCGGTGCTGTGGTTTTTGCCATCGTCGCCATTATATACACCTGGCAGGGAGGGATGAGAGCCGTGATCTGGACCGACATCGCTCAGGCGCTGATCATTATAGCTGGATTCGCCATCATCATCCCAGTTACATTCAGCGTGGCGGGTGGATGGAGCGCGGTGTGGGAGAAGCTCCCTGAACAAGTAGCACTTTACAAGCCTCGTGGAGGGAGTTTCTGGATCGTTTGGTCTTGGTTTTTCATCGTTGGGTTAATGCAGCCTGGTAATCCGGACAGGGCATTTCGTCTACTTGTCGCCAAGAATCTTGGTCAAGTCCAGAAGGGTGTGCTCGTGTCCTTAGTTTGGCTTACCATCTGGACCCTCGTTGGATTTTTCATGGGCTGGAGTCTTGCCGTAGCCATTCCTGGAATAACCAAAACCGATCTGGTTATGGGAGAGGCCATCAACAGATTTATGCCCTACCTGATGCCCGTCTTCACAGTAGCAGTTTGGGCAGCTGGAATGTCAACGCTTGACTCTGGAATGATTGGACTCGGGGCAATGGTGACCAAAGACATCTACCGTCGTAATATCAACCCAAAGGCAACGGATGAACGTGTCTTCAGATTGGGCCAGGTGCTAACCCTCGTCCTTGGAGTCTTTGCTCTCTTCGTGGCCCTTGTTAATCCTAAGGATCTTTGGTTCTACATCGGAGCGGCTGCGGCAGTATCTATGATGTGGTTGCCGGAAATCATGGGTGCCCTTTACTGGAAGAGGGCAACTCCTGCAGGAGCTTGGGCAGGATTCCTGGCCGGTGTCGCAGTGACAGTTTTCTTCATCTATTTTGTCAAATGCCCGATACCGGGCCCAGGGGGAGCCCCAACATTGGGGATGGCCGCAAATCTGTTATTGTTTTTTACAGTCAGCCTTGCAACCAAACCACAGGATCCGATTCATGTAGCCAAGTATCAGGGCATATTCAAGTGAAATGAGATCTTTCACGTATTCCCTTTTCTTGTCCTTTAGTAGAAGCCATCTCTCCATGATTAAGTTTTCGATGAATTGAATTAGGAAGAAAAGGTTGAAAAAAAGGATCTGGCGGGGAGGGTCATCATCTTAAGATCCTTAAAGCAAAATCCATAGAAAGGAGGGCATCCGTTAGGAAATAAAAAGGGACCGGCTTTTAGGAAATTGGGATTAGGAAGTTACATTCATTCTTCGCGAGATGAAAGGAGAAACCCACATGTTGACTTTAATCTATCGGAAATCAGAAAATGGACAGCAGTTGAAAAAAATAAGGTTGGGAGGGGTTTTGTTCACGCTTTTAGTATGCCTCGTCGTGGGTGGAGTCAGCACGGAGGCTGGGGCAGCTGAAAAGGGACCGATCAAGATCGGCTATATCGCTGCGATCACGGGGAACTTCGCTCAGTTTGGCAATGATATGCTGGATGGCTTTAAGATGTTTCTCGATGAGGTCAACTATACGGTAGCAGGTCGAAAGATCGAATTGATCGTCGAAGATGAAAGTTCCAATCCTGCGATTGCGCTCACGAAGGCCCGGAAGCTCATTACTCATGATAATGTTCACCTCATCTCGGGGGTATTTCTTGCAAGTTCAGGATATTCGGTCTCCCCTGCCTGTATAGAAGCAAAAATTCCACTGCTTATTACCGTTGCGTCAGCAGACGACATAACACAGCGTAAGGCTTCAAAATATGTATTTCGCCTCAATTTTGGTGCGGATAGTGAATTAGGCTTTGTTGCGGGGGATTATGCGTATAAGAAACTGGGGTGGCGGAGGGCCGCAATTTTCGGTATGGATTATACATGGGGCCATGAAGTTGGCGGGGGGTTCCACCGATCCTTTGAGGATGCCGGTGGCAAAGTGGTTCAAAAGATCTGGACACCTATGGTGACGCAAGATTATGCTCCGTATGTGACCAACTTGAAGCGCGATGTGGACGGAATCTTTGAAATTGTCACCGGGGCAGCGACTCTCCGGTTTTTCAAGGCGTTACGTGTAAGCGGGCATAAGTGGCAAGTGATGGGGCCTGGGCAGATCACAGATGAATCCTTTCTTTCTGCCCTGGGCGATGATAGTGTGGGAGCGTACAGTGTGCAATGTTATAGTGCCGCCCTCCAGATTCCTGCAAATATCAAATTCCGTGAGAAGGTTCGGAAATCGCTAAAAAAAGATCCCAACGTGTTTATTGCCATAAACTATACGACTGCGGATTGGATTGTCCGGGCCATTAAGGCGATCAACGGGGATGTGGAGAATAAGGATAAGTTCCTCGAGGCCGTGCGATCTGTCGAGATTCCCGATTCCATTCGGGGGCCCCTCAAATTGGATAAATATGGAGCAATCATTCAGAACCAATACATTCGCCGAACGGAAAAGGTGGGCGATCAATACCAGAACACGGTCTTAGAGACTTATCCCATGCCGACCCAGTTCTGGAAGTACGATCCGGACACTCATATGAAGTCACCTGTATTTTCTCGTGATTATCCCCCTTGCAAGTATTGTGAGTAAGGCCATGATGGAATTCCTGGTGGCGCAAACCTTCAACGGCATTTCTTATGCAGCTCTCCTCTTTTTGCTGGGGGGAGGATTGACGCTCATCTTGGGGGTGATGAAGGTTGTCAATATCGCCCACGGATCCTTTTACCTGGTTGGTGGATACATTGGGTATGTGATTGTTCGCTACACCGGGAATTTCTATCTGGCCCTCTCTGGAGCCTGTATTGGGATTGCCCTTATCGGGATGACCATGGAGCGTTTCTTCCTTCGAGGTCTGGAGGGGCAGAATCTGCGGCAGATGTTGATGACCATGGGGATCGCTCTTTTTTTCCAGGATTTGCTCCTTCTGATCTTTAAAGGATATCCCCTCAATCTCAACCCTCCAGCTTTTTGTATGCTGGAACTTCAAGTGGGTAAGTATTCCTTCCATGTGCTGCGGCTTTTTATGATCGGGGCCGCAGCTGTCATCTATGTTATCTTATGGTGGTTCCAGGAAAAGACCCGGGCCGGGGCCATTTTGAGGGCCGCGGTAGATAACAAGGAGATTGCTCAGGGGTTGGGTATCAATGTTCCTTTTGTGACCATGGGGGTCTTTGGGCTGGGAGGTCTTCTGGCGGCCATTGGGGGCGTGGTCGGCTGCGCCTTCACGGCCATCTACCCGGGCCTGGATTTCGAGTTGCTTCCCTTGGCTTTCGTCATTGTGATCGTTGGGGGCATGGGCAGTTTGAAGGGAGCGTTGGTGGGGGCGATTATTGTTGGCCTCGTGGACAATTTTGGAAGGGCCATTTTCCCTGAGCTCTCTTATTTCACCCTCTTTGCCCCCATGGTGATTATCCTGGCGCTGCGCCCCATCGGACTTTTTGGGAAGGAGTAGGTGGAAGTTGCTTAAAAGACTCGAATCACGAAAACGGAAGTTATTAGCTCTGGGAGCGATCGCATTGGTATTGGTTCTGCTTCCTCCAGTCTTTCCAACATACGTTGTCATCTTGATGACCCAGAGTTTAGTCTACGCCATCGTGGCCATGAGCCTCGATGTGCTTATCGGATACACCAACTTAAAGTCTCTTGGACATGGTGCTTTTTTTGCTATTGGGGCTTATACGTCAGCCATCCTGGTGACCAAACTTCATGTGGGTTTTGGTGTCAGTCTTCTTTCGAGCATGGGGATGGCTGCGGGCGCTTCCGCCTTGGTGGGTCTATTAACCTTGAGGGCAGCCGGAATCTATTTTCTCCTGATCACCCTGGCCATTGCGATGTGCATATGGGGTCTCCTCTATCGATGGGTGTCTCTAACAGGGGGGGATAACGGAATTATGGATATTCCCCGGCCGAACTTGGGTCTGGGCTTAGACTTGTTAGATACGGTTACTTTTTATTATTTTATTCTGTTTTTTTTCGTAGCCTGCCTCATCCTCATATTTCTTCTGGTCCGTTCTCCATTCGGGAGAACCCTGGTGGGTATCCGGGATAGCGAGTCGCGGATGAAGGTGTTAGGCTTTAACGTCTGGCTTCACAAGTATCTGGCCCTGATCATTGCCGGCGCTTTTGCCGGTTTGGCTGGGAATCTCTACGCCTATTACAACCGGTTTGTTGGCCCCAATGATTCTGACCTAATGCAGTGTATGGAATTTGTTCTGATGGTGAGTATCGGAGGGCAGGGGACCCTGATCGGACCGAATATAGGAGCATTTATCATAACCTTTTTGAAGAACATGGTGAGTGTCTACACCAAACGATATTTAATGATTTTGGCCTTCGTTTATATCTTAACCGCCAAGTATGCGCCCGAAGGCGTCATCGGATTATTGAAACGGTTTCAGACACGAGGGAAATTAGCATGAATTTGCCAATCGGAGAAGCGGTCCGGTCTGCCCTGGAGTGTGAGAGTTTGACGAAGCGATTTGGTGGTCTGGAGGCGGTTAAAGAAGTCAATTTGCGGGTGGATGCGGGTGAGCGACGTGCGATCATTGGGCCCAACGGTGCGGGGAAGACCACTCTGTTCAGTCTCATCAGCGGGCTCTATCCGGTCACATCCGGGTCGATTCGGATTTTTGGCCAGGACATTACGCACCTGCCCAGTCATCGGCGCACTCATTTAGGGCTGGGCCGGACTTTTCAGATCACCAACCTCTTCCCGACGTTATCGGTTATAGAGAATCTGGTCATGGCGGCAATCGGATTGAAAGGAATGAAGTTTCAAATGGTCAGACCTCTTTCGACCTATCGGGAGTTTTATGACCGAGCCGGTGAGGTATTAGAGAGTGTGGGGATGGCCGAAAAGCGGTGGGAAGTGGCGAAGAATCTTTCGTATGGGGAGCAGCGTCAGATCGAGGTCTCTTTGGCCTTGATTTCGAATCCCGTAGTACTTCTTCTGGATGAACCAACCGCTGGGCTTTCTCCGGCGGATTCAGCGATGATGACGGAGATGATCCATGGCCTTGACCCCAAGATTACCATTTTGCTCATTGAGCATAACATGGATGTGGCACTCCAAGTAGCGGATCGGATCACGGTATTGCATCAAGGGGGTGTGTTTGCAGAAGGGAGTCCGAGCGAGATCCGCAATAACACGCGGGTTCAGGAGATTTATTTCGGGACCGAGGACTAGGGGAAGCCGAGCTAAAGGAGGATATAGACCTTGTTAAAGGTCGAGAACATTCACACCTATTATGGGGATAGCTATATCCTCCAGGGGGTATCGATCGAGGTGGGGGAAGGGGCAGTGATTGGCCTCCTGGGACGGAACGGGATGGGCAAGACAACCCTCATTCGTTCCATAATTGGTTTTACGGCTCCCCGGAGTGGCCAGGTGACGTTTCAGGATGTGGGGCTGACTGACAAGCAACCTTTTGAAATTGCGAGGTTGGGAATGAGTGTGGTGCCCCAGGGGAGGCAGATCTTCCCGTCCCTGAACGTGACGGAAAATCTCACCGTTGGTTTTCGGGTGAAGTCTGAAGGATGGACATTAGATAGAATTTTTGAGTTATTTCCCCCGTTGAAGAATCGGGCCAATCATCCGGGAAATCGGTTGAGTGGGGGGGAGCAACAGATGTTGGCCATTGGTCGGAGTTTGATGACGAATCCCTCCCTTCTCTTGATGGATGAGCCAACGGAAGGGCTTTCCCCGCTTTTTGTGCAGACGGTGGGGCAGGTGATCCGGCAATTGAAGCAGGGGGGTATTTCGATTCTTTTGGTTGAGCAGAATCTTCGGTTCACCCTCAAGCATGCAGACTATATCAACATCCTGAGTCGTGGGAAGATCGTGCATTCCTCCGCTCCAGAGGAGCTGGATGCGAATCAGGAGATCCGATTGAAATACCTGGGAGTATAAATTCTGACTTCCCCTTCCTTCCTTGGACGAGGGAATGGCTTAACTCCTCTCGAACCGATTGAATCGTTGAGGGAAAGTAGCGGGAAGAGGGAAGCGAAAAGGAAAGGCAAAAGCAGGGCAATCGTGTCCGGCTACAGTTGATCAGCGATAATATGGGCCAATCCATTTCATTCAAATAATCAAGTAGGGGGGATTTGTTATGGCAAAGAATACCAACGTCTATGCATATGCTGGCAAAATATTGCGGGTCAATCTCAGTAACGGAGAAATCTCTACTGGATCCACTTTGCAATATGCGAAGGATTGGCTTGGCGCCTCGGGGATAGCCATCAAGATACTTTATGATGAGTTAAGGCCATGGGTAACTCCGTATGAACCAGCGAATCGGCTTATCTTTGGTTCCGGGGCGTTAGTGGGTACAACCGCTCCCGGAGCAAGCAAGATGAATGTAAGTACATTGGGGCCGATGACCGGGGGGTGGGCGAGCGGTCTAAGCGATAGTTACTTCGGTGGACAACTCAAGTATGCCGGTTATGATGCGGTGATTATAGAGGGGAAAGCACACAGGCCCGTTTATTTATGGGTCCATAACGATCGTGTGGAAATTCGGGACGCCTCCCATCTCTGGGGCAAGACAACCTGGGACACTCTGGAAATGATACAGAAAGACCTTGGTGATCCAACCCTCCATACGGTATCCATAGGGCCAGCGGGAGAGAATTTAGTCCGCGGAGCTTGTATTATCCAAGACAAAGGGAGGTCGTTTGGGCGGTGTGGCAGTGGTGCAGTCATGGGGGCCAAAAACTTGAAGGCCCTTGTGGCGAAGGGGACGGGTTCAGTCCAGGTAGCTGACCCGAAGCGGTTTATGAAAATCGTGGGTGAGCTCCGGAAAAGAATCATAGCCACCGAGTGTACAAAGAAGATGCAAAGGTACGGAACGCTCTTCTTCCTGGCGGGAAAACAGAAACTCTGTGGCATGTGCTATAAGAACTTTCAGGAATTGAGACTGCCGGATGATATGGCGGAAGCGATTGACCCCATCAAGACGGTGGATAAATACAGGGTGGGCAGGTCGAGTTTCCCCGGGTGCGCCATCGGCTGTGGCCAGGTGGTGCATTTCACGGACGGTCCCTATGCCGGGCTTACCACCACGAATAATCAGTGGGAAGTCGTAGCCAACCTCCAGGGCCGATTCGCCATCTGGGAACCCCAATTCATGTTTAAGGTGGCCGCCTATAGCGACCAGATGGGACTGGACTGGGATCTCGCGGCCGGAGCCATCGGCTGGGCGATGGAGTGTTACCAAAGGGGGATCATCGATGAAAGGGACACCGACGGACTGAAGCTAAATTGGGGGGATGCCGGAGTGGTCTTGGAGCTCATGAGGAAGATCACCTACAGAGAGGGCTTTGGCAATATCCTCGCAGAGGGCTCGGCCAGGGCAGCGGATGCGATCGGACGCGATAGCAGCTATTACGCGTTGCATATTAAAGGGCAGGATCTTTACGAGACGTGCAGGGGAGACATCGGATGGGCGTTGGGGACGATCGTCTCAACTCGAGGGGGCGGACATACGACCGGGGCTCCGGTATGGGGGCCCATGGAGGGGATTGATCCAAATCGGCTGGTCAAGATTTGTGGTGTGGAGGGCGCTAACCAGCCCCAGGTTTATGAAGGTAAAGCGAAGGTCGTCGCGTATACGGAGGCATTGTCAAGAGTAGCGAATTCTTTAGGTATCTGTCATTTCAACACAACCTGGTTCGATCCCGACCATCTGGGTTTGCCGGACATGGCCGAACTCTACTCGGCGGCGACGGGATGTCGTGCTTCGGTGGAAGATTTAAAAAAGATTGCCGAAAGACAACTGAATCTGGAAAAGGCATTCAATCTGCGACATACTCATTTTGACCGCAAAGATGACCTACCCACTCCGAGGGATATGCATGAACCCATTCCATCAGGGCCTCTGGCCGGCTGGAAAATGGATGAGAAGAAGTACAATCGCATGCTCGATGAGTATTATGATCTTCATGGGTGGGATAAGGAAACCGGCTTCCCGAGAAGGGAAACCTTGGTAAACTTGGGCCTCGAAAGAGTTGCCGATGACTTAGAAAAGATCGGTAAATTAGGGTGAAATGAAGACCATAAAAAACAGCCTTCTATACCGGGAGATCAGCAAGGAATAACCTATTCCATAAAATTCTAAATAGGGAAAGGTAGAGTCATGATCTTTGAAATGTCTTCCTGCGGCGGGTGTAGGACCTGTGAGATGGCCTGTTCATTTAAACACAAGGGAGAATTTATCCCGGCCATTTCAAGCATCAAAATTTTGGATAAGAAAAATGAACCTGGATTTTTCGTGCAGCTTTTAGAGGAAAGCGAAGGACAGAGCTCAACCTGCGATGGTTGTAAAGAACTCGAAGTCCCATTATGTATGGAATACTGCCAGAAGAACGAAGATTTAGAAAAAATATTAAAGGAGTTCATGGAAAAGACGGGACCCGGAGAGAAGGAGAGAAAAAAGGTCGGTAAAGTACGTTAATTCCAGGATTTCATCATTACCGGAATGCTTCCGGTCAGCGAACGATTTTGTTCCTGACTAGATTCAGAACTCCTGAAATCGATTTCTCACAACCTATAAGATATCGATATGGAAATATTTTTTAAATAGTGTACGTCAAAAAAATTAGAAGAGATTCAAAGTCCCGAAATCATATATACTGGGGGGGACATCAACACAAGATTGAGCAGAACAGCCGTAAAAATGGGTTTGGGCCTACCTCCTACTGATTTTTCCCTTCACGATGTCAACGAAAGTGGGAGGAAATTTGACAGCGATTTCCGGAGTTCTGAGATTATTGTAAAAATGAAAAGACGATGAATCATAACTGCGGGACAGGTGATTTATGAAAGGGATACGCGGAAAACTGCTCGAGGTCGATCTGACTTCTGGGAAGTCGAAGAACATCATGATTTCCGATGAAACGGTGGAAAAATACCTGGGAGGAAGGGGCCTGGGAGCCCGGTTGTTGTTTGATCTGCTTCCCGCCAAAACAGACCCTCTTTCTCCGGAAAACGTGCTGATCTTTTTGACCGGACCCCTCACCGGATCGATGGTGACGGGCTCGTCCAAATTTGTGGTGGTAACCAAGTCCCCTCTCACCCATGGATGGTGCGACAGCTATTCCAGCGGCAGGGTCTCGCTGGAGCTGAAAAAGGCAGGCTACGACGGTATGGTGATCCGGGGGAAAGCGAATCACCCCTGCTACCTGAGAATCGATGATACGGGTATGGAAATCCGGGAAGCGAGTGGGATCTGGGGAAAAGACAGTTTCGAAACGGAAAGAGGGCTTAAAGAGGTCGAGAAAAATCCTTCCGTGGGAGTTTCCTCCATCGGACCGGCCGGGGAGAAATTGTGTAAATTTGCCTGCATCAATAGTGATTTCTACCGTCAGGCCGGAAGGGGCGGCGTGGGAGCGGTCATGGGTTCGAAGAACCTGAAGGCGATCGTAGTCCAGGGGAAAAAAGCGGTAAGCCTCCATGACCGCAGGAGAGTGGTCGAGCTCAACCGGCAAAATTACCAGCGGTCCAAGACGAGCACCGTGGCCCAGGCGAGAATGAAATACGGAACGCCCCTGACGCTCAATATCACCCATATGGGGGGGATTCTTCCGACGAAGAACTTTCAGTTCGGCACCTGGGAGAAGGCCCTCGAAAAAATTGATTCCGTGGGGGTTTATAAGAGCACCACTTCGCACAAAGCCTGTCCTTCCTGCTTTACCCATTGCGGTATGATTACCCGGGTCGCCGGGGGCAAATACAGAGGCAGCGAGCTGGAAGGACCGGAATATGAAACGCTGGGCATGTTCGGGTCCAATCAGCTCATCGATGACCTTCCTTCAGTCATCCAGGCCAACATCCTCTGCGATAAACTGGGGCTGGATACCATCTCCGCCGGGAATGTGATCGCCTTTATCATGGAATGTTTTGATAAGGGATTGATTTCGCCGCGAGAGACGGAGGGCGCTGAAATCCGGTTCGGTGACAGTGAGGCCAGCCTGGCCGCGATCGAGAGGATCGCCTATCGGCAAGGCTTCGGGGATATCCTGGCCGAAGGAGTAAAGGTAGCCTCCGAACACATCGGAAAAGATTCGGCTCGATTTGCCATGCATGTAAAGGGAATGGAGTTCCCGGCTTACGAGCCCAGGGGGGCCTTCGGCTCAGGCCTTTCTTACGCCGTGAGTCCAAGGGGAGCCTGTCATCGGCGGGCGTGGCCGCCGGCAAAAGAAATCCTTGGGGGCTATCCCCCTTATACAGCGGAAGGAAAGGCGGAAATGATCAAGGGATTGTATGATGAGAACTGCGTTTTGCATTCCCTTTTGGTCTGCGATATGCCCGCGAAGTTCATTCCTTTGTCTCTGGACGATTACTCGAACTACTGGCAGGCCGTCACCGGGGAGTCGATCTCGAAGAATGACTTTCTGGCCATTGCCGGTCGGATCGAGACCTTGATTCGGATGTTCAATCTCAGAGAGGGGCTCACGCGCCAAGACGACACCCTGCCCTACCGGACGCTCTGGGAGCCTTTACCGGACGGCCCGGCCAAAGGGCAGTTCATCGGAGAGGAAAATCTCAACCGCATGATCGATGAATACTATGCCTGTCGAGGATGGGATTCGGCCGGAGTCCCCACAGCGTCCACCCTGCAAAAGTACGGGCTCTCCAGCAAAGAGCCCAAGGGGTGACGGGCGGGACCCATGAAGGTCATTATCAATGCCTTCGGTACGGACATCCGGCTGAAGCAGGAGGCCTCTTTAGAACCCGCATCCCCGGCCCTGAAAGATGTCTTGAGGGCTCTGCAAGATCAGGATAAGGACCAGTTGGAGCGTTTTATCGAAGATGACCTTTCGCTCAAAGAAGGTTGCGTTATTCTGCTGAACGGCCGAAACATCGCATCGCTCGACGGGTTGGAAACGAGAGTACAGGACGGGGATGAGCTGACCTTTACGGTCCTGGTAGCGGGCGGCTAACGAGAAGCACCAAATGCCAAACGCCAAATCACAAATAAGCTGCAATAATCAAATCCCGAATCACAAACGTGAGCTGGTTTGATCATTGGACATTGGGATTACGTAGAAAATGAGCTTTTGTCCACCCCCACCCTCACCCTCCCCCCTCAAGGGGGAGGGCTTTTTCTATTTCATTATGTTTCATTATGTTTCCCCTCTCCCCTGGCGGGAGAGGGTTGGGTGAGGGGGAAAATCATTTTCAGCGCTAGATCTTCCAGGGCCCGACTGGATCTTCTACTTCACCTCGACGAAATCGGCCGTAAGGGGCGGGGAGGTGAAGAACTCAAGGTACCGGAAATCTTGATTGGATCGGTTGATGGTGGTATGTTTCTCCCCCGCAGGGATAAATAAGACATCGCCAGCTTTGATCGGAGTCTCCTTGCCCTCGATGACCTCGGTGGCCTCACCACTGATCACAATGATGATCGACTCCCGTTTGTTGTGATAATGATAGGGCACCCGGGCGCCAGCCACAAGGATGCCGAACATTCCCCCCAGACTTTTTGCCTGATGGTCTTGGGTGAGAATCTCCGGCCGGTAGATCGTGCCGGGATTCGGGTTGGCCATTTTGATATACTCTTCCGATTTAAAGATCTTCATCGCTCGTTCCTCCTTTGGGTATTTCCAATAGACCGGTTTCCGCGCTCCTCACTTCCAACAAAATTTATATAATCCCATCGACCCCTGTCAAGCCCAAAATGAGTCATCGCGATCTCATTTCCTGGGCGAATTTTTAAGCTTCCCTCCTCATCCCCCAGCTATTTTTTTTTAACCGTCATATCTTTCTCAGTGACTTCCCCCTCAAAAACGTAACCGGACTCTTTTAAATTCCCCGCATCCAAGTAGACCCCCACTACCTCAATCGGTTCC
>Ga0315291_10008979_pt1 | contig 12261 bp, 10 predicted proteins | sample YL17G12_20_MG_FD_203070 | JGI IMG/M metagenome (GOLD analysis project Ga0315291, IMG submission 203070) | Sediment microbial communities from Yellowstone Lake, YNP, Wyoming, USA - YL17G12_20 | ecosystem: Environmental > Aquatic > Freshwater > Lake > Sediment | place: USA: Wyoming | collected... | reverse complement strand
GCAGCCACAGTGGCGGCGGTGGCGGCCGTCACGACGGTGGTCGCGCATGCCACGTCGGGCGGGCCCCGCGCGAGTGGGTGCGGACCGGCCAGTGCGTCCGGGACGGCGGCGGCGCCGGATTCTGAAAGTGGTGAGGTGGTGGTCACCCGGAAGGGCGGTGGCCGGGCCAAGCGGGCCAGCGGGGCGTAGCGCCGCATGAAGAGGTTGAGCGCGTGTCTACCTCGCGTACTGCTCCTCTCTTTTAGGCGCCCTTTTACCACCAGAACTTCATTCTTTAGTCCTACTTTCTTGCTCTCATTCTGTGTGCCATGTCCTCTGTGCGAGCACGCGTGTGCCTGACCGCGCCCGCACAAAAAAAAACAAAGTTTCATTTTTTCGAAGTGGAGCTTTCTCCTTTTTTTTATGTCATTTTTATTTTCCTTATTTTCCTAAGCCGAATCAGCGCGTGTGTGCACGCGTTGATTTGCATACAGGGGGAAATCCTTTGTTTCATCTCCCGCCCCCGCTCCGTCTCCGTTTCCGTTTCCACACCAGCGTGCGCGCACAACCCCACAAACAGCCCTCTCGCCTGCCTATACACACACACCAAGAAAGCATGCTCTCCATCTATGCCGTCACCGCGGCCGCGGCCTCCCCGACCCCGCCCTTTGCTGCCCCGCCGGCCCCGCCCGCGACGCGCGTGAACACCAGCCCCGTCGCCTCCTTCCCGCCGGGGGCGCTCACCACGACCGTGTCCTCCTCCTCGAAATCGCCGCGCAGCAGCCCTTTCGCCAGCCCCGTCTCCAGCTCGCGCTGGACGGCACGCTTGACCGGGCGGGCGCCGTAGACGGGGTCGTAGCCGACGGCGGCCAGGTAGTCAATCGCGTCCTCCTTCAGGTCGAGCTTGATCTTCTTGGAGGCCAGCCGCCCGGCCACCCGGGCCGCCTGCAGGCGCACGATGCCGGTGATCTGGGTGCGGTCCAGCCCGGTGAAGATGACCATCTCGTCCAGGCGGTTGAGGAACTCTGGGCGGAACTTGCCGCGCAGGGCGCCGATGACGGTCGCTTTGATGGAGTCCGCTGGCTCGCCGCTCTCCATCCCGTCCAGGATGGCTTGCGACCCCACGTTGGACGTCATGATGATGAGCGTGTTCTTGAAGTTGACGGTCCGGCCCTGGGAGTCGGTGACCCGGCCGTCGTCCAGGATCTGAAGCAGGATGTTGAAGACGTCCGGGTGGGCCTTCTCAACCTCGTCAAACAGGAGCACGGAGTAGGGCCGGCGGCGCACGGCCTCTGACAGCTGGCCGCCCTCGTCGTAGCCCACATACCCGGGCGGCGCGCCGATCAGGCGCGACACGCTGTGCTTTTCCATGTACTCGGACATGTCCAGGCGGACCAGGGCGTCCTCCGTGTTGAAGAGCTGGGAGGCGAGCGCTTTGGCGAGCTCCGTCTTGCCGACGCCGGTCGGCCCCAAAAACATGAAGGACGCGATCGGCCGGTTTGGGTCGGACAGGCCCGCCCGGGACCGCTGGATGGCGTCCGCCACCACGTCCACCGCCTCGTCCTGGCCGATGACGCGCTGGTGGAGCTCGTCGGCCAGGCCCAGCAGGCGGGCGCGTTCTGACGCGATCAGCTTGGTGACCGGGATGCCGGTCCACTTGGCGACCACGTCCGCAATGTCCTGTTCGGTGACCATCTCGTGCAGCAGGCGGCCGCCCTTCTTGCCGCCGTCCGCCACCGCCGCGGCCTCCAGCTCCGCCTCCGCCTCGGCCAGCTGGCGCTGCAGCTCCAACAGCGTCCCATACTTCAGCTCGGCCGCCCGGTTCAGGTCGTAGTCCCGCTCCGCGGCGGCGATGTCGACGTTGACCCGGTCGACCTCCGCGCGCAGGCCCGTCAGCCGGTCCATGCCCGCCCGCTCCGCGTTCCACTGGGCGGCCAGGTCGGCCTGCGTCTTCTTCAGGGTGGAGAGCGCGGCTTCCAAGGTGGCCAGGCGGGAGGCGGCCGCCCGGTCGGCGGGCGCCGCCTTCGCCAGGGACAGGCGCTCCATTTCCAGCTGCAACACCTTGCGGTCGGCCTCGTCCAGGGCGACCGGCTTGGACGTGATCTCCATCTTCAGCTTGGCCGCCGCCTCGTCCACCAGGTCGATGGCCTTGTCCGGCAGGAACCGGTCGGCGATGTAGCGGTCGGCCAGGACGGCCGCGTCGACGAGGGCCGAGTCGGAGATGCGGACGCCGTGGTGGAGCTCATACCGCTCGCGCAGGCCGCGCAGGATGGAGATGGTGTCCTCCACGCTCGGCGCGTCGACCAGGACCTGCTGGAAGCGGCGCTCCAGGGCCGGGTCCTTCTCGATGTACTTGCGGTACTCGTCCAGGGTGGTGGCGCCGATGCAGCGCAGCTCCCCGCGGCCCAGCATGGGCTTGAGCAGGTTGCCCGCGTCCATCGCGCCCGAGGTCGCGCCCGCGCCGACGACCGTGTGGATCTCGTCGATGAAGAGCACCACCTTGCCGTTGCTGCCCGTCACCTCCTTGATGACGGCCTTGAGGCGGTCCTCGAACTCGCCCCGGTACTTGGCGCCGGCGACCAGGGCGCCCAAGTCCAGCGCCATGAGCGCCCGGCCCTGCAGGGCGGCGGGGACGTCGCCGTCGACGATGCGCTGGGCGAGGCCCTCCGCGACGGCGGTCTTGCCGACGCCGGGCTCGCCGATGAGGACGGGGTTGTTCTTGGTGCGCCGGGACAGGATCTGGATGGCCCGCCGGATTTCGTCGTCCCGGCCGATCACCGGGTCGAGCTTGCCCTCGCGCGCGGCCTGCGTGAGGTCGCGCGCGTACTTGGCCAGCGCCTCAAACTTGCCCTCCGGGTCCTGGTCGGTCACCCGGTTGGCGCCCCGCACCTGCTTGACCGCGGCTTCCAGGGCCTTCAAGTCCAGGCCCTCCGCCTTGAGAAGCGCGGCGCAGGCCCGGGTGTCGGCGGCGAGGGCGAGGAGGAGGTGGTCGACCGACACAAACGCGTCGCCCATGCCGCCCTTGAGCTCCTCGGCCTTGGTGACGGCCGCCTCGAGGTTGCGCCCCAGGACCTGCCCCGAATCGCCCGACACCTTGGGCTGCTTGCGCAGGTGGGCCTCCACCCGGTCCAGCAGGGCCGCCGGGTTGCCGCCCGCCACGGCCACCGCCCGGCGGGCCAGGCCGTTTGGCTGTTCCAGGAGCGCCTTGAGGAGGTGCTCCGTCTCCACAATCTGGTGGGAGGCGGCCTTCGCGGCCTCGGGGGCGGCCACGATGGCGGCCCAGGCTTTCTCCGTGAAGTCGTCCTGGGAGATGCGCTTGCCGCCGCCGCCGGTGGTGGAGGCGTAGGCGGAGACGGGGCGGCGGGAAGAGGCGGGCCTGTGAAGGAAAAGAGGAAGAGATGAGGATGGGATGAAGGGGGGCAGGGGTGGTGGGAAGAGGAACGCACATCGCTAGCGGCTACGCCCCCTCTCACTCCTTCCTTCTCACATGTTCACCCCCACCGGCCCGGTCCGGCGCAGGGCGGGCAGGCCTGCGGCGGCAAAGCTGGCCGGTGAATGGCGCAAAGAGGCCGCGGAGGCCCGGGTGACGAGTGGGCGGCGCAGCGGCGACGGGGCGAGGGCGGGTGTCGCCGTCAGGCCGGCGCCGCGGGCGGCGGGCAGGGCGGCCGCGACCCGCGTGCCGCGGACTAGAGCCGGGGCGACCCGGTGAGCCATGCGACCTGTGAGAAGGGGTGGGTGGGGTGGGTGATGGGGGTGAGGGGCGCCAGTGAGAAGGCGGGCGACCGGAAGCGGAAGCAGAAGGAAGAAAGAGTTTGATGTGGCAACACCCGCGGCGCTGCGGTAGGCGGTGTGCACGCGACGCCAATGTCACCCCAATGGCGTGTCTGCAAGCGCATTGCCTACTCGTGAGGAGAAAGTGCGCGTCTCGGAGGCCGGGGCGTGGGTGGGACGCGGTCTCGGAGGGCGAATGGCTAGGCGGGCCGACGCAGAAAGAAAGAAATACTTTTCCCAACTCACCAGCAGCGTGCATCGTCGTCTGCGAGTGCTCGATGGCGACAGAGGGCATGGCAAGAAGGCAGGGGGAGCTGCCGCACAGGTTGAGGGGCGGGTGGTGTGGGTGGTGCTTTATGCAAGAACGAAGAAGTGAAGATGACGTTGCACTTTTTTTTTTTTTTTTTTTTGCCTCTTCTTCTCACACAGGCGCGGGGCATACGCACGCACGCGTGGGTGGCCCTTCAGAGGCTGCTCCCTGAGCTTGCTCCTCATAATCACATACACAAACACATCTCCCCCCACCCCCCTTTGCGCGCGCATCGTGCTGCTCTCCCATCACCACATCAATGCACGCCCGCCCGTCGACCGCGCCGTCGGCGGCTGGCCACCCGCCCCGCCCGGGCCCTTCCTCCCGCCCGACCACCACCCTCAGTGGGCGAGGGGGCCGGTTGACCACCCGCCCATCCGCCGCCCCCGCGGCGCGGCACCCGGCTGAGCGGGCGACTGCCAAAAGCCCTCCCCCCCCGCAGTCGGCTGACACCAATTGGGCGTCCCAGACCCTGCTCGCCTCGCCCGAGGACCTGGTCATCGAGCCGGGCGAGGTCGGGCCCATGGCGGCCCGGAATGGGCCGACGCACCCGGCCGACGTGTTCCGGTGTGCGGCCTGCGAGCGGCCAGAGTGCCAGGTAAGAGACGGAGGCAACCTCGACCTCAACCTCGACCTTCGACCTCGCCCGTGGCTCTGCTGAGGTTCCTTGCCTCTCTCTTCTTTCCCACGCGCGCGCGAACAAGGCACGGCACTCACGATGGGCGTCAGGGCGCCCACGCTGTGCGGCGGTGGCTGGCCTTGGAAATGAGGATGGCCGACTCAAAATCACTCTCTTACTCACACTTTCTCTCTCCAATCTTCACATCTCCTTCTCTCCGCCTCCAGACCCCCACCGGCTGCGCCAAGTCGACCTGGCGCCGCACGCCCCTGGAGTACGTCCGCAAGGTCCTCACCGCCCGGGTATACGACGTTGCCATTGAGAGCCCCCTGGAGCGGGCGCCCCGCCTGTCGGAACGCCTGGGCGCCAACGTGTACCTGAAGCGGGAGGACGCCCAGCCCGTCTTCTCCTTCAAGCTGCGGGGCGCGTTCAACAAGATGGCCCGCCTGGACCCGGCCGCCCGGGGCCGGGGCGTCATCTGCTCCTCCGCGGGCAACCACGCGCAGGGCGTGGCCCTAGCCGCGGCCGTGCTGGGGTGCGAGGCCACCATCTGCATGCCCACCAGCACGCCCGCCATCAAGCTGGCGGCAGTGCGCCGCCTGGGCGGCACCGTCGACCTGGCGGGCGAATCGTACTCGGAGACGCAGGCCCACGCCATCGCCCGGGCGTCCGCGGAGGGGCTGGCCTTCGTCCCGCCGTACGACGACCCCTACACCATTGCGGGCCAGGGCACGATCGGGGCCGAGATCCTGAGGCAGTTGCCCGTCATTGGCGGCGGGGCGGGCGCCGGGGCAGCCGCCAGCATGGATGGTGGGGAGTCTGATGACAACGCCACCCCGGGCGCGCTGGACGCCGTCTTCATTGCGATTGGCGGTGGGGGCCTGGCCGCGGGCGTGGCCGCCTACATCAAAGCCTTGCGCCCAGAGGTGGCCGTGTTTGGCGTGGAGCCGGCGGGCGCGAACGCCATGGCCCAGTCCCTGGCGGCCGGGCGGCGGGTGACGCTGACGCGGGTGGACGGCTTTGCCGACGGCGTGGCCGTCAAAACCGTCGGGGCAGAGACCTTCCGCCTCTGCCGGGCCCTACTGGACGGCGTACTGACAGTCAGCAATGCGTCCATTTCGGCGGCCATCAAGGACGTGTTCAACGACACGCGCTCCATTTTGGAGCCGGCGGGCGCGGTCGCCATCGCGGGCGCGGCTGCGTGGGTGCGCAAGGAAAACGCGCGCCGGGCAGCCGCCGCGGCCGCAGGCGGCCCTCCCCCTCGCCCGCCGACCGTCGTCGCCATCGCGTCCGGCGCCAACATGAACTTTGACACCCTGCGCCGGGTGTCCGAGCTGGCGGACGCGGGCGGGCTGGAGGAGGCGACGCTGGCAAGTACGATCCCGGAGCGCCCGGGCGCGTTTGGGGACTTCATCCGGGCAGCTTTGGGTGATGATGGGGGGCCGCCGACAGCAAGGGATGCCCCGCCCGCCTCATCCCCGCTCGCCATCACGGAGCTGAAGTACCGGCGGGGAGGGGACGGCCCCGCCCATGTCTTGTGGGGCGCCGGCGTGCGGTCGCCGGCAGAGCTGGCGGCCGTGATTGCGCGCCTGGACGGCGCGGGCTGCCCGACGGCCGACCTGTCCTCCTGCGACGCCGCCCAGCTCCACCTCCGCCACCTGGTGGGCGGGCGGGCGGGGGGGGCTACCCCTCTGGCCGACGAGACGATCTACACCGTGACCTTCCCGGAGCGCCCCGGCGCGCTGCGTGCGTTCTTGGGCGCGGTCTCCCCGCGCTGGAATGTGACGCTCTTCCACTACCGGGCTGCCGGCACGCGCGACGCGGCCGTCCTGCTGGGCATGCAGGTGCCGGCCGGCGATGCGGCCGCCTTCGCCACCGCCACGTCTAGCCTGGGCTCCGACTTTGCGTTCGAGGCGCTGGAGGAGGACGCGCGGGCGGTGTTTGACATGTTCCTGTCATAACGAAAAGTGAGAAGCGAAGCGAGAGCGTGGATGGAGAGGTTTTCTTTCTTTAACACACTGCAACAATTTCTACTCTCCCCTCCTCCACAACCCCGCCAGCCGCGGCACCAGGGCGGGAGTGGACCTGACGTACGCCCGCCACGCAGGGTCCCGCCCGTATGCCTTCTCGTGCGCCGCCTCCAGGGGCGGGACGCCGGAGACCTTGGTGATGAGCAGCGCGGAAAAGGCGGGCGAGGCGGCCGCCCAGGGCGCAGCCGCCAGGACGGCCGGCCCCGCCGCAAAGGTGAGGCCAGTCCAAAACGCAATCTCGGCGGCGTAGTTGGGGTAGCGGACGACGGCAAACGTGCCCGTCCCACAGAACTTGCCCTTGTTGGCTGGGTCCGCCCGCCAGGCGCTTTTTTGGGCGTCCGCGGCGGCTTCGACCACCAGGGCCGCGCCCGCGGCAGTCAGCGCGAGGGCGGCCCCAGGGCCTACCCGGGCGACGCTGCCGCCCTTCCCCACCATGGCCGCCGTCGCGGTGACCGGCAGTAGGCAGACCCACGCCCACGCGCCCTGGGCCGCCCAAAAGGAGGCCAGACGAAGGGGGTACCGCGACGGGCCCGTCAGCCAGGGCTCCTCCCTGCTCTCCGGAAAGAACTGCGACAGGCGGTCGTCCTTGCCCACCCGCACCACCCGGCCAAAAAGGTACGCCGACAGGCGGACGCCCCAGGCCGTGGTGAGCAGGGTCAGGGCGAGCGACCGCCCGGGCGCGCCCGCCCCGAGGGCGGGTCGGCCAGCTGCTTTGGACGCCGCGGCGTGCGTCGCCCAGGCGGACGCCAAAAAAGCGGACGTACCGCACAGGTCCGTGATCTTGTGGGACTCGGTGGCGGCGGTGATGAGGAAGCCGACGCCGTTGACGGACGCGATGACGGCGGCCGAGAGGGTGAGGGCGGCCCGGAAGGGGGAGGCCATGGTTTTTTGGTGGGTTGGAGGTTAACGCGGCACCTGTTTCTTTCTCTTTGTGACGCTTCTTCTTGTGGATTGCTTGGCGCCGGCGGGGCGCGGAGCGGGCGCTGGCGGGGCGCAGAGCGGGCGCTGGTAGAGGGACCCTCCCTCGCCCGATTGAGCGAGTGCCAATCAGACACACACGCGTGTTGCGTTTCATTTCTTTTGTTTCGAGGGCGGACACGGGCGGTGTCGTCGCGCTTCCTCCGCGCATGGCCTGACAGGTCTGCCAGCGTGCGAGCGTGTGAATCGCCGCACGCATGGACGCCCCAGAGGAGGACGGCGGCGGCGGCGACAGGTTCCGCCGGCCGACCCTCCTGTCCGACCTGGACCTCCTCGCCCTCTCCCGCATCCTGTCGGCCGTCCCCGACCCGGCCGCCGCCGCCGCCGCCGCCGCGTCCTGCGCGCAGTGCGCCCGCGTCGACCCTGGTGAAGCCCTCTGGAGAGCCTTGCAGGTCGACGCCCGCGCCGTCCCCGACACCCGCGCCGCGCCGCGCGGCGCCCGCACGCCACTCATCCTCCTCGCCCCACCCGCCCCACGCGCCCCGCGCGCCCACACCCGCGCCGCCGCCGTGGAGGTGACCCGCTGGTTGAGCGTGGGGCGGGGGCAGGCGGCACAGAGCTTGAGCCTGGCGTGGCACCCGGCCGTCGCGGCGTCGGCGGCCGCCGCCGAGGCCGCGCTCGCGGGCTGCACGAGCGCCCGCTTCTCCGCCCTCCACCTCGACGCCGGCCCCGCCGGCGCGCTGGCGGCCCTGCCCAAGCCGCTCACCGGGGCGTGCCGCCCGGCCCTGGCCTCGCTCTCCATCGTCGCGGCCAGCATGGACGCGGGCGCCCTGAGCGACGCCTCCGGCGGCCCGCCGCCCGCCTTCCGGGCGCTGGAGTGCCTGTCCATCCGGGCGGCCCTCACGGGCTGGGCGGCCCTGCTGCCCCCGCCCGGGCGGTCAGGCGGGCGCGGCGGCGGGTGGGGGCCGGGCGCCCTGGCCCGCCTGCGCTCCCTGGAGTTGATCGGCAGCGGCCTGCGCGAGGTGCCGCCGGCGCTGGTGGGCGCGTCCTCCCTCACCCGGCTGGTGCTCGTCGGCGCCCGCCTGGGGCGGGACCGCTGGTCCGCGGCCGCGACGGGGGCCAGCTCGGCCTGGTCGCCCACCTCACCCCTGGCGTCGGTCGGGGAGACCCTGGTGGAGCTGCGGCTGGAGGACTGCGGCCTGGAGACGGTACCGGCCGAGGTGGCGGGCTGTGCCAGGCTGGTGGCCGCGTGCTTTGCCCGAAACGCACTGCGCTCCTTCAGCTGCGCCGCGCTGGCGGGGCTGCCCGCGTTGAGGCTGGTGGATGTGGAAGAAAATGCGCTGGGGGCGCCCCTGCCCGCGGGGCTGGTGGGGACGTGGGGGGAGGGGGTGGAGGTGAGGGTGGCGGGCAACCCGTACCTCAAGCAGCAGCAGCAACAGCAGCAGCAGGCGGTAGGAGGGGTGGGGCGGCGTCGGGGGTAGAGACACAGGAAAAAAAAAAAAAAACTCTTTTTTGCCGGCCGAGCAGGCAGCAAACACCGACCCCCCGTCAATGCCGATCCCCGTTCACCTCCACGTGTACGACCTCTCCCAGGGCATGGCCCGCTCCCTCTCCCCGGTCCTGCTGGGCCGCCAGCTCGACGGCGTGTGGCACACGGCCGTTGTGGTCGCGGGCAAAGAGTGGTATTTTGGCCAAGGCATTTCGTGCGGGCGAGCCGGGGCGACGAGGTTTGGGACGCCTGACCAGGTAAGGGGTGTATGGTGTGTGTATGTGTTGGATTGAGCTTTCGAAAGAGGCCGCGGTCGGGGTGCAGGGCGAGAGAGACGGGCGATTCCTTGCGCTCCGCGCCCTTCGCGTTTCCGCTTCCGTTTAGCGTAACCTTCTTCTCCCCCTCACACACACTCCGCACTGCACGCACCCGCTCTCAGGTCATCCACCTAGGCGACACCCACCTCGCCCCGTCCGACCTGCCCGCTCTCATCGACGACATGCGCGCCACCTACCATGCCGCCGCCTACCGCCTCCTCGGCCGCGTGCAGGGCGGCCTCAACTGCAACGACTTTGCGGACGACCTGGCCCACCTGTTGGTGGGCACCGGCATCCCCGCCCACATCACCAGCCTGCCCGCCGAGGTCCTGGCCACGCCCTTCGGGGCGGCCCTGCTCCCCATGCTGGGCGGCGTGGAGGCCGCAATGGGGGGCATGCGGGAGGAGGGAGGCGCGGCGCCATCTGCCCAGCCCGCCCTGGCGGCGGGGCTGGAAGTGGCGGCGGGGGCGGCGGCCATTGCGGACGCGCCCGCCGCAGCGGTGGAAGCATCCGGCTCGCCCCGGGCGGCGGCCGCGTTGGCCGCCGAGACGGCCGCGCCCACCCTGGCCGCGGCGGAGGACGCCGTGCGTGCGGCGGCGGCCAGCGCCCACCCGTCTGACGCCCGGGCCGCCTTTGAAGATCTGGTTCGCCGCGAGTTTGATGACGCACTGGCATCGGGGGCGGCATCCACGCCCAATGAGGCCGCCCAGGTGGCGCTGGAGCGGGCGACGGCGGCCGTGCGGGCGCGGGCGGGGTAAAGATGAAAAGAGGGTGGTGGTGCGGTATGGGGCGGTGTGGTGTAGAAAGAGGAGGTCGACCCCATACAGCCCCATACCGCACACTCACACACTTTTTCCGCGGTCACTCTCTCTCTCTCCCAATATGGCCACCCCACGCCCCTTCTCCTTCACCCCGGCACCCGGGCGCCCTCCCTTGGCGGCTATGGCGTACGCGCCGCCGGGTAGGGTTCCCGCCCGGGCGCTCCTGTGCTGGCACCACGGGCTGGGAGAGCACGTCGGCCGGTATGAGCAGAGTGAGTTTTTTTAACGTTCCAGCGTGCCTGTGTTTGGGGTGGTGCTGTTGTTTGCGGGAAGGGGGGGTGCGGCAGTGGACGGGCTTGCATGCAGCCCTGTGGAGTATGGCGTAGGGGTGCTGGGTGGTGCATCGTTGCGTAAAAGGCGGGGCATGCGTTTTTTTTTGTTTTTTTTTTCGTGTGCGCGCGCGCCGACGGCCGTTTTCTCCTCAACCCTGCCCCCTCGCCCCTTCCATCCATCCATCCAGTCTTCTCCGACTTTGCCGCCGCCGGCATCGCCGTCGCCACCTACGACGCCGCCGGCCACGGCACCTCGCACGCCCGGGCGGCGGCCGCAGGCACGGCCGCGGCGGGCGACTTTGGCCTGGTGCCGGACTGGCGGGGCCTCGTGAGCGATTTCATGGCCTTTGCTGTGTCGGCTGCCTCGGGCGGTGGCGGCGCCGTCGGGTGCGGTGGGGCGGCCCCGCCCGCGCCCGCGGGAACGCCGCTCTTCCTGGGCGGCCACTCGATGGGGGGGCTGGTGGCGGCGCTGGCCGCCGCCGCCTGGCAGGGGGGGGACGGTAGGAATGGAAGCTCGCTCGTTCTCCCACCCCCGCCCGCCCCGCGCCCGCCGCTGGCCGGCCTGGTCCTCTCGTCCGCCGCGGTGGACGTCGAGTGGACGCCCATTCTGCGCATCCAGGCCCCGCTGGGCGGCCTGATGGCGGCGGTCATGCCGAGGGCCCGCATCGTGCCGGCGGTGCGGCCGGAGGACATGTCGACGGACGCGGCGACGGTGGCTGCGTACGTGAGGTAAAAGGAAGAAGGAAAAAAAAGGTTGTTGTTGTTGTTTCAACCCGGCCCCCACTTCCTCACGCCTCCTCTTTCTCTCTCTCTCCCGTCCTCCCAGTGACCCCCTGAACTTTGTCGGCAAGACCCGGGCCCGGACGGGCAACGAACTCCTCAAAGCCTTCCGCGTCGCGTCCGGGGCGGCCGTGTCCGCGTCCTTGACTTGCCCCCTGCTGGCGATTCACGGTGACGCCGACCGGTGCACGTCCTTGCCCGCCGTCCGCCGCCTGGTGGGCGCGGCGGCGTCGGCCGACAAGTCCCTGGTCGTCTTCCCGGGGGGCTACCACGAGCTGCTCCACCCCTGGGAGGGGCGGGACAAGGCGGTGGCGACGCTGCGAGACTGGGTCGTGGCGCACGCGGGCGGCAGGGTGCCGGGTGCGGCAAAGATGTAATGATGATGAAACAAATAAAACGACACAACACGCACACACACGCACACGCCCTCTCTCTCTCTCTCTCTACCCGCCCACCGCCGCCGCACTCAGCGCCAGCACTGTCAGCGCGTGCGACGCCTCCAGCGCCTGCACCCGCAGCAGGGACGCCAGCAGGGTGGCGGCCGCCGCGGGCGCGTCCGCCTGCAAGCGCGCCAGGGCGGGCCGGGTCAGGAGCGCGACGACCGCGGGCGAGGAGACCGCGACCGCGTTGCCCGTCCGGCGGGCCCGGGCGAAGCAGGCGCCCACGCCCAGGGTGGAGCCGGGGCCGGCGTGGGAGCGGCGCGGGGCGGTGGCCGGGCGCAGGGACGGGGGCAGGCGGGCCAGGAGGGGGGTGGTCGCCGTGGCCGTGCTGCTCGCCCCGCCGCTCACCTCCGACACGAGCGTGCCCTCAAGGACGAGCGCCAGGGAGCCGGCCGGCTCGCCCGCGGACCACAGCCGCCCACCCGCGGGCAGGGACACGGTCTCAAAGTACGGGATGGCGGCCGCCACCGATGGCGCACCACCGCACAGCGCGCTGAGGGCCGCCCCGACGCCCA
>Ga0315291_10008977_pt1 | contig 12262 bp, 2 predicted proteins | sample YL17G12_20_MG_FD_203070 | JGI IMG/M metagenome (GOLD analysis project Ga0315291, IMG submission 203070) | Sediment microbial communities from Yellowstone Lake, YNP, Wyoming, USA - YL17G12_20 | ecosystem: Environmental > Aquatic > Freshwater > Lake > Sediment | place: USA: Wyoming | collected... | reverse complement strand
TTTGGCAACGATCCGAGGCTGGCAGGCGTTGTGGTTTCCATGGGGTTTGACGGCGAGACGGTCATCACCAAGAACTTCAACAACTGCGACTATCTAAGCCAGATGTTGAAAGTGTGCAGTGAGGCCGAGTTCCAGCAACTCGTCCAGAACGCGGCGCGTTGGAACAGAGAAGCATTTCCCAACAAGCCGGTATACATCAATGGCCTGCCGATAGATCTGAATTCCGGCGGCATGTTGAATCCACCGGTTGGATGGAAGTGGAACAACTGGCATCCCAACGGCGGGATGTCGGCCTTCAAGAGCAATGCCGAAAAGCTGGGCGATGGGCAGATCCAGTACCGGTTTTACAACTTCCCACGCGCGGGTGAATCGGCGGGCGGTTACCACATCATCGGCGGCAAGGCCGGCACGTATTGGATGTGGTTGAACGTGTTGTCCCACAAGTTGGACTGGCTGAGCACCCATTCCGACTTGCTCCAAGCCTTCGCTGACATACCGGGATACTCGGATTTCGTCATCAGCCACTTTGGCAAGACGGCGGACGAAGCGCCGAGTGTGTGGACGGCGCTCCGAGAAGTCCAGGATACCCTGCGCAAGGAAAACACCGAGTGCTGGCATTCCGGCAGCTACGGCGATTTCACTTTCTACCTGTACAGGCTGGAGAACTTGCCGGGGAACAAGACGGTTGCGGTGAAGAACACCGAACTGCCGACCCCCGCCCGGAACCAGTATTATACGAACCCGCTGCTGAACGATGCCCTGCGGCAGCCTTCGCCGTCCTACACCGCGCGCCGCACCGACCAGGCCAGCGGCAACACCTTCATGTCGTTTGACATTGACGGGGGCTGGCCGTTCGCGGGCGTGCAGCCGCAGGCCACCTTGAACTACAAGATTACCCTCGTCTACCTGGACAAGGGCACAGACAGGCTAACCCTGCAGTACAAGGATGAGCAGGGACGCCTGCAAAGCCTGACGATACAGAAGAAGAACTCCAGTATGTGGGTGCAGAAAGACTGGATCGTTTCCGATGCGTATTTCGGCGACCAGTTGGAGGGCATGGCAGACCTGCGCATCTGGAACAATGAGGACGGTGACGAGACGATTCATTTCCTGCAAGTCACCGGATACTGGGGTCCGGTCCTGTCGACGCCTACCCCAATACCGACTCGGACTCCGGCGGCATCGCCCACGGCCACTCCCTACGGCGGGCCGCAGCCCCCGCTGCCCACGCCGACGCCATCCACCAACCAGGCGGTTGTGGTATTGCAGCAAGGAGCGAACGGCTATGTAGGGACGGAGGACACGCAGCTGGATGCCTGGGCGGAGAACCAGACCTATGGTACGTCCAGCCGGGTGGCCGTCCGCTCAGGTGATGTGAAGGCCTCGCTCATCAACTTCCATGCGCCGCCTGTGCCCGAAGGCGGGCGGCTGGAGTCTGCATCGTTGGAGTTGTACGTGGATACCCGCAGCAACCCCAACGCGATGACCGTCACGTTGTACAGGGTCAACCGGGATTGGGTGGATACCACCGCCACATGGCTCAAGGCATCCTCAGGGCAGAACTGGTCTGCCCCAGGCGCAAACGCCATCCCTGATGACCGCACGGGCACGCCGGTGGATTCACGGCAGGTCGGCGATGTGGCCGCCTGGTATTCGTTCAATGTGACCGACGTCGTCCGCGAGTGGCTGCAAGACCCGGCGACAAACAAGGGATTCATTCTGAAGGGTTCCGGCCAGGTTTCGGTGGAGTATCAGTTCAGTTCGGCGAATCATGCGGCGGTGGCAGCCCGCCCCAGGCTCGTTCTGCTGTACACTTTGCCGACGCCGACCCCGACGCCTACGCCGACGAACACACCTACCGCGACGCCGACGAATACCCCGACGCCCACTCGGACGCCGACAAATACGCCCACAAACACGCCCACGCCGACCCGGACGCCGACGGCGACACCTACGCCCACGCCGACCGACACACCGACGAATACGCCGACGCGCACCCACACACCGACGGCGACGAATACGCCAACGGAGACACCCACCGCGACGCCGACGGCCACGCATACACCGACAAGGACGCCGACCGAGATACCGACGAACACGCCTGCGCCAACTCATACGCCGACAGCAATTCCGACGGCGACGAATACGCCAACAGAGACACCCACAGCGACTCCGACGGCCACGCATACACCGACAGCGACGCCGACCGAGACGCCGACGAATACGCCCGCGCCGACTCATACGCCGACAGCCACACCGACGGAGACACCCACGGAGACGCCGACGCTTACCCCGACGCCAACGCACACGCCAACGGCGACTCCGACCGATACGCCGGTGAGCACTCCTGCGCCGACCCATACTCCGACGGCCACGCGGACGCCCACGCTCACGCCAACACCAACGGAGACACCCACCCGGACGCCGGACGTTACGATGACGCCCGTGTTCCGCCCGACACTGGAGCCGTCGCCGACACCAACGGGCACAAAGCCGCCTCCGTGGTGGCCCACCCATACGCCCACTCCGTTGCCGACGGCGACGCAGACCCCGATTCCGACGGCGACTCCGACGCGGACTCCGACTGAGACGCCATCGGCCACACCAGCGCCAACGGGAACCAAACTGCCGCCCTGGTGGCCGACGACGACGCCCACGCCGATTCCTTCGGCCACGCCGAGCGCCGCGCCGACTGCAACGCCGACAGAGACTGCGGTGCCGATTCCAACGACCACACCGACGGCCACGCCGACGCCGCTGCCGTGGTACACGCCGCCGTGGCTGCCGACGCCGACACCCACACCTGTGGCCACCTGGACGCCTTTGCCGACGGCCACGCCGACAGAGACCGCTACGTGGACGCCTGTGCCAGCGAAGCCAACGGGCACGTCCACATCGCAGCCCGCGCAGAAGACGCCTCCGCCTCCGACGGCGACATGGACTCCGCTGCCGACGGCCACATGGACGCCCGTTACTGGGGCGACGGCGACGCAGACGCCTCTGCCCGCGCCCAGCCAATCGCCAACGGCTACTCCGACGGCGATTCCAACGAATACGCTGGGCCCTGGCACGCCTGCGCCGACGCCCACACAGACGCGCACACCGCTGCCGACGGCAACGCGCACGCTTTCCCCGTTGCCAACCATACCAATATGGACGCCGACGCCCGCGCCCGGCACGCCGTGGCCTACGGCAACCCCGTGGCCTAGCCCGACGCCGTGGCCGACATCACCTGCGCCGATTGGAAGCCCGACGCCATGGCCCACATCGCCTGCGCCGGACGCGACGGCTACGCCGTGGCCGACAGCACCTGCTCCAGGGGTTACGCCGACGCCGTGGCCGACCTCCGAGCCGCTGCCTACGGCTACGCCGCTGCCCTGGCAAGAGTACGCGGTTCAGGCAGGCGATACGCTCTACTCCATCGCACTGCGCTATGGAACAACGGTGGATGCGCTGGTCAGGGCGAATGGCCTGGCTGATCCTGCGGTCATCTATGTGGGGCAGGTCTTGCTCGTGCCTTCCGGCGGCGAACAGCCGCAGCCGCCCAGTGATGCCCTGGTTCACGTCGTGCAGGCAGGGGACACGCTGTTCTCCATCGCCTGGAGATATGGCACGACCGTGAGCGAATTGGCGCGGCTGAACAACATCGCCAACCTATGGTACATCTACGTGGGCCAGCAGTTGGTCATTCCTTCAAAGGAGAATGCCGACGAGCGCGTGTACGTCGTCCAGCCTGGTGACACCCTTACCACGATCGCGCTGCGGCATGATACGACCGTGCAGACCCTGATGCTCTTGAACCACATTCGCAACCCGTGGTGGATCTATCCAGGCCAGCGGCTGCTGCTTCCGGCTTCGCAGCCCCGACCCGGACGGATTTACATCGTCATCGCAGGTGACACCCTGTTCTCAATCGCCTGGAGACATGGGATCACGGTGGAGGCCCTGGCGGGTGCCAATGGCGTCACCGCCCCGTGGGTGATCTACATCGGACAACAATTGGTCCTCCCCTAGGTCAGGCGCGTTGAGGGGAAGGGGCTTCGGCTCCGGTGCAACGCGCAACAAAACCGGCGGGGTTGCTGAGCAGGCAGCAGCCCCGCCACTTCTTGTCCCCGCCTGAGCCGCAAAGAGATTACCACGAAGTCACGAAGACACGAAGGGCCTATCATTCTTTCCCCTCGCGCCTTGGTGACTTCGTGGTTTTTGTTGCTCTCCTTGTTGCCGAGAGATCTATGGGACGGCGTACGTCACGCGCAGGAGCGGGCGCTTGGTGATGTCGTAGTACTGAGCAGAGGCAAATCTGTACTCCACAGAACTGCCCTGTGCTGCGCCCTTGAGGATCGTGCCATAGTTCTCGTCTGGGTGGGCGACCCAGTGGCGCACGAGGTCGCCCACGTCTATCTGGTACGACACGTTGACGGCGTCCAGGAAGATAGAACCATAGGTCTGCGTGGTGCGGTCTTTGATCGTGCCGTTGCAGCCTGGGGCTTCCCAGGAGGTATTGGTCATGGCGACGCGCCACGTGGCCTGAGAGTCGACCCAGGAGCGCAGCATGCGGTGTGCCGTTGCGGACATTGTGCCCGCGTTGCTGCGATAGGTGGTGTAGAGGGTGAGGGTTGCGCTGGTGATGTTGGCGCTGGCCGGGATGGAGGAGAGATCGTAGCGCATGAGCGGAGCCATGATGTCGTAGGAGCGGACCTTGACATCGGTAGCGCTACCGTATGCGGTGGTCTCGGCATAGAGGTTGATGTAAGTATCGGTGAAGCCGGTGTAGCCGTTCGCCAGGTATTGGAACGTGACGGTTTGCGTGCCGCTGCCAGGTGTTGGGGTAGGCGTGTAGGTAGCCGTTGCTCCTGGCGTCCGCGTGTGCGTTGGGGTTGAGGTCGGGCCAGGCGTCGGCGTGCGCGTTGGCGTCGCAGTGGGAGTGGATGTATGCGTCCTCGTGTGCGTGGGCGTCGGCGTCACGTTCGTTGGGGCGGCGTAGGACACACGCAGGAGCGGGCGCTTGGTGATGTCGTGGTACTGGGCGGAGGCAAATCTGTACTCCACAGAACTGCCCTGTGCCGCACCCTTGAGGACCATGCCGTAGTTCTCGCCGGGGTGAGCGATCCAGTGGCGCACGAGGTCGGTCACGTCTATCTGGTGCGATACGTTCACGTTGTCCAGGAAGACGGAGCCATAAGCCTGTGCAGTGCGGTCTTGAGTTGTTCCGTTGCACCCTGCGGCTTCCCAGGAAGTGTTGGTCGCGGCGATGCGCCAGGTGGCCTGGGAGTCGGTCCAGGAGCGGAGCAGGCGGTGCGCTGTTGCGGACATCGTGCCCGCGTTGCTGCGATAGGTGGTGTAGAGGGTGAGCGTGGCGCCGGTGATCTGCGCGTTGGCAGGGATGGAGGAGAGGTCATAGCGCATGAGGGGGGCCATGATGTCATAGGAACGTACCTTGACCTCGGTGGCGCTTCCGTAGGCGGTGGTCTCGGCGTAGAGGTTGATGTAAGTATCGGTGAAGCCGGTGTAGCCGTTTGCCAGGTATTGGAATGTGGCAGTCTGGACGCCGCCGCCGGGAGTCGGGCTGGGCAGCGGCGCGGTGGCCGTTGCCGTGGGTGTCGCGCTCGGTGTGGCTGTAGCCGTCGGCGTGCGGGTTGGCGTCGGGGTGGCCGTGGCCGACGCCACAGAAGCAGCGGTTGCCGTGGCGGTGGATGTGGGCGTTGTGGAGGGCGTGCGCGACGGCGTAGGAGTGGGCGAACCGGTTGGCGTGTGTGTGGCTGTCGGCCCGCCGCTGGGCCAGTACTCAATCACAAGTTTCGGATGGATGGTGACATCAGCGTGTTCCGACGAGGCGAAGTCGTACTCCACCGAGTTCCCGCCCTCGTCGTGGAGGAATATCCCTCGGTTGCTCGCCGGGCTAGCGGCCCAGTTGCGAACCATTTCGGTCACGTCCAGCGTCACCCAGACGTTGACGATGTCGGGCGGCGGCTGGTCTTTGTCTGTGGCCGAGCCGAAACGGTCGGTGCTCGTGTCGTTGCAGCCGGCCTGATCCCATTGCGTGACGCTGGTCGCCTTGAGCCAGGAGGCTTCCATTTCGTTCCACGCGCGAATGACCTGATAGGGGCTGAAATAGGCTGAACCCGCGTTGCTGCGCCAGGTCATGTAGAGTTCCAGGCGGGCTGAATTCACCGACGCGCCCGCGGGCAGCGGCGACAGGTCAAAGCGGAGAAGTGGCGAGCGGATGTCCTGCCGCCCGGTGTCGTAGTTGCCGCCTCGGACGTTGATCGTAGCCTCTCCCCCGTAGGTGGCGCTCTGCGACCACCAATCAATGAACGTGTCGGTCGTCCCGTTGTATCCATCCACGCCCTGTTGAAGTGTCAGAACAGTGGGCGGCGCGAGCGGCGTCGGCGTGAAGGTGGGCGTCGGATGCGGCGTCGGCGTCAGGGTCGGGGGCGGCCCGCTCAGCGTGTACTGGACGGCCAGTTTGGGCCGCAGGCTGCTGCTGGCATAGTTTCCCGCGGCGATGCGGTACTCCACCGACTCAGCCATGTTGCACGTGGACTTCAGCGTCACGCCGTAGTTGCGGGCGGGGTCCAGCGCCCATGCCTGCGCCATGTCCTTCACGTTGAACGTGTACCATACGCTGGCGGCTGTGAACCAGACCTCTCCCGCACCAGTTGTCGACCTATCCAACCCCAGCGCATTGCAGCCGGGCGAGTACCATTGTTCGGTGGAAATGGCGCGGTTCCAGGTGGCCTGCGAATCCACCCACGACCGCAGCACGGCGTAGGGGCGGGTGCACATTCGGGCGCTGTTGCTCCGCCCGGCGATGTAGACTTGCAGGGTGGCGTTGAGGACGGTGGCGTTCGTCGGGATGCCGCTCAGGTCAAACCTCAAGAGAGAAGCCGAAATGTCTGTGGAGCGCACGACCAGCAGGTCGCTCCAATTGTAGTTGCCATCCTTGTTATAACTGGATATGTACGTGTCGGGCGCGCCGCTGTAGCCGCCGACTCCCTGCTGGAATGTCACCGTCGTGGATTCGGGTGTGGGGCCGGACGTGGGCGTGGAGGTTGGCGTCGGCGTCCCTGTGGGCGTCAGACTTGGTGTGCGCGTGGCGGTGGCCGTTGGCGATGGGCCGGGCGTGAATGTGGCGGTCGGCGTGGCGGATGGCGTCCGGGTCGCGGTGGGCGTGGGAGTATAGGGCGTTGCCGTGGGCGTGGGTTCCGGCGAGCCGCCGCTCTTGGTCACGTCCACGAAGTGAATGTACTCGTCGCCGTCGCCGCGGCTGTCCAGATAGAAATCACTCCCGCCCGCCAGCCCATTTGCGAAGCGAGCGTTCGGGAGGACGAAAGATGCCTTCTTCCAGGTCAGGCTGTTCTGCTTGATGACGGTTCCGCCGCTTCGGGAGCCTGTTGTGGAGTCGTACACGAGTTCCCACCGATCCGTGCCCTTGTCAAAGTAGGTGACGGTCACGGTGACGGTTTGGTCCGTGTTGAACAGATAGCCGTCGTCGGCCTTGAAGAACATGTGCGGGTTGCCGGAGGCGGCGTCGGTGCGGCGAGCAATCCAGGACTCCTTGCCGACCCACGCGCCGCCGAGATTCACCCCCTGCTCGGTTTTATTGGAGATGGTGCAGCCGCTGGTCGTCGTTGGGAAGTTCAGCCCTGTCCGGTAGGTCACAATCGCCGTCTTGCCGCCCGGAACGGAATCATCCTGGCGCAGCCAGAAACTGTAGTTGCCGCACTCCGGATACCACGAATAGCCCGACTCGCGCATCGCCACCCAGACGCTGGGCGCGTCCTGAAGGGTGCGCCCCAAATAGAGGTTGGCGAATTCCATGATGGGGAAGTTCTCATAGCGCGGCGTCCCGTTGGCGTGGGCCAGCAGCCAGCCATCGTGCCCTGAATCGTCGGGCGCGTAGTCCACGGACAGATAGGTCTCGTGCCTACCCAGCATCCCCAGCACCGCCCAATACGTTTCGGTCTCGGTGGGCGTCATGTACTGGTAGGCTTCCTGCGCCGTCGCCAGCTGGCCGCTCCACTTGATGATGGGGTCCAGAATCCCGCAGCCCTCAAAGCCGGGTTTATCCGGGATGACCAGCGAGTCGCCGTCGGCAACCAGCGAGGTGTGAAAGTCGGCGATGCCGTAAGTGTTGGCGGCGTACTCCGTCCATTCCGTGCGCTCGCAGGCGTGCATGAACCGCGACCCGCCCAGGATGAGGACGCGGGTGCTTGGGAACGCCTGGGCGTACATGTCGGTGTTCTGATTGACCGTGCTGACCCACAGCGCGCCGGAGAGGCCGTTGTCGCGCATGCATTGATCGTAACTCTCGTTGGTGGGCTGGGTCTCGCCGTAGAGGCCGACGCCCATAGCGATGAATTCCAGGCGCGGGTCGCCGTTGAACCGCTGGCCCAGGGCGCGGATGAAGTTGCCGTACTTTTGGAGGTAGGCCCAGTGCCAGTATTTGGGGACTTTCTGCGTGCCGCAGGTGATGACGGCGTCGGGATAGCGGCTGCTGAACCAGGAGGGCACGAGCAGCCCTGTGGACGCCCCGCCGTAGGTCACAAGACCGATGGCGCCAGGTTTCCCCTTTGCGGCCCGCGCCGCCAGGAAATTCTCCAGGTAGTCCCAGCGGTACTGTCCCTCGCTGGGCTCCAGCATCTTCCAGGAGTAGGTTTCGTACCCGCCGACGATGGGCCATTGGGCGGGGTCCAGGTTGTTGTAGTCGCGGGCGATGTACACGCCGGGCCTGGGTGCGGGCAGGGCGCTGCTCTCCGGCCCTTCGGCGCGCGCCCCGGCGACAGCGATGGCGAAGAGCAGGATGCCGATCCACAGCGCGTGCAGACGTTTGGAATTCATGGTTTCACGCTCCTGGCAAAGAGACGATAACCCTCTATTGTACATTGTACCGCCGATTGCGGCGGCGGCAATGGGGATTTGGTACTACTGGCCGGCGCGCGGCGGGATTGCCGGCCATGTCGCGCGATGCCGCCTGCAATCTAGGTGCAGGGTTCGTGCCATCGCGCCGAGGGGGGGTTGCAGGGTTTAACGCAGGGGAGGGCGGCGGGATACGCGGGCTACTAGGTGCGCGACGCACTTCTGAAAGTGCGTCGCATATGACAGATGCAGTTCGGGTTTTATGCAGTTCTAGAAATTAACCCAGTAACCTACAGGCCGGCAGCTCCAGCGCGCCTCGGCGCATTTCCTTTGCCAGGCCGCGAATTCATTCGTGGCAACCCCGCGCGGCGCATGAGGGCTGGCGTCTGGAGACTTCAGCATTCCCAGCATCTCGCCAAACTTCAGCCTCTTATCCATCCCTCGCACTGCCCCCCAACGATCGTTCACTTTCACTCACTCACTCAATCCTACCACAACACCGCCATATTGAGAACTGCTGCCATTCCCTTTGACAGCAAATCTGCGACATGATATATTTGCACCGTGAGACCATCGTCACGCAACACGAAGGATGTTCATGCAACCGTATCCGATCTTGCAGACAAAACTGTATATTCCGCCCATCCGGCCCGAACTGGTCTCGCGCCCGCGGCTGATCGAGCGACTGAACGCAGGGCTGCACCGCAAGTTGACACTTGTCTCCGCCCCGGCTGGCTTTGGCAAAACCACGTTGGTCAGCGAATGGGTCGCTGTTTGTGAACGACCGGTTGCCTGGCTGTCGCTGGACGAAGGGGATAGCAACCCCGCATGCTTTCTGGCTTACCTCGTCGCTGCTTTGCAGACGATTGCGGCGAATATTGGGGAGGGGGTGTTGGGTGTGCTCCAATCCCCTCAGCCACCGTCCACCGAATCGATTCTGACAATCCTGCTCAACGAGATCACCACCATCCCGGATAATTTCGTCCTTGTCCTTGACGACTACCATGTGATTGACTCCAAACCGGTTGAGAATGCCCTCGCCTTTCTGCTCGAGCATCTGCCGCCCCAGATGCACCTGGTCATCGCCACCCGTGAGGATCCCCATCTGCCCCTGGCCCGGCTACGCGCCCGGGGCCAATTAACCGAGCTGCGTGCCGCCGACTTGCGTTTTACCCCCTCCGAAGCCGCCGAGTTTCTCAACCAAATGATGGGCCTGAACCTCTCCGAGGAAGACATCGCCGCACTGGAAACCCGCACCGAAGGCTGGATTGCTGGCCTGCAGTTGGCCGCGATCTCAATGCAGGGACATTCAGACACTACCAGTTTCATCCAATCTTTCACCGGCAGCCATCACTTTGTGCTGGACTATCTGCTTGAAGAAGTCCTGCAACAGCAGTCCGAAAGCATCCAGACCTTCCTGCTGCGCACATCCATCCTCGACCGCCTGTGCGGCCCGCTGTGTGACGCTGTTTGGGGTTCTCCTTCTGCTTCCGGGCAGAAAGCCCTGGAATATCTCGAACGCGCCAACCTGTTCATTGTCCCTTTGGATAACGAGCGGCGTTGGTACCGCTATCACCATCTCTTTGCCGAATTGCTGCGGCAGCGGCTGCACCAAAGCGCATCTTCAGGGAATGAAGAGGGAGGCGTGGCCGAATACCACATCCGTGCCAGCCGGTGGTATGAAGACCATGGCCTGGAGATTGAAGCATTTCAGCATGCGGCTGCGGCCAACGATATTGAGCGCGCCGAGCGGATAATTGAAGGAAAGGGCATCCCTCTGCACTTTCGTGGTGCGGTGGCCGCTATACTGGACTGGCTGGCGTCGCTGCCGCAGACAGTACTGGACGCCAGGCCCTCGTTGTGCGTGAGGTATGCCACGTTGTCGCTGGTTACTGGCCAAACGACCGGCGTAGAAGAGAAACTACAAGCTGCTGAAGCAGCCCTGCAAGGCGCCGAGCCAGACAACAAGACCCGCGATCTGATTGGACAAATTGCCACCTCCAGGGCTACGCTGGCGCTCACCCACTACCAGCCGGAAGCCATGATCACCCAGGCGCGCCGCGCCCTGGAGTATCTGCCCCCCGACAACCTGCTTTCCCGCTTTAGGGCAAATTGGACGATGGGGATGGCCTACCAGTTCCGGGGAGAACGTGCGGCAGCCAGCCGGGTCTATGCCGAAGCCTTATCCATCGCCCAGGTGGCTGGGAATATTCTCAACACCAGTTTGGCTACACTCTGCCTGGGCCAGATACAGGAATTAGACAACCAGCTTTATCCGGCGGCCGAGACCTACCGGCGCTCCCTGCAACTGCTTGGTGATGATTATTCGCCTCCGAGTGCCAGCGAAGCGTATCTTGGCCTGGCCCGCATATTCTACGAATGGAACGATCTGGATGCCGCTGAGCAGCGCGGACAACAGGGCCTTCAACTAGCGCGACAATATGATAGAGTTATTGATAGATACATTATCTCTGAGGTGTTTCTTGCCCGCCTGAAACTTGCCCGGAGAGATGTGGCTGGCGCGGCTGCAATGTTAGCGGAGGCCGATCAGTCCACACGCCAGCATAACTTTGTGCATCGGATGCCTGAGGTTGCTGCCGCACAAGTGCTTGTCCTGCTTCGACAGGGCGATCTGGCGGCAGCTGCTCAGTTGGCCAAGACCCACGAACTCCCCATCAGCCAGGCCCGGGTGCACCTAGCCCAGGGAGATGCCTCCGCAGCGCTGGCGGCGCTGGAGCCATTGCGTCAACACATGGAAGCCAAGGATTGGAAGGATGAACGGCTCAAGGTGATGGTTCTACAGGCGGTCGCGCTCCACGCGCACGGGGAAAAGGACAAGGCTGTGCAGCTGCTGGGTGAGGCGCTGGCGCTGGCCGAGCCGGGCGGCTTCATCCGCATCTTTGTGGACGAAGGTCCACTGATGGCTCAACTATTGTCCAAAGCAGCTTCTCATGGGATTATGCCGGACTATATCGGTAAGTTGCTGGCTGCATCTGATGCTGAGACGCAGAAGAGCGAAGACAAACCTTATCTGCCACCTGCCCAGTCCCTTATCGAGCCATTGAGCCAACGCGAGTTAGAAATACTACACCTCATTGCCCAGGGCCTCTCGAATCGCGAGATTGGCGAGCGCCTTTTCCTCGCCCTTGACACGGTTAAAGGGCACAACCGCAGAATCTATGACAAACTCCAGGTTCAAAGCCGCACCGAAGCTATAGCACGGGCTCGCGAGTTAGGCCTGTTGTAGCAAAACCGAGATTCCTCAGTATTCTCCCCTTGTATTGCTCACAGCGAACTGAGAGAAGTTGACCAGTTATTTTAGTGAGGGTTCCTGCACCGTTCTTTAACATTCAGATAGGCCCTTCCAGTACAGAGCGCGAGCCTGGGCCGCCTTGCGTAGTTT
>Ga0315291_10008976_pt1 | contig 12264 bp, 12 predicted proteins | sample YL17G12_20_MG_FD_203070 | JGI IMG/M metagenome (GOLD analysis project Ga0315291, IMG submission 203070) | Sediment microbial communities from Yellowstone Lake, YNP, Wyoming, USA - YL17G12_20 | ecosystem: Environmental > Aquatic > Freshwater > Lake > Sediment | place: USA: Wyoming | collected... | reverse complement strand
CTGGTTCGTGAAGTTTATCACGTCCTTCAGCCCCGGCCCGAACTGGAGCTTGAACCCGCGAATCCGCTGGAGGAAGCCGGCCGGTCCGCCGGCGACGGGGGTCACGTTCATCAGGTACCCGCCCCGTCCGCGCAGCAGGTTGGATGCCTCCATCAGCGACGAGGCCTGCACCACGCCCGCATTCACCTGGCCGCCGGTTTCCTTGATTTGGTACTTGTATGTCGCCATGCTTGCGTCTCTGCCTGTTCTTAGGCTCTTCCTCGGCCGTCCTCAGGCGCACAGCGCCTTGCTGAGCGCCTCCGGGCGCGCCGCCTCGGCGATCGCCTGCTGGCGGCTTATGACACCGTTCAGGTACAGCGCTTTGATCGACTCGTCCAGCGTGCACATCCCCGCCGACCGGCTCGTCTCGATAATGTTGGGAATCTCGTGAATCCGGTTCTCGCGGATGCAGGACCGAACGGCCGGGGTACAGACCATCACCTCGCAGGCCGGGGCCATGCCCGGCTTGTCCATCCGCTTGAACAGTATCTGGCTGACTACCGCCTGGAGCGTGTTGGAGAGCATCGAGCGGATCTGGTTCTGCTGCTCCGCGGGGTAGATGTCGATGATGCGCTCGATGGTCTGCGCGGCGTTCTGGGTGTGCATGGTCGAGAGGACCAGGTGCCCGGTCTCCGCCGCCGTAACGGCCGCGGACGTGGTCTCAAGGTCGCGCATCTCGCCCACCAGGATGATGTCGGGGTCCTGGCGCAGCGCGTGCCGCAGCCCGCTGGCGAAGGTCGGAACGTCGCTGCCCAGCTCTCGCTGCTCGATGACGCACTTGTTGCTGCGAAGCTCGTATTCGACGGGGTCCTCGACGGTAATCACGTGGTACTGGTAGCGGCGGTTCATCGCGTCGATCATGGCCGCAAGCGTCGTGCTCTTGCCGGCGCCGGTGTGCCCGGTCACCAGGATCAGTCCCCGGGGCAGATCGACGAACCGCTCGACGACGGCCGGCAGGTTGAGCGTCTCCAGGGCCGGCACCTTGTGCGGGATCGCGCGGAAGGCCATCGCGATCGTGTCGCGCTGGTAGTGAGCGTTCACCCGGAACCGCCCCAGAGTCTCGACCTCCGCGGAGAAATCCAGGTCCCGGCGCTTCTCCAGGTCCGCGAAGCGCTTCTCGCCCACCAGGTTCCTGACGAACTCCTCCACCTGCTGCGGCGCCAGCGGCGGGTACCCGTCGGCCGCCTCCAGCACCGTGTGAACGCGGAACAGCGGCGGCATCCCCGATACGAGGTGCACGTCGCTCGCGCCGCTCTTGATCGCCTTGCCCAGCAGTTCTTGCAGTATCACCGCCACGTCGATCTTCCTTAAATGGTCCTTAACGCTCCGTTCACGTCTCCGTCGCCCTCATGATCTCCTCGACGGTGGTCAGCCCGTCGGCCACCTTCTGAAGCCCGTCCTCGCGCAGGGACCTCATGCCCTTCTCGCGGGCCGCCCGGCGGAGATCGGTCAGCGTCGGGTTGCTGGTGATAACGTCGCGCAGGTCGTCGTCCAGCTCCAGGAACTCGTATATCCCCACCCGGCCCTTGTAGCCGGTCTGGCGGCACTTCTCGCAGCCCGCGCCCTGGAAAAGCTTGTCCGGCGAGGCGCCGAGTCCCTTCAGGTACGCGGCCACGCTGTCCTTGATGTTGGTCACCGGCCGCCTGCAATCCTGGCAGATCCTCCGCACCAGGCGCTGCGCCAGCACCGCGTTCATCGCTGCGCTGATCAGGTACGGCTCGATCCCGATGTTGATCATCCGCGTGACGCTCGAAGGGGCGTCGTTGGTGTGCAGCGTGGACAGCACCAGGTGCCCGGTGAGAGACGCCTGGATCGCGATCCTCGCGGTCTCGGCGTCGCGGATTTCGCCCACCATCACCACGTCGGGGTCCTGCCGCAACAGGCTGCGAAGCGCCGCCGAGAACGTCATCCCGATGCTCTCGTGCACGTTGACCTGGTTGACCGACTCCAGTTCGTACTCCACCGGGTCCTCGACGGTGGAGATGTTCATCTCGTTGGAGTCCATCACCCGCAGGGCCGAGTACAGCGTCGTGCTCTTTCCGCTGCCCGTGGGCCCGGTGACCAGCACGATGCCGTGGGGCTGATCGATCTGCCGCTGGAACGCCTCCATCGTGTCGGGCGACATGCCGAGGTTCGCCATGCCGACGAGTATCGAGCGGTTGTCCAGGATGCGGATGACGCACTTCTCCCCGTGGACGACCGGAAGCGTGCTGACGCGCATATCCACGGTCCGCCCGTGGACAGTGGCGCGGATGCGCCCGTCCTGGGGCAGCCTGCGCTCCGCGATGTCCATGTTGGCCATGATCTTCAGGCGCGAGATGATGGCCGCGTGCATCTGCATCGGCGGCGCCTGCTGCTCGAACAGCACGCCGTCCACGCGGAGGCGAATCCGCAGGCGGCTCTCTCCCGGCTCGATGTGGATGTCGCTGGCGCCCTCCTTGACCGCGCAGGTGACCAGGTAGTTCACGTAGCGGATGATGGGGCTTTCCCCGGCCATCTTCTCAAGGTCGGTGACTTCCTCCGCCTTGCGGTCCACGACCTCGACGGCGTCCTCGGCGATGTCCTTGATGATGTCGTCCACCTGCTGGGAGGGGCTGCTGGAGAGGTCCTCGGTCGCCCGGAGGATGTCCTCCGTCGGGACCACGACCAGTTGGACGTGCTTGCGGAAGCGCCGCTTGATGTCGTCGATCAGGAAGATGTCGGCCGGGTCGCAGATTCCCACCAGGACCGCGTCGTTCTCCCGGCGGATCGGGATGACCTGCTTGGCCTTCAGGTAGTCCACGGGCAGCAGGGAGAACACGTCCAGGTCCACCTCGGCGCTCGTCAGGCGCATGAAGGGCAGCTTGAAGTCGCACGCGATCACCTGTAGTGCGGTGGTCCGGTCGATCGCCCCGAACTGCACCAGCGCCTCCAGCACCGTCAGGCGCGGGTTCTCCTGCTGCCGGGCGACCGCCTGGTGGAGCTGCTCCGGCGTGATCTGCCCGTTCTCCAGGAGAATCCGCTCGGGACCGCGCGGTGAATCCCCGGCAGCGTCCGGACGCCACACGTCGGCGAACTCGACCTGGTCGCCGTGCGCCGACTGCGCCCGGTTAGCGGCCTCCTCGGTGTGTCCGGCTACTCGCGTCACCTCCGACGCTCCTCCGTAACATCCCGCCCGAAATCCAACCTCCGCCCGCCGCCTCTGCTACCCGCGGCAACGTCCGGCGGCTCCTCTCACTCTTGCATCTTCAGAACGAACTTCTGGTCCTTCCACACCAGCAGCACCTCGCGGGCCTGGATCTTGCTGACGGTCCAGCCCTGGATCGTCTGCCCTTCGCTCAGCAGGTTATTCGAGATAATGGCCGTCGCGCCCGACTTGCCGATCAGCACCGATTGCAGCCGAAGGTCCCGGACGGCCACCATCGCCTCGGAAAGCTCCTTGGCGCCTTCGTCTTCCACGGGCGCGCTTTTCGCCTCCACCGGCTTCGTCGTTGGCGCCACCCCGTGCGGCGGCCGGAACACGAACGGGTTGCCCTTCAGCCGGTCCAGGGGAATCTGCCGCTGCACGGCCGCGTAGTAGAAGCTGTTGACGATGTCCGGCGCGTTCTGCCGGTCCGGGGATGAAGGCCTGGCCTTGCTCAGCATGGACAGCGCGCTGTCCACCTGCGCCTCCGCGGTGCTCTCCTCGGCCGAGGCATTGGCCGGGCTGTTCCGCAGGCTCAGCAGGTACACCCCGGCGATGCCCGCCAGGAACAGTCCGCCCAACATCAGGTTCCCCCGGCTGATGGCGGGGAACTTCCGGCCGGCCGCCTCGGGCCGGACCTTCCCCTCCGCCGCCACCATCTCCGCGCCGGCGTACGGGTTCTGCTCACCGTTCACGACTTCGCGTGCCACGGATTCTCCTTGCCGCTGCGCTCGAAGAACACGCTCATCACGAACTCCGCGTGCATGCTGCCCTCGGCGCCTTTGTCAAGCTTCTTGAGCGTCATCTTCCGGATGCGCATGATCCGCGGCTGGTTCTCCAGCGCCAGCAGGAACGAGTAGAACCCCATGAAGTCCCCCTCCAGCTTCATGGTGATCGGCTGCTCCGCGTGCGGGCTTTCCGCCCCCGCAAACGGGGCCGCCGATCCGAGCCGGTCCAGCGTCCGGATGCTCTTGGTCACCAGTTGATTTCCCTCCGCCAGCCGCCAGACCTCCTGGAGGACCTTGTCGATCTCCTTCTCGTCGGGCAGCTTGGACTGGAAAAACGCAACGGCCTTTTCCAGGGAACCGATCTCCTTTTTCAGGTCGCCGATGGTCGCGGTGGCGTGGTTCAGTTCGCGGAGCTTCGCCTGCTTGGCCTCGATCTGCTGGAGCATCTCCGCGTTCCGGGCGTTCTGCGGGCGGAAAACGAACCACCATGCCCCGACCGGGATGCCCATCAGCAGGACGATGAAGGCGACCTCTCGCAGACCGAATTTCATCTTTCCGCTCCCGCCGTTGCCTTCACCAGCGCGTCCCCGACCGGCGGCTTCCGCCGGCCGTCCTCCCCGGCTGCGTCAATGGCATCGGCGTTTGGCCTGAGTTCCATCCGCACCCTGAACTCCCGAACCAGCGTCTTGTCCACCATCTTCTCCTCGCTATAGACCAGGTCCACCGAGGCGATCAGCGGGTTCCGCGCCAGGTTCGCAATGAACCGCGCCACGTCCACGTCCGTCCCGGCCAGGCCCGTCACCTCCATCGTCACGACGGCCGGGGGGGCCTCCGTGCGTCCCTGGACGCCCGCGGCGTACTTGGTGGGCTTTGCCCCGGCGGCGGCCGCCCGGCTCTTCTCGATCATCTCCTTGGACAGGATCGCCTTGATGTCCAGGTCGTACTGCACCAGCGCCGTGTTGGTCGGCAGGGCGTTGGTGACGATTCCCAACAGGTAGCTTCGCGGCACGCGCTCCATCAACATGGCGGTCTCGTTCGCCTTGGAGATCATCGCGGCCTTCTGCCCTTCCAGGCGCTGCATCTGCTCGATGAGCCTCGCCGCCTCCGCATAGGAGGCGTTCACGTCGTCCCGAACCTGCTCCGTGTGCATCGTGCTCTGGTGCGAGACCAACGCCGCTCCGATCACGCCAACCATCACGACCGAGAAGAGCACCAGGCACACCGCGTTGGCGTGCCGCTCGGCCCTGCGCCGCAGGTAGTCTTCCGGAAGCAGGTTGATGGTGCTCATGCCTTCTCCTCAGGCTGCCGCCCCCAGGCTCAGCCCCACCGCCACGGCCCAGTTCGGCTGCGGTTCGCGCCGGTCCAGGCCGATCGCCATTCCCGCGCCTTCCACCCTCTGGACTCGCGCCAGCGGGTCGCCCACCTGCGCAGGCAGGTTCAGCCGCTTCGCGATCGCCTGGCACAGCCGCTTGTCGTTCGCCTGCCCGCCCAGGAAGATCGCCCTCTCGATCCCCTGGTTCCTGAAGACCGACTCGTAGTACCGCAGGCATTGCGTCAACTCATCGGCCAGGGCGTCCAGGGGCGGATCCAGCAGGTGATACAGCTCGTCCTCCGCGGGGGTGTCGGCCTTGGCCTTCACCAGGTGCTGCCTCATGTTCCGGGCCTGCTCGATGGGTATCTTCATGCCGTCCGCCACCGCGCGGTCCAACAGGTCCCCTGCCGTGAACAGGTTACGCGCAAAGACGATTCTGTCCCCGTGCGAAAGCACGACCTGCGTGCTGACAGCGCCCATGTCCACGAACAGGATCGTCCTGGCCGTGTCCGTGGAACGTCGGAACAGACGCGAGAAGCACTCCACGATCGCACACGGCTCGATGTTGACACCGATCACGTCCAGGCCCGCCCGAGCGGCCATCTGGAGATACACTTCCAGCGTCGCCCGAGCGGCGGCCACGGCAATGACCTCCTGCTTGATCTCGCCCTCGCCGAACACCTCGCCCGCAACGATGTGCCGAACCACCGCGTCCTTGACGGCATACGGCAGCTTGCCCTGGAGTTCGCATTCCACGACCTGCTGGGTTTCCTCGCTGGTGCCCTTCGGCACACGGAGGTGCTGCACGTACGTCACCTCGGCCGGGAGGGAAATAATGCACCGCCGTCCTTTGAACTGGTTCGACCGCAGCGTGCTGCGGACGCTCTTGGTGAGGAACTCCAGCCGCCGCGGGAGGTCCTTTCGGCAGTCCCAGGGAATCTCCGCCGACCCAGCCGCAAGCAATTCGATGGTGTCGTTCATCTGCCTGAGTTGGGCCATCTTCAGGATGCTGGACCCCAGGTCAACGCCGATAGGCAGCGCCTTGCCTCTGACGATCTTCAACGCCATAACAGACTCCGGGCGACTCCATAAAGCGAGGCGGGATCCTCGGCCGATATCCGACCGAAGAAGCGCGGGCGTGCCGTAACACCTTCGCGGGCAGCGTGACGGTCCTCGTGGGACTCAACGCTTTGCGCCCCAACCTCGCGGCTGGTTAGCCTTTTTCCGCTGGATACACCTTTACCTAAATGTAGCATAGGATACGGCTTGCAACCGTGCCAACCCAACCACGGCCCGCGCCGCCGATGGTCTTATCGGCCTGCCGGGGCCAACCTTTAAATACTGCCAACGGCGATTAGCGGAATTCCCCCGCCTCAGCCACGATGTCGGCCAAGACCGTGTCGGCGACGAAGAGGGCATCAGGTGAGATGCGGATGCGGGAAGGTTCAACCAGCAGCGCCCCCAACTCGGCATACCGGGCGGTAGCCCGGGGGAAGGCCACAACCGGGTCCAGGCCGAAACGCCCTGCAAAGGCAGCCCTGTCAACACCTTGCGTCAACCTCAGCCCGAGCATCAGCGTCTCGGCCATCTCACGACGGCCAGTAAGGTGTTCACCCGCAGACGCCGGGGGTCCTCCCCTGGCCAACTCCTCCGTGTAGGCCCCCAAGTCGGACACGGTGGTTGTCCTCCAACCGTCGAGGTAGCTGGTCGCGCCGGGACCGAGACCAAGATAAGCCTCGTTATGCCAATAGGTTAGATTGTGCCGGCAGCGACGCCCTTGCCGGGCGAAGTTCGATATTTCATAGTGCTCCAAGCCCCCGGCCACAGCGGCCGCGACGGCCACGTAGTAGCAGTCCCTTTGGACCGGCTCTTCCATTTCCGCTACCCGGCCGGCCACCAGATCCCTTTTCAGAGGCGTGCCATCTTCGAAGCTCAGGGCGTAGCAACTCATGTGGTCCGGCAGGAGGTCCATCGCCTGCCCCAACGAGGACCTCCAAGTCGCCGGGGTCTGACCCGGGATGCCGTAGATCAGGTCAAGGCCCAGGTTCTGGATCCCGGCGGCGCGAAGGACCTCGACGGCCGCACGGGTTTGACCCGGGGTGTGGATTCGTCCGAGCACTGCCAATTCGGCGGCCTCGAACGACTGGGCGCCGACGTTCACCCGGTTGGTCCCGCAGTCAACCAGGGCGGCAGCGACCGCCTCATCGACCGTGCCCGGATTGACCTCAACGCTGAACTCGGTCATGCCGTCGATGAGCGACCGGATGTCGGCCAGGAGTTCCCGTAGAAGGTTCTCCCCCAGCACAGAGGGGGTTCCTCCCCCGACGAACACACTCGCTAGAGGCAGGTGCAGGCAGGCGCCGCGTGCGGCGAGCTCCCTCCTGACCGCATCGACGTAGGCGTTGGCGGCCGCCGGGTCCAGGGGGAGCGAGTAGAAGTCGCAATACCGGCACTTGGCCCGGCAGAAGGGCACGTGGACGTAAAGGGCGGCGGGGCGTCTGTGGAGAACTTCGTCACATTTTTGCTTGCAGGAACTTGCCTTCATCCTAAAATAGCAGTATATGTACCACTTGCAGGTTGCCGTTACAGGTTTATCACGTTCATTGCGGGCTCCCGCGACGAAAGGTTCAAGGGTAGCGTATGGACGTCAAACTCGTGATGTTCAGACCTGATGGGCAGCGGAAGGATTTCCCGCTGAGGAATCCGGTGACCGTCATTGGGCGTGGCGACAATTGCGACCTGAGAGTGCCCGTCGTGAGCGTCTCCCGCCGGCATTGCGAACTGACGGCCGCCGGGTCGCAGGCGAAGGTCAAGGACCTGGCTTCATCCAACGGGACGTACGTGAACAACCGGCGGGTGAATGAGGCGCCGCTTCACGCGGGGGATCGGCTGGTCATCGGCCCGGTCGTGTTCACCGTCCAGATCGACGGTGTTCCCGAGGAGATCAAGCCGGTCAAGACTCGCGGCCAACGGCTGGCGGAGGGAGGGAAGGAACAGGTCGTCGAACTCCAACCCGACGTTGCGCGCAAAGGCGCGGCGGACAAGGAAAGCGTCCTGGAGACCGAAGTCGTGGAGATCCCCGAAGACCCGATCTCCGCCCTGGAAGCCTTGGCCGCCGAAAGCCAGAAACAGGCCCGGAAGAAGAAATCCTGACCTGACGGCTCACTCCTTCGGGGCGTCTCCGGGCTTACGGGCCGATTCCGGCCCACCGGACGATAGGAAGTCCTTGAGCATCACCGCGGCGGCGACGGCGTCTTGCCGGCGCTTTTTCTTCTTGCGTGTCAGCAGGCCCGCGAGCTTCCGGTCCGCCTCGAAACTGCTCAGCCGCTCGTCCCACATGCGCACGTCCAAGCCCGTCGCCTCGGCGAGGTCCGTTGCCATCCGTCGGACAATCTCGGCCTGCGGGCCCTCAGTGCCGTCCATGTTCAGCGGCCAGCCGACGACGATGCCCTCGACCTGATAGTCCTCCACCAACTGCCGGATGCGACCGACAGCCGGCTCCTTCGGTTCGGCGGGAATGACCTCCAGCGGAGAGGCAATGCCGTCGCCGGTGCTCCCGGCGGCGATGCCGATCCGCCTGGCGCCATAGTCGATTCCCAGCCACCGGCCCATCGATCGACCGCCCCTACAGGTACTTCCTGCCGTACTTCTGCTCCAGGACGGCCACCAGTTCCTTCAGCCGCTGCGAGTCGGACTTGTTGCACACGAGCGTCGCGTCGGGAGAGTGCACGACGATGCACTCGTCCATGCCCAGGACCGCCAGCAGGTGGTCGTCCTCGGCGACGATGATGTTGCGGAAGCTGTCCAGGAGGACGGCGTTGCGGGCAATCACGATGTTGCCGGAATCGTCCAGTTCGCTGACGCTCTCCAGCGACGGCCAGGAGCCCACGTCCAGCCACTCGCAGTTCAACTCGACCATGAGGGCTCTGGCGGCCTTCTCCATGACGGCGAAGTCGATGCTGATCTTCTGGAGGGACGGGTATATCTCCCCCAGCAGTCCGCGGCAGTCCTGCCCCGCCTTGGCGGCCTCGGCGACGGGGGCGAACTTCCGCATCGAATCAGGCAGGTGCGTCTGAAGCGCCTTGCGGATGGCGCTGAACTTCCAGACGAACATGCCGCTGTTCCAGTAGTGCTGGCCGTCTTCCACGTAACGCCGGGCGGTTTGGTGGTCGGGCTTCTCCTTGAAGCCCTGCACCTCGTGGACGCCGTCGGCAATGGTCCTTCCGCAGTGGATGTATCCCAGCCCCGTGTGCGGCCAGGTGGGGCGAATGCCGAACGTGAGCAGCGCGTCGGGGTGCTGGTCGGCCGTTCGAAGGGCACGGTTGACCGCGTCGGCGAAAGCCTCGTTGGGGCGGATGACGTGGTCCGCCGTGAAGACCGCCATGGTCGCATTGTCGTCCCGGCCAGCCAGGAGCACCGAGGCCAGGGCGATGGCGTTGGCCGTGTCGCGCCCTTCCGGTTCACCGATGACGTTCTGGCGGGGAATCCACGGCAGCGCCTGGGCGACCTGCTGCTCGTACTCGGTGCTGGTGATCACCCAGGTGTGGTCCTCCTGGAATACCCCTTTGAGCCGCTCGACGGCCATTACCATCAGGCTCTTGCCCTGAATCAGCGGCAGAAGCTGCTTGGGCCGCCCCTTTCGACTCAGCGGCCAGAGCCTCGTGCCTGCACCACCGGCCAGAATGACGGCGTACCGCATGTTTCGCTCTCCTCGGACCGGTCGCCCTACGCCGATCCCTCGATGCCATCTCAGCAAGGCAAGGAGTATATCCTAATCGTCCCGGAGTTTCATCCAGGAAGGAGTTTCCCCGCAAGTCATCAGTCCAGTAATTCAGTCATGCACAAGGCACGCCGCATGCCGGGCATGTTCGGAAGGCCTCTTGCCGTTTGGCCCCGCCAAAAGGCAAGCCATTGCCCAGGATGGGTCAGCGCTGCTCCCTGTAGTACCCCACCCAGGCCATCTGGATGGCCTCCAGGAGGCCCTCGTTGGACTTGGCTGGATCGTCCTGGAAGCCCTCCAGTTCGGTCACCCACTTGTGCAGGTCCGTGAAGCGGACCTTCACCGGGTCGAGGCCCGGGAACTTCCCGCTGAGCCGATAACCGATCTCGTCGGCATCCTGCCATTTCAGGGACGGCATGGTCATCCTTCTCGGCAGGGACCTGCTACGTTTTCTCGGACACCGCGTTGCGGTTCCAGTTGGGAATCCGGACGGTCACGTCGCCGTTGACGACCGCCTGGCACGCCAGCCTGCTGTCCGGCGTGGGATTCGCCGCCGCGTCCACGGCGTCTAGTTCGTCGTCCGTCGCAGGAGAGAGGTTCTCGGCACCCTTGGTGACGACGACGTGGCACGTGGCGCAGACCCCCGCCCCGCCGCACGCGTGCTCGATCTCGAAGCCGTGACTCAACGCGATGTCAAGAACGCTTCCCGGCCGGCCGTGCCTGCCGTAAGGATACAGGTCCGGATCGGCCTCCACGGTCATGCCCACCGGCTCGAACGTCACCTTGTACTTCCGCACGGGGAACTCCCACTATCTCGGCTTTCGGATTTCGGATTGGTAGGTGGCATCGGACGATGGACCGAGGACCGGCAGCGCGACCCGCGAATCCGAGATCCGCAATCATAGCTCATCCAGCTTCTTTCCCTTCACCGTCTGCTTCAGCACCTCGTCCATTTGGGCCTGGGTCAGCGGCATCGACGCCTCGTTCACCGCCCGCATTGCCTCGTAGATCGCATCAGGGTCGTCTGCGTCCATCTTCGCCTTCAGGTCGGCGACGGCTGCGTCCAGCTTCGCCCCTTGCTCGGCGCTCAACACGTTCGGGGCGCTGACCAGGGACTTCTCGACGGCCTTCAGAATCCGGTTGGCCTCGTTGCGGAGGTCGATCAGCCGGTGGGCCGTCAGGTCTGCCACCGCGTGGGCGTAGGATTCCTTCACCATGCGATCCACTTCCTCCCTGGTCAGCCCGTGGGCCGGGGTGATCTGCACGGAGGCCTCTTTGCCGCTTCGCAGTTCGCGGGCGGAGACGTTGAGGATGCCGTTGGCGTCGATCATGAAGGCGACGTGGATTCGCGGCGCCCCTGCCGGCATGGGCGAAATGCCCTTAAGCTGGAACCCGCCCAGGGTGCGGCAATCCTTCGCAAGCTCCCGCTCGCCCTGGAGGACGTGGATGTCCACCGACGTCTGACCGTCCACGTACGTCGTGAACGTCTCGGAGGCCTGGCAGGGAATGGTGCTGTTCCGCATGATGAGCTTGCCCATCGCCCCGCCCAGCGTCTCGATGCCCAGCGACAGCGGCGTGACGTCCAGCAGGAGCGTCTGGCGGCTCATCCCCGCCAGAATCCCCGCCTGGACGGCCGCACCCATCGCCACGACCTCGTCGGGGTTGATCGCCGTGTAGGGCCGGCGGCCAAAGAGCTCCTCCACCCGGCGCAGCACGAGCGGGATTCTCGTGCACCCGCCGACCATCACGATCTGGTCGATCCGGTCGGGGCCGACCTTCGCGTCCGCCAGCGCCGCCCGACAGTGGTCCAGCGTGTGCTGAATCCACTTCTCCGCGCGGGCCTCGAACTCCTGCCGGGTGATGGTCCGCCGGAAGACCCGTCCGTCGCCCAGGCTGATCTCGACGCGGGCCTCGGCCTCGGTCGAGAGGCGAATCTTCGTCGCCTCGGCGAAGTTCCGCAGCGCCTGCCTCGTCGAAGGCGGAAAGGAAAGCCCCGCACCGAACTGCTTGCGTATTTCCGAGGTAATCAGGTCGATGATCTCCAGGTCCAGGTCGTCCCCGCCAAGGTGCGTGTCCCCGTTGGTGCTCAGGACCTGGAAGACCCCGCCCGCGACGCGAAGGATCGAGATGTCGAACGTCCCGCCGCCCAGGTCATAGACGGCGATCGTGGCGTCCTCCTTTCTGTCCAACCCGTACGCCAGCGCCGCCGCGGTCGGCTCGTTCACGATCCGCCGCACGTCCAGCCCGGCGATCCTGCCGGCGTCGCGAGTGGCCTGGCGCTGAGCGTCGTCAAAGTACGCCG
>Ga0315291_10008975_pt1 | contig 12264 bp, 11 predicted proteins | sample YL17G12_20_MG_FD_203070 | JGI IMG/M metagenome (GOLD analysis project Ga0315291, IMG submission 203070) | Sediment microbial communities from Yellowstone Lake, YNP, Wyoming, USA - YL17G12_20 | ecosystem: Environmental > Aquatic > Freshwater > Lake > Sediment | place: USA: Wyoming | collected... | reverse complement strand
GCGATGAAGGAGACGGGCGGCGCGACCACACTGGAGCTCGCCCTCAAGTCCGACGCCTACGTCATGAAGGGCCAGGATGCCCTGGATCTGATCCTCGCGGTGGGCCCCGATGACTCCTTCTCTCCGCGCCATACTTTCCGCACAGCGCTGAGCGTCAAGCTGGCAAAATAGGACGACCGCATTCCGCGGGTTCTGGGCGCCGTGGTTCATTCACCTGGCGCCCCTTTTCTTGCCATCCGGTGATTGCAGCATATGGGAAGGAGGGAATTGTTCTAGTCGCCGATGATTTCATTCAGTCCTTCGACGATCTCGGTCAACTCTTCTGGAGATACTTGCCCAATCCGCTTCCCGATTCTCTCGGTCGACAAGGTTCGTATCTGACTTATCTTGATCCATGCTTTCTTTGATTGAACAGCATTCTTTAATTCATACGTCAGGGGAAATCCAGCTCTCTGCGCTTGGCTGGTGATCGCCGCCGCAAGTATTGTACCTGACCGTTCGTTGAAAACGTCATGACTCAGGATCAACACCGGCCGCGTGCCTGCCTGCTCGTGTCCTCGAACGGGATTCAAGTCGGCCCAGTGGATTGATCCTCTTAGAATCCCGGCCACAGCTTCTGATCTTCCTGGATCCCTTCCTCTGCGAGCGCCCTTTCCTGCGTTGGATCAAGCTTCGCGCATTCCCGTGCCAGCCGTGACTTGTCCAAACGGGCAAGTTTCTCATGCATGGCCTGTTCAATGGCCTGGCTGCGATTCGAGAAGGCTCTTTGCTTGACCAGCCGGTCTATTCGGCCAACGATCTTTTCGTCGATAGTGATCGCGATCTTCGCTTTGGCCATGGTAGTCACCTCGGTATGATACTACATCATACTATGAGCAACGTCAAGGTTTTCGCCCGCCCGACCCGACCAAGAGGAGTCAGCCAGCCCTACCGAGAATGGGCATACCAGTCGATGCGGCAGAGCCCGCATGCTGTGGATGCGGCCGCTCTCTGTGCCGGCCCTACAGCAGGGTGCGGATGTCGTTCTCGCGCAGGATCTCGGGGATGAAGACCCTCGCGTCGACCCCAGTCTCCCGCACGGCGAGGGCAAACCTGCCGGGATCCATGAACCTCGAGGGCGGGAGGGAGAGTGCGGGCGCTGAGAGCATCGGACGGATGGGCCTCGACAGGGGCCTCCAGATGTTCTCCCAGTGGCAGGGCACGACGAGCCGGGGTCGGACCTGGCGAAGGAGACGGGTGAGAGCGGCGCGGGGATGCCGAGGGCTCGCAAGGAGGATGTCCGCGCGGGGTGCCTCGAAGCAGGCCCCGCCCGTGTCCGTCAGCATGCTGATCGTCCCGGCCCGCACGCGGAAGCTGAGGCAGACGTCCATTCGGTACTCGCGGGCGCGGAGGGGAGGGGCGAGACGAGCGGGGAGCGGCCCCGGACCGAACCCCGGCAGTCGAGGGTGCGCCGCGGGCATCACCTCGATATCGAAGCCCGAGATGGACAGTCTGTCGCCGGCCCCCACTTCGCGGATCTGCCGGGCAGGCACTCCCAGCAGGGCGAGCAGACGGCAGGTGTTCGGGGAGCCGGCGACCACGGCGCCCGTGCGCTTCGCGATCGCAGGCACGTCCGAGAGGTGGTCGAAATGGCTGTGCGTGACCAGGATGCAGTCGCACCAGGGCAGGGCGAGGGCGGCCAGCGACTCGTCGGGCCTCACCCTCCCGATCCATGTCCGCACAAAGGGGATGCGGGTGAGGTAAGGGTCGACCGCGAGCATCCTCCGTCCCACGCGGAAGGTGAACCCGCCCGCCCCCAGCCAGCGCAGCGCGACTATCATGTGGATTGTACCATGTCCCCGTCCGGGCGCTGGCCGACCCTGTACCAGTCCACCTTCCGCGTCATCATCATGACGGCGCCGAGGATCAGGAACAGGCCGATGGCTCCGATGAGCATCGCGTAGTCTTCCGAGCGAAGCACGACGAACAGGAAAGCATCGGCCGCCGCCAGGACGGGGAGGATGAGGAGGCCCTTCTTTAGGCTCCTGACGATGGCGCAGGTGTACGCCGTGATGAGCGCAGCCGAGGCGGAGGCTGCCAGCCAGTAGGAGAGGTCGAAGCCCGTGTGCTCGGAAAGCGAGAGCAGCAGGAGGTAGAATACGCAGTCTGCGACGCCGACGAACAGGTACTGCAAGGGATGGATCCTGCGGCCAGAGAAGACCTCGAAGAGGAAGAGCGTCAGAAACGGCAGAAACAGGAAGAGGATCCCGTACTTGAGCGCGCGCGTCACCTTCAGGTAGGAATCAACGGGCGTCATCAGGCTCACGCCGAAACCCGAGGAGAGGATCGCCCCCGGCTCGATCTCCCCGCCCCGCCATCGCTGGGGATAGGCGCGCGCGAGGGAGATGACCTTCCAGGCCGCGTCGAAGCCCTGCTCCGAGAGCGTGCGCTCGGCGGGGAGGAAGGAGCCGTTGAACGTCGGGCTCTTCCATGGCGAGATGACCCGCACCGAGGTCTCGTTGCCCAGCGGAAGGAAGCTGAGGGAGCCCCCTCCCCGCAGGCCGAGGTCGAACGAGAACGGCAGAGGCCTTCCCCCGCTCGCGGCCGAAAGGCCGCCGAGCGGCGCCCGGATCTCACCGGCGAAGAGCCCCGCGCTCCCTTTGCCCGGCCTGAACTCCGTGGTCCGCGATCCCCACGCGAGTGAGATACTGTCCTGCAGGGCGCGCATGTCGGGAAGCTCCACCGAGAGGTAGGCGTCCGCCCACAGGATGTCGGCGGGGTCCACCCGCCAGCCGGAGAAGTCGGGCTGGGCGAAGCTCCCCTTCAGCGAGAGCCGGCTCGTGTAGAGGGTCGCCTCGTACATGCCCCGCCTGCGCTTCTCGGGCGCCATCGTCCCGCGAATAGAAAGCTCTTCGGGCAGGAAGTGCGCGAAGGCGACCGTCTCCACCCTCTTTCCGGCAGAGTCGATTATTCGCTCGATGAACGGGACGGTGAGGACAGGCCCCCCGATGGTCTGCTCCCCTCCCCAGGAACCGAACATCTCCGCCTCCGCTTCGCTCCTCCTCGCCTGCCGTTCGCTCACCAGCGCCTGGATCATGAACAGGGGCACGAGAAGAGCCAGCACGAGGCACCCGATGAATGCCGCCTTGATGAGCGAAGAGAACCTCCCTGCCTGCCGCGCGATGCGCCCGATCGTCGCCATGCCGCGTTCCTCCCTTTGTCGAATCTGTCCGGGAGTCTACCCAGGGCGTGTGGAGAAACCGCGTAGGGATTGTGTCTTTTTCGTGTCATGGGGCGGCCGGCATTCCACCGCCGCCGCGCCGCGTGCTACACTTCTCCCCGTGGCCGAACCAGTTCCGCCCCTCGTGGCGATCGTCGACGACGAGGAGCACCTGCGGGCGACGGTCTCGAAAGCCCTGCGCCGTGAGGGATACCGGACGAGCCTGTACGCCGACGGGGTCGAGGCGTGGGAGGGGTTCGAGAGATCGCTGCCCGACCTGCTGATCCTCGACATCATCATGCCCCGCATGGACGGGCTGGAGCTGTGCCGCCGTGTCCGCGCCGTGTCCGCGGAGCTGCCGGTGATGTTCCTGACCTCGCGGGACGAGGAGTTTGACAGGGTGCTGGGGTTGGAGCTCGGAGCGGACGACTACCTGTGCAAGCCGTTTTCCCTGCGGGAGCTCGTCGCGAGGGTGAAGGTCCTCCTGCGCAGGGCTGGCGCGCGTCCCGTGGGGCGGGAACCGCCAGCGGGCGACCCCGTCTCCACGGGCTCGCTCAGCCTCGACACGCGTAAGTTCACCGTGTCGTGGAACGGCCGGCCGGTCCGGCTCACGGTGACGGAGTTCCGCATCCTCGCCAGCCTTGCCCGGGAGCCCGGTGTCGTTCGCTCCCGCGAGCAGCTCCTCGCCGACGCCTTCCCACAGGACTCTTACATGAGCGACAGGACCGTGGACTGCCACATCAAGCGCATCAGGAAGAAGATGGGAGAGGCCGCCCCCGGCTTCGACAGGATCGAGACCCTCTATGGCCTGGGCTATCGCTGGCGCGAGGAGGGGTAGGGTGCGCGGGACTCTGAGGGCGTTTTTCTCCCGCATCTCGGTCCGCATCCTCGCGTTCAACCTCCTCGTCGTTTTCCTCCCCGTCGGAGGCCTGCTCCTCCTGCCGACCTACGAGAAGCAGCTGCTGCGCTCCCTCGAGCACGCGCTGGTGCAGCAGGGCCGCGTGCTCGCCGCGTCGCTGGGGGATGCCGGCCCGCGCCTCGCCGAGGAGGCGGTGCGCGTCCTGCTGAGGCTGCGCCAGAGGCATGACGCCCGCATGCGCGTGCTCGACGCCGGCGGCGCGGTCCTCGCGGACTCGAGCAGGCTCGGGCCCCGGGAGGACGGCGCTGCCGCGGTCAACACCTCGGCGGGCGACGTCGCGGGTGCGGCAGACGCCGTCACGGAGCAGGCCCGGCGGGCGGAGGAGACCTTCCTCTACAGGTTCGCCTCTGCGCCCGTCCGCGCGTGGCGCAGGTTCTTCCGCCCTCCCGTGCCGCCGCGCGAGGGGGACGAGTACTACTCGGGGGCGAACCGGATCGCGGGCCCCGAGGTCATGGAAGCCCTGGCGGGAGGCTACGGCGCGTCGACGCGGATCTCGGCCGGCGGCCAGCAGTCGGTGACGCTGTACAGCGCGATCCCGATCTGGAACGGGGACCAGACCGCGGGGGCCGTGCTCGTCTCGCAGTCCACCTACCGGATCCTGAGCGACCTCTACGCCCTGCGCCTGGACATCTTCACCCTCTTCCTCACCGCCGTGGTGACGGCAGCCGTGCTGAGCCTGCTCGTCTCCGCGACAATCTCAGTCCCCGTGCGGAGGCTGCGGGACCAGGCGCGCGCGATCCTCGATCCCCGCGGCAGGCTGAAGGGCACTTTCACCCCCGCGCGCAGGCGCGACGAGATCGGCGATCTCTCGCGCAGCCTCGGGGAGCTGACCCAGCGCCTCGAGAAGCACATCCGTTTCGTGGAATCATTCGCCTCGGACGTCTCGCACGAGTTCAAGAACCCGCTCGCCGGGATCCGCTCGGCAGCCGAGCTGGCCCTTTCGACTCCGGAGGAAGACGAGCGGCGGGCGCTTCTCGGAATGGTCCTCGAGGACGTGGCCCGCATGGAACGTCTGCTCTCGGGTGTGCGGGAGATCTCCCGCATCGACGCGGGAGATGCCGGGGAGGAGGTCCAGCGCATCGAGGTGAAAGGCTTCGCCCAGCGGGTGCTGGAAGGCTTTCGCCTGAGGGGCGCGGCGGGTGAAAAGCGGATCACGTTTTCCGTCGCCGGCGAGCAGGCGTTCACCATCATGGCCCCTGAGCGCCTCGCCCAGGCACTCGAGAACCTCGTCGACAATGCCGCCAGCTTCTCGCCGGATGGCGGCCGCGTGGAGGTATCCGTCCAGCGCGACGGCGCTGCAGTGACGCTGCGCGTGACCGACGAAGGGCCGGGCATCCCCGAGCAGCACAGGAACCGGATCTTCGACCGTTTCTTCAGCTACCGGCCGGGGGATGACGGCGGGGCCCACGCGGGGCTGGGCCTCGCGATCGTGAAGTCGATCGTGGAGAGCAGAGGCGGCACGGTGGAGGCGTCAAATCCGTCCGGCGGGGGAGCCTGCTTCGAAATGCACCTCCCCCTCGCCTGACTCCTGCGGCCGCTGTCCTGTCATTCCCCGGTGGGGCTGCCGTGGCTCTGCCAGAGAGCATGTCGGGCGCCTGGCCCCGGGGATACGCGCCGACGATCAGCAGGTCGGCGCCCGCCTTGACCGCGATACCCTTGTCGCCGCCGAGCTGCACGAGGATGGATCCGCTTGCGATGCCGAGCGACTCGTGCGCGCGGGACACACCACAACTGGCAGCCGGCTGTTCGGGAACCTCCCGTCATCCCCCAGCACAGCGTACAGGACCCTCCCGAAGAGCGTCAGCTCGACGCCTCTCACCTGACCGATAGCAGGTACCCCATTCCCAGGATGCGGTACAGCTGCCCCGCGAGCCACCGTGGGGGATGGGGCTTGCCCCGCTCCGCGAGCCGCAGCGGAGAGTTCAGGATCCGCAGGTGCCCCCATTCCAACCTGCTCTGCACGTCGGGGCTGCGCAGGTTCATATGCTCGATCACGATCCCGGTTCTCACATGATGGTGCGCGTACGAGATGGTCCCGTTGTCGGAGACCTCGGTCACCATGCCGACGTGCGTCAGAGGATCGTCCCATTTCCCGTCGCCATCGTGGTCGTACGTGTTGTCCCAGAAGATGACATCGCCGACCAAGGGGTGGGAGCTGTCGTACAGCAGGCTTTCTTTTTCGAGGGTCTTGTAGATCCTCGTCACGCCGCTGCCGCTGTACCTGCCGAAGTCGCGCGCAAGATCGATGCCCGCGTACCAGTACACGGCGAGCACGACTCCCGTGCAGTCCATCGTGAAGCGCCTGCCCCGCACGACCAGCTCCTTTTTCCCGACCACCGACCTCGCCCCCTCGGCGAGCGTGGCCCGCAGGGAGACGATCGACGAGTCCTCCGTCGCCCGGGCCGGCGGCGCCTGGTCAGGGCCCCTGCGCGGTGCACTCGCGCAGGAGGAGAGGAGCATGACGAGAGCGAGGGCGGGAACAAGGGCGAGCCGGAGTCCTGCGGGGGTGCGCCTCATCTCCTACTTCTTGGCGAAGTACTCCCTCATCGGTTTGAAGTAGAAGTCGATCCAGCCCTGTTTGTACCCCTTCGCCTGACCCGCGGGGATGTCGGTGTGTTTCAGCGTGATGCGCGTGCCGCCCTTCGCTTCCGCCAGCGCGATTTCCAGCCGGGAATCCGGAGCGTCCGCGGGGAAATCGCTCGTGCGCCAGGCCTGGATGATGAGGGAGGGGGGAACCAGCTCGAGGTTCTTTCCCTCGATGTATCCGTCCCAGGCGGTGAACCTGCACCCGACCCGGGCAGTGGCCTTCGCGGCGCCACCTGTCATGGCAGCGTGGCCCTTCGCGCTCAACCACGCCGAGTAGATCTCCTTCGGCGAGGCCGGGATGACCGCTGATACACTGACAGATGCCTTCTTCATGCTCCCTCCTTCTCCGATTCGATGCCCAGCGTCATGGCCCATACGACCAGGCCGATCGAGATGCCGATCGCAATCCCTCCCGCGGCGAGGAAGCCCGCAGCGACGCGCCAGACGGCGTGTTGCGCGGCCTCGAAGACCGCCGCGGAGAATCCCGCGCTGAAGCCGACAGCCCCAAGCTCTGCGGACCGGATCCCGTCCCATACCCAACCCCCGGCGAGCGGGATCAAGGCGCCGATGCCGCACAGACACACGAGAACCGACGGAGCGAACAGCGACCAGCCCAGCCAGAGCAGCCGCTCCTTGAGCGTCGCGCCTCCGACAAAGGCCCCCGCGAACCAGAAGCCGCAGGCGATGGCCAGCAGCACGACGTCCGCGAGGACGAGCGCTCCCAGGGCGGAGAATCCGGATCGGCCCCACCAGCGCGGCGGCATGTAGCGCGCGTCGGGGAGCTCGCTCAGTCGGAGGGTGTCGGGGAGTTTCGCGGCGAGGCTCGGGAGCGCTGCCGTGATGAGAGCGGCCGCTTTCTCGACCGAAATCGATGAGGGCCGGCACCGCGGGATCGTGCCGTCCTTCAGCGAGAACCCTTGAGAGGAGGCGCAGACCGGCAGGCCCTTGGCTGTTGCAAGCGCGAAGCGCTTTCCCGCCTCCGTTGCGAGGGCTTTCTTGAGGGGCGCCAGGTCGATCGCGGGGTCGAAGATCAGCGAGCGGCCATCGAGGAAATCGAACGCCTCGTTCGTCACGGCGAGGGCCTGCGAGCGCATGTACGGCCCCGTCGCGATCTCGCGCAGCGCTGCTGGGTTCCTGAACAAGGAAAGGCCCGCGAGCTCGGCTCCGCCGCTCCACTGTTCACCATCGACGAGCGCAGGAATCTCGTACAGGCGCTCGTCGCTCAGCAGCCCGGCGTAGAATCCGCGGTCGAGCGCCCAGGTGCTGACGGATATCGTGAGCAGAGCGGCGAGGAAGAGCGGGAATACCAGCAAGACGACGATCAGGACAGCGGGAACCTTGCGCATGAGGGACTCCCTTCGACGGTGAGGATACCTGGAAACGCGGACCGCGTCATCCTCCGCGGCTTGAGCGCCCATCCCAACTCACCAGGTACACGAGGCCAGGCCGGCTGGGAGCATCCCCAAGCACCCTCCACGAGCCGCCGAGGCCGAGCTCCCGGGCCGCAAGCTCGAAGTGGCACATCGCGATGCCCATGTCCACCTTCTGCAGAGCGCGCCGCTCCGCCAGCGCCCGCGACACTCTGAAGAAATGGAGAACGGGAGCCGCCGAGTCCATCGCGACCCGCCAGGGCTGGCCGTTCGCCGCCGAGGGGGCCTCGCGAACGGCATCGAGACAGGCCGCCCATTCGCCGGCATCTTCCCGGGGGAGGAGGAACAGCTCCTCCCAGCGCTTGCGCCCCCGGGCGCCCGAAACCGCGGAGGCGAGAGCGTCGATCACCGACTTGGCTCCTGCCGGCAGCCCGACGGGGCTCACGGCGGGAATGATCTCGCCTTCGGCGAGCCCCGCGGCTCGGGCGAATGCCGATCTGCGGAAGGTCCCCCCGAGCCAGCAGGTGCCCAGGCCGAGCCGGGCGAGTTCGAGCACGACCTTCTCCATGCACCAGCCGTAGTCTTCCAGGGCATACTCGCTCGAAGCGATCGCACCGACGAGAAACGCGGGGGCTCCCTGCACGAATCCGTAGGTGCCCAGACGCCGCCTTTTCTCCCCCCGCCGGCCCGCATCGACCAGACTGAACCGTGCTGCGCCGCCGAAGGGGCCTATCAGGGGGGATCGGATCAGGCCCTGCACCGCGGTGAGGAGGCGCGGCTCAAGGGGACGCGGGTCGAATGTGCGGCAGGAACGCCTGTCCCGGATCGCTTCGATGAACATTGTCTTCAAGTATAATATAAACGTTGACAATTCGTCCCGGCTCCCCCATAATTCGGCATAATTTTCCAAGGGAGGTATTTTCATGAAAAGGGTTGGTCTGGCGCTTCTCGTCCTGGCGGCCGTGTTCGCGAGCTTCGCCGGGGCTGACAAGGTGTTTCTCAACATCGCCACCGGCGGCACGGCGGGGACGTACTTCCCGCTCGGCGGGGCGATGGCGGAGATCATCAACAACAACGTGGCCGACGTGAACGCCACGGCGGTCACATCCGGCGCGTCGGTCGCGAACATCAACATGCTTGCCACCGACGAGGTCCAGATGGCGTTCGTCCAGAACGACATCGCCTTCTACGCGTACAACGGCGTGGAGATGTTCAAGGACAAGCAGCAGGCGAACGTCCGCGCGGTAGCGACGCTGTACAATGAGACCATCCAGGTCGTCACGCTGGCCTCCGCGGGCGTGAAGAGCCTCGCCGATCTCAAGGGCAAACGGGTTGCCGTCGGCGCGGCGGGAAGCGGCGCCGAGGTCAATGCCCGTCAGGTCCTCGAGGCGACCGGCATCACCTACAAGGACATTTCGCCCCAGTACCTCTCCTTCGCCGAGGCGGCGAATGGCCTGCGCGATGGCAACACCGACGTCGCCTTCCTCACGGCCGGCGCGCCGACAGCGGCGGTCCGCGACGTGGCAGCCCAGAAGGAGGTGGTGATCATCCCCGTGCCCAAAAACATCGCGGACAAGCTGATCGCGAAGTACCCCTTCTACGTTCGAGTGAAGATCCCCAAGGACACCTACAGCAAGCAGACGGCCGACGTGGACACGGTCACCGTGAAATCCATCCTCGTCACCAACGCCTCCCTCGACGAGGAGCTTGTCTACAACGTCACGAAGGCGATCTTCACGAACCTCGACAGGCTCATCCTGGCCCACGCGCAGGGCAAGAACATCTCTCGTACGACCGCGCTCGAGGGTCTCCCGATTCCCGTTCACCCGGGAGCGGACAGGTTCTTCAAGGAGAAATAGGGGGTGACGCGCGCCGCCCGGCGCGCAGGTCTCATCGCAGCGGCAGTCGCGCTCGCAGCGGCTGCCGCTCTGTTTCTCCCGCGCCGCGACTGCCTGATCGTGCGGACGGGTTCGGGCAGGATCGCCGCGCTCTTCCCCCTCGCGGAGGAGGAGCCGGCGTTCGTCATTTCCTGGCTGCATTCGGTCACGAAGGAGCCCTGCGCCGAATACTACCGTAGGGGGGGAAGCGGCGCGATCGAGCTTTACCGGACTGTCTTCAAGGGTCTCGGCGCAGGGTTGCCTTTCGGGGACGAGGGGGGCACAGTGAGCCTCCAAGACGGGGCGATCGTGATCGACGGATTGAAGCGGACCTTCCCACGCATTATCCTCGTGGCGCTGCCGCTCACGGAGCACCGGCTCACGATCGGCGGCTGGGAGCACGACATTCTCGGCCTGCTGGGCGGAGGGCACCGCGCGGTCTTTTCCATAGAAAGAAAGTCGCCTGGGAGGGTTCTTCTCGCCCGGGCAGGACGACGATGACGGAGGAACAGTCCGATGGACCTGAAAAAAGAGCCGACCGGCAACGACCCGACCATCGATGAGGACGGCTCCACCCTCGACGTGGAGAGCCCCGAGTTCAAGAAGGTCCTCGAGAAGGTCGACAAGGAGTCAGCGCACCGCGAGCTCGGCGGCTGGCAGGCCATCGCGATCTCCGTGATCGCCATTGCCTTCTCGTGCTTCCACATCTACACGGGCATCTTCGGGCAGCTGGACGCTCACCTCCAGCGCGCGGTTCACCTCGCCTTCGTCCTCACCCTCGTGTACCTCCTGTATCCCGCCTCCCGCAGGATGAGGCGCGACACGATGAATCCCCTCGACCTGCTCTTCGTCGCTTTCTCCCTGGCCAGCCTCGGCTACCTCATCTTCAACTACCGCGTCCTGGTGACCCGGGCGGCCATCCTCACGCCGCTGGACATCGTGGTCGGCGTCGTCGGCATGCTCCTGGTCTTCGAGGCCGGGCGGCGGATCGTGGGGCTGCCCATGGTCATCATCGCGGCCGTCTTCCTCCTGTACGCCCGGTTCGGCGAGATTTTCCCGGGCGCCCTGGCGCACCGCAACGTGACGATTCCCCAGCTCGTGAACCACCTCTTCTTCACCACCGAGGGCATGTTCGGCATCCCGCTGGGCGTCTCGGCCTCCTTCGTGTTCCTGTTCCTCCTGTTCGCCTCGTTCATCGAGATCACGGGAATCGGGAAGCTGTTCATCGACATTGGAAATGCCATCGCGGGGTGGGCCTCCGGCGGCCCGGCCAAGGTCGCTGTGATCACCAGCGCCTTCGAGGGCATGGTGGAGGGCAGCTCGGTGTCCAACGTGGTCGGGTCCGGCAGCTTCACGATCCCCATGATGAAGAAGCTGGGCTACAAGGCTGAGTTCGCCGGCGCGGTGGAGGCGGCAGCCTCCACCGGCGGCCAGATCATGCCCCCCATCATGGGGGCGGCAGCCTTTTTGATGGCCGAGTACCTGAACATCCCCTACCTCGCCGTCGCCAAGGCGGCCGCGATCCCGGCGATCCTGTATTTCTGCGGCATCTTCGCGGGCGTTCACTTCGAGGCGAAGAAGCTGGGCCTGCGGGGCATGAACAGGAAAGAGCTGCCGAAGTTCTGGAGGATCCTCGTCGATGAAGGCGAGCTGCTTCTGCCGCTGGTCGGCATCATCTGGCTTCTCGTGTCGGGCTTTTCCCTGAACAAGGTGGCGCTCGGCGCGGCCGGCCTCGCGATCCTCGCTGCCCTGATCCGTCCCGTGGTCATCATGATCGTTCTCCTGATGACCGGCCATCTCATCCGTGCCGATGTCGCGCCCGGCTCCACGCGCCTGGCCACCGGCGGATCGCTGCTCGGCACGTGGATCCCGAACGGCGTGCGCAGTTTCTTCGGCGCGCTGGAGAAGGGCGCCAAGAGCGCCCTCGGGGTTGCGGTGGCCTGCGCGCTGGCAGGCATCATCGTAGGGGTGGTGACGAAGACCGGCCTCGGCCTGAAGCTCGCCAGCGCCATGGTATCCCTGGCCAAAGGCAACCTCCTGCTGACCATGTTCTTCACGATGATCACCTCCCTGATTCTCGGCATGGGCGTTCCGACCACGGCCAACTACATCATCACCTCCACGATCGCAGCCCCTGCCCTGCTCACCCTCGGCGTGATCCCCATTGCAGCACACCTGTTCGTGTTCTACTTCGGCATCATCGCCGACCTGACCCCGCCGGTAGCCCTCGCCGCCTACGCGGGGGCGGCGATCGCGCGGGGCAACCCGTTCAAGACCGGCGTCACGGCAACGCGCCTGGCCATCGGCGCGTTC
>Ga0315291_10008973_pt1 | contig 12267 bp, 10 predicted proteins | sample YL17G12_20_MG_FD_203070 | JGI IMG/M metagenome (GOLD analysis project Ga0315291, IMG submission 203070) | Sediment microbial communities from Yellowstone Lake, YNP, Wyoming, USA - YL17G12_20 | ecosystem: Environmental > Aquatic > Freshwater > Lake > Sediment | place: USA: Wyoming | collected... | reverse complement strand
GGAGAATTGGAATTTAACTGGTCTCAGGGAAGAGCTAAGGAAGATATTTTTACTGGAGCTTAAGTTCAAGGATGAGGATATTCCTAAATTAACTCAAAATGAATTAAAGGAAAAGATCACTTCTGTGGTGAAGGAGATTTACGAGAATAAGGAAAAGGCGTATGGTTCTGAGATAATGAGGCAGTTGGAGAGATTTGCTATGCTTCAGGCGATTGATGAGAGCTGGAAAGAACATTTATATGAACTGGATATGTTGAAGACCGGAATAGGATTAAGGGCTTATGGTCAAAAGGACCCTCTTTTAGAATACAAGAAAGAAGCTTTCCAGATGTTTGCGGAGATGGTAGACAGGGTAGATGAAGAGGCTTTATCTTTAATTTATAAATTACAGGTCAGGGGAAAAGAAGAGCAAGCCAGGAGAAAAGAGCCGGAAAGAAGATTGCAGGCGATTCATCAGGAAGCAGCAGGGATGGGTTATTCCACCACCAATCAGGCAGATGAGGTTGCTCCGGGTAAGTCCAAGCCGGTCAAAGTTGGACAAAAAGTAGGCAGAAACGACCCCTGCCCCTGCGGGTCCGGGAAAAAATATAAGAAGTGCTGCGGAGCGTGAAAACAGTGATTAGTGATGGGTGATTAGTGATTAGATTGATAAAACGGAGTGCATCAGCTTGTCGAATTTGACCTTGAGGCTGATGCTTTTTCGAAAACGCAAGATCAAGCTCTTGCACTCCAGCTCAGTGGTCAGATGTTGCGTCCGTAGGACGATGTAGAGAAAATGGTAGACCCACGTTGCCCACAACATGGGTTAGCCCACCTTGAGGGCAAGTAGGGGATACCAGATTATGTAGCGTCGGGTTTTACGCCCGACGAGGTTTTGGTCGTAGCGTCCGACGTTTCTGTTGGATGAACAAAACGTAGTGCGACCCTTTCAGGGTCGCCAAGATTTGTGTAGGGACAGAACAGTGTTCTGTCCTTAGTGGGAAATATTTTCAGTTGGTTCGGAAATTGTATTTTCTGCTCGAGAAGTAATTTTTTTTAAATAAAAAGGTGGTAAATGGAAATACCTGTAATAGAAACAAGGCATGTAAAGATATCAAATGTTGTTATTACATCTGATGATATTCGTGCTTTAGCTACAATTGTGGATAATGCTTCAAAGGAAAAAATCAATGATAAATCGTATTATAGCTATTCATTTGGAGCAAAGGCTTTTGACGATTCAGAATATGAGAGTACTTCATGTGATGTTTTTCGAAAAGGAGGAGTTCTTGAAACTAAGCGAATTCAAGAAGTAAATATTTATTTTTCTGAGCATTCTACTAACTCAAGGATGAATATTCGAATCACGCATGGCGACAGCAGATCAATGAGCAATGAAATAACAGTGAGTGGCACGGATAGCACCTGGGTAAATGGTGTAATGAGACAGTTTGAAGACATTATAAATAATTTAGAAAAACAAAAGACATGGCCCAAACAATTTTATTGGGTAATTGTCATTATTTTAGCATTGGGAATTGGTCGAATTATTTCTTTTTTACTTTTTGATGTGATTTTTGTTCATTCTATTCGCCGTGAACCTGCTACGCCTTTCATTGGTTGGATAGTGGTTTTTCTCTTTATTTTTTTACCAGCGAGTTTACTCTCAGATAAAATTGTTAAACTTTGGCCCTCAATTGAAATTCGTGCAGGGAAAGATTACGCTCAAATTGAAAAACGAAAAAGGTATCGCCTTTGGATATTAATGAGTTTAGGTATAATACCCATTTTAATCTCTATAATTACTGAGATCATTAAACTGGTTCTTAAATAGTAGACTAGATTTTGACGTGCTGTCGGGTGTTACCACCTAACAGCCTTATAGTTTCATCTGGTGTCAGGAGGTAACTCCTGACACCACAGTAAAGAAAGGGCGTATTGCAATACGCCCCTACGAACGGATTAAAGATTTAAAAAATGAAAATCAGCATAATTTTTATTTTCATTTCTTTAGTCTGGATAATATCAGAAATTATCTTGGCAAGAGTAAAACATTCTAAGACTGAAGACTCAAAAGGGCTGGATAAATCTTCCTTAAGATTTTTGTGGATAACTATAATTATTTGCGTTTTTATCGGGGTCTTTTTAGGGGTTTGGAGGATTGGCTGGAGGATTGGCTATATCCCTGTAAAATTCATTTCACTGATAGGCTTAGTTTTAATCGTTCTGGGATTAATTGTCAGATGGACGGCTATTCTTACTTTGAAAAAATATTTTACGGTGGATGTATCTATTTTAAAAGAACACAAAATCATCGATAAAGGAATCTATAAATTTATTCGTCACCCGGCTTATGCTGGAAGCCTGCTTTCCTTTCTTGGGTTAGGGTTATCTTTCTCAAATTGGCTAAGCACGCTGGTCATATTTATACCGATATTAATTGCTTTTATTTATAGAATACGAGTTGAGGAAAAAGCTCTTGTCCAGGCTTTTGGAGAGGAGTATACAAATTACTCTAAGGCAACTAAGCGTTTAGTTCCTATGATTTATTGAAGTTGTAGGGGTTCAAAATTTTGAACCCCTACCTTTATTCAAATAGACAAATAAGTAGCGTCGGGTTTTACGCCCGACGTTATTGCGGTCGTAACGTCCGATGATTCTGTCGGACGAAGAAAAATACTTTCAGGATTCGCTGTTTAAAGAGACGCATGCGATGCGTCTCCACGAGAGAATAATTTATTTTTCTTGCAGAGTCACTTTGAATCGCGTAAATTGAAGCCAAGGAAAGGGGTGAGAAAAGATGAATGCTGAAGTTTCGTCAAAGATTCACTCAACTTTATGGCTGGGGATTAGCTTAGCTATAGGGATAATTATCTCCACGGTAATAATCTCAAATACAGTAACCAGAATAAAGCTTGCTAATCAGACCATTACGGTAAAAGGATATGCTGAGAAACGGATTAAATCTGATCTTATCGTCTGGAAAGGCATTTTTACTGTCCGGGGTTCTCAGCTAACAGAAGCCTATGCTTTATTGGATCGCGATCTATCTTTGGTAAAGGAATATCTGGTTTCCAAAGGGATTGCAGAGAACGAGATTGTTGTTTCGTCCATAAGGACCAGGACTATCTATGGCAGGGATGCACAGGGAAGGCCAACTGACCAGGTCTCAGGGTATGAGTTAGAACAGCAGGTGGAGGTTCGCTCCAATCAGGTTGAAAAGATCGCTGCTATTGCTCGAGAATCAACTGAATTGATAAATAAAGGAGTGCATTTTCAATCCCTGGAGCCCCAATACTTCTATACCAAGCTGAGTGATCTGAAGATCGAGATGTTAGCGGCAGCTACTAAAGACGCCAGACAGAGAGCTGAACAGTTAGCCCTCAACAGCGGGAGTAAACTTGGTTCACTTCGCTCTGCCAGTATGGGTGTGCTTCAGATAACCAGAGCCTATTCTACTGAGGTATCTGATTATGGGATATATGATGTGACTTCTCTGGAAAAGGATATTAAAGCGGTAGTGACTGTGAGTTTTTCAATTGATTGAGAATTGTAGCGTCGGGCTTTATGCCCGACGAAAAAACGTCTGGGATAAACCCAGACGCTACGAAAAAAACGTAGTGAGAACCCGTTTCCTAATAACGGAGACTACGAGCCTACCAGCCCGTTGGGCGTCTGGCGTTGCCAACGTATGACAGACAGGATCGCCAAGCGAGACTGAAAGCCTTGCCCTACAGCTTTATGTTCGGACAGGGACAAGCCCTGTCCCTACGAAATACTACTTCTCCCGATATTGCGAGATGGAGGTGAAGTCCCGCCAAAGGCGGGGCTTCGTCATCCCTGTGGGGGACTCCTCGCAATGACATAAAGAGGATTTTTCAACGATCTAATTAAGTGTCGCTAAAGCGAGGCTAAAGCCTCGCACTACAAATTACATATTTGTCATCTTTAATCTGTCATCTGTTATTGTCTTTTTTGAGGATTAAAGCTCCTCTCCAATCTGACGATAAATCTAATAGACTTCTATAAATAAAATTGATTTAACTACTTAGGGGTGTGTAAAAATTAAACAGTTTGAAAAAATCTGATCATTTTAAAATAAATCAAAGAATTGTTTTATTTAAATTTACAAATAAGGGAACAAGAAAATGGGAAAAGGCTTTTGCTTTTATTTTCCTTTTTTCTTCTTCTCCTATGGATCCAAATTAGGACTTTTTCCATTTTTTGAGAGGAGGAGCAGATGCAAAATTTAATTAACGGATACCTGCAGCTTTTGATCTTTGGCACCTTTTTGATACTTGTTCTAAAGTTCGAACAAAAATATTTTAAGTTCTATCCGGGAGTGAAATGGAGTTTGGCTTCGGGGTTTTTACTTTTGTTTCTGGGAGCTTTCTCAAGTTTCATCCTGCCCTTAACGGATATTTCCCTACCGTTCAATTCTAATCTTAAAGCTGGAGCTGAAACGGGCATATATCTTTTAGGTAGCATCCTGATACTTACGGGTTTGAAGAGCTGGTTTTCACATCTATCCAGGACGAAATCAATATCAACCAGACGTCTTAAGAGATTGGCCTGCTTAAAACAGATTCAATCTCTTTCGCAAAATAATCAGGAACTGGAGATGAATTTAAAAGAAGCCTTTAACAAAGTGATGCATTTTATGGGGTATCAAAAAGGTGTTCTTTATCGCTCAACTTTTAACTCTCCAGAGATGTTCCTCTTTTCACATTTCAATCTAACTCCAGAAGAGATCCTGCAATTTCATAGTCTAAATTTGAGCGAAGGCTTCTATAACGATGCACTTAAAACCAGGGAGATTGTATCCACCAACCACTTCCAAGGCTCAACCGAATGGCAGAAGCTTTTCCCGGATGGAGAAAAAATTTGCTCTTTTGCCTGTGTTCCACTTAAATATTCCTCCAAGGTTTTCGGGCTTCTGTTTATCTATGACTCAGATCCCGAGAGATTCATATTTGAAGAGGCTCAGTTCCTTACCAGCCTGAAAGATACATTTGGCTTGATGATTGAGCAATCACTCCTTTTAGAGAAAGCAAGGTCTAACCAGAAACGTTTAGAAACCGCAGATGAGATCAGCAAAGTTGTTCTGGAGTCAAAAAAATTTGAAGAGGATTTGCCTTCCCTTGCCCAGAATCTTAAGAAAGTGTTTGAATTCGATTATCTCTCTCTATCTTTAGTGGAGGGTTCAGGTAAAAATGTCAAGAAATTCTCTTTAGGTTTAGGAGAGAATATCCTGTTAGATAAGAATGCTAATCTGCCGGTATATGGTACCTCTGTTGGCTGGGTTATCGATTCCGGAGAACCTCTAATCGAATCCGATGTTGAATCAAAGGGATACTATGAGGATAATCTCTCAAAACTCTTGGGGGTTCGCTCAAAAATTGTTTTACCTTTGAAGATCAAAGATAATATCATCGGGACATTGAGTATGGGAAGCAAAAATCCAAATCTTTATAATGCAAAATCTATTAAGAAATTGAGTTTGTTTTCATCTCTCTTTTCTCTTTACTTACAGAGAAAGAAATTGAAAGATTCGATAAATCAGGAACAAGAGTATTTTCAAACCTTCTCTGCTCATCTTCTGGAATTTCTCAACCATGGAGATCTTAAAGGGTATCTGAATGGCTTGTCTGAAAATCTTACTCAGATCCTGCCAGTCAGTTTCTGCCGGATCTCTTTCTTAAATCCTGGAAAAAATAACTTAGAGCTTCATTCCAGTTACAAAAGGAGAGAGGATATTAGCTTCTTACCCCAGGGCTCACAACCTTTAGAGGCTCTGCCCTGGCATCGTTTAACTTTGGAAATTAAAAAGCCGATGCTGATAAATCAGGATGATCCGGAAAGCACCATCTCCCGGGAAGAATCGACTCTCTTTTTGACTCCAAATCTGAAATCAGCCCTGCTTTTACCGCTGGTACATAAAGACCAGAGCGTAGGCTTAGTCTCCTTAGGTGAGATGAGGAGCTGGGAACGCAGACCTTTCAGAAAAAAAGAGATAGATTTTGTGGAAAAAATTGGTGAGCAGATAAGCTTTGTTCGTAAAGAGAGTTTATCCAGAGGATTTTACGATCCTAAACCCCGAACCTATTTAGACCCAAGTATATCACAGTTTGGATTAGAGGTTAATAATTCACTCACCTCGATAATCGGTTCGGTAGAGCTTCTTAATCTAAAGAAAAATTTAACTGAGGAGAAATCAGAGCGATATCTAAAAATCATTGAAAAAGGAGCGTTGAGGATAAAAGATAATATGGAAAAACTTTTCAATCAGCCAGATTCTGTGCTCATAGAAAAGTAAATTAAAAACTCAGTAAAAAATCAGGTAACAATTAATCAGTCCAAATGTGGATCTTTAGAAGATCCTGAAAAAGATAAGAATCGTTTTATTGAAAAATAGAAACTTCTTAGAGCTATAGAGAATATTTTTTCCATATCGGCATTTTTTCTGCCATTTCTTTTATCAAAAATCAAATTAAGAAATAAAGAACATTTTCCGAAAAATTAAGAAGCAGAGGAGTTTATAAATTTTAGGTGGATTTTTATTGAAAAAAGAAAAATAAGTTGGAGGGTTAGGTGGTAGAAAACTCAGGAGAGGTAAAAAGGACGGATTTAGGATTTACCGAGGAAGAAGCCAAAACAAAATTAAAGATTTTGGTGGTGGATGATGATGAGAATATAAGAGAAGTCCTGTCCGATCTTCTGCTTTTAGAAGGGCATGAAATTCTTTTAGCAGAAGATGGGGAACAAGCGCTACTAATTTTCGAGGAAATCCTGCCAGATTTGGTTATTACTGACCTGGGGATGCCGGGCATCTCAGGCTGGGAAGTGGCTAGAAGGATAAAAAGCATAGACCCATCCAAAAAAGTTATTGTGATCTCAGGCTGGGGAGCCACCTTACAAAAAGACCAGCTTGAGGAGAACTACGTGGACCAGGTTCTGGCAAAACCTTTCCATCTAGAGCAAGTTAAAAAAATCATTGTGGAGGTGATGTCGAAAACACAGAAATAGATTGCTCAATCCTGGTTACAGATATCTTAGGTAGGGGCACAGCATGCTGTGCCCCTACTTCTTTTCAAAAAATCCTTGACTCTTTGCGTAATTATTATATAATGTTGTAGCCCTTCGGGGTGAGGTGTAATTCCTCGATCGGTGGTTAAAGCCCACGTCCCCCGCCTACGGCGGGGTTGAACTGGTGTGATTCCAGTGCCGACGGTTAAAGTCCGGATGGAAGAAGGGAAAAACAGGCTATAAGCTAAAGGTTATAGTCAAAAGAATAAGAAATAACCACACCCCGAAGAAATTCGGGATTTTTTATTAATAGTCTTATGCAAGATACTAAGATGATGCAGTTAGCTTTAAGACTTGCCCGTAAAGGGGAAGGAGAAGTCTCTCCCAACCCTTTGGTTGGTGCAGTTATTGTAAAAGATGGCAAAATAGTTGGGTCAGGTTATCATAAAAGATTTGGTGGACCTCATGCAGAGATTAATGCTTTAAAAGAAGCCGGGGAAAAAGCTAAAGGTGGAACTCTATACGTGAATTTGGAACCTCATTCTTTCCTTGGGAAAACCCCTCCCTGCACTGAAGCAATAATTGAAGCAGGAATTAAGGAAGTACTTTGCTCAATTATCGATCCCAATCCTCAGGTGAATGGTAAAGGAGTTAAAAAGTTAAAATCTTCAGGGATACAGGTTGAAGTAGGCTTATTAAGCCAAGAGGCAAAGAGATTAAATGAGGTTTATCTTAAATATATAACCACCAGAATCCCTTTTGTGATTTTGAAAGTAGCCCAGACTTTAGATGGTAAAATCGCAACGCTTAAGGGTGATTCAAAATGGATTACCTCTGAGACTTCACGCGAATTTGTGTATAAACTCAGAAGTAAAGTGGATGCGGTTCTGGTGGGATCTAAAACGATTATAAAAGACAATCCGGAGCTGACCATTCATAAAATTAAAGGGAAAAATCCTAAAAGGATAATCTTAACTGCCTCAGGTCAAATTCCTCTTGATTCCCGAATACTGAAAAACAATAAAGATAATAAAACTATCATAGTAACCTCTAAGATTACCTCACGTCTGAAGAGTTATCCGGAAGAGATATGGGAGGTAAAAAAAACCAGTGATAGGGAAATCGACCTTCAGGAATTCTTGAAAAAAGCAGGTCAAGAAAAGATTGCATCGATTTTAATTGAGGGGGGTAAAGAGATCTTCACCTCTTTTCTGAAAAACGGATTGGTTGATGAAGTCTATTATTTTCTATCTCCGAAAATCCTTGGGAAAGGTCTAGAGACTTTCGGGGATTTAGGGATAAACAGGATAAAAGATTCACTGAGTTTAAAAGAGGTTGAGCTTAAAAGATTTTCTGATGATTTACTTTTAATCGGTTATCCTGAATATTAGAGAACGAACAACAAGAGAGGAGCTGAAGGTGTTTACCGGAATTATTGAAGAGGTAGGAGAAATCGCAGCTATCTCCTCAGGTGTGAAAAGCAAGAAGCTGGAGATAAAAGCAGAAAAAGTCTTAAAAGATCTGAAAATTGGGGATAGCATGAATATAAACGGTGCCTGCCAGACGGTAATAGAAGTTAAACAGAACAGTTTTGTAGTGCAAGCCGTGGAGGAGACTTTAAAAAGGACTAATCTGGGCAGGTTAAAAAAAGGGGATAGGGTGAACTTAGAAAGAGCTTTGAAACTATCGGGTAGATTAGGTGGGCATCTTTTAAGTGGACATATTGATTGCACCGCTGAGATTAAATCTATTAACTCAGCCGGAGATAGTTTAATATACGAGATCAGTTTCCCCTTAGAATATGCGGATTTATTAATGGAGAAAGGGTCAATTGCGGTTGAGGGGATAAGTCTGACCATAACTGAGTTGAAAAAAAGCTCTTTTGTGGTTTCTGTTATTCCTTTTACCTTGAAAATGACTGATTTAAAAGAGAAGGAAGTAAAAGATATAGTAAATTTAGAATTTGACCTTTTGGGGAAATACGTTAAAAGGATTTTGGAATCAAAAGAAAAGGAAGAAAGTAAAATCAACGAGGAATGGCTAAGAGAAAACCTATAAAAAGTCTAATAGCGAAAAGCAAATAGCGAACAGCGAAATAGAAAGAGGTATATTATGTCAGAGTTGAATGGTATCGAAAAGGTGATTGAAGAGATAAAAAAAGGGAAAATCGTCATCGTGGTAGATGATGCGGATCGAGAGAACGAAGGGGATATGATACTAGCAGCGGAGAAGGCAACTCCAGAGAGTATAAATTTTATCTCCAAATATGCTCGCGGATTGATCTGTGTTCCTCTGACCACAAAAAGATTAGAGGAGCTAAATCTACACCCGATGGTAGGGGTGAATACAGCTAAGATGGGGACTCGTTTTACCATCTCGGTGGATGCGGTTCATAATACCACTACCGGAATTTCAGCTCATGACCGTGCCCAGACCATAAAGACTTTGATAGATTGCAAAACCAAACCTGAGGATTTGGCTCGACCAGGTCATATCTTTCCTATTCAGGCATTAGATGGTGGAGTTTTGAGCCGGGCTGGGCATACTGAGGCGGCAGTTGATTTAGCTAAAATAGCAGGGTTGTATCCGGCTGGTGTTCTATGCGAGATAATGGATGAGGATGGGCATATGGCACGCTTGCCCAAGTTAAAAGAAATGGCTGAAAAATTTGACTTAAAGATTATCTCGGTAAAAAATTTAATCGAATATCGGAGAAGAACTGAGAAGTTAATCGAGAAGATAGTAACCGTTAATTTCCCCACGGAGTTTGGAAAATTCAAGCTGCATCTCTACAAGAGTTCTATTGATGAACATCATCATTTAGCTCTGGAAAAAGGTGAGGTTAAAGGTAAGGAGAATGTTTTAGTCAGAGTTCATTCCCAGTGTTTGACCGGAGACGTTTTCCATTCGAGAAGATGTGATTGTGGTGACCAGCTTTCCACTGCTCTATCTATGATAGAGAGTGAAGGGTCAGGGGTTTTTCTGTATATGCGACAGGAGGGAAGGGGAATAGGCTTAGCCAATAAGATTTTGGCTTATGAATTGCAGGATTTAGGTCGGGATACAGTTGAGGCTAACTTAGAATTAGGTTTTGATGCGGATTTAAGGGATTATGGTGTCGGTGCTCAGATTTTGGTTGATATGGGTTTAAGCAGTATAAGACTGGTCACCAATAATCCACGAAAAATAATCGGTATTGAAGGTTATGGTCTTAAAGTGGTGGAAAGGGTTCCTATGGAAATAGAGCCTACTCCGGAGAACTTGAAATATCTGGAGACAAAGAGGGATAAGTTAGGACATCTGTGGAGGATTAAAAAATAAAGATTTGAATTAAGAAAAATATCAAAACAGGAGGATTTATGCCTAAAACAGTTAAGGGGAACCTGCAGGCTAAGGATAAAAGCTTTGCCCTGGTAACTTCCCGCTTTAATGAGTTTGTTACACAGAAGCTTTTGGATGGAGCTTTAGACTGTCTTTACCGTCATGGTGCAGATGAGAAGAAAATAACTATTGTCTGGACTCCAGGTTCTTTTGAGATACCCTATGCCGCATCTAAACTGGCAAAGAGTAAAAAATATGATGCAGTAATTTGTTTAGGTGCGATTATAAAAGGGGACACACCACATTATGATTATATCGCCAGTGAGGTATCTAAGGGAATAGCAAAAACCTCTTTAGAAACAGGAGTGCCGGTTATCTTCGGGGTAATCACCACGGATAACTTAGAACAGGCAATCGAAAGAGCCGGGACCAAAGCCGGGAACAAGGGCTGGGATGCGGCATTATCGGCGATTGAGATGACCAATCTATTTGAACAGATATAGAAAAAGAATATGACGGATGTCAGATGACGAATGACGGATAAAAAATAAAGGCTATAGGCTAAAGTCTTAAGTCTAAAGTCAAAAATAAAAGCTACATGCTACTAGCTACTAGCTAAAGGCTAAACTAAGAAGAGAGGTTTATGGGAAAAAGGAGGAAAGCAAGGGAGCTGGTTTTAAAGTCTCTTTATTCCTGGGAGATAAGCGGGAATAAGGCGGAGGAGGTTTTCAATGACCTTCTTTCCAGAGAAGAGCTTGACCCTTCGTCCAAGCTTTTTGCTGGAGAGCTATTTAAAAAGGTAGTCGAAAATCAAAAAAAGATTGATGAGCTGATAAAGGAGAATGTTCAGCACTGGGATTTCTCCAGAATAGCGGTGGTGGATAAGAATATCTTAAGAATGGGTATCTGTGAATTTTTGTATATCGAAGATATTCCATTAAAGGTTTCCTTAGATGAGGCAATTGAACTGGCAAAGAAATATGGTTCTGAGGATTCTGGTTCCTTTGTGAACGGAGTTTTGGACGCCATAGCCAAGAAAATTAATAAGGTTTAGATATAAAGAACTCGGAAAAGTTAATTTAGAAGGAGTTTTGGAGTATGAACCTTCAGGTTTATCAAAAATGAGTTCATCCATTTTCAATTTAAATTAAGTGGAAAGATAAAAGATTACAGGGTTCAATCCACTTTGGCGGATGAACCCGTACGTATCTCTGGCAAAGGATTGTAAGTTTGAAGCAGGAAAAGATTGACAAATAGTTGGAAAGGCATATATTAATTTTTTTCGAGGTTTGGCAATGTTAATGGAGGTTAAAGGTTATGGGACTTGTCTCCTGGTATAAGAAAGACCAGATATATATCTGGTTATCCGTAATCGTCTTTTTATTTGCCTTTATAGTCTATTTATACACTATGGCACCCACAGTCCCCTTCTGGGACTGTGGTGAATTTATCGCCTGTTCTTATATTCTGGGGATACCACATCCACCCGGCACCCCTTTATTTGTGCTGATCGGACGGATATTTTCCCTTTTGCCCACATTCGGGACAGTGGCTCAGCGGGTTAATTTCATCTCGGTTTTATCATCCGCTTTAACCGTCTGGCTAAGCTATTTATTTATCGTGCGGGTGATGGGGCACATTTTAAAAGGTAAAGAAGGTACATTGGTAAAGCTTTCCAGTTATGTGGGTGGTATATCAGGCAGTTTATTTTTAGGTTTTTCATATACCTTCTGGTCGAGTGCCGTAGAGGCGGAGGTATATGGGGTATCGATGTTTTTGATGGTATTAATTGCCTATTTAGGGTTATTGTGGTGGGAGAAGAGGGGTGAGCCAGGTTCAGACCGGCTGTTAGTATTAATCGGTTTCTTGGGAGTATTGTCTACTGGTATTCATATGACGGTCTATCTTATAATGCCAGCTATTTTTCTGTTAGTCATCATA